>Ga0164315_10003123_pt1 | contig 12809 bp, 6 predicted proteins | sample GuaBasSedimGuay6_FD_113737 | JGI IMG/M metagenome (GOLD analysis project Ga0164315, IMG submission 113737) | Subseafloor sediment microbial communities from Guaymas Basin, Gulf of California, Mexico - Guay6, Core 4569-2, 0-3 cm | ecosystem: Environmental > Aquatic > Marine > Hydrothermal vents >... | reverse complement strand
TAAAATCCCTCATCGGTTTTTTTATTTTTAACATTTTATGGTTATCTCCATTAATTCCATGTACTCAATAATTTTTAACTCATTTTTTCATCAATTTCAGTCAAAGTTTTTTTATGTCAATATATTTATTAATTTTACGTTTAATATATAGACTAAAACAAGAGTTTAAGATATAGTGAGGTGATAATCCTTAAAATTGGTTTTGGTTAATAATTAGGTTTATTCTATTCTTCTTTTCATCACCTTACTTTAGAAGCAGGTAAGACAGTGTTCTTACCTGCTTTTTTTATACATTCATTTGTGTAATAAAATTAATTTTCCGACATATAAGACAGTTTTAAAAAATATATCTTTGCTGAAAATTATATTTTGGATATGCTTTTTTGGATACGCTTCGGCGTTTTTTTTTATTGTATTTCTATTCCTTTTTTGTTTTCAACAGCACAAAATGCCGATGATTACTCAAGCTATTGGGAAAACCCTCAAATACACAGGATCAACTCAGAGCCTCCCATTTCAACATTTTACCATTATGATAATTATACAGATGCCTTATACAACAATCCTGAAAAATCGCCTTATATAATTTCATTAAACGGAACCTGGAAATTTAACTGGGTAAGCAAACCTGAAGACAGACCTGTAAATTTTTACTTTCCTGAGTTTGTTGATTTGGACTGGGAGGATATAGAAGTACCGGCTAACTGGGAGTTAAAAGGTTATGGCATACCTATCTATACTGATGTGGAATATCCCTTTCCTTCAAATCCTCCTTATATTCCACATGATTACAATCCAGTAGGTTCATACAGAAGAACATTTACTATTCCTGAAAAATGGGATAATCAAAATGTATTTGTTCATTTCGGTGGTGTCAGTTCTGCTTACTATTTATGGATTAACGGGCAATTTATTGGGTACAGCCAGGATAGCAAAACACCAACAGAATTTAATATTACAGATTTTATCAATTATTCAGAAACAAATACAATTGCTGTTGAAGTTTACAGATGGAGCGATGGTAGTTATTTAGAAGACCAGGATTATTGGAAAATCAGTGGAATTGAAAGAGATGTTTATCTCTATTCAACTCCACAAACTTATATAAAGGAATTTTATGCCAAAACAAATTTGGATCCAACATATAATTATGGGTTATTTGAGATTGAAATTGATATCAACAGTCACTCAAAGAATTTTTCAGTAAATTTTGAATTGAGAGAAAATTCAAATAAAAGAAGTGTATATATATTTTCTTCAAAAAACATTGATCAACCTGAGAATTGTAAAATTCACAAGAAAATTTCAAACATAAAACTTCAGAACATTAAAAAATGGTCAGCAGAAAAACCAAAGTTATATGCACTTGTTGTATATCTTACTGATGATCAAAATAAAATTATTGATGCGGTAAGTACAAAAATTGGATTTCGAAAAATAGAATTCATTAATCAACAGCTGTGTATCAATGGAACTCCAATTACCATTCGCGGGGTAAACCGTCATGAACATGACGTAACCAATGGTCGTGTGATAACTAGAGAATCAATGATTCAGGACATTCAATTGATGAAACAATTTAACATCAATGCAGTTAGGTGCAGTCATTATCCTAATCGTCCTGAATGGTATGAACTATGTGATTTATATGGACTTTATGTGATTGATGAAGCCAATATTGAAGCACATGGAAGTGATCCATATAATCCTGAAAAAACCCTTGCTGATAAACCAGAATGGCAGCATGCTTTTATGGAAAGGACCAAAGCGATGGTTGAACGAGACAAACACCATCCATCCATTATCACCTGGTCGTTGGGCAATGAAACTGGTTACGGACAAAATTTCAGGGAAACTTATAAATGGATTAAAAAGCGTGACCCTTCACGACCTGTTCAGTGTGAAGATGCCGGTAAAAACGGATATACAGATATCTATTGCCCTATGTATAAAAAAATCGAATTTTTGGAGAATTTTGCCAAATCTAATGATCCCAAACCTTTGATTTTGTGTGAATATGCCCATGCCATGGGAAATAGCGTTGGTAATCTTCAGGATTACTGGAATACAATTGATAAATATCCAAATCTCCAGGGTGGGTTTATTTGGGATTGGGTTGACCAAACCTTCTTGAAATATGATGACGAAGGAAATTATTTTTGGGCTTATGGCGGTGATATGGGAGATTCAGGCTTAAAAAATGATTCAAATTTTTGTGCCAATGGATTGGTTCAGGCTGATAGGTTTTTAAATCCACATATCTGGGAAGTAAAAAAAGTATATCAACCTATTAAATTTGAAGCTATAGATGAAGATTGCAGTGTGATTGAAGTTTATAACAATTATGATTTTTTGGATTTTAGCAACTTTCGTTTCGAATGGAATATAAAAGCGGATGGCAAAGAAATTTACAAGGATCATTTCTCAACTATTGAAATAAAACCACATCAGTCAAGAATGGTATTTCTGACACTTCCTGATATTAAACAAACGCCAGGCACAGAATATTTCCTTACCATTAAAGCAATTGCAAAAAATGAAAATGACCTTATTCCCAAAGATTATATTATTGCCTGGGAGCAATTTAAATTACCCAACGAAATTTCAAAACAGAATAAAAAATTAACTACCCTTCCATTAATTCAAACCCAGGAACATGCTTCGCTCTTGATTATTTCAGGAAAAGACTTCAGGATCATTTTTGATAAAGAGTCGGCGATGATCACTTCTTACAATTTCAAGGGCATTGAATTGCTAAAACAGGGCCCTGTATTAAATTTATGGCGGCCACCTACCGATAATGATCTTGGAAATGGAATGCCGGGAAGGTGCGCAATATGGAAGGATATTACTAAAAGATCTCGTTTGGAAAAGATTAATTTCCACCAAAGTGATTCCAGTTTGCAAATCAAAACTGCATTTATCGATTCAATTTCAAAATCTACTTATAAAATCAATTATACAATACTAAAGAACGGAGCTATTGACATCACAACATTCTTTAGTTCCCCAAAAGTAAACCTCCCAGAAATACCAAGAATTGGAATGCAGTTATTGCTTCCTTCCGAATTTGATAGTATTAGCTGGTTTGGAAGAGGGCCTCACGAAAGCTACTGGGACCGCAAAACCAGTGCATCAATAGATGTGTATGAAGGAACCGTATGGGAACAATACCATCCCTATGTTCGTCCCCAGGAAAATGGAAATAAAACAGATGTTCGGTGGCTTGCTTTGTATAATGACAATGGTATTGGATTAATGGCTATAGGCGACCCAGTAATCAGTACAAGTGCCCATCAATTTTATCAAAATGATCTCGATCATCCGGGAAAAGATGCACCTCAAAGACACCTGAATGATATTCAACCAAAAGAAATTATAACCTGGAATATTGATTACAAACAAATGGGTGTTGGCGGCGATAATAGTTGGGGTGCTAAAACACATAAAGAATACACCATTTCTCCAGGTAACTATAGTTTTAGCTTTTTACTCATCCCTTTTGCAAAAAATACAGAAACACCATTACAATTAAGTAAATACAGCTATGAGTAACATCATTCGTCTTCTTACCGCCAGTTTGTTGTGCATTCTGTTGTTCCATCCGCTGAAGGCACAATACTTAAGTGGGTATGCCAATGAAATAAATGGTGAAACAATCCGGTATGAATGTCAGCAACCGGATGCCGATTCTGCTTTATTAGTAAGATCGGAACAGGAAGATAAATTTATTGAATGGACAAGTATGCCTGTTCCTTCTGATTTTGATGAAGATTATGTTGAATTTATTTGGATTGCAGGCATAGATGTGAATGCAGAAGACAATCATGAATTTAATATGTTCATTAATAATGAGCTTCAATTTACCTTCAGGAATCCTTTGGATACCTTAAATAAAACCTGGGACCTGGAAGGGGAAAATGGAATAAAACTTCATTTTAAAGGGATCATGTTTGATAAATATGGTGATCTGTTTGGCTATATGTTCCTAAAAGTCCCAAAATCTATTTACCAGCTGGGTAAAAGCATTAAGATTATAGTAAGCGGAGAAACAGCACACAGTCGAAGCTGGTTTATGATTTTTAAATACAGAGCAATTCCCGGTGTTAGGTTTATTGAAGAGCAAGCCATTGTAAAAACTGAAGAAGGAGATTATCAATTGGTACGCGTTGACGTACTTCATTTTGACGAACCCGGACAAATTGACATTCGGATCGGATTTATCAATGAATCTTTTCCTTTAAAACTTGGTTTTAATCTTTTTCGGATAAAAGTTCCTACAGTAGAAAAAGCTACTGATTTTGAAACTGTAACCCGGTTGAACAAAAAAATCTATTCAGAAGAAGTCATTACCATTCATCCGGTAATCCAAAGAACAATTTACCTCCTGCCCCACTCCCATAACGATATTGGCTATACACATGTGCAGGAAGAAGTTGAGCAAATTCAGTGGCAAAATTTGCGCAATGCAATCAGATATGCAAACAAGACAAAGGATTACCCAAAAGGCTCACAATTTAAATGGAATGTGGAAGTCATGTGGGCAGTCGACAGTTATTTAAAACAAGCCAGTGAACAAGAAAAGAAAAAATTTATTGAAGCTGTTCAAAATGGCAGGATTGAATTGGATGGATTTTATGCAAATATTTTAACAGGTATTTGCCAGCCGGAAGAATTGTATCGAATGATGCAAAGTGCTAAAGAAGTTGGCGAAATGTGCAATGTGAATGTTAAATCAGCTATGATCTCCGATATTCCAGGATATACCTGGGGAATTGTTCCTGTAATGGCGCAAAATGGAATTAAATATTTTTCGATCGGCACAAACACTTTTCATCGTATCGGAAATATTATAGAAGCCTGGGGTGACAAACCTTTTTACTGGGAATCAGCATCTGGTGAAGAAAAAGTACTTTGCTGGTTACATGGAAGAGGTTATTCCGACTTTCACACAGGATTAGCTTATACCAAACTCAGGAACAAATTAAAGGAGCAGCTTATTTTTGATTATATGAATGAATTGTGTGATAATTCATACCCTTATGATATTGTTACAATGCGTTACAATATTGGATCTGACAACGGTCCTCCCGACCCTTACCTTGCAGACATTGTTAGAGCCTGGAATAAAAAATATATTTCCCCTAAAATCATCATTTCCACTGTAGGTGAAAGTTTTGGTTTATTTGAAGCTAAATTTGGAGAGGACCTTCCAGTTGTGAAAGGTGACTTTACCGGGTATTGGGAAGATGGTGCCGGATCTTCTGCCAGGGAGACAGCCAAAAACCGTAAAAGTGCTGAACGCCTGACACAAGCAGAAACTTTGTGGGCATTAAATAATCAACAACCATTTCCTTATGATCGATTTAATGAAGCCTGGCAATATGTATTGTTGTACAGCGAACATACCTGGGGATCGTGGAATAGCATTAGTGAACCAGATGCTGAATTTACACTGCAGCAATGGATAACAAAAAAATCTTTCGCGGAAGCTGCTGAAAAGCAATCTCAACAATTAATGACTGAGGCCATTCCTGTTGATATGGCAGAAACTGTATCAAGCATTGATATTTATAATTCAAACTCATGGGAAAGGACAGATTTGGTAACTATTCCAAAAAGCTACTATTTACGGGGTGACAAGATAAAAGATAAATCCGGACAATTTATTCAATCACAAAGGCTAACAACAGGAGAACTGGTATTTATTGCTGAAGCTGTTCCAGCTTTTGGGGCAAAACGATTTTATTTTGAAAAAAGAAAAAAGAGAAGACCTCAAACGGGAGAAACTGATGACCAGATCTATCTACATAATCATATTCAGATTGATTTTGCTGAAGAAACCGGTGCCATCGACAAACTGGAGTTCAGGGACTATCCTTTTAACTTTGCGTCAATAGATAATTTTTATGGATTAAACGACTATTATTATGTTGAAGGCAGAATGCCGGATAGTCCACAATCCAATAAAAAACCTGATATGCGCATCAAAGAAAATGGCCCTATTGTCAAATCGTATATCATTAAATCTGATGCTCCCGGTTGTGAAAACTTAACAAGGGAAATTCAAATTATCAAAGGAATCAACAGGATTGATATCATAAACTCGCTGGATAAAAAAGACATTAGAATCCAGGAAGGAGTACATTTCGTTTTCCCATTCAATGTTCCCGATGGTAAAGTCAGGATCAGCAATGCCTGGAACTATTATCAACCTGAAGTTGAGCAATTGCCAGGTTCCAATAAAAATTTCTTTTCAGCAAACAGATGGGTGGATATATCCAACGAAAATTATGGAGCTACCTGGGTTTCGGTGGATGCACCTTTGATTGAACTGGATCATATAACCATGGATGAAATTGATTATGGGTGGGTAAAGGAGGTTGCCCAAACCCAGACCATTATTTCATATGTTATGAATAACTATTGGGAAACCAATTACAAAGCCAGCCAGTCAGGAGAAGTAACTTTCAAATATTCTATTTATCCACACAGGGTTTTTGATCCTGTGCAGTCAGAAAAATGGGGTATTGAACAATGTCAGCCACTAATTCCAATTGCATCATCACGTTTTAAACCTGTCTTTAAACCTAGCTTTGATTTCATTTCAGTTAACACCATAATAACTTCAATTAAACCGGTTGGTGAAAAAGCATTACTTTTAAGATTGTATAATCCATCAGCTGAAAATGATTTTGTTGGATTTAAAATGAATAAGGAATCACGCAATATTTACCTTGCTGGTACTTTTGGGAAAATTATCAAACAGGTCAATAAAAAGATTGAAATTTCGGCACATGGTATTGTTAACATTGTAATTAAATAGATTGAGATACATGAAGGATCAACGGCTAAAAGGTGTAATATTTGCTTCTATAACAGCGCTTACCTGGGGTTTTCTTGTAATTGCTCTAAAAATGTCGACCTCTTTAATGGATCCTTTAACCATTGTATGGTTCAGGTTCCTTGTGGCATTTTTAATTTTGTTTATTTATTACATAATAAAAAAGCCATCCTATTTATCGATTCTTAGAAACCCTCCCATTTACCTCGTTATAGCCTCATTAGGACTTGGAATCAATTACATTGCGTTTTTATATGGGATCAAGCTTACAACTGCAAGTAGTGCCCAGGTTATCATCCAAATTGGACCGATTTTTCTGGGATTTGTTGGATTGGTATTTTTTAAAGAAAAGATTAGTCCACGGCAAAGTATCGGATTTTTAATTGCTGGTATTGGTTTATTCATTTTCTATCGAGATAACATTAATAAACTGGTAGGTGATGCGGATATGTATAATATGGGTGTGTTGTGGGTTGTGGTAGCAGCTATGGCCTGGGTTGTTTATGCTGCTTTTCAAAAACAGCTGGTAAAAACTTATCCTGCACAACAATTGAACTTATTTATATTTGGATTACCCGTTTTACTTTTCCTACCATTTATTCAACCGTCAAATTTTCTGGACCTGGATTTTGCGGGCTGGATGTTGATGATTTACCTTGGTGTTAATACCCTCATTGCCTATGGATTCCTGGCTATGGCTTTCAAATATCTTGAAGCGAATAAAATCAGTGTGATCATAACCATAAATCCGATCATTACTTTTATACTCATTGGATTACTGACCTATTTTGAAGTTAGCTGGACTGAACCTGAAAAATTGACTACCTGGGGTGTTTTTGCAGCTTTACTTGTAGTTGTTGGAGCGATCACAGCCGTAGCATTTGCTAAACCAGGTAAGAAAAAAGAAATTACTGAATTACTTCCCAAAAAGTAAGTGAATTGTTAATCGTTATTGGTTATTTTTACCTGCCAAATAATTTTTTCAAGTAACTATTAAAAAATATGTTCAAACCAACTACTTACATCGAAAGACGCTCAAAACTAAAAACCAGTTTAGGTTCAGGAATAATTCTATTGTTAGGGAATTCTGAAAGCCCAATGAATTACCTGGATAACACTTATCATTTCAGACAGGACAGTTCATTTTTATATTTTTTCGGATTGGATCATCCAGATCTGGTTGGTTTAATTGATATAGATAGTGACAATGAGATCATATTTGGAAATGATTTGACCATTGATGATATTGTTTGGATGGGAGTAAAACCAACTATTCGCAAAAGAGCTTCACATGTTGGAATATCGCAGACATTTCCTTTAAATAAATTGGAAGCCATTCTTAAAGAAGCACAACAAAAAAACAGGAAGATCCATTTTCTTCCACCCTACCGTTCAGGTAACAAGATCAAACTTTTTGAATTATTAGGCATCAAACTATCACAATCCAATGAACAGGCATCAATTGATCTTGTGAAAGCAGTTGTAGATCAACGCAATTATAAATCAGACGAAGAGATTGCCGAAATTGAAAAAGCTGTAAATGTAACGGTTGATATGCATTTGGCCGGTATGCGAATGGCTAAACCTGGCATGAAAGAATCAGAAATTGCTGCTGCCGTATATGAAGTTGCCCTTGCTGCAGGAGGCAATATTTCATTTCCTATCATAGCAACTATCCATGGTGAAACTTTGCACAATCATTATCATGGCAACACCATTAAAAGTGGTGACCTGTTTTTATTAGATGCCGGAGCTGAGAATGAGATGCATTATGCCGGTGATATGTCAAGCACTTTTCCGGTTGACAAAACTTTCACAACGCAACAAAAAGAAATCTATAATGTGGCTCTGGCAGCTCATGAAGCAGCTATCGCCATGTTAAAACCCGGAACAACCAATATGGATGTTCACCTAAAAGCCTGCTTAACAGTTGCAGAAGGGATGAAGGACCTGGGATTTATGAAAGGAAATATGGAAGAAGCAGTTCACGCTGGAGCACATGCTTTATTTTTTCCTTGTGGCACAGGACATATGATGGGGTTGGATGTACATGATATGGAGGATCTGGGTGAAGTTTGGGTTGGATACGACGGAGAACCCAAAAGCACACAATTCGGTCTGAAATCTTTGCGATTAGGACGTAAGCTGGAACCAGGTTTTGTACTCACTATTGAACCCGGTGTATATTTTATTCCTGATTTGATTGATATGTGGCGAGCAGAAAATAAGTTCAGTGAATTCATCAATTGGGAAAAAGTAGAACAGTACAAAAATTTTGGTGGCTGCCGAAATGAAGAGGATTTTGTGATTACGGAAACTGGTGCCAGATTGCTTGGTAAACCTCTGCCGAAGACAATTGAAGAAGTAGAAGCGGAAAGAAAAGCTTGAAGTTAATAGCTATTGGTTAATAATAATCTACCAAATAACAATTAACATTTAACGATTAACAATTAACAAACAAATGCTCATCTTAAACGAATCAGACATCATTCAGGCAGTTGATTTTAACGAATTGCTAAAATCAGTAGAAGAAGCTTTTCTTATCCAGGAAAGTGGTAATTTTAACATGCCTGATCGAACACACATCGATAATGAAGGAAATGTGTTATTATTAATGCCATGTTTTACCGATGATTTTTTCAGTACAAAACTGGTTTCTGTTTTTCCTGCTAATAAAAACTTAGGGAAACCAGTAATCTATGGATCGGTTCTACTGAATGATGGAAAAACGGGAGAACCTCTGACAATGTTAAATGGTTCAAAACTGACAGCATTACGAACAGGAGCAGTTGGAGCAATGGGTTTACTGTATACCACACCTAAAAACATCAAAACTTTAGGACTAATTGGTGCGGGTATCCAGGGATTTCACCAGGTATTGTTTGCTTGTGCTGTTAGGGAAATTGAAAAGGTTTTTATTTATGATCCTTTTAACAAGAACATTGAAACTTTCATTAAAGATTTAAAAAAATATCTACCTAATATAAAATTTTCCAGATGCTTAAGTGCTGAAGATGTACTTGAAAATTCTGAAGCTATAATCACTGCAACTACCTCATTGAAGCCTGTTTTACCTGATAAAAAAAGCTTATATGAAGGAAAACACATCATTGGAATTGGATCCTTCAAGCCTGGGATGCAAGAATTACCTGATGTTCTATTTAAAAGTCTGGATCAAATTTTTGTTGATACAGAATATGCTAAAAAAAAATCAGGTGATTTATCCATTCAATTAGATAACGGAATAATTCAAGAGGATCAAATTTATACATTGGGACAGCTCATAGACAAAAAGGTAATAATTGATGAAAGTAAAACCACTCTTTTTAAATCTGTTGGAATGGCATTATTTGATTTGATGGTTGCTAAAAAAATATATTCAAACGCACTTCAAAGAGGAATTGGAACTGAAGTTAAGTTTTAGTAATTTAGACTTATATCATATATTTAAGAATGTCATTGCGAACTTGAAGGTTGGAAGAAGTGTTGGAGTGTCCGAAGGACATTTCCACCCTAAAACTCCTGCTGAAACTCGCAATGAACGATACTTTATTTTTTAGGAAAAAATGCATTTGGGAAACAAATGATCTTCAGTCGATCCCAAAACCTCCAAGACTCATTAGTCGTCATTCAAAACTTCTTCCACAGATTCTTTCACTGTATTCCCGACAAACTGTACTTGCTCATCCGTCAAATCATAATAAACAGGCAGACTGATAACACGGGCAAAATTATCGTATGAAACCGGGAAATTATCAATTGAATATCCTTGTTTCTTATAATAGGTCATCATGGGTAATGGAATAAAATGGACATTTACAGCCACCTCTTTTTCATAAATCTTCTGAATGATCTGGTCACGCTGTTCTTCAGTAATACCTTTTATTCTTATTAAATAAACGTGATAAGAGCTTACCTTTTCTTTGGTCTCATAATCAGGAAGCTGTGCCCAGTCAAATTTTGAAAATATATTGGAATAGGCATCAAAGATCTTTTTCCGGTGAACCAGCATATCACTGTCATATCGCTCAAGTTCAACAAGTCCCATGGCCGCTGCAATATCTGTCATGTTAAACTTATAACCCGGCTCAATAACATCGTATCTCCAGCCACCAATCTGCGTTTTCGAAAAAGCATCTTTGGATTGTCCGTGTAGGGATTTCATTTTCAAATATTTATGGATCATTTCATTCTCGAAAGGTTCGGGTAAGTTCAAACAAACAGCACCACCTTCTGCTGTAGTCAGGTTTTTTACAGCATGAAATGAATAAACTGTAACATCAGTTAGTTTACCTGTTTTCTCTCCTTCATAAATAGCTCCTACGCTATGTGCAGCATCAGAAAGCACTAAAATCCTTCCCAGTTTTTTTTGTTCTTCGGTATTTGGTGAAAACTTTGCCTTTATATCCTTTCTTTTGACAAGCTCATTAATTTCGGTATAATCACAAGGAAAACCCGCCAGGTCAACGGGCAAAATCACCTTTGTTTTATTTGTTATTGCTTTTTCAATGGCTTCCATAGAAATATTAAAATCTGTTGCCACATCCACAAAAACAGGCTTGGCACCACAATGGACAATTACATTGGCTGTTGCACAATAAGTATAAGCAGGCAAAATTACCTCATCACCTTCTTTTACCCCAAACCAGCGCAACATCAATTCAAGCCCTGCAGAACCTGAACTGGTGCACAAAGTTGCTTTATGACCAGCATATTCAGTTAAGTTTTGTTCAAATTTCCGAACCCGGGGCCCGGTTGTAATCCAGCCCGATTTTAAAGCACTGACCACTTCATCAATGATCTTCTGGTCCATGCGTGGTGGTGAAAATGGAATCATAGTTAAGTTCTAGTTCAAAGTTTAAAGTTCAGAGTTCTCGCAAAGCGATGCCCGCCTGAACGGAACGGGCAGGCCTTTGGCACAAGTTTGTCCGAAGGACTCCTTAGGGAGAAGTTGTATTACGATTTTCATTGCGTTCTTTGCGTTCAAACTTAGCGACCTTTGCGTGAAATAATTATAGCTTCTCATTCAAAAAAGCCAGGATATTTTTCTCAAGTCTGGTCAATGCATCAGAAGGATCAGATTTCTGGAATTTTTCTCCGGTAATACTTTCATACAGCTCAATATATCTTTCCGAAACGCTCTTCACATATTCTTCCGACATAAAAGGAACTTCTTGTCCTTCCTGCCCCTGGAATCCATTTGCCATCAACCATTCACGTACAAACTCCTTCGAAAGTTGTTTTTGGTTTTCACCTGCTGCAAAACGCTCTTCATAACCATCTTTATAAAAATACCTGGATGAATCAGGTGTATGGATCTCATCAATCAAATAAATCTTATCCCCAACTTTTCCAAATTCATATTTTGTATCCACGAGGATCAGGCCTTTTTCGGCTGCCATTTCAGTTCCCCGTTTAAAGAGCTCTATGGTATATTTCTCCAGCAAAGCATAATCCTCTGCTGAAACCAATCCCTGTTTTAAAATTTCTTCCTTTGAAATGTCTTCATCATGGCCTTCATGTGCTTTTGTAGTTGGGGTTACAATAGGTTCAGGAAAACGCTCATGTTCACGCATACGATCAGGAACAGGTATACCACATATATCACGGGCACCTTTTTTATAAGTCCTCCAAGAACTACCTGTTAAGTAACCACGAATAATCATCTCCACGGGAAAAGGATCACAATAATGACCCACAGTAACCATTGGATCTGGTGTAGCGATTTTCCAATTCGGACAAATATCAGCCGTTGCATCCAAAAACTTTGAAGCAATCTGGTTCAGTACCTGACCTTTATAAGGAATACCTTCGGGCAAAACCACATCAAATGCCGAGATCCTGTCGGAAGCTACCATCACCAGGTATTTGTCATCAATATTATATACATCCCTTACTTTTCCTTTATAAACATTTTTTTGCTTTGGAAAATTAAAATCTGTTTTTACAATCGCGTTGCTCATTT
>Ga0164315_10003122_pt1 | contig 12810 bp, 12 predicted proteins | sample GuaBasSedimGuay6_FD_113737 | JGI IMG/M metagenome (GOLD analysis project Ga0164315, IMG submission 113737) | Subseafloor sediment microbial communities from Guaymas Basin, Gulf of California, Mexico - Guay6, Core 4569-2, 0-3 cm | ecosystem: Environmental > Aquatic > Marine > Hydrothermal vents... | reverse complement strand
TATTGGCTATAAATTTTCCATTGAGAAATTTGAAGGGAAAAAGCTGGTTTCAAAACTTATGGCTGATCGGGTATCCTGGGATTCAACGATACAAAAATGGAAAGTGAAAAATTATTATATCAGGGATTATATTGGTAATAAAGAAAAAATATCTACAGGTAGCAGTATTGATACAGCTATTAATTTAAAACCTAAGGATTTTAAAAGAGCATTAAAATCAATTGAAACATTAAATTCTAAAGAATTAAAAAAATTTATCGCTGAACAAGAAATGAGGGGTGATGATAACCTGGAGGCATATAAGGTGGAGGAATACAAACGATTTGCCTTTCCTTTTTCAACTTTTATCCTTACATTGATTGGTGTAAGTTTATCTACCCAAAAACGTAGGGGGGGAACTGGTTTGAATATTGGTATTGGGCTAACTCTAAGTTTTTTATATATTTTATTTATGCAGGTATTTACAGAACTTGCCAAAGCAAGTACGGTTCCTTCTTTGTTCGCAGTATGGTTTCCCAATATCCTATTTCTTACTATTGGTGTATTTTTATATTTGATAGCTCCCAAATAACTATAATTGAGCTTTCCAGCAAAAGAAACCTTTAAAATAATCATTTATTTGTGGCTCATTTTTAAATAAACCGAACAAGGCAGAACCACTACCTGATAAGGTCGCAAAATCAGCGCCCAGATTATATAAGTCGGTTTTAATTTTACTTAGTCCAGGGTGTTTTTGAAATAAAGGGATTTCAAAATCATTTCTAATCTGATTCTTCCAGGAACTTACGGGTTGGTTAATGATTTCTTTAAGACTTGTTTTTGGAATAGTCGGTCTGATATCCTTAAAAGCATTTAAGGTATTAATTGAAAAGGGAGGTTTTATAACTAAGATATAGTATCCTTTGAGGCTAAGTTTAACTTGTTCAAACTGATTACCAATCCCGCTAGCAAAAACAGCTTCATTTTTGAAGAAAAATGCACAATCAGCACCTAATTTTGATGCATAATCTACCATCTCTTTTTCACTAATATTTAGTTTAAAGTATTGATTCAATTGCTTTAGTAAAAAGCTGGCATCAGTAGAACCACCACCCAAGCCCGCACCGGAAGGAATCATTTTATGGAGATACACTAATAAATTTGGCAACTCATAATTTGCAGATAAAAGATTATATGCTTTAATGCAAATATTCTCCTTATTTGAAATGTCCAATTTTGTTCCGCTAACTTCAATAGATGTTTCTTTAACTTGTTTTTCAGGAACCACAAACTCCAGAACATCTTTTAAAGGAATTGGATAAAAAATAGTCTCTAAATTATGGTAACCATCTTTTCTTTTAGAAACTATATTTAAGCCTATATTTATTTTTGCATTTGGGAAACAAATCATGTAGCAAAAATAAAATATTTGTATACTTATGCAAGCATTATGTAGAAGTTTTTAATACCCTTGAACTAGTTAAGGAATCAATTAAGAGTCTGGAAACCAAAAAAAAGTGATTTAATTTGAGATTATTCTTATAGTTTCAATTGTACCAATTTGTTTCAGAAATAATTAATGTAAAACTTCGATAAAGTTGCCAATATGGTTACTTTTTAATATCTTTGTAAAAAAATATTCAATGAGGGTCTTTGTTAAGAAAACACTGCGAAATTATTGGCTTTCACATGCAGAAACAAAATCTCAACTTGATAGCTGGTATAAAGTGGCTGTTAAGTCCGAATGGAAAAATCCCCACGACATAAAAGCTATGTATCCGAAAGCAAGTATTATTGCCAATAACAGGGTTGTGTTTGATATTGTTGGAGGTAATTATAGATTAATCGTGAAATTTAACTATGAATTTGGCTGGGCATTTATTCGTTTTATTGGAACCCACAGCGAATATAACAATATAGATGCGACAGAAATATAAGTTTATGAAAGATTCCAAATTATTAACGAAAACTTTAATAATAGCAAAATGATACTTACAATAAAAACTGAGCGGGAATATGATAAAGTGTTAACCGAGTTTGAAAAACTTTTTGATTCAAAAAAAGGAACACCTGATGGAAAAAGAGCTGAAAAACTTGCACTGCTAATTGAAGAGTTTGATAAAAAACACCATCCTGTTGACGAACCTGACCCGGTAGAATATATAAAATATCAGATGGAACACATGAATTTGAAACAAAAAGATTTGGTTCAAATTTTCGGAAATAAAAGTAGAGTGTCAGATATATTAAACAGAAAACGTAAACTTACCTTAGCAATGATACGCAAACTATATGAAGTATTTGATTTTCCGCTTGAAATATTAATAAAGGAATATGATTTGTCGGTTTAGTTCGGTGATACTGACATTTATTTAGTATTTAGACAATTAAATTGTTCAGTAATAGGCTATTAATCAGGACTTATTAGTGGCTGATCCAATTAGTTTTGTTTAAAAGTAAATTCACTGCTCTTAATTGTAAAAGGTTAATAAACTGTTGGTAAAATGTAATTGTTTTATTTTATTTGTCAGATTATCAGGCTGTAATGTAAAAAGAGAATTTAAAAAGCAGGGATTTTATTAACAAGCGTAATCATTTTAGGTAGAAATTTATAAATTTGCAATCCGAAATGCATTTAAAAATAAGGCTGTAGTTAAATTTAATTGTGCTAATATTAATATTTATTACATTGTAAATTATTAATAGTCATTAGTATATTGGTCATTTGTAATTAGTTTGGGAGGTAAATGTTATAGGCCTTTTCCCAATTACCAATGACTAATTACCAGTTACTTGAAGATGAATGCAAAAATATTAACTAACACAATTATTTTAAATCGAAGTTAAAAATAACATAGAACCTAATGGTATTACTTGATTTTGAAGAAAATATTGGTGAATTGCTGGAACAACTTGAAAAAGCCAAAGAAATTGGTGAACAGAGTAATGTTGATGTCAGTACTACGATAAAAGAACTGGAAGAAAAAATAGTAGAAACGAGAAAAAAAACATATTCTAATTTAACGTCCTGGCAAAGAGTTCAGGTCTCAAGACATCCTGAGCGTCCGTATACTTTAAGTTATATTGATGCAATGACGGGAGGTGACTTTATTGAACAGCATGGCGACAGAAATGTTAAGGATGATAAAGCAATGGTTGGTGGGTTTGGTTCTATTGATGGACAAACGGTTATGTTTATCGGACAACAAAAGGGGATAAATACTAAAATGAGGCAATACAGGAATTTTGGTATGGCCAACCCAGAAGGTTACCGTAAAGCATTACGGTTAATGCGTTTGGCGGAGAAATTTAATAAGCCAATTGTTACACTAATCGATACACCGGGTGCTTATCCGGGTCTTGAGGCTGAGGAAAGGGGACAGGGAGAGGCAATAGCCAGAAATATTTACGAAATGTTTAACCTGAAGGTTCCAATTGTTTGTGTAATTATTGGTGAAGGGGCTTCGGGAGGTGCTATTGGTATTGGCGTAGGTGATCGGGTTTTAATGCTTGAAAATACTTGGTATTCAGTTATATCACCAGAATCTTGTTCTTCTATTTTGTGGCGTAGCTGGGATCATAAGCAAGAAGCGGCGGAAGCATTAAAACTGACCCCGCAGGATATGTTAAAAAATGGATTAATTGATTCGATTATTAAAGAACCCTTGGGTGGAGCGCATATTGACCCTGAAGCAACATATAAAATAGTGAAAGAAGAAATAAAAAAACAGCTTGCTGAATTAAGTGGTATAGATGTCGAGGAAAGAATCCAACAGAGGATTGACAAATATACTGCAATGGGTGAATTTGCGGAATAAACCTACACGATTAAACTTGTTAGTATTTCAAAGTCGGACTATTATTTTTCGCATAGAAGTTGGCAGTATGCAATCTACAGTACGTAATAGTTTTGCAAAGACAGCTCTCTGAGGACTGAATACTGATTACTTTTTAAATATAAAAAGAAGGAGGACAAAGCGCCTCTTTTTTTGGCTCAAAATCAATAATATCAATGGCAACAAAGAAAAAACCCCAGTTTAAAGAAAAAGTAGAAAATTCTGAATTAGGTAAAATCCCACCACAGGCATTAGAATTAGAAGAAGCAGTATTAGGAGCAATAATGCTTGAAAAAAATGCGGCATTGGAAATTCTTGATTTATTGATTCCAGAAAGTTTTTATATGGAAGCCCATCAAAAAATATTTAGGGCAATTTCTGACCTTTCTGTTGAATACAAGCCTGTTGACATGCTCACAGTAACAGAGGAATTAAGGAAAAAAAATGAACTGGATGAAGTTGGTGGAGCTTATTATGTTTCAAAATTGACCAGTAATATTGGTTCTGCGGTTCATTTAGAGTTTCATGCCCGTATTATAGCACAAAAATATATTCAGAGGGAATTAATTCGTGTTGCTTCAGACATCCAAAAACAGGCTTATGATGATGGTATAGACATACTTGACCTGTTAAATTATTCTGAAAGTTCTATTTTTCAGCTTGCTGAGGGAAATATTAAAAGTGAAACGGTTAAGATTTCACAGGTTCTTAATACAGCTATTGAAAGGATTGAGGAAGCTTCAAAAAGGGAGGATAACCTAAGTGGCGAACCATCTGGTTTTACAAGTTTAGACCGTATAACTTCTGGTTGGCAACCATCTGATTTGGTAATTATTGCGGCAAGGCCATCAATGGGAAAAACGGCATTGGTGTTGTCCATGGCGCGGAACATGGCAGTGAATCATAAAATTCCTATTGTCATCTTTTCATTGGAAATGTCGGTTCTTCAGCTTGTTAATCGATTAATTGCTGCCGAAACTGAACTCCCAAGTGAAAAATTGAGAAGTGGGCGCCTGGAGGAGTTCGAATGGCAACAACTTGAAATGAAAATCAAAAACCTTAATGATGCTCCAATATACATTGATGATACACCGGCTATTACTTTGTTTGAATTGCGTGCAAAGTGTCGACGCCTGAAAACACAAAATGATATAAAAATGATTATTATTGACTACCTTCAGTTGATGTCAGGTACACCCGAAACAAAAGGGAACCGTGAACAGGAGGTAAGTACTATTTCCAGGGGGCTTAAGGCAATTGCAAAAGAGTTGGATGTGCCAATTATTGCATTATCACAGCTGAACAGATCCGTTGAGATGCGTTCAGGGGATAAACGGCCACAACTTTCTGATTTGCGTGAATCCGGTGCTATTGAGCAGGATGCCGACCTTGTTATATTTATTCACAGGCCTGAAAAATATGGAATTACAGAAGATGGAGAAGGGAACTCAACAAAAGGTTTGGCCGAATTAATCATTGCCAAACATAGGAATGGTGCTATCGCTGATGTTCAATTAAAATTTAGGGAGGAACTAGCTAAATTTGAAGAGTTTGAGGCCAGTGAGCTTGTTCCACTAGGAACTGATGATTACGCTACAATGGGCGGAATGGTTTTAGGTTCAAAAATGAATGATGACCTTAAAAGTAAAGAACAAACCGATGATTTCTCAGGTTTTGCGGCAAATGATGAAGATACACCGTTTTAGTAATTGGTAACTAATATATTAATCATTGGTAATTAGTTTACCGGAAGTGCTGAGTATTAAATAATAACAGCAGTTTGCAAATCTTTAATAATATGCGGATTAATAGAAAGTTAATTGCGTTTAGCTAATTGTTACAGAGTGTTAACCGTAAACAGTTTAATTTATAATATTTAATCTAAAATTTATAATTTATCTAGCTTTGATAATGCGAATATTCTTCATAGCCCTATTTATTTTATTTCAGCAAGTATCTTTTGCTTCCTACTTGCTAATCCCCATGGATGAAAGTCAGAAAAACCATTTGAAAGCATATGGGATTGCTTATTGGTCTCTTCAAAATGATATTGAAGTCAGTTGGTTATTAAATTACCGGGGAGGAAGCTTCATAACTGCATATCACCGGGAAATAGAGGAGGAATGCATGATTAGGGGTGTTAGTTATCATGTTGTTGCTGATTTCCAGGCACAAAAAATCTTCAGTGAAATTGCACGGCCTGACATGAATATGGACAGGATTAAGCTGGAAAAAGCACCTAAAGTTGCGGTTTATTCCCCTAAAAGCAAATTACCCTGGGATGATGCTGTAACATTGGTATTAGCTTATTCGGAAATACCTTACGATATTATTTATGATAAAGAAATTGTAGAAGGTGACTTATCGAAATATGATTGGTTGCATTTACATCATGAGGATTTTACAGGCCAATACGGAAAATTTTATGGAAACTATAGAAATACTGCATGGTATCAGACGAGTAAAAGAGAGTTAGAGTCCTTGGCTGCTGAATTGGGTTTTGCTAAAGTTTCTGAATTAAAAAAGTTTGTGGTACAAACCATTAGGGACTATGTGACACGTGGTGGCTTTTTATTTGCAATGTGTTCAGCAGCTGACACATATGACATTGCATTGGCGGCAACAGATGTAGATATATGCGGCTCCATGTTTGATGGGGACCCTTACGACCCTGATGCGCAGAATAAACTTGATTTTACAAAGACCTTTGCCTTTAAGGATTTTAAGATTAGTTTAAATCCCTTTCAATATGAATATTCAGATATTGATGTTTCAGATTACCGGAAAGTACCCAAAGAAAAAGATTATTTCAGTCTTTTTGAGTTTTCTGCAAAATGGGATCCTGTGCCAACGATGTTATGTCAAAATCATGAAACGCTTATTAAGGGTTTTATGGGGCAAACAACCGCATTTAATAAGAACCTGATTAAATCCAATGTGCTGATCATGGGTGAATATAAAGTGGCAAATGAAGCCAGGTATATTCATGGTGAATATGGAAAAGGTACGTGGACATTTTATGGTGGTCATGACCCGGCTGATTATCAACACTATGTTGGAGATCCTAAAACCGACCTAAATTTACATCCTAATTCTCCTGGTTATCGGCTAATTTTAAACAATATTTTGTTTCCGGCTGCTAAGAAGAAGAAAATGAAAACATAAAAAATATTGTTTTATTGCTTTATTGTTAAATGGTTCTATTCTTTACACTGAGCTTGTCGAAGTGTTAAATTGTTAAGATATAATGTTTAAAACACCAAAAGTTCAAATATGTAATGGCGTAGCTTGTACCAAAGCAGGAACACAGGGTTTTGTACACGAATGGCTTTTGGAATATTTTAATGAAAATGAAATTGGCACATGTTCCTGTCTGGGTTTATGTCATGATAATTTTTCCGTTTTGTATAAAGGAAAAGCCTATTCCGTTTTTACAAAAAAAACATTTAAGCGGATTATCGATTAAACCTTCCTCAACATCATTATTCCATCTCTAACTGGCAAAATCACATTTTCAACCCGCTTATCTTTTTGTACAAAATCATTAAATGTCAATATACCTTTAGTGTATTCATCATTGTCCTCAATTGGGTTAATCACTTTCCCGCCCCATAAAACATTGTCGGCCAGAATAAGTCCACCCGGCTTCATTTTATCAATGACTCGCTGATAATAGTTTAGGTAAAACCTTTTATCAGCATCAATAAAAACCAGGTCAATATTATTTGGCAACCGGGGAATAACATCCAAAGCATCACCAATATGAAGAAATAGTTGGTTTTTATATGCTGATTGATGAAAATATTTTAAAATAAAGGATTCCAATTCATCATTTATATCAATAGTATGCAATTCACCATCCGGGCTTAACCCTTCGGCAAGGCATAAAGCTGAATAGCCTGTGTATGTCCCTATTTCCAAAATAATTTTTGGTTTTATCAAAAGGCTTATCATTGATAAAATTCTACCTTGTAAGTGGCCTGAAAGCATACGGGGCATTAAAACTTTGGCATGTGTTTGTCTGTTAATTTCAGCGAGAAGTTTATTTTCCTTTACCGAGTGTTTAAGTATATATTCTTCAATTTGTTGATTAAGTTCCATTTTTTTTTGAAATCATTAAAATATACAGTATTTTTAATGTGTTAAAATTAGAATTTTTAATCTTTAAACAAAACAAAATGAAAAAAATTGGAATAAGTCTAATAGTATTGTTATTTACTACTTCTTCGTTTGCTCAAAATATAGGTAAGTATTTGGAAAGCCAGAAACACGTAATGAAAAAAGAAAAAAAAGAAATGGTTAAAGATGTTTTAGAATTAACAGAAGATCAATCTAAAGTTTTCTGGCCAATTTATGATGAGTATATGAATGAGTTGAAACCATTTAACAATATTTTGGTCAATACCATAACTGAATATATGGATAAGTATGAAACTATGACTAATGCGGATGCAGACAGGCTTTATAAAAATTACATGGTGGTTGATGAAAGTTGGTTAAAGTTAAAAAAGAAGTATTACAAGAAAATGCATAAAGTACTACCGGCAATAAAAGTGGTACGTTATTTTCAACTGGAAAACAGACTTAGAATAATGATTTTGGGCGACTTAACCATTGATTTACCCATGGTTGGCGACAATGATGGCGAATAATGATTTTTTAAAAATTCACTAACTTGCAAAAAGGGTTTTCTTTATAGTAAACCCTTTTTTAGTTTTTATTTGGACTTTTCTTAAAAACCGGTAGATAAACTTTAAAGGTGGATCCTTTTCCACTTTCACTGGTGAGTTTAATTTCTCCTTTATGTTCCTCAATAATTTTCTTCACGTAGCTCAAGCCTAATCCAAATCCTTTAACATCATGTAAATTACCCGTAGGAACACGGTAAAATTGTTCAAATATTTTTTTCTGATTTTCTTTTCTTATTCCAATTCCATGATCTTTAATTGATATAATAACGTGACCATTCAGGTTTTTTGTACAAACCTCAATTTCAGGCATATTTTTACTGTATTTTATGGCATTGTCCAGTAAATTAGCAAAAACATTTGAAATATGGAGTTCATCAGCATAAATTTCAAGCTCAGTTGCAGCAAACTTATTTACCAGGCTTCCATTCTGGTCTTTCACTTTCAGGTTTGTATTTACCAGAATATGCTTGAGTAAACTATGTACATTAAGTTTCTTACGTTTAAGTTGCAGACCTCCTTTATCAATAATAGCCATTTGAAGTACCTTTTCAACATGAAAGCCAAGTCGCTTACTTTCATTTTCAATGATAGATGAAATTTGGTCAAAATTTTTAATAGCCGCTGGAACACTCTTATCTTTTAGCATTTGCGATGCCAGGGAAATGGTAGATATGGGTGTTTTAAGCTCATGTGTCATGTTATTGATAAAATCATTTTTTATTTCAGAAAGCTTTTTTTGCTTGAAAATAATATAGAGCGTGAGCATGAAAACGCCAATAATAATTAAGGTTAATAAAGCTGAGGTTATAGCAATAGATGGCAAAGGCCTGAATATGGATTTATCTTTTTGAAAATATAAAATTAAAAAGTATGAATTTGAAAATATTTGGTTCGATAATAAGTCATGTGCAAAAAGCGCTTTTTGAAAAGTATATGGTTCCTTGCTAAGATCAAAATTATTGGATTTAAAATACTGATTATCATTTTCTTTTATGACAGCATATTCATAGGCAGTATGAATATTATTATTCCTAAATACATTATTTATAATGCGTTCCAGTGTTTTTTTATCAATCCGGTCTTCAATATTAATTTCTTTACGGATTAATTTGTTTACGATATTTTCAACAAAAACTGTTTTATCCTCGATATTTTCAACCAGTTTTGCTCTTAATTCCTCTTTTGTAAACATTTTTTGCTGACTGGAATCATCTGTTTCATTTTCACTTTTTATACGGTAGAACAGGGAATCCTGCGAAATAATAGTTAAAAAGGGTTTGTTAAGTTTTTGAGTGGCACTATCAAACAACTTGTTTTCGTCAGGGTCAGAAAACTGGTAGGTTTCCCCACTTCGCTTTATCGAAATGGTTTCTTTCTGTATATTTAGTACTGTTTCATGTTCAGCAATCTTATCTACAATTTCAGATAAACTTTTCTCAACCAAAAAGTCAAACTTTTTTTCTTTAACTTTAATTGCTGATTTTATCCATATAAATTGCATAATGATTAAGCCAATCATTGCAACGGACATCAAACTAATTAAAAACCAAATATATTTCTTCTTCACAAATAGATTATTTTGCTGAACTACTTAGTGCTAGCACTAAAACTATGCATTTTCTATGTCTCTGATAAGAAAACGTTAAAGACAAGGCTTTTGAAGTCTTAATTTTCAATAGTTTACCTTTGTAAATGACTGACAATTAAGACGAGAATAACGAAGTATTTGGCGTTTTCTTGCAGAGGCTACTTATATAAATCTTGTAGACATGAAATACAAGAATCATACTATTTTAGGCAAAATTACTATTTTCAGTTCTATAAATTAAGTATTTAACAATTTTTAACTCTGTTTCAACTCCCTTATATTCCGGTCAATTTGTGTTAATTCTTTTAATTTTTTCTTTTCAGCTTTTACACCCAACTCTTCCATTTTTTTTACACCTGGCAAAACACGGCCTTCCCATGAACCAATTGATTGATTATAGGTTTTAACCAAAACATTCAGGTTTTGACCTATTTTGTTAAGAGATTCGTTGAATGAAGCTATCCGTTCTTGTAAATCCCGGCTACTTTGAATTATTTTATGCGCGTTTTTACCTGCTTTTTGTTGTTTCCAGCTAAATGCTACGGTTTGTAGCAGACTGATTAATGTGGTTGGTGTTGCGTATACAATACGGTTTTTTAACCCTTCAATAATTAGGTGATGATTTTCTCCTAATGCTGCGGAAAAAGCTGATTCTACTTCAATATATAATACAACAAAATCTATTGAATCATCAAATTGTGACCAATAAGCTTTGGCGGATAAACTTTTCATATGTGTGGCTACAGCTTTTGCATGATCTTTTAAAAGTTGCTTTTTATCTAGATCATTTTCAGATTCCAAGGCATTTAAATATGCATTTAATGGAACTTTTGAATCTACAATAATTCTTCTATTTCCAGGTAAATTAACAATCATATCTGGTCGCATTTGACCTTCTTCGGTGTTAGTGCTCACTTGTTCATCAAAGTCGCAATAATGTGACATACCTGAAAACTCAACTATTCTTTTTAAACCAATTTCGCCCCATCGGCCTCGTACTTTTGGACTTTTTAACGCAGTAACCAATGCACCTGTTTCTTTTTCCAGGCTTTTTTGGCTTTTGCCCAATTCTTCAAGATAGTTTTTTAAACTTCTAATTGCCTCATTATTGCCTTTTTGAAAATCAACAACTAATTTTTCGTGTTTTTCCAGACTTTCTTTCAAGGGTTTAACCATGTCATTTATTGATTCACTACGACGTGAATAATCTTCCTCAGCTTTAACAATTAAACCATTCATGGTTTCTTTTGCCAGTTCAATAAATGTTTGATTATTTGATCGACTTACTTTTGTTGCCAGTGTTTCAAAAGTATCTTTTAATTGATCATTTACAAGTTTGTTTAGTTGTTTTTCGGTATTTAGATCTGATTGGGTTTGAGCATATTTAAGTTTTTCCTCATTCCATTGATTTTCTATTTGTCGTAATTGTTTTTGGTACTTTAATTTCAATTGACTTTCAATCCAGAATTTCCCAAAAAGGAAACCAATGATTAAACCAATGATTAGATATATGATAAATTCCATAGTTTTAATATTTAGATAAAATTGCTTAAATTTATAATAAATTACAGAATAATTTACATTTAGTTTACTTCTTTTTACATAATTTAAATAACAAGTGCTATGAAAAATCTGTCTGGACTTCTCATTTTGTTTTTCTTCCTAAGCTTCTCAATGAATATTTCTGCACAAAAGAATAAAATGAATTGGTTGGATGGAACCTGGCGAGGAACCGGTTTTCAGCTAAATAACAGCCAAAGCTGGTCTATTCGTTTTACGGCTGAAGTGAAAAACAAAACATTTAAAATTGATTATGGCACCTTAGGTTGTAGCGGTATTTGGCGCTTAATTAGTGCAAATGATAATCTGGCACAGTTTGAAGAAACAATTACGGATGGCATGATGAAATGTGGTAACGGAGGAATTATCATCCTCACTAAAATTGATAATAATTATATCACTTTCAGCTATTTTGTTCCTGGTTCTGGTAAATTGGATTCATTTTCAACATTGGAAAAAGCTGAAAAGTAAATTATTGAATAAACTTCCTTTTAAATAAGTTGCCTAACATAAAAAATAAAGTTCTATGTATTGCATAGTACTTTATTTTTTATATTTTTGTGCTATTGTAAACCTATTACCTCTTTAAAATAATTAGAGTCTTTCTATATCTGTGTTCGGTTCAGAATGTTCGCCTTTAAGGCTTTCGAAGTCTTAAAAATCAAGAGTTTACTATTGTAAATGACTGGTTTTTAAGACGAGAGTAAGCTGAAGGCGGATTTTATGGACAAACATTATTTAGTTTAGATTTAATGTAAGCCCAATAAAAAGCATTGCGTCTAACTGAAATGAAATAAGTCCTGGAAAATGGACATTTCCATTTGATCGCAGAAATTGTGAAAAATTAACAATGAAAATAAAAATTGAAGACTTAAGCAAAGTTTACAAAAATGGTAAACAAGCGCTGAGCGATATTAACCTTGAAATTGAAAACGGAATGTTCGGTTTACTTGGGCCAAATGGAGCAGGTAAATCAAGCTTAATGCGTATTTTGGTTACATTAATGAAACCCACAAATGGTTTAGTTAATATAAATGGTTTTGATTTACAAAAAGACCGTCGTGAAATTCGTAAGATGTTAGGTTATCTACCACAGGATTTTCGATTTTTTACAAAACTAAAAACATGGGAATTTTTGGATTATGCAGCGGGTTTA
>Ga0164315_10003121_pt1 | contig 12812 bp, 12 predicted proteins | sample GuaBasSedimGuay6_FD_113737 | JGI IMG/M metagenome (GOLD analysis project Ga0164315, IMG submission 113737) | Subseafloor sediment microbial communities from Guaymas Basin, Gulf of California, Mexico - Guay6, Core 4569-2, 0-3 cm | ecosystem: Environmental > Aquatic > Marine > Hydrothermal vents... | reverse complement strand
TTTGTGGCAAGGCTTCTTCTGGCTGTATGAGTTGTTACTAACTCGTGCTTTTCGCTTGTGTTAATTACTCTGACACCACCTTTTGTTATCCTTGTTTCCACATGGTCATTAATATTGGCTCTCATGGCAACTACCTTGATATACTCATTCATTTTCTGGTTGGACGGTTTATACGGTAGCTCGCCCTCATACTTGTCCAAGATTGCACTGACCACTGGATGGATAGGTATTGTGCTAAGCTCACCAGTTTTAGTGCTCCTGAGTGTCAGAACACCATTCACGACCTTCTCACTGCTCACCCGATCCCAATCATCAAAGCGAAGCCCAGTGTACGCTCCGATAAGGAAATAATCTCTGGCTTTCTCTAAATATCCAATCAACTTCAAGTTGTACATCTTGTTAAGTTCTTCCTCACTTAGAAAGATTGTATCGGCACTTCCCATTTTTTTCTTGAAGTGTCTGTATGAGTCGTTGGTATGAAGCCCTTCTCTGTGAGCTTTGCCTATGACAGCCTTGATTAACTTCCACTGGGTGGCTATTGTGTTTGTAGCCAGCTGTTTGGATGTTAAATACTTGTTATATTTCCCGTAGAATCTGAGGTCAATAGATGAGTAGGGTACAGGCTTGTTATTGAAATACACGTTGAGATGATTCAGGCATGTGTTGTAAGCTTTCCAGTTTGATTTGCCTATCTCCTTAGCTTCATTCACATATGCTCGAAAGTAGTCAATAAAGTCGACAGGGTTGCTAGTATCAGCCTTATTTAGCTGCATATAGACCTCTTCTCTCAGTAATTGAATATTGTCCGTATCATGCTTATTTAGTGCCCCGATTAAGGCGCTCTCATATCGCTCCATCTCCCTAATAATTGAATTTCCCTGATGGTTAGCATCAAGGTCTCGGGGTCGAGCTTTCTTCTTATTCCATTCCTTTTCATCAATTTTTATGCGTGTAGATACCTTTAGTGGGGTGTTAGGATCAATCCAGTGATAGAGATAAATATATCCATTGGACTCTCTTCTAAATGTTGCCATAGTGTTGCGCTGATAAGGTTTCTGTAAATCTACCTACTAATTTTTCGTGCGTCAACCTACTAATGTTGAAAGGCGGTGGAAAACTAGTAGGTTTTTTGGTAGGTTCATTCGCATTTCCGATGCTCATCAGCACATTCAACCATCCAGAGCCATTTAACGGTAGAACGCCTGTATTGCAGAGTTGACAAGGATTAGAGAGGCACTTATAAGCAAAAAACCCCGACCAAAGCTGATCGAGGTTCTTAGAAGGTGGTGACTCAGCTGAGGTTCGAACTCAGGACCCCATCCTTAAAAGGGATGTGCTCTACCAACTGAGCTACTAAGTCATCCTGTTATCGCTTTAAAAGCGGTTGCAAAGATAACAACAAAATTATTTTCTGCAAAAAAGAAATACATCACTTTTTATCTCTTTTTCTGTAATGAATTTCCGGGTGCTTCGTCTTCGGTTTAGAAAGCAATAATTAACGTTCTATAAACTAAAACAAGAAATCATGAAAAAAGTTGTATTATTTATTTTGGTAGTAGCCTTTCCCGCCTTTATGATGGCACAGAACAGTGCTGTGGATAAGCTTTTTGCAAAGTATAAAGGTCAGAAGGGCGTAACCACTGTAAGTGTCAGTCCCGAGTTGTTCCAGATGGTGAATGCCATGGGAATCGAGGAACTTGAGGAGCAGGATTTCCCCTTGGATAAGATCGTAAGTGTAAAGATCCTGACCATTGAGGATGATGAGGGATGGGAGGATGTAAATTTCTACAATGAGATCAAAAAAGATCTGGATGTAAGTGATTTTGCAGAAGTTCTAACCGTGGATGATGGTGGAGAGGTAGTACGCATGTGGATGAAGGCCGACAAGGCAGTAGTCTCCGAGTTTCTGCTGATTGTAGGTGGTGATGACAATGTGCTGATCTATATCACCGGTGACTTCGATATGAATGATCTGGAGGAGCTTGCCGAAACCATGGACTACGACATTGATATATAGATTTCATTAACTTGGAAGTTCTTTAAGTTGTTGACGCCGCATGAAGTCCTCAGAATTTAAACTCCTGGTAATGCCTTATAGTTCCCGCTTGTATCGGATGGCCTTTCGCCTGATGAACAGCCGGGAGGAGGCTGAGGACATTGTCCAGGAGGTTTATGTGAAACTCTGGGGAATGCGGAACGATCTTCCAAATTACAATAGCATCGAGGCACTTTGTGTAAGAATCACCCGTAATTTGTGCCTGGATCATTTGAGAAGAAGAAAAGTGAACCACGATGCCATGAAGGCAGAGCAGGTGAAGCAAGAAAGCTACCCGGAAACGCCTTCAGAGAACCTTGAAAAGAAAGAAGATGCGGAACTCGTTCATATACTTATTTCAGCACTGCCAGAACCACAGCGGTCGCTGGTCCACCTCCGCCACCTGGAGGGAAAAGAATATGAAGAGATCGCCGAGATGGTCAATATGAATGTGAATGCCATCAGAGTGAGTATTTCGCGAGCCAGAAAACAAATGCGTGAAATGATTGAAAAACAGTATTCATCATGGAGAGTATAGCGGAGATACGTAAGCTGCTTGACCGGTTCTACCTGGGGAAGACCAGCCTGGAGGAGGAGAAGATCCTTCAGAAGTACTTCTCCTCGGCCAGTGTTCCGGAAGAGTTGATGCCCGACAGGGATCTGTTCAAGTCGCTGGGAGATGGCAGTGATTCAGTGGCAGTGCCTGAGGGCCTGAACCAGAAGGTCCTGGATGTCATAGACCAGCAGGAGAAGAAGATGGTGCGGACCAGGAGGATTTCAGTATTCTCCCTTTCGGGACTGGCTGCCGGCTTGCTGGTAGTAATTGCACTTTACATGGGATACTTCAGAGACGATTCACCCGGTCTGCTGGCATCCAATCAGATGATCGATACCTATGAAGATCCGCAGGATGCCTATGAAGAGGCCAGAAGAACATTGGCCTATGTATCAGTTAAACTAAAAACCGGTACCAGTGAACTCGAACATGTAAAAAAGGCAAGTAAAGCCACTTCGGACCCTTTGAAATCTTTATCAAAGATCAATAAGGGCAGCAAAGAACTCAGTTTACTCGGGCAGTTAAAACGAGTTGAACGATTTGAAAGGCAGTAAGATACGATAATAACAATGTAAAATAAGATACAATGAAACGGATATTTATTGGAGGGATGCTGATTATGTTTACCCTTCTGACAATGGGACAGACTTCAGCTGTAGACAAGGTTTTTGATAAGTACAGCGGGAAGGAGGGCTATACAACAGTCTATATTTCCAGCTTTATGTTCAACATGTTGAACAGCCTGGAAACGGACGATCCTGAATTCGATGAATTTAAGAAGGCTACCGCCGGGATCAAATCCATAAAGATTTTGACTCAGGAGGGAGGCAACTCTGTGGCCTTTGGAGCGGAGCTGTTGGAGATGCTTCCCCGGTCGGAGTACCAGGAGATGATGGTGGTTAAGGACCAGGATGAGGATGTGCTATTCCTCGCGCGTGAAGAGGGGGGAAAGATCACCGAATTTTTACTGATTGTCAGCGGTGGGGGCGAAGATGTCTTGATCGCCATTCAGGGCGATATCGACCTGGAAAGTATTTCTAGTATTGCCTCTGGTCTGGATATTCCAGGTTTTGAAAATCTTGAAGATATCGAGGATATGCCTTAGTTCGGTGTTAATAATAGAGCATCTTCTCCACCTTGTTGTTTTTCAGCCAGTTTCTTAAGATCTGCCTGATATCCCTGTTATCCAGCGAGGGTTGTATGCAGTCGAGCATCTGCTCGATGCCCAGGTAGGAATCATTTACGGATAGGTAGCCATAACCAAGATAGATCCCTTTCTCGATGCGAACCAGGCTACGTTCATTCGCATCCCTTCCTTTATCAATGATTAATACATTGCCCCTGTCCAGTGTCAGGCTATCCAGGAATGCCTGGGCCCGTTTATTATAATCTGAAGCAGCTTCACCCTGAACGCATGCCCCGTTACACTGGCGGATGGAGTGGTGAAAGCAGGCCCCATCGGTCCGGTAGAGTCCGGTCAACTTCTGGCAGAGCCAGTGTTTCCCAACCATTTTTGTTAGTATTTCACGAGCTTCCTTCTTACTGTTATAGCAGGTGACAGGGTCATCGGCGGTCTCAGAAATCTTCTTCAATGAAAAAGTAATATATCCGAACTCATCCTTCCCCGGGTAGAGTCCCCAGTAAGCGCTTGTCCGCCTCTGCGCCCGGTTATACCGGGGTTTTTGCTCCTTGATCTCCCTGGATTCTTTTAGTAAGGCAATCAGCTCACTACCAGTCAGTTCATAGGATATGGTATGAATGCGCTGCTTCATTTCCATGGCCCTCTTAGTGGTGGTGTTTCCAAGGTGGGAGAGGACCCTGTGGTGGATGTCTTTGCTTTTGCCAATATAGAGCAAGTTCTTCTGTTCATCGAAGAAATAGTAAGTGCCACACTTCTCTGGCAGCTTCTGGATATCTTCAACAGTCAGATGCTCGTTCAGGTTTTTATACCTTCCCGGAGCTTCCTGAGCCAAAGCTGCATCAAACTCGCCGTTCTGCTGGTCGCGTAGCAACTCAAACAGTTTTACTGTGGCCAGCGCATCACCTGCAGCCCTGTGCCTGTCCGTGATCTCAATACCCAAATCATTGCAGAGCTTGCCCAGACTGTATGATTTATGTCCAGGAATTATCTTCCTGCTCAATTTAATAGTGCATAGGGTGGGGCGATCGAAATCGAATCCGAGATTTTTGAATTCACCCTTGATAAAGGAGTAATCGAATTTTACATTGTGCCCAACGATGGTATGGTTCTCGGTACGTTCTACCAATTCCTTGGCGATCTCATAGAATCTGGGTGCATTGGCCACCATTTCATTGGTGATCCCGGTAAGTCCGGTGATAAAATAGGGAATTGATTTTTCGGGATTGACCAGAGTACTCCATTCATCAACTACCTTTTCACCATCATGAAAATAGATAGCGATCTCTGTTATTCTCTCTGTTTTTGGACTTCCTCCTGTGGTCTCAATATCAAGTATGGCAAACATTGCTCACTCTCCTGCTCCCTGTACTATGCTTTCTCTTTGGGAGGTTCCTCTTTTGGTGTCTCCTTCTTGGCTGGTTCCTTTTTAGCTGTGGGTTCTTTTTTAGCCGTGGGTTCTTTTTTAGTTGTGGGTTCCTTTTTTGCTGCAGCTTCCTTCTTTACAGCGGGTTTCTTTGCTGCAGGCTTCTTCGCGGCAGGTTTCTTGGCAGCAGGCTTAAGCTCTTCGGCTTCAGGTTTAGCCTCTTCGACTTCGGCCTTTACCTCTTCAGCTACGGGCTTTCCTTCTTCTATCTCGGGCTTTACCTCTTCAACAACGGGTTCTACCTTATCAACAACTGGCTTGACCTCTTCTACTACAGGCTCTGCTTTGGGTTCAGCTTTGGGTTTTGGTGTTGCTTTTGGCTTCTCAGGTTCGGTGACTGCCTTTTTGGTGGTGCCTACAACGCTGAATGCACGGCTTCTTTTACGGGGTCTGAGTATGCCGTAACTGCCACTGAAGAGTTTCCCTCTACGGGTCTTTTTATCGCCTTTTCCCATGTTAGTTTAGTTAGAGTTGGTGAGGTGAATATAGTAAAAATTGAGCGGCCTTCCAACCACGTTATTTAGCAGGTATAAATTGGAGTGATACGGAATTCACACAATGGCGAGTGTTTTTCTCGGTAAACCTTTCCCCCAGGAACACATGCCCAAGGTGACCTTCACAGTTGGAACAGATGATTTCTGTCCGCCGTCCGTCTGCATCAGTTTTTCGTATAACGGCTCCTTCAATCTCATCATCAAAACTGGGCCAGCCACAGTGGCCGTCAAATTTAGCCTCACTTTTGTACAGGGGGGCATTACAGCGCTTGCAGGCATAAACGCCAGTCTCGTTGTGATCCACGTATTCTCCTGTCCACGGCCTTTCAGTACCTTTTTCAAGGATAACAAACTCTTCAAAATCAGTTAGTTTATTGTACTTCACTGTCTTTTTTGTTGTGCTTGATTCCTGAGCAGTCTGACCCCCCAGTGCTGAAAAAACAGCCAGCATACTGCAAATAATTAGTAATTCCTTCATCTTAAATCCTTCCTCTTCTCTTATAACGCAGGGGATACAGAAGGGTTCAAATCCTCTTCACTAAAACTAATAGCCTCGAAGATATAGAGATCGGCGTCTTTCCAATCCTCCAATCCCAGTCCTGCCTTCTCTTTGGAACAATGGCTCAACAGCTCCTCAGTGCTCCACTGCTCCTCGAGGGCCTTACCCGGGAGGTAGAGTCCTGTGTACTCATCCTTGACAAGGTAGATACCGTGTTTAAGCGGATCAATTTCATCAGGAGAGCTAATCTTCTGTAAAGGGGAGAGAAGGGATATTTCTATTGAAATATATCCCAATTCAGTAGCTTCAACCGGCGCAAAGCGCTGGTCGAGGGTAGCAGAGGCAATGGTCATCTCCTGGACCATGGCACTGAGTGGGATGGCCGGAGTAAGATATTCGATCCGTCCTCTGAGCCTATCCCCCAAATAGAGGCTTACCAGGGCAGTTGCAGGTTTTTTAAGGGCAGAGCTGAGATTTTTAACCTGGAGCACCGGGATAGTCTCATTGCGAATATAGGATTCCAGGGTGGATCTTGAAATTTTAAGTAGTTCGCTTTTGTCCTCCTCACTGAGCGTGGATTTCTCTTCCTCTACTTTCTGAAGCCCTTCTATGGCCCAATATCCTACTACCCTCTGGCGGTCACCAAGAGGAGAGTCTCCAGAATTGCGATAGAGCAAGGATTTGAAATTCAAATTCTCCCCGCTATGTGACATATATAGCAGGGTCATAAGGGAGCTCCAGTCACCACTGGGTGTCGAGAGACTGCTTCCTTCTTGCTTACTTAACTCCCGCAGTGTAGAATAAAACCGTTCAGGATTTCCGCTTATGATTGCATCAGCGCTGGTTTGATCGATGCGTTTTGCATCCGCATAGGAGGGGTAGCGTGAAAAATCGGCACTAATAACAAATAGATTTTCCGTGGTGAACCAGGGCAAGAGGGCTGCGGCCAGATCCCTGGCACTTTCCAGAGAGGAGGAACCCATAACAATGGGTATCACAGCAGGTATATTGTTGAAGTGATACTGAATAAAAGGAAGCTGCACCTCGATGCCCTGTTCCCGTTCATGTGCCTCAGGTCTATATAGGATATTGGAGGGCTGCTTAAGTAGTGTTGCTGCAATTTGACGGTTGACCTGCACCTTTCCCAGGGGAGTGCTGTAAGAGCCTGCCTGGTCGACAGAAATCCCATTAAATTGCTGCCGGTGGCTGCTTGTGATTATAAAGATATTTTTATAGGATGCACTTTTAGAGATATTCAGATAGCCAGCTGCGGCAACCATTCCCGAATAGTCATAGCCGGCATGAGGGACTATAATGGTTTGCACATTGGCATCCGGGTAGCTAAGCTCTTCAGACTCAAGAGTTTGTCCGGCATCCCTGAAGAGTTCTTTCAAACGGGATTCAAGAGCTGCTTTCTGCGTAGGGTAGAAGGTACCGGCAAAGGCTGCCTTTCTCTGAATAGCTGCACCAGATTCCTGTTCCTGTCCTTTAGCCGGGAAAAACAGCAAAGCCACATATATGATGAGCAATGTTCTAAGCATACTTTAAGAAGTCTCGGTACTCCTGGAAAAATGATTCAAGTTTCATCATATTAGCATACATGAATTTATGAGCTTCGGTCCAGGTATCCCGCATATAAATATCAACTCCCTCCATCTGCATGTAAATCCGGCTTACCGATTTCCCGTTCTCCCGGATGTACTCCAATTCCCATATTAAAGGTGACTCCATGGCCTCCTCCAGCAACTTTTTGAGTGATTCCAGCTTTTCAAAGAGTTCAATCCGTTTGTCCATGTTTCTGGTTTCCAGATCGATTCCCACCTGTGCCACCTCACGGTCCACATGAAAGCGCAAATTTAGTGCCTTAATCCCGGTCTGGTCCAGCATCCAGTTGCCTGGCAATTTCTTTCGGGCGCGCTTACCTGCAGACATCTGCTTGAATTGGTCCCAGAACTCCTCTCTGAATCTTTTTGCTTCCTCCTTTGAAAACATCCTTCAAATATAGTCCATGAAATTGGTAAAAGTTGTTTATATGTGATAATTTGTAATATGAAAAATGACTACGATTACATCATAGTTGGTTCAGGTTTCGGAGGATCTGTTTCGGCCCTGCGCCTGACAGAAAAGGGTTATAATGTCCTTGTTATTGAGAAGGGCAGAAGGTGGAAATCTGAAGAGTTTCCGGAGACCAACTGGAAACTGCGCAAGTGGCTCTGGTTACCTCCAATAAGATTCCGGGGAATCTTTAAGATCACCATCATGCGTCATGTGGGAATTCTCAGTGGTGTTGGGGTCGGGGGCGGATCACTTACCTATGCAAATACACTACCCCGGCCTCGTGATGCCTTTTTTCAATCGGGTAGCTGGGCTGGTTTAGCCGAATGGAAAAAGGAGCTGGAGTCGCACTATGCCGAAGCGGAAAGGATGCTGGGAGCCACTGAGAATCCCGGACTATATGATTCAGATGAGGCCCTTCGTGCTGTGGCTGTAAAACTCCGAAAATCGAAACTTTTCGAGCCAACCCGGGTGTCAGTCTTCTTTGGTGAACCGGAACAGGAAGTACCTGATCCATATTTTAATGGTGAGGGTCCCAGACGATCGGGTTGTAATTTTTGCGGGGGATGTATGACCGGGTGCCGCTATGATGCTAAGAACAGCCTGGATAAGAATTATCTATACCTGGCGGAGAGAGGCGGCGCAGAAATACTTCCTGAGAAGCAGGTAATCCGGGTAGCGCTTGTTGATAATCAGAAAAACAGTGCGGGTGAACCAGGCGAAGCCGGTTACAAGGTATTGATTAAGGATACCTCAGGGCTTATCAAACGAAGAAAAGAGCTGACTGCCGGAGGGGTGATTTTCTCTGGTGGGGTCCTGGGAACAGTGAGACTGCTGCTAGATTTGAAACAGCGCTATCTGCCTGGATTGAGCGACCAGGTGGGTGCAGATATAAGAACCAACAATGAGAGTCTTTCAACTGTACACTCGTCACAGAAGGATAAGGATTTCTCAAAAGGATTGGCCATTGGTTCCATATTCCCGCCGGATGAGGATTCACACATCGAAGCGGTACGCTATGGAAGTGGTTCGGGATTCTGGAAACTGCTGGGGGTCCCCATGGTTTTTGGCAGGAGTGTGCTCAGTCGCATCCTGAAACTGATATGGAGTTTCCTGAGCAGGCCACTACCATGGCTCCGGCTCTATGCCAGCCGGAACTTCTCCAAAGAGTCTATTATTCTTTTGTTTATGCAGCACCTGGATAGCACCCTGAGATTCAAGCGGGGACTGCTAAATTTACGAAGTACTCTCTCTTCTGGTCCGCCTCCTTCGGCTAACATTCCCCTGGCCAGAGCGCTGGTAGAAACCACCTCCGTCGAAGTGGATGGACACCCCTTTGTGTCGACCACTGAAGCGATACTTGGCACTCCCCTTACGGCCCATATTCTTGGTGGTTGCGTTATAGGAAAGGATGCTTCGGAAGGTGTGATTGACCCGGATCATCAGGTATACGGATATAAGAATCTTTTTGTATGTGACGGAAGCGCCATTTCAGCCAACCCTGGGGTAAACCCGGCGCTTACGATTACAGCCATGACAGAGCGGGCCATGTCAAAAATTCCAGTAAAAAAATAGTTTTGTATATTGCCCTGTCATCAAATTACAGGAAGATATGCTGAATGAACGGAAACACCAGGCCTGGAACTTTTGGTCCGCATTTGTTTTTTTTGGAGCTGTTTTGCTGGTGGGATATTTCCTGAAGAAGGAGGGGATTGATATCCGGGATCTCACCATGAAAGAGGCTGTGCTGGTGATTCTTGCTACCTATCGGATGACACGGATCCTGGTGTTTGAAAAGATATTGAAGTATTTTAGGGATGCCTTGAAAAGAAGAGAGGACTTCTATGTAATCGGCACAATACACTCCATGGTTACCTGTCCCTGGTGTGCCGGGGTGTGGGTCACACTGTTTATCATTGTATTCTATTTTCTGGTTCCCTACGGGGCACTCCTGGTTTATGTGCTGGCCCTGGCAGGCCTGGCCTCCATGGTGATTCTAGTAAGCAACCTGCTTCATATGTATACGGAACGAAGGCAGCGGATGCACCAGAAGGATAAATATCCCGATCACCTGTAGTTTTTAGAGAAAAAACAGGATCACTCCACCTATGGAGACGATGGCTCCGATAATCTCAATGATCTTGATGCGCTCCTTGTTCAGGAGAATGGCTGGTGGAATGATCATTACCGGGGTAAGAGCCATCAGGGTAGCTGCAACCCCTGTATCGGTGTGTTGAACTGCCAGCAGTGAGAAGCTAACACCCAGGAAGGGACCGGTAAAGGAGCCAAGGGTCATAAATTTCATGGCTTTCAGATCTTTAAGGGCTCCCAGCAGATGGCCCCATCGTTTAAAAAGGGTGATCACCAGGGTGAATCCCACCACCCCGGCCATAATCCGGATCTGTGTAGCCTCAAAGGCGTTCATGTCCTGCATTCCTTTCTTACTCAATACCAGTCCGGCAGCCTGACCAACGGCTCCGCCCAGGGCCAGCAGGCTTCCCAGTACTAACGGCCCTGCCTTTAGCGTTTTTCCCAAGCTTCCCTTTTTAAAATCCAGTTTGGTAGAAAGGACCAGTACAATCCCCAGAATGGTGATTCCCATGCCCAGGAACTCCATGCCTGACAGGACTTCACCCAGTGTAATCCAACCGATAAGGGCGGCGATGGGAGGGACCAGTGCCATAATTAACATGGAGATGCGCGCACCGATCAGGATAAATGCCCGGAAAAGGAAGAGGTCGCCCAGTACAAAACCAACCACTCCGGAAAGGGCTAGCCAAAACCACTGGTATTCGGTAGCCTTAGGTAAAAATCCGTCATTGAAAATGGCATTATAGAAGGCCAGGAAAATCAAGCCGATCACCAGACGGATCAGATTCAGTGAGAGTGCACCCACACGCTTCCCGGCCGATTCGAAGGCCATGGCCGTTACGGTCCAGCAGGCAGCTGTAAGCAGGGCTGCTATTTCACCCAGATATTGTTGCACCAGTGTTCCAGATTAGAAATGCGGCAAAGATAGCTATTCGTATCGTAATGCCTCCACCGGGTTCCTGCGGGCTGTTTGCCAGGTCTGACCAAAGGTGATCAGACTCTGAAACAGGACCACTATCAGGATGGAGAGGACGAACAGCCACCAGTAAATGTGTATACGACTTGCGTAATCGGTAAGCCAGCTATCCAGATAGAGCCATGCAAGTGGTACCGCAATGAGTGCAGCAACCAGGCTCCATTTCAGTGTGGAGGTGTAGATCAGGAGCAGCATCTCCCGGGTCGATCCACCCATCACCTTCCGGATGCCGATCTCTTTGGTACGGCTCAGAATGTGATGTGAAACCAGCGCCCAGATTCCCAGGAGCACTATTAACATGGACAGCAGGGAGCCGGCTCCCATAATGTTCTGAAGCCACTCTTCGCCTACATAATAGCCGTAATATATGTCCTTGGCAAAGCGGTTCACCAGGATATAATCTTCGTCAAACGATTGAATGGTCTTATCCACGGACCGGATGATCTCACCGGGATTGGCACCGGGGGCGAACCGGATGGCGATGACCCTGATCCAATCCTGGTAGGCCGTGATAACCATGGGCTCTACCTGCCGGGCGGCGGACTCGTAGAGGAAGTCTTTTAGTACGCCCACTACCTCCAGGGGATCTTCATGCATGACAAGCGATTGACCAACAATATCTTCCGGAGTGCTTCCCAGCATGGAGACGGCCGCTTCGTTCAGGATCGCCCCTTTCCGGTCGGACAATCGATTGGGATCAAAAAACCTGCCCTGTACCAGGGTAAACTGGTAAAGCTCACACAATCCAGGTTGTACCCGGTACTCAGAGATGCTCTTGCTTTTTTCGGGCTGTTCACCGTACATTCTGATCCCCTGACCACTGTATCCGGCACCGATGGTGTGAAGTGAGGCAGCCACATTTTCCACATCCCTGATTCCCAGCAGTTTGTCCTTGAGGGCGGGATAATCCTTCACCAACTGGTCGTTCAGGTTGGAAACCAGCAGAATATTCTCCGGGTTGTAACCGGGCGAGAGATTTTTCAGGTGGCGGATCTGGGTATTGATGCCCAGCAGATTGGTCAGAAGGAAGATGGCGATGGCAATTTGCATGATGCTTACAACCCGGAGGAGCAGTCTTTTATCCCCGGCAGGGTTGATCATGCCACGAATCAAGGGTACCGGGGCAGAGCGGCTCAGCAACAGAGCGGGGTAAAACCCGGAGAGCAGGATGGTGGCCAGGTAGACCGCTGCAAGCACCAGGTAGAGCCAGGGTGAACGGATGATCTCCATATAAGATTCGCGCTGCATCACCCTGCCAAACTCCGGAATGAGCAGCAGCGCCAGCCCGGTTCCCGCCACGAAAGCAATTGTAACCACTATGGTTGTTTCGGAATAGAACTGCCTGATCATCAGTCGACGACTGGCACCATTGACCTTTCGTATACCGATCTCTTTGGAGCGCTTGGCCCCGTTCAGGATATAGAGATTGATAAAATTGGAAAGTGCCAGGAACATCACTGTGACCACAATCAGCAGCATGATCAGGATATTCTTCATACTTCCGGGAGGGGTCAGATCCCATGCTACAACGGTATGCAGGTG
>Ga0164315_10003120_pt1 | contig 12812 bp, 12 predicted proteins | sample GuaBasSedimGuay6_FD_113737 | JGI IMG/M metagenome (GOLD analysis project Ga0164315, IMG submission 113737) | Subseafloor sediment microbial communities from Guaymas Basin, Gulf of California, Mexico - Guay6, Core 4569-2, 0-3 cm | ecosystem: Environmental > Aquatic > Marine > Hydrothermal vents... | reverse complement strand
CTCTTCGCCGGCTTTAATATCAACACCGGAGTCTTTGTAGGATATGCTCATTTATAATTCCAATAATTCTTTTTTTAATTTGTAAAGATACAGATTTAAGTATATTTAATTTTGTCATTTTGAAATAATTACACCATTATTTTCAGATTTAGCATTAATCGCATTGCATATTTCACTTAAATAGAATAATTTTATTGGTTAAAATAAATAACTTTAGAATATAAATAACTTTAAAGGTTCTCATGAAAATCCATGAATATCAAGCAAAAGAAATTTTAAGAAAGTACAATGTTCCAGTTCCAAATGGTAAAGTTGCATACACTGTTGACGAAGCTGTTACAGCTGCAAAGGAGATTGGCGGAAAAATTAGAGTTGTTAAAGCTCAAATTCATGCTGGTGGACGTGGTTTAGGTGGTGGTGTAAAAGTTGCGAAAGGAATTCCAGAAGTTCGCAAATATGCGAAGCAAATTTTAGGAATGAATTTAATAACTCACCAAACTGGTCCAGAAGGTAAAGAAGTAAAGAGATTACTTGTTGAGCAAGGTGTAAATATTGCAAAAGAGTTCTATGTTGGAATTACACTTGACCGTGCTTCTTCACGAAATACAGTTATGGTATCTACAGAGGGTGGGATGGAGATTGAAAAGGTTGCCGCTGAAACCCCAGAAAAAATAATTAAAGAATCAGTTGATCCTTCTGTTGGAATGCAAGCTTACCAAGCAAGAGCTTTAGCTTTTGGATTAGGTCTTGAAGGAATACAATTCAAAAATGCAGTTAAGTTTTTACTGAGGCTTTACAATGTCTTTGAAGAAACAGATGCATCAATTGTTGAAATAAATCCACTTGTTGTTACCAAAGAAGGTGACGTGATGGCATTGGATGCAAAGATGAATTTTGACGACAACGCAATGTATAAACATAAAGACATTACTATCTATCGTGATTTGGATGAAGAAGACTCATTGGAAATTGAAGCTTCAAAGTATAATTTGAACTACATCAAGTTAGACGGTAATGTTGGATGTATGGTTAACGGTGCTGGACTTGCAATGGCAACTATGGACATCATTAAGCTCGCTGGTGGTGATCCAGCTAACTTCCTTGATGTTGGCGGTACAGCAAACAAAGAGACCGTTGCAGCTGGATTTAAAATAATTCTCACAGATCCAAAAGTAGAAGCTATTCTAATAAATATCTTTGGTGGAATTGTTAGATGCGACCGCGTTGCTCAAGGTGTTATTGATGCAGTAACTCAAGAAAAAGTTGAAATTCCAATAATAGTGAGACTTGATGGAACAAATGCTGAAGAAGCTCAAGTATTGTTGAAAAAATCAAAAATGAACTTCGAGGTTGCTACAACATTAAAAGATGCCGCTGAAAAAGTTACTTCTGTTTTAACAAAATAGATATCTCAAATTTCAAAAAAATGCTACTCAATTTGAGTAGCATTTTAAAAAAGTGTGCAATAGAAATACTCGGCTTGAGATAATTTCTAATTTATTCCCCTACCTCACCAATTTTCTTCTTATTTGCGTTACGATTAATAGTTGATATTTTAAATGGGAGATATATCGGGCACCAGTTCAATAATGCCGTAGCTAGAGGAATTATTCCCAAAAGTCCGAACCAATTTTCCGCATAAACACCCCAGGCAATAACTACAAGCCCAAGTATCAATCTTATTAATCTATCCAACGAACCAATATTCTTTTTCATAAACGAACTCCTATTATTTATACTTCAAATTTACATAGATTAAATATATTTCAAAACACATTTTAAATATGTCGGCTGAATGACAAGGATCTGGTTTATGTTAATAGTATCCACTGCAAGAATATTTTGGAAGACGATCTTCCTTATAAAGAATTTGAATAACCCTAGTCTTTAGACCAATGGTGTCAACTTAAGCAAGAACACACCCCCATGTTTGGTGTAACCATCCCTTTGGGAAAAACATGGGGTTACTTAATACTTTCTAACGGTGATTGAATAGAAAGAAAATATTTTACATCAGTATTTTTTTTCTCAATTTAGATTACTATTTTGGAATGTATAAAATTAAATTCTTAACGACACAAGGAGTGTTAAAATGTCTGAGAAAGAAAAAGTGCAAATTGAAATTGACGTATCAAAGCATCCCCTTCATGTTGAGCACCCAACATGTTCAAAAGGTCACTCACTAAAGTGCGAACTTGTTAAAATTCATGACTATTCTTCAATTAAAGTTAAAACGACATATAAAGATAATAGTGGCTTTATCTACATCGATCCAATTTATGGTAGCTTTGATAATATTTTTGAGGGGATGCACGTTCCAGAAGGTGAACTGGTCAAACTCTTCTGTCCAGAATGTGATGAGAATTTAACAGCTAAGAATGATACATGCCAAGTCTGTTCATCTCCAATGTTTGTCTTCCATTTACCTAATAATGGAATTATTGAAGGATGTTTAAAGAAAGGATGTATGTTTCACAAATTAAAAATCATTGATGCTGAAGAACAAGTAGCACGATTATTTGAAGAGAGAATGCTGCTTTAACAGGAAGCAAGTTATAAGTTCTAAGTTTTAAAGTGCCTAAAGTTGAAAAGATTAAAAAATCTAAAGAACTTTTCAACCTTAAGTCACTTTCTCTTAAATTCACAAATTTCTTATTTTAACTTTTCCCAATGGGATGCCTATGGAAAGGCACTTTAAATTTTCAACTTTAAGAACTTAGTCATAAATCTGTAATTGAATCAATTCCTTCCGGCGGCGGAATGTAGAATCTAATATTTTTCACTTCACCATTTTTTGATACAATTCTTTCAATATTTTTTTTAATTAGAATTGAATGCTCAATAAATAAATCATCGTCTATTTGACTACCAAAGATGTAACTTGTCCCTTTAATAGTCACATTATCCCCAATGATTACAGGGTATTCATCACTTCCTGTCATATTTACACTAGATTCAATGCGAGTATTATTTCCAATGTTGATATTTCCTTTTACAATATCACCCCAAAGCACTTCAGAATTCTCTCCAATCGTCATAGTTTGGTTTCTAAAAGTAGATAGGTGAACATTCTGCCAAATTGAAACATTTTCCCCAAAAATGATATTTCCTTTCACGTAAACATTTTTCATCAGAGAGAGGTTATAATTTATCTTAACTCCTTTTCCAAGATAAACTCCTTTCCCAATTTTAATATCTAATGGTTTCCCTTTTTGATCTAATTCCAGAATATCATTTACCACATCCTCGTGAATAAAGAAATCATCTGGTGATTCTATTTCAATTATATCCTTTATCAATTCATAAGTTTGTTTACGTGCTATATGCTCCATTTCAAGCAAAACAGACTTATTATTAAACCCCATTAATACATGCTGTGCATGGGGGTGAACTGCGCGAACCGTTAAACCATCATTATTAAAAATAGAAATTAAATCTGTGATGTAAATTTCGCCTTGTACATTATCGCTATCAATATTCCCTAACAATCTCCTTAGATGTTTAAAATCAACAGCATAAACTCCGGAATTAAATTCATTGTTTTCGATTAATTCTTTTTTTGTAAAACTATAATTCTTATTATGAAACGAGGTTAAATAGTTCTCATCGTCGCTTAAATTTAAGATGTCTTTATGTTCAATAATCTCAATCACCTTTCCGGAATCAACTCCTGATGACTCTCCATTTTCATCAAATTCTTTAACTCTAACGATTCGACCATAAGAGTTATTTGTTGGAATCCCCTCATAAAGTCCAGTTAAAACCATCATATCAGCACTAGATTTTATAAAACTATTTTTAAAGTTTGATATTGATTCATTATCAATCAATCCCATGTCTCCAGGTAAAATGTAGATTGTTCCATTATAATTTTCATCAATATTTTCGATTGCTACTTGAACCGCATGCCCTGTTCCATTCTGTTCTTCTTGATAAGCGAAAATAGTGTTTGGAGTTTCCCCAATAGCTCTGATTACATCCGGAGCCTTTATCCCAACAACAATTATAGAGTTAACATTTTCCAAACCCTTTCTACAAGCATCTGAAACTCTCTCCACTGTAGGTTTTTCCCAGATTTTATGAAGCATTTTAGATTTGTGCGATTTTATTCTTTTACCATGCCCCGCTGCAAGAATAACTGCAGTCTCTTTTATGGAACTATCAAATTCACTATTTTGATTATTAATTAATTCGTAAACTACTTTGCTTTCATTATCCATTCTACTCTCGTTAATTTCCAATTTTTTCATTCCAAAGTTAACAAATCTTGTTTAAAATTAAGATACATTTTGGTATAATTGAGAAAGAGAATTTAAATATTAACTCAATATATTTTATTATAATGAAAAAACAGATATTACTAATTACGATTTTACTGATCAGTTCTAGTTTTGTATTTGGACAAAAGTCTGGTTTGGGTCTTGGGTTAATGCTTGGAGAGCCAAGTGGATTAGCTGGGAAATATTGGCTAAGCGAAAGTAATGCTTTGGATTTTGGTATTGGGGCTGGATTTTTAGGTGATAATTCTGGACTCTCATTCCACGCTGATTATCTCTACCACGTGAGTGACTTAATAAAATGGAAGTATAAAACTATATTCTACTATGGTTTCGGAATACGTATGCGATTCCCATCTGATTCTGAAACCACTTTTGGTGTGAGAGGTGTGGCCGGAGCGTTAATGATTGTAAAAAATCTTCCGATTGATGTCTTCTTTGAACTTGCTCCATCTTTCAGATTGCTGCCAACCACTGGATTAGATTTTGATATAGCAATTGGTGGAAGATATTATTTTAAACTTTAATTTATGAAATAATTAAAATTGTTAGATTGCGGTTTTATTTGACTTCATTAAAGAATAATCAAAGTCGCTCTTTTAATTTATCTGTTTCTTCTATTTCTTTTTTAAGGGAAGTGTAAAACTAAACTTACTCCCTCCTGCCTTGCCGGCAGGCAGGTTTCCAAATTCACTCTCAATCCAAACTTCGCCCTCGTGTTTTTCAATAAATTCTTTACAAAGAATTAGACCAAGTCCAGTACCCCTTTTACCAGTAACATTAGTTTCTATATATTTTTCATCAATGCGAAATAGTTTTTTGGCATTTTCTTCTTTAATTCCAATACCGGTATCGGTAACTGATATAGTAATTTTCTCATCGTCACCACTAGCATCAATAGTTACTGTCCCATTTTCTTTTGTAAAGTTTAACGCATTAGAAACAAAATTTCTGAGTATTGTCTTTGCCATGTTCTGATCACAATAAACCATTTTGTTATCATTAACATTGTTTATAAGTTCAATTCCACGTTGTATAGCGCTTGGATTAAATAAATAGAATACTTCAGCAATAATTCTATCTAGGGGAAGTTCTTCCGGGGTAAATTCAACCTCGCCTTGCTGCATTCGTGCCCATGCTAGCAGGTTTTCTAAAAATTCATAAAGATTCGTGGAACTGTCGTGAAGCATTTGCGCTGTTTCTAATTTTTTCTCTTCTGAATCATCATTCTCAGGATCCGCTAAAATCTTACTCAATCCCATCACAGAAAAAAAACTGTTTTTCAAATCGTGAGAAATAATCGAGAAAAATCTATCTTTACTAGCATTAAGGTGCTGCAATTTCTCTTCTGATTCTGCAAGTTTGTTCGATAAATAAACTAAATCCTTCGCATTTTGTTCTAAGAAACTTAAATTTTCATCTAATACATTATCACTTTTTTCCTCGATTAAAGAGTAAACGAGTGAATCTTTTTCTACCACTTCACCTTCATCCTCCTTCTTTTCAGGCATCTCATGAACTATGAGATATATATAATCTTTCCCTTTAATTTTGAGAGAAGTTGATCGCACCATAACTGATTTAATTTCACCTTTAGAATTCTTTTGGCGACTTTCAAAAAAATCTAGTCCCAACTTTTTGGAGCGTTCATTCTCTGCTTTAACTTCATCTTCCTTTAAAACATTTAAATCATAAATCTTTTTTTGATGTAATTCTTCTTCAGAATATCCATAAAAATTTTGTGCCATCTCATTGCTATTGACAACTCTCACAGATTCAACGTCAATTAATAATTTTATAGCATTATTGTTTTTTAGAATTCTCTCAAAGAATTTCTCTGTCTTCTTCAATAATTCATTGTCAGTATCACTTGCAGAATGCTTTGCAAATTCACTTTTAACAATTTTAAGTTCGTGTGATGAAAATTCGTTCATGCTTTTTCTTTTAAGTTTAAGATTTTTTTAATTTGATAGTATCAAAAATAAAGAAGAATGATGAAACTTTCATGATTAAGCTAAAACAATAAGGAAAATTATTGAAGCAGAATAGCCATTCGACATCAATGCAATGCGCGAATATTAAAAGTTGCTAACTAGTAATTACTAGAAAATAATTTTTTGAATAATATATACTTTAATTAAATTGAATTTAAGTTTATTACGGAGGAACAATAATGACGATTTTCACAAAAGATTTTACCAAATTCTTAAGTGATTTAGAGAAAAATAATAATAGAGATTGGTTCAATGAAAATAAAAAACGATATATCAATAGTGTAAAGGAACCATTTGAAATTTTTATAGAAACGATCTTGAATAAAATCAAGGAAGAGGATGATTCTATTATCCTTACCCCGAAAGAAGCTGTTTTTAGAATTTACAAAGATGTAAGATTTAGTAAAGACAAAACACCATACAAGACCAATGTTTCTGCAATAATTTCAGAAGGAGGAAGAAAAGATTTCACAACACCCGGAACTTATCTAGAAATAACAAAAAATAGATTGCGATTTTACGGTGGAGCACATTTTATTGAAAAGGATCAATTGCAGAGTCTTCGTGAATTTATTTCTGAAAACATGAGTGAGTTTCAAGGACTAATTAAAGATAAGAAATTTAAAACCACGTTCGGAACTGTTTTGGGTGAACAAAACAAAAGAGTGCCCAAAGAATTTAAAGAACTTTTAGAAGTTGAACCTTTGATAGCAAATAAGCAATTTTATTTTTTTACAGAGATTGATAAAGAGTCATTATTTTCTAAAAATTTAATTTCTACTCTCATGCGGTTTTATAAAATAGGAAGACCGTTTAATGAATTTATTAAAATTGGGATGAATGCTCACTAATGGAGAAATCTGAATAGTTAAAAAAAGATTAATCCAACAGCCCCAACTATAAATCCAATAACGAGATTAATTGTTTTCATTATAATGAAACTTTTCTTTGAGAGGGCAAGTAGAGGAATTGCACCATGTCCATCTTGCACAATTGAACTGGCAATTAGAATAGAAATTGGGATCGTACCACTCACGAAAAGAGTAACAAAAACTAGATGCGGTCCTGACTCTGGAACAACACCAATAACAACAGCAACAACTAAGACCATCCATAAATTTGATTCAATCCACTGAGACAAATCAAAAAGTGATTCAAGAAAATGGATTGCAGCCAGCGCTCCCAAAGTCCACAAAAATATTTTCAACAAATGCTTTTTAAGAACGTGTTCCCAAAGATGTTCTTCTAAAAAATGATCTGGGACAGTTGTAACAACAAATAACCCAAAGATTGCTGAAAGCAATAGAGTTAAATTAATCCAATTCCAATCATTTTGCCAAGAAATACTAGGAATTTGAATAGAAATTAATATCCCGAAAAGGAGTATTAATAATGCTCTCTGAAAACTAATATTCTTTAAGTGCTCAACTATCCTCTTAATTGAGAAGCATGGGAATGATTCATTTTCATGAACTTCAAATTTATGCTTGTGAAGATCAAAGTGAAGATTAAATTTTTTCATTACAAAATCAGTTAATATTCCAACGACTAACCCAATTACTGCAATAATTAAAAATATCCACATAGCCTTTGCAGGAAATAGTGACAGCATTACATAAGCTTCATCACCACTTGTGGCAATCATTGAAGCAACTAATGCTCCAAACCCCACAACACCATGAGAATACAAAGAGACGACCGTATATGCCCCAAGGCACCCTGGAATTGCACCTAAGATAATTCCAATCAAATACTGTCTATACCTACTTTTTGAAATCTTATGTTGCCAACTCCCTTTTGTAATGACATTAATATATTCAATAAGAAGCATCATTGTAAAAACAAAACTAGTTATCGTTAAAGCGTTATAAAGTATGTCAGATGAGTGTTCGTGCATTATGTTTCAATAATTAAATTTTTAAGATGTAAACATACTGAGATTTTTATAGCTAATTTAATTATTTTGTTGAAGTAAATATTATCCATTAAAATGATTCTCAAACTTTATTGATAATGACATGCCTAAAGGAGAAAACACAAAAGAACGAATTAAAGATGAAGCCCTTAATCTATTTTCACAATATGGTTTTGCTGGTGGATCAGTAAGAGATATTGGTAAAAAAGCTGGAGTGAGAGAGAGTGCCTTGTATAATTATTTCCATTCCAAAAAAGAGATATTGAACGAACTTATTCATGATGCAAAAAAACATTCCATTGGCATTGAATTAATTTCAGATGAATTATTGGAGCAACTTAATAAGCCGAAGATTTTTATCGAGAGTTTTGTAAATCTACTTTTGAAAGAGTGGGATAGTGAAAAACAAAAAAAATATTTAAAATTGGTTTTAATTGAACAATTTAGAAGTGAAAACTTATCTAGCAAAGACAAGAGTGACATTTCAATTAATTTATTAATTGACGATACAATTAAAATTTGGCATATGATTTTTACCCAAATGCTCAATTATAAATTCATCAAAAAACACGATCCTCGAATTCTTGCTAATGAATTTGTTTATCCACTCTTTATGTTACGATTGCAGTATTTGACTTCAGAGAAAACAAATTGGAACTTAATAAATAAAAAGAGTGAAGAGCACATCAATTATTTTTGGAATTCAATTAAGAAGTAATTTTTAATATGAAAAGAATACCTACTCAAGTTGATATTGAAACAGCCCATAATAAAATTGAAAAGTTTATTCACCGAACACCAATTTTAACTTCTTCTTCTATAAATAAAATTTTTGGCACCATCCTTTTCTTTAAATGTGAAAATTTTCAAAAGGCGGGAGCTTTTAAAATGCGTGGAGCAACAAACGCGATATTATCCTTAAATAATAGTGAACTATTAAACGGTGTTGCAACTCACTCATCTGGGAACCATGCGGGAGCTTTAGCTTTGGCTGCGCAAAAATTGGGAGTACCATCATATATTGCAATGCCAAATAACGCACCAAAAATAAAAATAAAGGCTGTACAAAGTTATGAGGGAAATATTACTTTTTGTAATCCAACATTAGAAGATAGAGAGAAAACACTAATTAAAATTGTACAAGAAACTTCTGCAACATTCATTCATCCATATGACGATTACCGCATTATTACTGGACAAGCTACATGTGCCAAAGAAATTTATGAGGATGTTTCTACGTTAGATTATTTAATTACCCCTGTTGGTGGAGGTGGATTGCTTAGCGGCTCAATTTTATCAACACAATATTTATCGGCTTCCACAAAAGTTATAGGCGCTGAGCCCAAAGGTGCGGATGACGCATATCGTTCTGTTAGAGATAACAAAATTTATCCCTCAGTTAATCCACAAACTATTGCTGATGGGTTACTAACTTCACTTAGTGATAAAACATTTAATATAATTAAAAATGGTGTAGATCAAATTATTAGAGTCTCTGAGGATTCAATAGAGGCTGCAATGTATTTAATTTGGGAGAGAATGAAGATATTAGTCGAACCCTCTTCGGCAATTGTTTTAGGGGTTGTAATGGAAAATCCCGAAATATTTAAAAATAAAAGAGTTGCTCTTATTTTATCTGGTGGAAATGTTAGTCCAAAATTAATTTGAAATTCAGAAGTTCTATTCCAAAGATTAAATAAATTATATTTATATTTGTATTTAAATAATTGATAAAAGAGTTTTATGAAAAGCGGACAAATATTAATAACTGATGACGATCAAACCTTATGTTATTTACTTAAGGAAGAACTTGTTAATGAAGGATATGCAGTTGATATCACTTTTGATGGCAAGTACGCAATTGAAAATCTAAAGAAAAAAACTTACGATTTACTTTTGTTAGACCTTGAAATGACCGATGTGCAAGGTGAGGAAGTATTAAAGTATACGCAAGAACATCACCCTAATTTGCAGGTAATTGTTCTAACTGCAAAGACAGAAATTAGAACAGCAATTCAGTGTATTAAAGATGGTGCGTATGATTTTATAACTAAACCTTATGAATTTGGCCAGTTGGTTATTATAATTGAAAGAGCTTTAGAACATAAGAATTTAGTTATAAAAAATAAAATTCTGGAAAAAAAGATTGACTATGAAAAACCTTCAGCGATAATAGGTGAAAGTCTTGCGATTAGTGAAGTTGTTTCCTTAACCGAGAGAGCAGCTAAATCAGATTCTAATATTTTACTTGAAGGGGAGACCGGCACTGGTAAAGAATTATTTGCAGAACTTGTTCATAAAAAATCAAATAGAAATGAAAAACCGTTTGTTGCCGTAAACTGTGCTTCTTTACCAGATTCCCTAATTGAGAGTGAACTTTTTGGATATGAAAAAGGAGCTTTTACTGATGCCAAAACATCAAAACAAGGTTTGGTGGAAATTGCTAATGGTGGCACACTGTTTCTAGATGAAATTGGTGAATTGAGTCTAACATTACAGCCAAAACTTTTACGCTTTCTTGAAAATGGTGAATTTAGAAGAGTTGGTGGAGTTACTAATCTTTCTTCCAATGTAAGGGTGATTGGAGCAACAAATAAAAACTTAATGGAAGAGGCTGACAAACAGAATTTTAGAAGAGATTTACTATTTCGGTTAAATGTTATTACTCTGACAATTCCACCTTTAAAAGAAAGAGGAAAAGATATAATAATTCTATCAGAATACTTTCTTCAGAAAAAGTCCTCTGTTCATGCAGTAAAAAGGTTGTCAACGGAATCTGAAAAACTTTTATTGCGATATTCATTTCCAGGAAATGTTAGAGAGTTAGAACATATTATTGAACGATCACTTGTTTTCTCAGAAGATGAAGAAATTCATCCTAAAGATTTAAGTATTCCTACACTAAACAATAATGAACAATTAATTGTCAATTCAGAAAATATTGATACACTCAGTTTAGATGAACTAGAAGAGATTCACATAAAGAAAATCTTGGATTCTAACGATTGGAATAGAGAGATCACTGCTCGCATTCTAGGGATTAGTCAAAAAACTCTTTATACAAAGATTCGCAAATATAGTATTAACAAATAGAGCATAAACACTAATTGTTTTTGATTTTTACAGATATTCCTATCTGCCATATAGAGAATTTTTTATTTCTTAATATTCCTGATAGAAGTATTCTGGAAAAAGTTTGCGACTGATGTCTATTACGATATTTTATTTATTTTCCAATACTAATTCGTGTTCATTATAACAGCAACTCTAGTTTGAACTTTGCTAATTTGGTGGGTAAATGAGCGGAAACAAGAATGAACAAAAAATATTAATTGATTTAAGAGGAGCAATTCACGATTTAAATAATATTTTCACTAGCAATCTAGCGTCAATTGGACAATTACAAAAATTGTTGCCGGATAACGAAAATGTGAATAGTCTTCTTGCAGGACTCAGTATAAATTACATTAGAGCTACAGAAATTATTAATACCCTCTCTCCAACCACAAAGAAATTGAAAAGTAGAATCTCCATTGAAGATATTATCACTGATGTACAATCAACTGTGAAACTATCTTTAGAAGAGAGAATTAAACTCAAGATAATCATTGAAAAAAACATTCCTGAGATCGAGGGATATTATACTGATCTATACAGGGCTTTATTAAATTTAACTATTAACGCCATTGAATCTATTGATACTGAAGGGCAGATTGAAATTACTGCAAATAAAATTCAAGAAAATAATTTAATTGAAATTAAAATTTCAGACACTGGTTCAGGTATCTCAAAAGAGAATCTACCTTTTATTTTTAATGAGAAATTTAGCACTAAAGAAAGAGGTTCTGGACATGGATTAGCGATAATTAAAAAAATTATTGCTGAGCATAAAGGAATCATTTCAGCCGAGAGTAAAGAACAAACTGGAACGACATTCATTATTTCTCTCCCTAGTATCCCAGTTTTTCAACAAGCATCTCATGGGAAAATAAATCAAAGTATTTTGTTAGTTGATGATGATAAAACTATTCTGGAACTGCTTTCTGATTTACTCTTGTCATATGATTATAATGTGGTCGCAGCTGATTGTGGAAAAGAAGCGTTAAAAGAATATTACAACAATCCTAATTTTGAATTGATAATTGTTGATAAAACTATGCCAGATATAGATGGTCTAGAGTTGATAAAAAAAATTAGAGAAAGTAATTCCAAGGTTCCAATAATTTTAACTTCTGGTTCGCACGAGACTATAGATCAAGATTTAACTGATTATAGGATAAATAAAAAAATTAAAAAACCTTTTAACTTTGAGCAATTATTAGATGAGATTCAGAATTTGCTAATCTGATTTTTATTCTTTTTCACATCAGATAAATCTATCAACTTAACATCATTTACCCAATCAGTAAGTACCGGAGTTTTAATAGCACTCAGTTGATCTAAAACTGTAATAATATCACGAGTAGCATCTTCAATAAATCGTATCCTTTTTTGAATTACCTTTTTATTAAGTTCATCTTTTCCTAACTCTCTATTAACAGCAGCAGTGGAAAGATTGATTAAAGTAAGTGGTTGCTTTATTTCGTGGTTTGCCGTTGAAACCGTAGCTGAAAATGTTTTGACTTT
>Ga0164315_10003119_pt1 | contig 12813 bp, 26 predicted proteins | sample GuaBasSedimGuay6_FD_113737 | JGI IMG/M metagenome (GOLD analysis project Ga0164315, IMG submission 113737) | Subseafloor sediment microbial communities from Guaymas Basin, Gulf of California, Mexico - Guay6, Core 4569-2, 0-3 cm | ecosystem: Environmental > Aquatic > Marine > Hydrothermal vents... | reverse complement strand
ATCCTTGTACCAATGGATAATGCGTAGCTCTATGAGGTCGAGGTAGGGCTGGCAGGCAGGGGTGTTCTCATCGCACCAATGGTACTTAGCGAACATCTCTTTCCTCGTGATGCCCTTATCGACACACTTCGGGCAAGGCCCGCCCTCGCTTGTCTCGGAGAAGTGCAGAGCGCAACACAGAGGAATTCCTGAGTGAAGTCCGAACGTTATGTGGTACTCTTCATCCGTTACTGTCTTCATTCTTCTTACGCTTAGCCTTCTGGGCCGCTATGGCTCCACGGCGATCATTCTGCATGTCTTCTAGTCTTGTGTGTGGGTTGAGCTTGATACCCTTCTTGTCGTATGTCTGCCGATCTCTGTGACTTCTCAGCCTATCGACAGATACAGTAGGCTCAGAGCTGATGAGCATACCATCATCCCTTATCTCGCGGGTGCGCCCACATCGCTCACAGAACATGTAGTCCTCAGAGATTTGGTCGAAAGCCCAGCCGCAGGAGCAGGGGCTACCCAGGAACATTAGATAGCATCTTCCTTAGTGACAATTCTGCCATTCAGCACAGAGCCCTTAGGGACCCACATGGAGGTAGCAATCGGCACTGCCGACGCGGGGCCGGAACCAGTGTCTACAATGTCACCAGCCTCTACCATGATTGTGAAGCCTTCATTTACATTATCTTCGTTGTCTGCCATTTGGTATTCCTTCTTAGGGTGTAGATTACCTTTAGCATAGCTGAGTGCAGCCTAAGGTTGCCCCTAAACGTCGAGAAAACGACGAGAAAAATCGACGAAAATTCGTTTCGGTATTGCTTATTGGGATTTCTTTTCTAAGGCAACGAGTCGTTTACGCAACAACTCCACCTCTGCCTTAAGAGCGGGCACGTCGATGGCGACTTTGTACCCACTGAAACGAGTCTCTTCAAGGATACCTGCCTCAACAAGTACCTTGACCAAACCAAAAAGATCGTCCCGGCTATCAGTCATTCAAATGCCCGCCAAATACTTTCTGGTTTTTTTCGCACATATGGCGGTCTGCCCCGCAGGGACAGGCGTTGGGGTCTTCTGGCTCCGCAGACAGTTCCTCAGAGGCTCTGTCTTCCGCCTCTAGCGGCTCCTCTTGCTGCTCGTCGTCTTCGTCTTCGTCTTCGTCCCCGTACATGGCGGCGAAGTCATCCAGTGACTCAACGTCTCCAGGCTGTAGGACGACGCACAGAGCCTCTACGCATTGTACCGTGTTCTGAGCCTCGTCTAGTGCCGTTCTCGGTACAGTGGCCAGCACACGGGCTTTGAATTCTTCCGCGTCTTCGTCCACTGTACCGTCTTCAGAGAACCTGGAGATTGATATGATATCTCCTCTTTTCGTACCTTGATCGGCAATGACGTGCGCGACATCCCGACCATCACGCTCAGCCTTATTTATCTCTTCTTGGACGACCCTGTACCGCTGGTACGTCTCTTCTAACATGCGCTCGTAGGTATCCTCTAAAGTATCCACGCTATACCTCGTTCTTGTCTTTCACGCTTTTGAGCAGGCTCACCACCTTAGCAGGCTCGTTCTCCTTATCTTCCCCCTCCGCTTCTACGATTAACCATTCGGGTATGGGTATCTCTCTGTCTATTAGTTCGATGCTTAGGTTAGATCGAGCTATGGCAAAGAAGAGGTGTCCAAGCTCCTCCAGGCGAGTTAGACCTACCCACATTATACCAGCAGCGAATACAATGGCTGCCGCTACGACAATTCCGCTAAACGCTATAGCCAATGCTACCATTGGGGTCTCCTTCTAAAAATCGGCTAATGTGCGTTGGAAGATTCCTCTGAAGTGGAGGTCAAATTCGGGTATTTCTTCCAAAGTTTGTAACCACGCCATGATAAATAGATATAAAGGGCGTTATTGATTAGCCCTGTGGGGCTCTCAATGCGCCAAGCGAACAGGAGCCAAAAGAAGGAGCCGACAAAGCTCCATACCCAACCTATTTTATTGTGGCTACCGAGCTTCCATTTGCCTACAAAGCCGCAAGCAATGGCAGTTGTCCCTATTGCTTCACGAAGCCAATCAACATTAGCGAGCCAGTTAAGAATTTCCGTAAAGCTCATGCCAATCTTTCTCTGCCATGCTGTCTGGAACCAGATGGACGTAAACAAGGTGCCACTTACCGTCACCACACTCAGCACCATCTAGCCCACATATCTCGTATACGGAGTCGTCGATGTTTAGATGCGCGCCTAGATAGTAGGTGCTCTCGGAGAAAACTGACTCGTGAACACAGCGGTAGATATGGCTAGCGGGTACCTCACATATCTTACCCTCATACTCTGTCACCCAGCTATCCATGTGGGTTGGGGGCATAAGCGGCGGCTGCTCCACTAGTCCGTGTCTATACTTGGTGGCAGGACAGAGGCAACAGCTTTCGCAAGCTCTCTGGCTTGTTTGTTTGTTCGAATAGCCTCACTTGCCCACGACTGTGCCTCGCCGTACATTCTGTTTGCGAATGAGTCGAAAGCTTCCATATCGCAACCATCCTCAGAAGCCTCCCGCAAGAAGTCTTTAGAGGATATGGTGATGTATTCTGTATTCACCAAAGTTGGATCTTTGTCTGTCAGAAGAAGTACCCTGACTGAGTTAGGGCACAATACTGTGAACGCTAGGATGTATTTATCGAAGGCTATTCGCCGAACGGGGATTTCTGTACTCATATCTGTTCCTTTATTTAGATGCCCGATGTAACTTTGGATAGGGCTTCTGCAATACGCTCTCTTCGGGTGTCTTCTAGTCTAGACTCAATGCGAGAATATTCTGGAACGTCTCCATTAGACGCGATTGCTGCTTCCTCATACGGCCCTACGATTCGTCGTTCAAATTCTGTAGCCACATTGCTCAGAACGCCTGTAACGCGGGCTATAGTATGATAACGCATTTCCTCTTCGAAGGCAGCGCCTACGATTCGAGAGAGTGCGTAGTTCATATCCCCCTCGCGCCACCCAAGCTCTCTAAGTACAGAGATTACTTCACTAATGTGAGTGTCGATTTTTGCTCTTCGATCATCCTTGATGTAGGGCATGTCCCCTCCTCAATACGGGTTATCTCGTGGATAGCTGGGTGTATCACCTCATCCAAGAGGATGTTGATCCTTTCAGCAGCTTCGGGCTTGTGCTTACGCAGGATGTAAAGCACCGTAGCTACCTCGTGAAGCTTGCTGGCAGCAAGGCCCTTCACCCTACGTAAGGCTCTCCGCCGGAACCAGAGCCGTACCCTGCCAAACATCAGGTGTACTGTCCTTGTGGTTTGATGGTATCCGTGGACTTCGGCGGCTGGTCAATCATCTTACCAAGACGCTTCAGTGCCTTCTCCAACTCTACCTCAAACACTTCAACGGAGACAATCAGTTCCTTGAGGTGAGCAATGGAGTAACGATTAGTCCCTTTCACCCACTCGTCAAGTTCCGAAGTCTTACCGCTACCTGTACACGGTTTGCACTCGGTATCCGAATTCTTACCCTTACCGTGGCAAGAACGGCAGTCGATAACAGCATCCCGCAGACGCTCGTTCTTTGCATGCAGGTACACACGGCGTGCCTCTTCATTAGGCATGTCAATGAGCTTGACGATATCGAATCGGCTGGGGCGATTGACAATCCGCTTGTCAAGTCGCTCAGGATAGTTCGTGGTAGCAATGAAGACCACGTTGTCAATCTGAAGCTCACCGTCCAGCAGGGCCAGAACGTCGGGCTCTCCGTACTGCTGAATCATCGCATCCAGATCTTCCATCATCACAACAATAGGACGGTCGGGCTCGATACGCCGCATGATGCCCAAGCCCGCTGCTGTGGTGCCCGGGTGCGTGGCGTAGACGGCAATGCCGCCATTGTCAATGATGTGCTGGGACACCTGTTGAAGAGTACAGGTCTTGCCTGACCCGGGCGGTCCCCACAGGAGAATACCGCGCTTCCACAGAAAGCCAAACTTGCGAAAGTGCTGCTCCTTCTTCCAGAAGGTAGCAACCGCTTCAACAATTGCTTCGGACGCGCTGTCAGGGAGTTGAATCAACTCATCGAACTTGCTGTTCGCTCTCTTGAAGTAAATGCCTGCGCTCTGTGAGGAGCAAATCTCGTACTGCGCGGGCATAAGCTCTTTGACTGCCTCGTCACAAGGAAAGAAGCTCGTACCTTGTTTAGCCCACATGCTGGCATCCTTGCTCTTGGATCCTTCTTCACCTTCAGCCTCTTCAGGTGCTCCTGGGTAGGCTGAGGACCGCCTGCTGCCAGAAGTGACAGCGGAACCTGCACGGTCGTTGAAGTCGTCAAGCTCAGAGAAATCTTCGGACATTTATTCTTTCCTTTTGTTTTTGGTAGCCAGTACGGCGGATCTACGATTGTTGCGAGGATCATACCCCTCATACCGCTTAACGGCAAGGAGTTTTTCTTCTACGATTGTAGGAGGGGCTGCTTCTGCACATTTGTTGCACTCATACTGCGGTCGTTCCCCTGCCCTAAAATTGTCTTTGTTCACAAGGCCACAGTATTCCCACTGCTTGTGCAGGTGGAAGAGGTGTATAACCACAGAAGGCGTTCTGCTTGCATTATCGCTACCTACCCAGTATGTAGGTCGTAACGCCCACTCGGAAGTCAACACTTCATAATCCAACTCAGCTATGACCTGCTTCATGCAGATTCTTTAGTCAAGCTCGGACTAGATGTCGAAGTCGAAAGCCTCAGAAAGCCATTCGTTGACTGCGGCGGAGTTCTCCGTCGCCTTGTCGTCCTCGGGAAGGAAATCGTTGTAATCGTAGGTATTGTCGTTGTTTGAGTTTGCCATGATATACCCTTCGGCATCTGCCGCCAGAACTTTAGGTATGGACAGAAAAAGGTGAGAATTCCTATTATTGTGCAAAATATGTGCAAAATCATATACTTACCCTACAGGGTTACATCCCCGCAGGCGGGGCGCTGACCTTTTCATAAAAGGGTCCCCAGTAAACGTATTGTTTTCCATGCGTTATCTCTCCTTTATAAGGTCTATTTCGGCCTCGAAAGGGCGAGGTGTATTGTGGGGCTGGTCCACCAACTCTCATGGAAGGTAACGGCGAAGGAACCCACTAAATGGGGTCGCCGTACTACCGATGAAGAGCAGGAGGAGATGCAGAAAGAGAAGCACACCCCAGGCAAGAAGAAAAAGACGGGACGCTCTCAAATAGACTTCGATCCAACAGGCGATAGATTCGCTGGCCGGAGCAAGCCGGAGATAGCAGAGGAGAAAGGACAACGTTGCGGTGACTCATATATAGCCAAAGAGGACGAATGTCACCAAGACGACAATGAGATTGACGAGGGCTCGGGCGGACAGCAAGAACAATCTCCTAAAAAGCCTAGAACCAAGTCACCAGAGTCTCATAGTCGAATGCCAAAGGCTCTACAGCAGGACGGAACACCCGGAGAAAGGCTTCAGCCCGAAGGTGCTCCAGCAAAAATAGATACTCCCAATAATGGGGTTGGTAATTTGGTGCAAGAAGGATATTTGGCGGACGGTACAGATGGTATTTACGACGTGGAGAAAAGCACCAGACAGCATCGCGTATACTTTCCGAGAATTGTAGACCAAGCGGCTGCCCAGTATCTAAGCAGCGCTATAGCAGACCTTATGAAGTTGGCTTCACATGTGGATTACTTTTTTAGGAACGCGGAGACTGAACAGGTGGGGGCTGGTCACGAAATGCTTCCGTTCGTAGAGATGGACGAATTGCAGTTGGGGAAGTTGGCACAGACCAATCCAGAAATTGCTGGTTGGCTAATACATTCTGTGCTGGTTCGTAACGATACACCCACGGGAGCTAACTTCGACAACATGGTTCTATTGGAGAACGGTCGCCCTACTATTTTGAACTTCGGTGGAACGCTATTATGGACGGACATGGGTACACGAAGACCTGACGGTATGTCCCCCGAAGATATACCTGAACTACGTAGCCTAAGGTCATCTGAGCTTAACTGGGATGCTGCTGCTGTGTTTGGACAGATATCTAATGAGCAGGTTAGACAAGCCATTAAGGACTATCTAGCGCCAGTGAAAGAGAAAGACATACTTGATTTGGTAGACGCCTCGAAATTTGCCCCTGAAGATCGTGCCGAGATTGGTAAAGGGTTGATTGAGAGAAAGCGTTTACTGGAATCCTAGGAGAACAATATGGATAAGCTTCGTTGGGCAGTACAGGCAGGCGATCAGGTTGGTGATAGTGAGGACGACCAGAAATGTGGCGACCACTTTATTGACAAGGATCTAGAATGCCATGACGGTGACGCGCACCGTCCCACGCCCGGTAATAACCCATACTGGCAGGGTGACCGTAAGGGTCCCGAGGACAAGTCCAAAACTCCAGAGCGCAAAGAAGGTGAGAAGAACCAGCGTGGGCACGAGCGCGATCGTACCGAGCATACCAAACAGAACCGAGAGCGTATGGAGATGCTCCTAGACAACGGACACACGCCCGAGTCTCTTGGTCGTGATAATGTCAATCACTTCGCTGATATGATGGAAGAGAACTACGGGCGTCCCCTAACGGACACGGACGTTCACACCTTGGTCGATATGGTTAACCAGAAGATGGGTGAGAGCTTCTCCCAAGATCCTGAGCAGAAGGGTATTCATGACCCGACCGCACCCAAGGGATTCAAGGGACCTAAGGGTCGCGAGATGTCTCGTCCCGATTCCTATCACAAGCAGACCACAGACAAAGAGTACACCCCCAGTGGCCGTGGTGGCCCTGAGGAAGGCGGACTGTACGATCACTACAAGAACATCCTGAAGGACCGTATCAAAGGCGGCGGCGAAGGTGCTCCTAAGAACGAAGGTCCCTCCGAAGAGATGAAGGACGAACAGGACAAGTGGGGCGACGAAGGCTACCAGGGTGAAGAAGCTCCTGACGCAGGCAAGGGCTACGAGTACCAAGAGCGACAGGTTGATGAGTGGGACCCGAGCCAGAGCCCGGAAGAAGCTAAGCCCTACATGCAGAAAGAGAGACGAAGGCAGACACAGAAAGATTACAAGCGCAAGAAGGATGCCAGCAAGAAGGCAGAGAATGCTTCCGTAGCTTCTGATCTTAACTGGTCTGGTGCTCGCATTATGCAGGACCGTGTAGACGACAACTATCAGAGCCCCCAAGGCGGCTGCCCTGAAGATGATGTTGCTGAAGGTCGTCCTTGTGGCGACGGAGAAGACCCTGAAAGGGGCAAGTGCAATCCTAACATGGCTCCCGAGCCTACAGGACGGCAGCCCAATCCTCGAAAACCTGAGTACGACACTGGTGTTTCCAAGGGACCGCAGAGTGATCTACCCAAAGCCTTCAAGGGTGCTCCTAAGGAAGGCGTTGGCTTGAAGCCTACCGCTGACCCTGCACGCGAACAGCGTATGGCACAGCATGTTTCTACCCTGACCCAGGACGATGGTAGTGACCACACCAACACTGCCAACGGCATGGGACGTATGATGGGTAGCCGCAAGCCTCGACAGCTAGACGATGGAGGCTTCCTAGTAGGCTCCCCCGCAGGCTCTCCCGAGCAAGCCAAACAACAGAACGATGACTATAAAGATACTCTTACCAAGTCCGGCTGGTCAAACCAGAGTGACATGGGCGGCTCCAGCACATGGAGCAAGGGTAACACGGTCGTACAACTGAAGATGGGCGCTAATAAGGGTGGACAACAAGGTAACCAAATGAAGGTTGTCGGTCCACAAGCACAGCCTAAAAAGAAGGGGTTTTTCCGCTAATGTCTATTGAAAACGAACTACATTGGACCACGGCAACGAAGCCGATGCCCGGCAAGTCTACGGAACACTCAGGTGCCAAGAAGGGCAAGGGTGCTTGGGACAGGAAAAAGACTGCCAAAAAGACCTCGAACAAGGGTCGTCGTGCGGGCGGCAAGCAAGAGATTAAGGACCAGACAGTTGGTGATGAGTCTGACGGCCCGTTCCCTGGCGCAGCCCCACTCTTCAAGAAGGCAGCCGCTATGCATTGGACCACGGCGGAGCCTCGCCCGTGCTATCCGAGCGAAGAGCCTGTAGAAGACCACTGTAACGACAGCATCTCCCCTCCCGCTCCGGGTGGTGGGGACGACATGGGCAGTTCTCCCCCGAAGGGCTTTTCCGAACAAGAGGAAGCACCTTCGGACTGGGACACCTACGAAGGCTTCGACCCACAGGACGAAGGACAGCAAGGCGGCGACGAAGGTGATGAAGGTCCCGGCGGCTTCGGTTGGTCCGAAAAAGAAGGCGCTGACGATGACGACATCTTCGAGCTTGGCGAAGATCCGATGGAGACCGCCGGTCCCCGTAAGCAGGAAGAGGAGCCTTTGGTTCCTGACGAGCCTGTTGTTGAAGCACCGTCCGAAGAGGGCAAGGGCAAAAAGGGCGACTTCTCTCAGCTTGTCCCAAGAGCCACCTTCCTGACTGACGACGACCCTCACCAGTTCTGGGGACAGCAGGGTGAACACGTTCAAGACGCTCTTCACAAGTACGTTATGCCTGCCCTACAGAGCCCTAACCCTGACATAGCAGAGAAGGCTAAGGACATTCTCATGAATGGTCCGAAGGTTGGTAACTACAACAAGCGCGACTTAGCAGACCAGATGAGCGATCCTAAGTTCTACGAAGGCAAGAGCCGACAGAAGGTCATGCGACAGGTCGAACGGGAAGAAGGTAAGCCTGAAGGGTACTTGGATGCGCCTACGGAGGAGGAGCGGGGGAAGATGCGCGACTACTTTGATTTCGGCGGACAAGATAAAGGACCAGCAATCTAGGAGATAGGACCATGGCGGAACAAGTTCAGAAGCAGAAGCCGACAGAAGAAAAAAAGGAAGACCCCAAGGGTGCCGATGCTAAAGATTTGTCCACAAAAGGTGAAGACTTAACAGCAGATATGGATGATCTGATGGAAGAGATTGATAATGTTCTGGAAAAGAACGCTGAAGAATTTGTTAAGGCTTTCGTACAGAGAGGCGGGCAATAATGAATAGAAATGCAGAAGCCGAAGGCCAATTATTTGTGCCGCATGCTTATATTACTTGTAAAGGTAACTGCGACTGCGACACATGTTTAGCTGCGCGTAAGCAGCAGTGCATGACAGAAGCATGTGACGACCTAACCGCTAGCGTTAGGGATCGTAAGGAAAATGGTGGCACCCATAAACAAATCCGAAGCAAGGCCCTTGGGCTGCTTCGGCTTATGGTAGCCGACCTAGAAGCGTAATGGCAAAACAAAATCTCGGCGCAGATGAAATGGCTAAACTGGAAGCCATTGAGGCTCTGGTTACCAGCCTCAGAGAAGAGGCGGGGGCAGTTCCCCCGACTTTCGGCGCACGCGCCTCTGACAAGGTAGCCCGCATAGTAGGTAGCTGGAAGTTCATTCTAGGCATGGGCACCTTCATCGTAACCTACATCGGCTACAATATTTACCTCGGGAATGCGGCTTTCGACTCGTATCCCTTCATACTACTAAACCTATTTCTATCCTTACAAGCAGCGTTGTTCCTGCCTGTCATTCTAATGGCGCAGAACCGCACAGATGCGAAGGATAGGAAGAGTGCTACACACGCTTACAAACGTATTGAGCAAACTGAACACCTCGTGCGACTACTTGTCGAGATGGAAGGTGTAACTACAGGTCAAGCAGACCCCGACGAGAACGGATCTTCATAGTCCAGCAGCGCGCACACTATCCGAAATAATGAATAACTACCGTCAGCAGCGTCTTCGCAAGCTAGTGCGTATCTGCGCATATCGGCTACTTTGTAGGCGCTCCAGCCCCCTTGTTCCATAGCTATCTGGGCCTTGAGTAGATGTCTTTCGGAGTCTTTCAGTGCTGCTATTGCCTCTGCTAACTCTTTCCATACTTCTTCTTGTTTCTTGTTGTACCTGTGTTCTGCCAGATCGGCAACATTAGTGCAGAGTTCTCTCTTCACTGTGTCCTCCGGGGGAGCTTACGTCCGCCATTGCATAGTCAGAATCGGGGTAAATTCTACCGATAGGCTTCAACCCGCCGTCAATTTTGATGCACAGAATCTCTACTTCCTCGTTCGTAGCCTTGTCTATGCATGTTACTGTGGTTAGCTGACCAAGCATGGCCGCTTTCGTGATGGTATCAATCATGCGCTACTATTCGGCAAAAACCGCCCAAAACTTTAGTTGAAAGAAAGCTAAAGATCTGCCCGCTTCAGCCGAAGAGTAGGCATGGCTATTCGAACATCAAAAACGAAAGTGATAGGAAAACTGTCCCGTGTCCAAAAGGAACAGGGGCGCTTCAGGATTACACTGAGTGGGTGTCAGGTAGGACCTGACGCACAGACTTTCCTGCTTTCTAGAGAAAAGGCTCTCACTATCGCGAATGAAGACGAAGCTTTCCCCATGGGGTATATGTTGAAAGTTTCTGCCCGCTTCAAAGAAGGCGCTTATACAGAGCATCCTCGACAGTTGACTCACGTTAACATACTCAGCGTGGACGGGGTAGAGACCCTAGCTTGGTCTGAGCGTGTAGGCTCCACACAGGTGGACCCGGCCACCCTACAAGCGTCTAAGCCCACTGTAGCCGAAGCCATAGAGGCTGAGGAGGCAGCTATGGCTGAGAGGGCTCCTCCCGAGCCTGTAAACGCAATTACAGATCCAAACATCGCGTTTGATAACGCGATGCGCATTGTCAGAAGGCAACGTAAACTAAAGAATCCTAAGCTGTCGCCAGAAGAGATCTGGCAGCTACGGGATACTTTGAACCTTCTAGCAGAAAAACTGGGTATTGCATAATGAATGGGCCAATTCTGGTAAATCGTTTCACACTCGACGACTTGGATTTCGATCTACTCGATGTGGAGCTACTAGAAGAGGTGCCTGAGTTGGCACACCTATTGCATAGGAGCGAAGTATGTCAGGACAAATCAAGCGCAGCGCAAAGGTAATAGGCAATAGCGAATACTTTGACGTAAGCGGTAGCGGCTCACGGTCGTACAAGGTTACTATCAATTACGATACAGGGCATTTCTGTACCTGTAGGGGTATGCTTTCCAAGAAGAGTACCTGGGGGGAAGGCGCGGGCAGAACACACGGAACGTCGTGCAAGCATGTGAAAGACATCATCAAGACAAGGTTTGATGATGATTGGGGAGTTTCCGGTGGACAGGGTAAGCCTCGTACACGAAAGACTAAAGTAACACCTACAAGCCCGGAGCCCTCAGGGCGCAGGGCTGCAATCTTGGCTCAACGAGCAAAGCGTAAAGAGCGCGATGTGCAGGAAAAGCCCAATATAACTCTACCCCTTATGGATAGAATTGCCGCCTTGGCGGCATCAAAAGAATGAGGCAGTTGCTACATGACGATGATTAATGTGAAGGAAGGGGAGCGCATTGATAGTGCTCTTCGGCGTTTTAGAAAAGCAGTAGACAATGCAGGCACCATGGCTGATCTGCGAAAACGGGAATACTTCGAGAAGCCTAGTATCAAGAAAAAGCGCAAGAAGGCGGCAGCAAGTAAGAGGGCTGCACGCGCCGCACGCGCTGAGGAAAAAGGCTTCTCCTCTTAGAGTAAAGGGGGCCTATGCGCTTCGTACTTGTAGACGACGAGAACCGTGAGGTGGATTCTTCTTTTGGTGAAGAATTCGACCTAGAGGGTGCCTTTATGGCATGGCAATGCTTTCGTCGTATGGGAAATATGTTGGGGGAAGATCCCAAGAGGTTAGCTAGAGACCTAGTTGACGGAATCACTCTTGGGCGCTACCTTCGCACGGACAACAGATATCAGGAAGGTCCTACAGGACGCAAATGAATCGTGAACGTGTCAACGAGTTAATGAGCAGCTTCTCTAAGCAAGTCCTTGTAGTTGGGGACGTTATGCTGGATAGGTTTGTTTACGGTGGGATTAGCCGCTTCTCCCCCGAGGCACCTTCATGCCCCGTGCTGTCTTTTGATAACCAGACCTCTATGCTTGGCGGAGCAGGAAATTCCGCCAGGAATTTAGGTACCTTGGGCGCTAAATGCGTAAGGTTGCTTGGATATGCGGGTCACGACGACGGCGGCAGGGACCTTAAAAAGTTGATGGATCAAGACACAGGCGCAGTAGACAACCAGCTCTGTAACTCCCCAGACCGCCTAACCACGATAAAAACCAGATTCGTGTCGCAGACAGATGGTGTCCATCTTCTTAGGGAGGACAGAGAGACGGTTCGTCCTTTGGACGAATCAGAGCAGAAGACTCTGTTTTACGCCATCAAACAGTGGTCGCCTGTCGTATCCGGCATTGTAGTGGCAGATTACGACAAAGGTGTTGTCACTCCAAGTCTTCTAAGGCTTGTGTCTACAATAGGTCTAGAGCGTAATATTCCTGTATTCATTGACCCCAAGAAGACGCATTGGGAGCACTTCAAAGGGGTGGAGTTGGTTAAACCGAATTTGGACGAGGCGTATAACGCACTAGGGTTGCGCGCGGGCTCGTGTTCTGTAGAGGAACTGGGCGATAAGCTTCTAAAATTCACGCGAGCTAAGGCCGTTATCATTACGCGAGGTTCTGAAGGAATGTCGCTTTTCACAGAGGACGAGACGGTCTCGTCTTTGCCTACTCCGACCAAGGTCGTTGATGTATCCGGTGCAGGAGATACAGCGATGGCTGCCCTGGCTTTGGCGCGTATGGCTGGCGCTACTTGGGCAGAGGCTATGGAGTTGGCCAACATGGCATCAGGAATCGCCGTAGGAAAATCAGGTACAGCCACAGTTTCAGCAGAAGAGATGCTAAACAAATATGGAGAACAGTATGCGTAGCTTACTAATTGTGTTGCTTTTTACTATTTTT
>Ga0164315_10003118_pt1 | contig 12814 bp, 30 predicted proteins | sample GuaBasSedimGuay6_FD_113737 | JGI IMG/M metagenome (GOLD analysis project Ga0164315, IMG submission 113737) | Subseafloor sediment microbial communities from Guaymas Basin, Gulf of California, Mexico - Guay6, Core 4569-2, 0-3 cm | ecosystem: Environmental > Aquatic > Marine > Hydrothermal vents... | reverse complement strand
GATTACAACAGATCAAGAAACTAGTTAATGAATCGTGGTCTAGCGCTGACTATGATGTGAATACCACTCAGGCCCTGGAGGTAGTATTTACCGAGCATGGGCTAGACCAAGATGGTGACTTATTTGACGACTGCTGCGATGTAGCGGAGATGGTCTGCCAATTGCAAGCGGGCGTCAGCTTGCGACATTACCAGGCAAGGAGCACGAGACAGCGAGTTCTAATCGACCTGGTGCTGGAAATACTAAAGGAGAACCGATGATTAACTACGGTGGCGATGAAATACGAGAACGAGGTAAGAAGTCAGAGTGGATAACCGCACGGTGGGTGTACAGGGCCTACAATTCGGGGTGGGAGATCTGCTACATAGACGAAGATGATCACATCACGTACTTCCTAGAAGGTGGGGATGAGGGAATATGCGAGAGCGAGGAGTTGGTCAAGTACATATGCCAACTCCATAACGAATCACTTAAGACAGGTGGAGATGTAAGCTACCCGAACCACGATTTCCCTAAGAATGCAACTACTGTGCGGTGGGTCAAGTCCTTGGATATGATCAAGGCCGATAACCCCGGATGGAGATTGGCCTACTCTGGTTGTCTTCTGGATAAAGACGGAGGTTGTATCGTAAATAACGGAGCAATTAAAATCCTTGATCGTCAGGCGGGGCATAGTCACCGGCATTGGCCTGAAGGTCTTATCTACAGCAAGGAAATGAAATGAATCGACAAGAAAAGCTAGACAGAATCAACGAGTTGACTCGGGAAGTAAAGTCACTTAAAGCTGAACTCAATAAGCCTAAGCCGCCGGTACTAGTGAATCATAAGGATTTGGTGCAGTACATGATCAACAGCTCATGGGTGTGGGACATCTTCCGTCCTGAAGTGGAGGTATTAACTAAACTAAATGACGTAGGTCGAAGTAAGGTCCAAAAAGGCGAGGTGTTCCAGAGCAAATACCAAGCTCAACGCTTCGCACGTAAGTGGGCCATTCGACAGAAGTTCGATCGACTAGCCGAGATGGCGAATGGGGGTGTGTGTGATCATAAACAAGGTGTGAATGTGTGGCATATAGTAGTCCGCGCCAGAGATGGTAGTTTTGAGATAGCGAAAGGGTCCGTATTTAATAGGGGTTGTAATTACTTCAAAAACGAGGCGAATGCCCAACTTTGCCTGGATGCGCTAACCGACGAAGACTGCCTAAGTCTTTGGGGTATAAGGAAGGAAAGCAAATGAAGTGGAAATCTAGGGTTTGGCCCAGGAGGGGTGATAAGAAGGCGTTAGCGAAAAGACTGTGGTTTCCTAGAGAGATCGACGATCACTGGTATTGGCTGGAAATGGTAGAGATTAAATACATCTATGATAGATACCAAGATTACTACGGATGTACAAGGTTGGGGTGGATTGAGAAGTCTGTTGTTCCGTTTCGGGATTTATAGTCTGTTCTTAACTGCAGCTTCAGCTTCTTCCCGCGTATCACCCGCCAGCATGAGTAATTCGACTAATCGCTCGTCAGTCATTAGCTCGGCTCTTTCGCGTAGCCTATCCTGGACATCGGGGTTGCCGCGTCTAGTTGCTGGCTCGATCTTCTTAGTCACCACGTTCTCCAGCCAAATAACCGCACGGCCATATATGCAGCACGAGCTTTCCATGATGATACACCGGCCTGCAGCATGAGTCTACGCAGCATCTTGTCCGCGTCTTTGCGAGTCCACTTATGATCATGGAACTTCCACAGTCCATCAGTGCCTTGATATAGGTGAGTGCCATGTGGTAGATCGCCCTTGTATCGGTACATGAAATCATGTATTAGTGCGCCGTCCCGAAGTAGACCGTCTGGGCGTATGCCAGTAAGTGACCACGCTATCTGCGGTACACTGGCTCCATCATACCGGAATCCCTTGGCTATAGCTATCATGTGCGGTTGCTGACCGTCAACCCAGATGTATTCGTAGTTAGCGAATAGCTCGTATCGGTTTTCGGTTACTGGTACGATAAGTGGTTGTTTAAGTGTCATTTCTTTAAACCCCGTAGTTTAGCTATAGCTTCCGACTTCTTCATTTTGAGCCTACGCAACAGGTCATCATTCGCGGCGGTTCTGTCAGATGACATCCTGCTGACATCATTAACCTTAGGTGAGTCCTTGGTGGGCTCCGCTGATTCGTCGACTTTGGCATCTTCTTTGCCCCAGACTTCGGAGTTGTTTTCAGTAGGTGACGGCCAATGATCCAAGCCTTCTGCCGACCAACCATCGTAGTTAATGCGATTGTACGCATGCCGCTTCCAGCTCGTGGCCTGGTCGCGGATAGCTTCTTCTTTATCACTCACACCCTGTTCCCTGCCGTAGGCGCTGTAACCCAAACCACCTTTGGGTAAGGCCTTATATTCTATGCCATTATGGGTGAAGCTGTGCTCGTGGGTGCTGGTGTCATGGACGCCCTTACCCTTAGTTCCGACCTTGTTGCCGTGCTCGTTTAACTCGCCAAAATCTTTGTCGCCGATACTGTGAAGTGAGCCCTTGATGATGGCATCTTTCTCTTCGAGGTATTTAGCGTATGTCTTGAAATCCATAGATTCCCCAGTGATTATAGTGCTTAGGAGGTGATTGCCGCTATGCACGGAAGTTATCTACCCTAAGGTAAAGATTAGGCTAAAGTTATTCTAGCAATGACCGATAAGGGTATTGTAAGCAGTGAACCACCATAGGAGAAGTTATGCAACACACCGCACATTTGGAATACAGCGTCGAGCACGAAGACGAAGAGTATACAGTGGATTACCAGGCGACAATCTCCGTGGATAATGACTACGGCGCAGACGCTGACGGCAATCGCGGCATCAGGATGGTCGAGGTTGAAGTAGAGATCGAAGACTATCCTTCTTGGTGTACTTCTGACGCAGATCGTAGTAAGCTAGCAGATGAGATCCAGCTAGAAGCTGAAGCACACGACTTTAGTCAGTACGCAAGTGAGAGAGACGAATATGAGCAAGACAGAGAGAGGGACGAGCGATGAATAAATATACACCAATAAACGGCTACACCAAGAGGGATATCCTCTGGTACTTGAAGACATTCAACGACGGGACCAAGAGCGTGAATCCAATAGGTGGAGGCGCTGCTTACAAGGATGGAGATAATCACTGTGCGGTTGGTTGTTTCATACCGCACGGACACGCTGGCATGCAACACCCCTCGTGGTATGGCAATCTAATGCATAACTACCCAGACCTTGAAGAGTACATGCCACTAGAAGCGACGGCTATGCACGAGCTGCAGAAAGTCCACGATAACGCCTACTTCGCTAAAGATGCTGGCCCGAACATGCGTAAGTGGGTAATGGAGAACGTCAAGTGATTATAGCCGAAACAGCGTGCTTCATAATACTGACAGCAGTAGGATGGGGCGAGAGGCACGTCGTAGTTAATGCGGTCCACATCGAATCCATATCAGAGGTTGGATCAATCTCATACCTGCGAATGATAAGTGATGGAGAAGATTCAACTATCAAGGTAGGGCACTCGGCACAGGATATATTGAACATAATCAACAAGACCTGCACGAAGGAAAGCAAATGATTAAGCACCGAATCCAATACAGCCCTATCACTAGGAAGTACAGGCCAGAGTTCAAGTTCTGGTTTATTTTCATTCCCTGTTGGAGTGCTTACTGTGAATACTTAGGTAAGTCCTTTAATGAAGTTGAGAGCTACATAGAATTCGACACATACGATGAAGCGATGGATTACATCAACAAGAAGATCTTCGACGAAGCTAAAAAGCTTAGGGATGAGAACCTCCAGGACATTGAAAACCAATCTTGGAGCACAGTAAAAGGAGAAGTAGAATGAAATTAACACAATATAAAGACTGCGACGAGACCTTCGTACTCGAATTCAGCAAGATCATCTCCTTCACGGCTATGCACTGGGAAGGCAGCGAGGCTACCCTAAAGGTAGTTCTTAGTAAGAAGCAAGTGGATCAGCTGATGAAGCTGAAGGTGAGCAATGAAGGAGACGCAGAATGAAAACCGCACAGATATGGACAGAGAAGATTTCTTACGTTGAATGCCCTAATTGTGACACGCTAGAGGAGCTAGGCACAGAATACTGGAACAGTGAGGGCAAGAACTTCTGCAGTAAGTGCAACGAAACATACATCATGAAAGACGAAGACTAATCATAGGGGATCTAAGTGAAAATATACAGACATCACGTAATCGAGGCATTGGAAACTGAATCACTGGGGTGGCAAGGTTGGATAAAACCAGCTGATCGTCATCAAGACAACTATGGTTCAGTTAGTGGTAGGGTGGCATGCACGGTCAGTGCGGTTGGTGCAGTGTTCCGCAAGTGGGCTGGATCTAATACTATTGACCAGAACATTGAACAGATCATGTCCAACCTAGATGGGAATTTTGCTTCATGGACCCCCACTTTTGAGGAGTTCAGTCTTCCTAAGAACTGGCTAACTTCACTGGCATTCATGTGGAGTCACTTACATTTTTACGCAGGCGAGCGAGGTATTTCCGTCGAAGAAGCTAGGGCGATTATAATCGACTGGGTTGAGGCAAATGTGCCGGAAGATGAAGTTCTGTGGGAGATAAGTGCATGAAGAAAACAGTTATGAAGAAATGGGTAAAAGCCCTCAGGTCAGGTGAGTACAGCCAAGGTGAGGGTCAATTGGTGGACAGCCGGGATAACTTCTGCTGTCTAGGCGTGCTATGTAATTTGGCACCAACCAAAATAGGTACGTGGCTAGAGCATCCGTATGGCGGTTGGGCTTTTGGCACGAAGGAAGCCTTCTTCGACTCTCACCTACCCAAGAGCGTAATGAAATGGAGTGGTATGAATAGTGATCACGGGAGATTACCTTGCCGGCTTATTTCGCTAATGAATCACAACGATCGCGGCATGTCATTCAGCGAGATAGCTGATCTCATTGAGAAGAACTGGGAGAAGCTTTAGCTAAAGTTATTCGTGCAGATGCCGATAAGTCAAATGTAGCTTACCATTAGTGACAAGAAGGTAAATTACACTTTACTTTCACCTAAACACATAAGGAAGAGCTAATGAACAATTTAGATCAGGAAATAGCTGGGCATCACATAAGCCTTAAGAATACCATTGACGAGCTACAGAGCATGCTAGCTTCCTTGAAGCTCCACTATAAGGAAGTGGACGTGGAAGAACTTTCCTGCCTGTTAATCGCCATACCCGCCCAGTGCGGTATCCTGGCTGGGCTCGAAGCGGCTAGGCACCTAGTCAAGATGGAGAAGAAATGAAGATACACTTAGATGGATCATACACTACGAGGGATGGCAGGCCTGTGGTAATCTACGCTGTAGATGTCGTTCAAGGCGATGACCTAGTTATTCACGGCTCAGTTGAAGGTAATGCCACTGAGTGGTACGCTGGGGGTTTGTACTACCACAACCTAGAATGCGATAATGATCTAATCCAAAGAAAGGTTGTTGAATGAAGAAGAATCCCTCTAAGGAAGAGATGGATGCACTACGAGCCCAGTTCAAGGCTGAAGCTAAACGAAGAGGTAGCATGACCCCAAAGGCACGCAAGTACCTGAATAGGGCATTAAACAAATGCGACGAGTGCGGTAGGTTCAAAAAGTGGAGTGATCTAGGTGAGATAGATTATGCCGATGGGTACAAAGTAGATACACAAATGGAGTGTCGGGGGTGCATGTCCAAGGTCGACAGGGATAGGTGTTTCCCTGGGGGGAGCGAATAACTAGAACCGCACCCGCCATTGGGTGCTAATATGGAAGGAAGTGGGTGTGAAGCTAAGTAACAGAGAATTGGACGTAAGAGTGGCTAAGGAGGTCATGGGTTTAAAGAAGGTGTGTACTGAAGTAGGCAACGAAGGCTTTATGTGCAGCTTCGACACTGGACCCGCCATCCCCATACCTAACTATTCCACTGATGTAGCAGCAGCTTGGGAGGTGGTATTGAAAGTAGATCCCGACCGAGTATGGGAGATAGGAGAGTGGTGGCAAAGCCCAGACCATAGATGGACGACTTCCCTCGGTGGCTGTACAACTAGTGCCGACACAATAACTGAGGCAATCTGTTTGACCGCTTTGATGGTAGCGGAAGAGAATAAAGACTAAAGTTATTCGCTCATCTGCCGATAAGAGATATGAAAGTGAGGGAGAGATGATTCACATCAAGAATTTAGGTAACAATAAGGGTATGATCTGGCGAGAAGAATGGTCTGGGATGTTAAATGGATGGAATATCGTTTGCGAGGCCCAATTTATGATAATGGGAGTTAGGTGTTTAGTCGATACCATCGACACACCGACTACGCACCGACGCAAAGGTTATGCTAGTTCGCTAGTTACAGCTCTTCAGTCCTCATTCAAAGATGTTGCGCCAATCGGTATCGAAGACACTGATGAAGCTCGTAAGTTCTGGGCCAAGTTCGATATGACTGACGCACTAGGAGAAGAGGAATGACTGACCAACTAAACACGCTACTCCAGTTCTATGCCGGTGGACTTGTCCTGGCTGGGGCTGTTACGTTCATTGTCGCTGATGTGGAAGACGTGGCTGATGCGATAGGATTCACTGTCTTCTGGCCTATAGCCCTGACATTGCTGGGCATTCGAGTTTGTGTTAAACTAACCAAAGACATGTGGAGAGAGATCTAATGAAAACATCTGAGCTATTTGCGCATATGGAAGACGGTGGTGAGATCATATGCATTGGACTTCCAGAGAAGTGGTCGTTGATTCAGGTCAAAACCACCGGAGTTATTTTGGAATCAGTATTGAACAGGCCAGACACCTGGGAACTTGTCGCAAAGCCAGTCAATTACAGTGTCGACTTCTGGCTGATGGATCAGCCGTTCTATTGCGGTGCGGTGACTGATCGCCTTACTAGGTTGTTTGGTACGAATGACATGTTCTTTTCTGATTCTTACAAGACACATCAAGTGCATGTCCGCGTAACTGTAGAGGAAATCACATGAAAGCTCTAATAAGAATAGCCTTGGTGGTGGCAGTGGTATCATATATGGTATTGACGTACCCACTAGGAATCACCACAAATACGGTATATTTGATGGATGCAATGGTAGGCATGGCAAGCTATTTTGTCTGGACTATGGCGGGGAGAGTTTAGTCTTATAATAAATTGGTGAGAGGTGTGGTAGATAGGTGAAGGACCATAGGATGTGCCTATGCGATGCAACCTTGGAGACACACATAGGTATATAGTTGCGTAATAATGGTAGGCTCGGGTATCCATGAACCGAGTATCTCGTTGATCCGACAAGGCCGGGGAGAGTTTAGTTGCCTAGTTATACCCCTACCTTGGGGAGTCGGTTCTGAGCCAGGGAGGTACGCACACCGGGAGTAGCGATCCGGCCACCAATTTATTATAAGGCTAAAGTTATCTAGCCAATAGCCGATAAGGTAGTATCAACCGCACCTAAAGGAGATGTAATGATTAGCATGGACAAGAAATACAAGACAAGGGGTGGCGAGGGCGTTACTCTTTACGAAGTCACACCCCTCCTGATATTCGGTCGAATCGGCCCAGAGCCAGAATCTTGGGATGTAGGTGGCTGTTACCTAAGAGCTAACCGTAGCTCAAAGGACCTGGTCGAAGTCAAGCCGCGAGTAACCCAGAAATACTGGGCTAATATCTACCCCAACGAAGCACCTTCTTTCTACCTCAACAAAACTACCGCCGATTGTTTGGCTGGGACCGACAGAATGGCCTGTGTCGAAATAGAGTTTGACTTTGAGGAGGGTGAGGGCCTATGAATAACAAAGACAGTTGGTCCTGGAGGGACGCAGCCAGTGCACTCACTGGACCATTCCTCTTACTATTGGTGATGATCGCCACTTACGTCACACTAATCTCAATTGACCGCCGCAAAACCCAGACCTTCCATTGCGGTATCTCAGAAGACCGGGCGATGAAGAAGGTGTTGGCATTATGCCCAGAGCGCAAGGCCCGTATCTTCGAGGTGACGCCGGTAATGTGCCTGGACATAGATGGTAGCGTCGGGGAAGCACTAACTATAAGATATAAGTGTAGCAAGTGAAGTACCCGTATTTGAGGAATACATTGAGTGACTGTATTTGAGGAATACATTAAGTAGCGCTAAAGCATAGTATATGACCAGTTACCGCACGTATGAGACCTTAACCTATCATATACTACCGATTAGATACAGATCTCCTTGGGGGTTAGCAGCTCCCGGAAGGTGTACTTACCGCGCCTAATGACTACACTGTAGGTCTCACCTAATACCGCGTTACGATGGATGTACTGAGGGAATACGATGTAATCACCGGGCTGAATCCCAGCAAAGTATGCCGGATAGCCTGGCACCACACCAGTGATATAGCCTCTGACTTGATCAAGTGAATCCCAGTAGAAGCCGAAACCAATATATGTGCCATAGCATTCAGCTGAGGTCTTACCAACGAACTCTTTACGTCGATTCTTCTTGGTAGCGTATCGACTATCACTGAACTTATTCAATGCAGCAATCTTCTTAGAATACGGGTTGTTGCCTTTCTTTTTAGCTACTGCTGGTTTAACTGCTTTGGCAGGCTCTTTGACAACTTTCTTAACTGCAGCGGGTGGGGGCAAGATCTTGCGGAAGTCTGGCTTGCTGGGATTATCCAACTTACCCTTACCCTCTCCCTTCTTGACAACCTTCGCGGGCTTCTTCTGGACGTAGTTGATCTTTATCTTCACTGGCTTAGGTGGGACTACCTCGGGCTCACGCTCTAGCGCAACCATACCCGAGCAATGGAATACCGCACTAACCGTAACCGCAATAAACGCAATGGATAGTGGATTCATTATACCCCCCACACACCCACCTTGTCAGATGTTTGGTGGGCATCTGGATCAGACGAACCACCTTCGTTGCCTAAGCCAGTATCATCTGGATAGACTATGATTATTTCGATATTGATGCCTAGTGCGGTAATTGCCTGGATGACATCACCCGCGAATACCCTGCCCTCAGCTACTCCCGTCACATAGAATGGGAAGTCCGAACCGTCTCGACCAGGTTGATAGGCGTTACGACTGGACATGAGAGTTAGGTCGGCCCCAATGTCGTGGTCGAAGTCGAAGTGATTGGAGGGGTCTAACAGCAACGTAGAGCGAAGGTTCTCAACTAATACACTCACGGTGCCCACGCCCACTTGGTTGGCCACCTGGGCAGTTGTAGACAGTGCCACGAGGGTAGTTGGATTCGGTATGTTATTCACATCATAAACCCCGTCGAAGAACGACGTGCCGGCTATGACAACCTGCGCACCAGGAATAGCCCCGTGTGGTGCATCAGTCGTCAGGGTGATAGTGAATCCGTTCTGGGAAATAGTGACTATATTCACTATGTTGGGTGCGTTCTGGGTTTGGACCCCAACGTACCGCACTGGACCTTCTTCTGAATCACGATTGAGATCAATCAGTAATATGCCTGGCTCATTGGGTAATACGCAATCAACTTCCAGCGTGGTTAGTGTCGAACCCGCGAATACCTTCTGCCGACTGGTAACGAATTCTTTCTGGATGGTATAGTTCTTCTCTGGGTCAACCATGAATGGCGAGTCAAATGGGAACGATTGATCATCCGTAGGCATCAAGTCAACGAAGACCTCGATTATCTCATTAGTTATCGTGCGGTTATATGAATCAGTAGTAGTTGGCAGGCCATGTGGAGCTTTCAATACGACAGTGGTTAGGAACTGCTCTCGACGGACGTAGTCTATCTCGATCTCGTTACCACCCCATTTGAATGAGCCCCCAGTCCCTAGGTTGTCATAACCCAATTGCCTGAACCGCACTATGCGATCGCTTATGACCTGGACCGCACCATCCTCAGTAGCTGAGCCGAACGACCCATCGAGGTTGCCGGCCTCATAGAGGTTGTGCATGTGAACCGCACCAGTTATCTCCCTGGAGACGATACCAGTTGTTGCCGGCATATAGATCCGAAGTAAGTCACCGCGTGGCTCCCAGGCTAGTGAGTATCTGACCTGGCGATTGGGCAGCGCCTTGATAGGCTTCATAAACATCAGCTCTTCCCAAGTGGCTTGGACTACGGTATAGGAATAGATTGTGTCTGGTGGGACATTAGGTGGTGGCATAGTTCCCGGTTGGGTAGAACGCAAGCCACTGAAGTCATCGTTCGTTATCTCGAACCAGCCTGCATCTAGGTCAGGGCCAGCTAGTGGTGGGCGGACGTTGGTAACTGAAAAAGTTCCAGCCAGTTCAATTGACTCAAAATTTTGCCCATAGAGCATCACCCTATCTAAGGGGAATAAGAGGTCAAGTGCTGGCTTGCTATTTCCTACCCAACGAAAGCGCAGGGTGGAGCCGACTGTCCTGGTTATCTCCCAGGCCGTGTCATTGACAAGTAGTTCGGTCCCCCTAATATTAGGGAATTGCAGACGTGTGTTAGCTTCTCCCCCTGTGACCGTGACTGTAGAGTATGGACCCTTGGCACCACCGAATAGCTTAACGAACTGATTTCCTGTATCTAAATCGGTTATTACCTGTGCGAATGCCTTAAGTCCTTGAGTTCTTATGAATCGTGTAAGTACGTCCGCTACTTCTCCAGCTGTTGCCTGATCTATGTTCCTGAAGTCTGTATCTTTGAACGCAACTATCATTGTCTCTCCTGCCTCTAACTCGAAGTGGAGTTCCATTCCATCATCTAAATTGTAAGGGGCTGGTAGTTCGTTTGTTATGTTAGCACGTACCGTTTGTTCACCATAGAATGTTTCCAGGATTGTATGTATCAATTCACTCAATTGCTTCTGGGCTGTTATCTGTATTCCCATCTTCCTGAATGCTAGATCTGACATGCCTAGTTCGGGTGGTCTACTTATTCCCTTATCGGCTAATCGTTTATCTAAGTAAGTCTTTGAGGCTGTGGATATTGTCAGCTGGTCCGTTACGGCTATGCTTAGGTCCTGGAGTTTTTGCGCATCGTCAGCTAGTGTCTTGATTAGGGCGTCTGAGTTTGGTCCCTGGATGAATGAGGCGATAAACTGCCTAAATTGTTCATACTTGTCTAAGCTCACTTTGTAAATCCTCTATATAGATTTCAGCTCCCCGTTCTTGGACTCTCTTGTGGGGTATTGTGGTTATGTCCAGGCAATGACTACAGCTTTCGTAAACTGCTGTAGTGTCTCTGATATGCGGTGGTCCGGGGATTCTCTTCCATTCTGCGAAACAGTTTCTACATGTGGCCGCCCATGGGTTTTGTGTCTGTGGGAGTGAGATTGTTCTGTTGTATCCGATTGGGGTCAGGAGGTGAGATGGAGGTGCTTTCCTTAGGTAGCTTAGCAATTGCTCTAGGATAACTGTGATGATTTTCTTGACCATTATAAAAACACCTCCGGGGTATGTTATGCGCGTCCGTTCTTCTTAGTCTTCTCACCGAACAACACCTTGCGTGCTTTTGTCAGTGTACGAGCTGCCTTAAGCTCCTCGACTAGTCCTTTTGACTTAGCTGTTTCGGCGTGCTGGTTCTTGTAGTTCTCCAACCGTTGGTCCAGGTTGTCCCACTCTTGGCTTCGTTTCTGTTGGTAATTCATAAAGATACTCCCTTGGTATGTTATTGGTTAGGCCCAGCTGACTACTATGTCGGCCATAATCTCACCTAGTGTATTTGATTCTACAGTTAATCCCTCGCCTGTCAAGTAAGTGATTAGGTCACCTATCTCGTCGTGGAATTGCTGGGTAGTAGTGGAGGGCATATTGAAGAAGAACCAGCCTATGCCGTTTCTATCAACTACGCCTCTAGCTGGTTCAGCATTCAGTATTCCCAGCTCACCGCTTAGTGTCGCGAAACCCGTGTGCTGCTCCTGTGGGTTGGCGGTCTTTTCGATATGCAATCGTCCTTGGGTTTCACCGTAATATGCTATCCTGGTGAAGAACGACTTGAGATCCTGTGGTCCAGCATTTACCATGAACGAGTCATGGGCGTCTAGTTGCCTGGATTGGATCGTTGTTATAGTGGTTTGTAAATCGGTGTAAAGTGACATGTACTAACTCCCTGTGGTGACCATCCCGCATTTTCGGCATGGGGCAGGTCCTATTGCCGAAGCCCAATCTGTTATGGGTTCGTGCTGACAACCTTGGTAGGGGGTAGTGTGCTCACGCAGGTCCTTGAGGTCCTGCCTAAGTCTTTCATTTTCCTCTGATTTGCACTCCAGCTTGGACTGCAAGATCTGGTTCTTCTTCTGGAGCTGAGAGAGTTCCTGTAAAGTTTCGGCTAGCTTCGTCTTTTTTATAATACTGAACAAGATCCGGTCCCTTACAAGCAAATGCACAGAGAGAGCACGTAATCCAATGTTTCCATCGTAATACCTCTTCTCTGTGCTGAATCATATAGCCCCTATGACAATTTGGACAAATCATTAGTACCCACCTAAGCTATAATATTAGGATATTCTGATTAACTGGTGATCGCTTTCAAAAACTTCTTGGCATAGCTAAGTGACAGAGTTGTCAAGGTAATTGGCATAAACACTACCGACAGTGCCCAGACGACTGGCACTATCAACACATCGCTCAAGCTCACTCGCCAGCGCTCTTCATCCATAGTGATTAAGACCGTTGCTGTGGCATAACCTGCGGTGAATACCATGTAAGTTACTAATGAGACTGCTACTATTGGTGAGATTTCCATTGTTGTTTCCTATTTGTTAGATTCTAACAGCTCGATGGCCATCATTAAGTGGTTTTTCGCGGACGTCAGGTTCAGATCCGCACCTTCTTCGTGATCTAGCATGATCTTGGCTATTCGCATCAGAG
>Ga0164315_10003116_pt1 | contig 12815 bp, 12 predicted proteins | sample GuaBasSedimGuay6_FD_113737 | JGI IMG/M metagenome (GOLD analysis project Ga0164315, IMG submission 113737) | Subseafloor sediment microbial communities from Guaymas Basin, Gulf of California, Mexico - Guay6, Core 4569-2, 0-3 cm | ecosystem: Environmental > Aquatic > Marine > Hydrothermal vents... | reverse complement strand
GTGAACTCGAAGTCGTCCACGATCAACCCCGTGACACCGAGCGTCTTGCGCATTAGCGTGGTGGCGCGCACGGGATTCCTCTGCTTGTTTTGTCATGGTGATGCATGCGCAGAGCAAAGCACGAGTCCCGTACGCGTTTCGGCCGCCGCTTCCCAATCTCGAAACGGCAGCGTGCGATGCCCTACGCCCGGATTCGGGCTTCCTCGGGGAAAAAACTACCCACCTGAACTGTCGCAGGGCAAAAAAGAATGCGCCCGCCGACCGGAATCCGGCGGCGGGCGCACATGGCGACCCCTACGGGATTCGAACCCGTGTCGCGGCCTTGAAAGGGCCGTGTCCTAGGCCAACTAGACGAAGGGGTCGTATTTGCAAATACGGCCAGCCGCGATGGGCGGGATTCTACTATGTAGGCTCGGACGTGGCTCGTTTCAGAATGAACACGCCGATGAGCACCGCTAGGCCGACCGCCACGACGATCCAGGTGAGCGTCGATTCCGCCTGATCCACGCCCGCGTTGTCGATCTTGCCGATCGCGCGCTTGACCCACTTCTCCCACTCGAGGCCGACCCGCTGCTGGTCCACCACAAAGACGGTGCCGATCTGGTCGGGGCGTCGAACGTGCGGCGGGACCGCGACACCGGGGCGAACGGGAATCTGAGCCGTGGCGGACTTCGCGAGGCGCGCCTCGATTTCCGGGCGCAGCAGCCAGTCGAGCAGCTTCTTGCCCGCCTCGGGGTGCGGGGCGCCCTTGATGAGCATGAGCGTGTTGGGGATGTACATCACGCCCACCTCGCCCTCGCGCGCGTCGGGATAGACGCACTGCACGGGCAGCCCCTTGAGCTGGGCGACGCGGAAGTCGTCGGTATCGGTCCAGCCGAACGCGTAGAGACCCGCGGAGACATCCCGCATGACGTGGGCGTTCCCGGTGCGCCAGACCACCTCGTTGGCGATCAACTTGTCGAAATACTCGTCCGCCTTGGCCTCACCGAGGAGCACATAGAGAGCCGAGGCGTGCGCCGCGGTCGTGCCCGTTTCGGGCCGCGCCATCGCGACCTGCCCCTTCCAACGCGGGTCGCACAGATCCCACATCGAGCGCGGCATCTCGTCCGGCTTGACCATCTCCGTGTTGACGATCAGCACGCGCGCGCGCGCCGCGAAGCCGGTCCAATACCCGTCGGGATCCTTGAACGCCGCGGGGATGTCGGCCGCCGAGGGCGAGACGTAGGCCTGCAGCACGCCGCGCTGCTTGAGGCGGATGGTCTGCGAGAGCTCGTTGTTCCAATAGACATCCGCGACCGGCTTGTCCTTCTGCTGCAGGAGTTTGCTGACAAGCCCGATCGTCTTGTTCGCCTCGGTGTCGTAGACCGCATCGACGCGAATCCCGGTCTCCTTTTCGAAGTCCGCCAACACCCGCTCGGAGTGCTCCTGATCGAGCGAAACATAGACGCTGACGGTTTCTTCCGCCGCGACTTCCTTGGCCGCAATGGGCAAGACCATCACCACGAGCGCGATAAGGGTAGAAAAGGAAATGGAACCGTTACGCATTGGTGACACCACTGTATCGTGTTCGATACACCTTTATCTATTTTTGAAGTCGGCCGCGGCGATGCCGAGTTGGCGCAACTTCTTATGCAGATTGGGGCGACTGATGCGGGCGAGTAGCGCGGCCTTGGTCACGTTGCCGCCCGTTTGGCGCAGCAGATCCGCGAGGAACTGCTTCTCCCAGTCGCGGCGCGCGGAGGCGAGTCCCTCGGGCGCGATCGGCTCCTGCGGCATCTTGTTGACCAGGAAGCGCAGCTTGCGATTCTCGCGCTCCACGCTCCGGCGCTGCAGCCCGCGCTCCACCGTGATCAGCAGTTCCTTGAGCTCGAACGGCTTGGCCAGATAGTCGAAAGCGCCCAGATGCAGCGCATCGATGGCGTTATCGACACTGCTGTGGGCGGTCATCAGAATGACCACCGCCTCGCCGTCCATTTCGCGCACGGCGGCGAGCACGCCAAGGCCGTCCACCTCCGGCATGACGAGGTCGGTGAGCACCACGTCGTAGGAGATTTCGCCTAGCAGGTCGATGGCTTCGCGCCCGGTGGACGCCTCGTCGACGTGGTAGCCCGCCTTGGCAAGACCGCGTCGCAGGAAGAAGCGCAAGCTCTCTTCGTCATCGACGACGAGGATGCGCATGGGCGCCTGACCGTTCGTATGGGGCGCGCTACCGTTCGATGACACGCATGTCGAATGCATGCCGGATCATTCACGAATGCCGTGCCAGCCGAATCGTGAATTGGGTTCCCGCGCCCTCCCCACTTTCGACCTCGATCGTTCCGCCGTGTGCCGCGACCAGACGCTCGGCAAGGAACAGACCCAGCCCCGCCCCTTCGCGTCCGCCCCGGCGCGTCGTCACGAACGGCTCGAACAGGATCTCGCGAATGGAGGAATCGATGCCGGCGCCGGTGTCGCCCACGACGAATTCGAGCCGCTCCGCATCGACGGCCGCCACGCGCAGCGTAAGCGTGCCGCTCTCTCCCATCGCCGTCACGGCGTTGCGCACGAGGTTGGCGAGCACCTGCCGCAGCATCGCGGCGTCGGCGTCGAACGCGACCGGCGAAACGTCGCGCACGATCTCGATGCCGTCGGGAGGACGCACCTCCGCCAGCACCTCGTCGATCAGCGCGGCGGCATCACACGTGGCCAATTCCGGATCGGCCTTGGTCGCGCGCAGCATCGCCTTGGTCATACCGACCCCGCGCGTGGCTGTTTTACGGATCATCTCCAGCGCCTCGCGCGCCTCGTCCGAAACCTGCTCTTCGAGTGCCTCCGACGCGCAGCCCAAAATGCCGCCCAGCAGGTTGTTGAACTCGTGCGCGACGCCGCCCGCCATCGTGCCCGCCGTGGATGCGCGCGCCGCCCGCACGAGCGCCGCCGTCCGCTCGCGCACCTTCTCTTCGAGTCCCGCGCGCAGCCGTTCGTTTTCCTGCTCGACTTCCTCGACCGCCTCGGCCGTCTCGTTGAAGACGCGCGCCAGGGCGTTGAGTTCGCTCGCGCCGCGCAGGTCGAGGCGTACGCCCCGTTCGCCCGCGCCGAAGCGCTCGACGGCCGCCGTCACCTCGCGCAGCGGCTGGAGCGCGAAGCGGTCGAGGAGCAGGCCGAACCCCGCCAGCAACAACAACAACAGCCCCGTCCACGCGGCGACGGTCTGGCGCGCGACCGCCTCACCATGACGGCCCGCAGCGGCGATCTGCTGCCCACGCAGGCGCTCCAGACGGCGCAGCACGTCCTCGCGCGTGCGGCTCAACAACTCCGCGCGTACGGCGGCCAGCTTGGAGGCTGTGGAAGATTCGGGATCGGCCACCGACGCCCGCAACGCCTCGCGCAGCAGCTCTTTCTGCAGGTGCCCCTCGGCGTCGGTGTAGAGCTCCAGCGGGAGGTCCTGCAGCGCCAGCGCGCGCTGCGCATCGGCCGCTTGCGAGGAAGCCGCGGCGAACGACATGGTGTCGTCTACCAGCATCGTCGCGAGTTCCGTGAAGTCGTCCTCCGTGCTGCGCAGGAGACCTTCCGAGCGCTGCACGAAGCCGTCGCGGCTGGCCGGCTGCCAGAGCACCTGCACCAACACGATCGCCACGGCCAAAACGATGGCGCCGGCGATCGCGAACCGCGCGAAGAGGCTCAAGGGCTCTTCCTCACCACATCGGCGCGCGCCAGCAACTCGAGCGGCACGCGTACGCCGCCCGCGCGCGCCGCGCTCAGATCGACGACGACGCGATGGCGCCCCACGCGCATGCGCCGGAACGCGCGGCCGTGCCGGGCGTAGTCGAGCAACTGCGCGGCGAGCAGCAGGCCGAGGCCGCGCGGATCGGGACGTACCGACAGCGCGGGCAGGTTGTCCGCCACGTTGGGCGAAGTCGAAACGAGCGGAATCTTCCACGCATCGAGACGGCGGCGCAGCGCACTCACGTCCACCAGTGCGTCCTCGGTAATCCAGGCGGCGTCGCAGCCTTCCGCATCCTCCGGCACGCGGCAGCGCACCAGCTCGTAGCCGCGCAGCGTTTCTTTCTGGCTTCCGAACAGCGCAATCCGCCGCGCGCGCGGTCGGAAGCTGCGCATCAGGCGCGCGAAATGCGTGCGGTCGGTGCGCGTGTCGATGTGCGCCGCGGCATCGACGCCGACGCGCAGCAGCGTGCGATCCTTCGGCGTCCACGAGGCCGACTCCGTGTCGAACGCGACCACCAGACGCGCGCGTTCGTGGGCGGCGAAGTAGCGGGTCGCGCGCTTCAGCTCGCCGTCGAAGTTGTACATGCGCTCGCGGCTCAGGACGCCGTAGAAGGGCTCCAGCGCCTTCCACGCCACGCGATAGATGGCGGCGCTTTCCGCGTCGCGCGCCGAGCGCACGAAGATGACCGGCCGCACGCCCTTGCCGGTGTCGCGCCCGCCGGCGTCCTGCGCGGAGGCGAGTGCGACGAGCAGGAGTATGGTGAAGCTGGACCGCACGACGAGCGAGCACCGGCACTGGCCCCGTTGCTCCCGCGTTTGGAGCGAGGACGCGGCGTCGCCAGCAAGGAACGGCGAGAAAGCTGTGGCCGGAGGCCACCGCGACGAGGCGGTGACGAAGTGCGACGGCGCCGTCAGGCGCCGTGCCAAAAACACAGCGGCGTCGCGGACCGCTCTAAACAGCATCCGGGCAGACCGAGCGGAAGTTACACCAGCGGCAGGCGTTGCCCGGTTTCGGGGCGAAGTCCGGTTCCTTGGCCTCGTTCTTGTCGGGGTTGGCGAGGCACTTCTTCATCGTTTCGATCGACGTGCGCATGTAGGTGGCAACGCGCTCGCGATCGGGGGCGGCGGCGGGCAGCGGCTGAAAATCGCCGCCTTCCAGCAAGTACACGGGCGCGCCCTGCACATGGTCGGGATCGACGCCCCACTTGGCCGCCGCGAAGAGCGCGTAGAGCACGACCTGGTCCTTGTTGCGCGCGTCGGGGCGGCCCGTCTTCCAGTCGAAGATGAGCGTCTCGCCCTCGTGCTTGGCGGCGAAGTCGGGAACGGCGTAGACCTTGGTGCCCTCGAAGTTGAAGCTGTCGAGGGTCTCCATCGCCAGCCAGTCGTCCGGGTGAATCTCGCGGATGATCGAGAACGAACGCGAGGTGAAGAAGTTGCGCACCGACGTGCCAATCTTCGCCGCGATCTTTTCCAGAAACTCGCGCGACGGCGCCGGGCCGTACTCGTGCTCCGCGAGGCGCGCGAACTTCTTGGGCGCGTTGCGGCCCAGGTCGTCGCGCGACTCGATCAGCCCCTTCTGCATTTCCGCCTTGCACCAGGCGAGCACCGCTTCGGGATCGGGATCGGTACCGCGCGCGAACGCGGTGAGGGCGCGTTCGATGGCGCGGTGGACGACATCGCCCGCCATGAGATGCAGCCCGGTCAGGTTCTTGAGGCGATAGATCTCGCGTGTTCGCTCGTCGGCGGCGTAGTCCCACCCCCCCCACGAGCCGTAGTAATGAAACCAGTACTTCTTCGCGCAGTCGGTAAACGTCCGGCTGCGGGAGAAGCTCCAGGAGAATGTGTTTTCGAAGGGCGCCACGCCCCTATTGTTCCTAGTTCCACCGCCAGGATCGATTGAGAAACTCCAACAGCCGTTCGCCGCGCCGCAGGAGGCCGGGCTCTTCGAGCAAAAGCAGCTTTTGCGCCGGGGGAATCGCCGCGGCCTGCGCGCAGCTGCCGAGCATGGCGCCCGGCACCTCGGCGGCCGGGAGGATTTCGGCGAGCCGCTCCCACAGATCCTCAAAGGCCTGGTCGCCGGGCGGGCTGGCCTCGTGTACGCGGCGCAAGAGTGCGTCGGAATCGTCCCCGCGCTGCTCCTCGATCAGGTCGACTTGCGCGGTGCGGTAGGGCTTGCCCCGCTCGCTCGGCCGCGCGGTGCCGGCGCCGACGCCCACAAGCACGATGTTCGAGCGCCCGTCCGGCAGCATCTTGTGCTGCAGCAAGTGGCCGACGCAGACTGTTTCGTGGAAAGGCGGGCGCGCCTCGTACTCCTCCCGATCGCACTCCAGCAAGAGCCCCATCGCGATCAGCCGGTCCCCCGCAAGCGCATCGCTGACCATTTCGCGATAGCGCGGTTCGAAGATGTGCAACGGCATCAGCGCACCGGGAAAGAGCACCGCCCCCGGCAGCGGAAAGACCGGCACGTCACACGGGAAGAGCGCGCGCATCGCATCCAAGTCGATTCCACTCATCGTGTCTCCAGCACGATACTCGGCGGCGCGTCGGAGACCGCGGCGATCAGGCAGACGTGCCCCAGTTCCTGCCGGCTACTAGGCAAGACTCTACATTTCCGTGTAGTTGGGACCGCCGCCGCCCTCCGGGGTCACCCAGTCGATAATGCCGTAGGGGTCCTTGATGTCGCACGTCTTGCAGTGCACGCAGTTGGACGGGTTCAGCTTCAGCTCCCCCTCGAACTCGTAGACCGCGGCGGGGCAGAAGTACTGGCAGGGGTTGCCGTACTCCGCCGTGCAGCGGTCGATGCAGATCGACGGGTCGCGCACGACCAGGTGCGCGGGCTGATCCTCCTCGTGGTTGGTACCCGAGTGGTAGACGTCGGTCAGCTTGTCGAAGGTGAGTTTGCCGTCGTAGATGGGCGCGGGGCGCGGGTGCGCCTCGGTGATGGAACCGGTCTCCTCATACGGCTGCTTGGTGTGATTGAGCCGGTCGTAGAAGAGGCCGCGGCCACCGAGCAGCGTCTGCACGGCGACCTCGAAGATCGCGCGCGGACGCTTGTAGTTGCGGAACGCGGTGCGGAAGTTGCGCGTTCCGTGGAGTTCATTGAAGGCGGGCGACGCCTCGAATGCCGTCTCGTACGACTGCAGTTTCGCCGCACTCGTGTCCTCGGCCGCGATCGCCTCGGCCGCGGCGGCGCCCGCCATCGCACCGGTCTGCAGCGCCAGGTGAATGCCCTTGAGGCGCGCCATGTTGACCGAACCGGCCGCGTCGCCGGCAATCAGCCAGCCATTGCCATACAGGCGCGGCATGGAGTAGAGCCCGCCGCCCGGCAGCGCCTTGGCGCCGTAGCGAACCACTTCGCCGCCCTCGAGGACCTTGCGAATCAGGGGGTGCGTCTTGAAGCGCTGGAACTCGCGGTGCAGGTCCCAGGTCGGATCCTTGTAGTCGAGCGCCATCACGAGACCGACGCTGACGAGGTTGTCGGCCATGCCGTACAGCCAGCTACCGCCATAGACGTCACTCGGCAGCGGCCAGCCCATCGTGTGCATCACGCGGCCCGCACCGAAGCGCCCCTCCGGCACGCGCCAAAGCTCCTTGATCCCGGTCTCATAGTCCTGCGAGTTGCGCCCCGACATGATTTCGGGAAACTCCGCCATCAACTGCTTGGTGAGGTTGCCGCGCACGCCGTCGCAAAGAATCGTCACCTTGGCGCGCAGTTCCGCACCGGGCGCGTAGCTGGGCTTTTGCTCGCCCGTCTTGGAGACGCCGGAATCAACGAGTTGCACGCCCTTGACGCACCCCTCCTCGACGATCAGATTGCGCCCCGGAAACTCCGGATAGACCTCGATACCCATGCCCTCCGCCACGCCCGCGAGCCACTCCACCAGCTTTTGCAGGCTGAAGATGAAGTTGCCCTTGTTGTGCATGGGCGGCGGCGTCGGCATGCGATAGGCGCGTCGTTCGGAGAGCGTGTACATCGCCTCCGACTCGACCTTCGCCTCGATGGGCGGATCGAGTTCGCGCCAGTTGGGCAGCAGCGCGTCGAGACCGATGGGATCGACGACGGCGCCGCTCAGCGAGTGAATGCCCGGCATCGATCCCTTCTCGACGACGGCGATTTCCAGATCGGACTTGCCGGCTTTCTCCGCGGCTTGCTTGAAGCCGATGGCGGCGGCGAGTCCGGCCGGGCCGGCGCCGACAACGAGGCAATCCAGTTCGAGTACGTCTCGTTCCACGCTCATTTGTTGCGCATCCTCCGCAGCGTCCGCAGGTTGTTCGCATAGCCCTCGGGGCCGCCCGGAGTTTCGAGCAGGCCCGGCAGGGAGGCGAAGCGGTCGTCGTTTACGAGCAGCTTGAAACCGGTCTTCCCGATTTCGCCCTCGCCGATGTTTTCGTGGCGGTCACGCTTCTTGCCGCATTCGAATTTCGAGTCGTTGAGATGGAAGGCGCGCACCTGTTCGACCCCGACGACATCGTCGAGTTCAGTCATGCTCGCCTCGTAGGCCTTCTTCGTCCGCAGGTCATAGCCCGCCGCGAACATGTGGCAGGTGTCGATGCAGACGCCCAGCCGTTTGCTCTTCACCAGCCGCAGCAGTTCGCCCAGATGCTCGAAGCGGTAGCCGAGGTTGGTGCCCTGGCCCGCGGTGTTTTCGAGCAGTACGGTGACCTTCACGCCTTTGGTCGCCTTAAGCGCCAGCTTCAGGCTCTCCGCGATGCCGACCAGACCCGCCTCCTCGCCCGCCTTGAGGTGGCTGCCGGGATGGATGCACAGGTAAGGAATACCGAGTGTGCCGCAGCGCCGAATTTCGTCCTCGAACGCGATGCGCGACTTTTCGAGGATCGCGTCGTCGAGGGCGCACAGGTTGATCAGGTACGAGGCGTGGCTGACGGCGTCCACGAGATAGCCCGCGGATTCGCCCTCCTCGCGAAACTCGCGCACCTGCTCGTCGGCCAGCGGCTTTGGCGTCCACTGGCGCTGGTTGCGCGTAAAGACCTGAATGGCCTCGCACTCCAGCTCAAGACCCTGGCGCACGGCATTGACCATGCCGCCCGCGGTCGAACAGTGGGCTCCCAGACGCATCGCGGGCATTGTACGGATCGACACCGGAAGCCCTTACAATTCGCGCTCAATGGCAGGTCCCGAGCGCAAACTGGAAATTCGATCGAAGGCGGCGGAGGTCTTCGCGGAGCACGGCTTCGACCGCGCGTCGATCCGCGATCTCGCCAAAGCCGCGGACATGAGCCTCGCCGGGCTCTACTACTACTACCGCGGCAAAGACGAGATCCTCTTCGATATCCAGTTCCAGTCGTTCCAGACGCTGCTGGGCATCCACGCCGAGGCGCTTGCCGGAGTGACCGATCCCACGCGCAAGCTGGAACGGGTGATCGGCGCCCACTGCGCGTTTTTCGCCAGCCACCTCCCTGAAATGAAGGTGATGTCGCGCGAGGCGGAACAGCTGGACGGCGAGTTCGCCAAGGAAGTCGGCGAGTTACGACGCCGCTATGTGCGCCTGGTGAAGGGCATTCTCGACGAAATCGCGGAGGAAAAGGGCGTCGCCCCCGAGACCCCCACCGAAACGGCCGTCTTCCTGCTCTTCGGCATGATGAACTGGATGTACACGTGGTACGACCGCGACCGTGACGGCGAGCCGCATGTAATTGCCAAGCAGATCAGTCGAATCTTCCTGAACGGCGTCCTGGCCTAGCCCCCCGCATCTCCCTTGGCCCCCCCGGGCCCCCCAACATCATGCTCCGCACACTTCCGCTTCTTGTACTCGCGTCTCTACTCACCTCCTGCAGCAGCGGCGGAGGCGACGGCGGCGGACTCGGCGATGCCCAGACCCGCGCCCTCACCTGCACGCGCGCCACAACCGTCAACGTCGTGCGCCTGCTCGACCGCATTGAGAAAGTGATGCTGGTTGCGCTCGGCGATCCGCAGGATGGCGTGACCGTCACGCCGACGGCAAGCGCCAACACCTTCGACTACGAGGTGGAGTTCGACGCGGACAACGATCGCACTGACGACACGCGCATCACCGGACAGATCACGTTTCCGCAGGATCCGGCCAATGGCATTCCCGGCGGCATGGACATTCCGCTGACCTATCTGCTCGCGCCGCTCGGCAACGAGGGGCCGTTGAGCGGCGAGGGAGAGGGGACGCTGCACTTCGAGACGCCGCGGCAGGCGACGGTCGCCGGCATGGTTTCGCTGACCGACGAGGCGACCGGATGCGCGAGTGCCGTCAGCTTCAATACCGACACGACCGTGCGCGTGATCTTTTCGGAGCCGATTGCGAGTGCTGTGCAGCTCACCGCGACGATTCACGAGATGCGCCTGTGGGGCAAGCTCGGGCTGAACCTCACGACGGACCGCGGCGAGCGTTTCGTCGGCACGATGAGCCTCAGCGCCACCGGCCAGAACGCGACGGTGGATGGCACGCTCGACGGCTCGAACTTCCGGCACACCTACTCGGTCTTTCCCGATGACATCGACGCGCTTAAGCAGTGCATCGAGGAACTGGCGCCGGTCTATGCCGATCTCACCGGCGTGTTTTTGGCGCTTTCCGAAGTCATCGACGGCATCGACGGCGATTTCGCGGCGATTCCCGCCACTGCGGGTTTGAACTTCGAGGTGACGTCCAACCCCAATGTCGCGAACTACGCGATCGACCTGACGCGCTTCGGTGTGCTCATGGACGGCGGACGCATCGACGGACAAGTGCGCATCTCACGCGTCGGATTCCGCATCGCCATGCTTTGGAGCTGGCGACTCCAGGGCCGCATTGGCGCGGAGGTGGTCGGTGGCCAGAGCGCGCTCTTCTTTCGCGTGCAGTACGCGGCCAACGGAGCCATCACGTCGGTCGGCGCCGGGTCGCTCGTGCGCGACGCATGCGAGGGTGCGTTCGAGATTCCCGACAGCGACCCGATCGTGCAACCCGCGCAGGGCGGATCGATCCTCTTCGGCGGAACCGTCGGCGTGCACATCATCGAGGCGGACATGGTGGTCGGCCTCGGCGGCGCGCTGAGCCGTCAGGTGCGGATCGACGACATTCCCGCGCCGGTTGAAGTGGCTTTTTCGTTTACCGATTGAGCCAGTCGCCCGACGCGATGCGCGGAGCGTCATTGACCGGGCGGTCGTAGATATAGATCCACGCCTCGACTTCGCCGACTCTAGCGCGTTCCCGCAGGTAGAGCGGCGGATCGGCGTGCGCGCCCTCCGCTTCGTCGAGTGCCGTCAGGATCGCTTCGTGCGGAATCTCACAGAGTTCGCCGATGAGCTTGCCCGGCCCGTGCACCGCACCGGGATAGCGACCGAGGTCGTAGAGGGCGAAGCCGTCGAGGGTGTGCGGGCCGGTGCGCGGCAGGCCTTCGAGAATGTGGCCCAGCGACTCGCCGTCGCGCAGCAGTCCGTAGACAAACACCTGGTCGATCATGTGATCTGCAACAGGATGCCGTGCAGATACTCCGTCTCGGGGCAGTCGAGGGCGATGGGATGGTCGGGCGGTTGCATGGTGCGGCGCAAGACGCGCGCGCTGCGACCGGCGCGACGAACCGCGTCGCGCACCGTCTGCTCGTATTCCGCACCGGAAACAAGGCCGGTGCAGGAAAACGTGAACAGCATGCCGCCGGGATTGACGGCCTTCACCCCGAGCGTGTTGAGGTCGAGGTTCTTGCGGCGCGCGGAGTCGAGTGCGCGGCGGTCCTTGGCCCACTTGGGCGGGTCCAAGATCACGATATCCGCCTTCGGGTCGGCGCGCAGGAAGTCGAAGGCGTCGGCGTGCACAGCGTGCACCTTGGCGTTGTTGCGCTGCGCGCCTTCGCGCACCTGCGCCACCGCCCACTCGTCGAGATCGACCGCGATTACCGACTCCGCGTCGCCGCGCGCCGCGTTGAGCGCGAACCCGCCGGTGTACGAACAGCAGTCGAGCACGGTGCGCCCGCGCGCGAGCTGGTGCACGAGCATGCGCGCCTCGCGCTGGTCGCAGAAAAAGCCCGTCTTGTGACCACCGCGCCCATCCACGACGTAGGTAATGTCATGTTCCTTGATCTCGGTCACGGCGGGTTTGCCATGCGGATCGTTGGCGCGGAACCGCTCGCGTTTCTCGACGCCTTCGTCGGCGCGCACGACCACCGTGCCCACGTCGAGAACCTCCTTGAGCGACTCCTCGATTTCGTCCATGTGGTTGAAGACGCCGCGGCACCCGACCTCCACCACCGCGATGCCGCGAAAGCGGTCGATGATGAGACCGGAAAGACCGTCCCCCTCGGCATGCACGACGCGGTAGGCATCGGTCACCTGCGGCAGGCGCAGAACGTCGCGGCGCAGGCTGAGCGCCTCCTTGAAGCGCGCCGTCCACCACGCCTTGTCGAGCGGCGGGCCGTTCTCGTCCCGATCCACGATGCGCGCCGCGATGACGGAGTCGGGGCTATAGAAGGCGCGGCCCACGAAGCGGCCGTTTCCGTCGAGCACGTGCACGAGTTCGCCCGGCTTGATCCCCTTCTCCGCGCGCCGAATGCGCTTGGAGAAGAGGCGCGGATTGCGCGGTACCTTTTCGCCGCCGAGCGTGATCGTGTGCATCGCGGGCGACCGTACCGCAGGTCTGCCATGTGCGCTAGGCTTCGCCGACGCCATGACGTCCCGCGCAAGCTCGACATCCGCGGGCTACTGGATCGGTTCGACCGCGTGCTCTACCTCGACGGGGACGTGGCGGTGCGCCCGGATATCCCCGACCTGTTCGAGATCGTTCCCGAGGATTGCGTTGGGGCCCATGTCGGGTGCGCACCCTTCGTGCCGGGCCGCGGCGCGATCCTGCGCGAGGCGTGCGAACTTTACGGCGTGACGCCGCCCGCATCCTTCGAGCCGGTTTCGCGGACATGCCGCTCTTCAATGCACGCGTCATTGCGCAGAAGCCCGAGGTCCATCGCCTTGGGCTTGCCTGGAACTACTTCGGCTCCATGGCGTCCCGAACCGACCGGCCGTTCGAACCGTACGACGCCTACTGCTTCCACGCCACCGGAGCGCTGCGCTCGAGGCGTATGCAATACCTGCGGCGCGTCATCCGGATCTGGGAGCGCGGCGTGGCGGATCGCAGCAGGCTGGTTGCACGCGATTT
>Ga0164315_10003115_pt1 | contig 12816 bp, 8 predicted proteins | sample GuaBasSedimGuay6_FD_113737 | JGI IMG/M metagenome (GOLD analysis project Ga0164315, IMG submission 113737) | Subseafloor sediment microbial communities from Guaymas Basin, Gulf of California, Mexico - Guay6, Core 4569-2, 0-3 cm | ecosystem: Environmental > Aquatic > Marine > Hydrothermal vents >... | reverse complement strand
GTGGTCGTGTAGACGCGAGTACACACACCACGGCGCTGCGGACAGCTCTGCAGGGCGGGAACGTCGCTCTTTTCTACTTTGCGCTTCCTCGGCTTACGAACCAATTGGTTGATCGTTGCCATTGGGTTAAAACTCCAAAATAAATGTTGTGTTTCATGGCCTTATGGCCGACCTCATATGGACATGGGTAGCGTGGGAACGACCAAACCAACAGGACGCACTGAACCACCCCCCGAAAGAGGAGGCGGCATTTTATAGACGCTGTGGATAGGAGTCAACCCACGTAATGCACCTGGTGCATTACGTACCACAAAAAAGGGGCGGAAGGTAATACCCGCCGCCCCTGTATTGTGTTGCAGGCTGTTTAACTGTCCGCCAGCAGCGCCTCAGTCAGTGCCGCTTCGATTTCCTGGGCGGAGACCGCCATCTCGCTCTGGCTATCACGCTTGCGCTTGCGCTCGGCATGATAAGCCAGGCCGGTACCAGCCGGAATCAGGCGGCCAACAACCACGTTCTCCTTGAGACCTCGCAGGTAATCGCGCTTGCCGGTTACCGCGGCTTCCGTCAAGACACGTGTTGTCTCCTGGAAGGACGCGGCAGAGATGAAGCTCTCGGTAGCCAGGGAAGCCTTGGTGATACCCAGTAGCTCACGCTGTCCGCTTGCCGACACCAGGTTCTCTGCTTGCAGGCGCTCATTCTCCTCCAGCAAGGTCGTGTATTCCACCTGCTCACCCTTGATCAGGTTAGAGTCTCCGGAAGACGTGATAACCACCTTGCGCAGCATCTGGCGCACGATAACTTCAATGTGCTTGTCGTTAATCTTCACACCCTGCAAACGGTAAACTTCCTGGATCTCGTTCACAATATACTTGGCCAGTTCCGTAATGCCCTTCAAACGCAAAATATCATGGGGGCTGGGGGGGCCCTCGGACACAACTTCGCCCTTTTCGATATTTTCACCCTCGAACACGGACATGTGACGCCACTTGGGAATCAGCGCCTCATAGTGATCCGACCCATCCGGCAGCAGTTCGCCACCGGTAGGTGTGATTACCAGGCGACGCTTGCCCTTGGTTTCCTTGCCAAAACTGACAGTGCCGGAAATTTCCGCCAGAATGGCCGGTTCTTTCGGCTTGCGAGCCTCGAACAGGTCGGCGACACGCGGCAGACCACCGGTGATGTCCCGGGTCTTGGAGCCTTCCTGGGGGATACGGGCGATAACATCACCCGTGCCCACGCTGGCGCCATCTTCCATACTCACCATGGCGTTGGCCGGCAGGAAATAGTGGGCTGGTACATTGGTACCCGCCAGGCACAACTCCTCTCCCTCATCATCCACCAGGCTCACCGCCGGGCGAATATCCTTGCCCGCGACGGGGCGTTCAGCGGCATCCAACACAGCGATGCTGGAAAGGCCGGTCAATTCGTCTGTCTGACGCTTGATGGTGATGCCTTCTTCCATACCGCTGAACTTCACGGTACCCGCCACCTCGGTAATGATCGGGTGTGTGTGGGGATCCCAGTTGGCGACGATATCCCCGGCGGACACCTGCGCGTTGTCACCCACCTTGATGGTGGCGCCAAAGGGCAGCTTGTAGCGCTCGCGCTCGCGCCCGTGGGTGTCCATCAATGACAATTCGCCGGAGCGAGATACGGCCACCAGGCAGCCGTCCTTGCGCTCTACAAACTTCAGGTTGTGCAGGCGCACGGTACCGTCATTCATCACCTGGATGTTGTCCTGGGCTGTAGCCCGCGACGCGGCGCCACCAATGTGGAAAGTACGCATGGTGAGCTGGGTACCCGGCTCACCGATGGACTGGGCGGCAACCACACCAACCGCCTCACCCATGTTTATGCGGTGTCCACGAGCCAGGTCGCGGCCGTAACAGGAGGCACAGATACCGTAGCGGGTTTCACAGGTTATCGGTGAACGAACCGCGATTTCGTCGATGCCCATCTCTTCCAGGCGCTTGATCCACAACTCATCCAGCATGGTGCCGGCGGTAATGGCGACTTCGTCCTCGCTACCGGGCCTGATCACATCGTTAACGACAAGGCGTCCCAGCACGCGATCACCCAGGGATTCGATGATGTCGCCACCGTCGATAACCGGGGTCATCAGCAGGCCGCGGTCAGTACCGCAATCGATCTCGGTCACTACCAGATCCTGGGCAACATCCACCAGACGGCGAGTCAGATAGCCGGAGTTCGCTGTCTTCAGGGCGGTATCAGCCAGCCCCTTACGGGCACCGTGCGTGGAGATAAAGTACTGCAGTACGTTCAGACCCTCGCGGAAGTTGGCGGTAATCGGCGTCTCGATGATAGAGCCATCAGGCTTGGCCATCAGGCCGCGCATGCCCGCCAACTGACGAATCTGCGCGGGTGAACCCCGGGCGCCGGAGTCTGCGTATATGTAAACAGAGTTGAACGATGCCTGCTGCTCCTCTTCCCCATCACGGTTGATTACAGACTCCTTGGACAGACCTTCCATCATGGACTTGGAGACCAGGTCATTGGCCCGCGACCAGATATCGATCACCTTGTTGTACTTCTCACCCTGGGTTACCAGACCGGAGGCATACTGGTTTTCAATCTCCTTCACTTCCGCTTGCGCACGATCGATCAGTTGCGCTTTATCATCGGGAATCACAAAGTCGTTCACACCGATGGATGCACCGGAGCGAGTGGAGTACTCGTAGCCGGTGTACATCAGTTGGTCGGCGAAGATAACCGTCGGCTTCAGGCCCACCATGCGGTAACACTGGTTGATAATTCGGGAGATCGCCTTCTTGGCCATGTTCTGGTTGACCATTTCATAGGCGATGCCCTCAGGTACAATTTCCCACAACAGGGCGCGGCCGACGGTGGTATCGGCGATGAAAGTCCGCGCGATACTCTCACCCTCATCGGTGTTCACCACTTCATGGACACGCACTTTCACTCGTGCCTGCAGGTGCACGTGGCCGGCTACATAGGCGCGATGCACTTCCGAGGTATCGGCGAATACGGTGCCCTCTCCCTTGGCGTTGACGCGCTCGCGAGTCATGTAATACAAGCCCAGCACCACGTCCTGGGAGGGTACAATGATAGGCTCGCCACTGGCCGGGGACAGGATGTTGTTGGTAGACATCATCAGGGCCCGGGCCTCCAACTGGGCTTCGATGGTCAGCGGTATGTGTACCGCCATCTGGTCACCGTCAAAGTCGGCGTTGTAGGCGGCGCACACCAACGGGTGCAGCTGGATAGCCTTGCCCTCGATCAGCACCGGCTCAAAAGCCTGGATACCCAGGCGGTGCAGAGTGGGCGCACGGTTAAGCAATACCGGGTGCTCGCGGATAACCTCAGCGAGGATATCCCACACTTCCGGAGGCTCACGCTCCACCATTTTCTTGGCGGCCTTGATCGTGGTAGCCATGCCACGGGCTTCCAACTTACCAAAGATAAAGGGCTTGAACAGTTCCAGGGCCATCTTCTTGGGTAGACCGCACTGGTGCAGACGCAGCGTCGGGCCTACCACGATCACGGAGCGACCGGAGTAATCCACGCGCTTGCCCAGCAGGTTCTGGCGGAAACGACCCTGCTTACCCTTGATCATGTCAGCCAGGGATTTCAGCGGGCGTTTGTTAGAACCGGTGATCGCGCGACCGCGACGACCATTGTCCAACAGGGCATCAACTGATTCCTGCAGCATGCGCTTCTCATTGCGCACGATAATGTCCGGCGCATTGAGGTCCAGCAAACGCTTCAGGCGATTGTTGCGGTTAATCACCCGGCGGTACAAATCGTTCAGGTCGGAAGTTGCGAAGCGACCACCATCCAGCGGCACCAGGGGACGCAGGTCCGGCGGCAACACAGGCAGGACGTTCAACACCATCCACTGGGGCTTGTTACCGGAGCTTGCGAACGCTTCCATCAGCTTGAGGCGCTTGGACAGCTTCTTGATCTTGGTCTCGCTGTTGGTGGCCGGAATCTCTTCACGCAGAGTGGCAATTTCACGATCCAGATCCAGTTGCAACATCAGGTCCTGGATGGCCTCGGCGCCCATCTTGGCGGAGAACTCATCACCAAACTCTTCCATCGCCTCATAGTACTGCTCGTCAGACAACAACTGGCTCTGTTCCAGCGTGGTCATACCGGGGTCGGTAACCACATAGGATTCAAAGTACAGCACCCGTTCGATGTCGCGCAGGGTCATGTCCAGCAGCAAGCCAATGCGCGACGGCAGCGACTTGAGGAACCAGATATGCGCCACCGGGCTGGCTAACTCGACATGGCCCATGCGCTCACGGCGCACCTTGGCCAGAGCGACTTCAACGCCACATTTTTCACAGATCACACCGCGATGTTTGAGCCGTTTGTACTTGCCGCACAGGCACTCATAATCCTTCACCGGGCCAAAGATCTTGGCGCAGAACAGGCCGTCCCGCTCCGGCTTGAAGGTACGGTAATTAATGGTCTCTGGTTTTTTCACTTCGCCAAACGACCAGGAGCGAATCAGCTCCGGTGATGCCAGACCAATTCGAATAGAATTGAAATCGTCATTTTGTCCCTGGGACTTCAACAGATTAAGTAAGTCTTTCAAGGCCTTTCCTCCACGAGGTTTTTGCTACCAGACAGCGCGGGGATAATTCCACCACGACTGCCACCCAGTCCAATGTTACTTTTGTACCGTTTGCTACTCGGTATCGAGTTCAATATCGATACCCAGAGAGCGTATTTCCTTAATCAACACATTAAAGGACTCGGGCATACCCGGCTCCATTCGATGATCGCCATCAACAATATTCTTGTACATCTTGGTCCGTCCGGCCACATCATCCGATTTGACCGTCAGCATTTCCTGCAAGGTATAGGCGGCGCCGTAAGCTTCCAGCGCCCAGACCTCCATCTCACCGAAGCGCTGTCCACCGAACTGCGCCTTACCACCCAGTGGCTGCTGGGTAACCAGGCTGTAAGAGCCCGTGGAACGGGCATGCATCTTGTCATCTACAAGGTGGTTCAACTTCAGCATGTACATATAGCCCACTGTCACCAGGCGGTCAAAAGGTTCACCGCTGCGACCGTCATACAACATGAACTGGCCGCTCTCGGGCATATCGGCAAGCTTCAGCAGATCCTTGATGGCATCTTCCGCCGCACCGTCGAATACCGGCGTCGCCATGGGTACACCAGCAGCCAGGTTACCAGCCAACTCCATCACCTCCGCGTCACTGAAGGACTTGATGTCCTCGCTACGACCGGCACCGTTATTGTAGATCGCCTCGAGGAAGTTGCGCACCTCGGCCACCTTTTTCTGCTCTTTGATCATGGCATCGATCTTGTCACCCAGACCCTTGGCCGCCATGCCCAGGTGAGTTTCCAAAATCTGTCCCACGTTCATCCGCGAGGGCACACCCAGCGGGTTGAGGACAATATCGACGGGCTGGCCGTTTTCATCGTAAGGCATATCCTCTATCGGCATAATCACCGAGATAACACCCTTGTTGCCGTGACGGCCGGCCATCTTGTCACCGGGCTGGATACGACGCTTGATCGCCAGGTAGACCTTGACGATCTTCAGTACGCCCGGGGCCAGATCGTCACCACTTTGCAGCTTGCCCTTCTTGTCTTCGAAGCGATCTTCCAGCAGTTTGCTCTGCTCTTCCAACTGGCGCTCGGCAGAGGCCAGGGCACCGTTCGCATCCGCGTCAGACAGCTTCAGTTTGAACCACTGTTCTCTATCCAGGTCGGCCAGTACCGCCGCTGTCAGCATAGTACCCCTGGCCAGGCTCAAACCGCTAACCACATTTACACCGCTGATCAGGTTCCCCAGGCGGGCAAAAGTGGCCTCTTCAAAGATGCGATACTCTTCTCTCAGGTCCTTACGGTATTCATCCAGTTGGTGCTTCTCGATCTGTAAAGCACGAGTGTCCTTCTCCAGCCCATCGCGGGTAAACACCTGCACGTCGATGACAGTACCCTTGGTGCTGGTTGGCACGCGCAGGGAAGTGTCCTTCACGTCCGAGGCCTTCTCACCGAAGATGGCGCGCAGCAGTTTCTCCTCCGGAGTCAGCTGAGTTTCGCCCTTGGGCGTCACCTTGCCCACCAGTATATCTCCCGCATCCACTTCGGCGCCGATGTAGACAATACCTGACTCATCCAGCTTGGCCAGGGCGCTTTCACCCACGTTGGGGATATCACTGGAAATCTCTTCCGACCCCAGCTTGGTGTCGCGTGCTATACAGGTCAGTTCCTGAATGTGGATGGTAGTGAAGCGATCTTCCTTCACCACCCGCTCTGATACCAGGATAGAGTCCTCGAAGTTGTAACCGTTCCAGGGCATAAAGGCGATACGCATATTCTGGCCCAGTGCCAGCTCGCCCATGTCGATGGAAGGACCATCGGCGAGAATATCACCGCGCGCTATCACATCGCCCTCACGTACAATAGGACGCTGGTTGATACAGGTATTCTGGTTAGAGCGGGTGTACTTGGTCAGGTTGTAGATGTCGACCGGTGCTTCATCAACCCCCACATCCTTGTCATTAACCCGCACCACGATACGACTGGCATCCACCGAGTCGATCGTGCCGGACCGCTCAGCCACCACGCAAACACCGGAATCCGCCGCCACATAGCGCTCCATACCGGTACCCACCAGCGGTTTGTCGCTGATCAGGGTCGGTACCGCCTGGCGCTGCATGTTGGAGCCCATGAGTGCACGGTTCGCATCATCGTGTTCCAGGAACGGAATCAGGGCCGCAGCCGCCGACACCACCTGCTTGGGCGACACGTCCATGTAGTCCACGCGCTCGGGGGGCATGACCGTAAATTCATTCATGTGACGAACAGCAACCAGTTCATCAACAAGCTGCATATTCTTGTCCAGCGTCGCCGAAGCCTGTGCGATGACATGCTCCGCTTCGTTGATGGCGGACAAAAACTCAATGTCGTCGCTTACCTTGCCGTTCGCTACCTTGCGGTAGGGGCTTTCCAGAAAACCGTAGTTATTGGTCCGGGCATAGGTCGCCAGAGAGTTGATCAGGCCAATGTTCGGGCCCTCCGGCGTTTCAATCGGGCAAACCCGGCCATAGTGTGTCGGATGTACGTCGCGCACTTCAAAGCCCGCACGCTCACGGGTCAGGCCACCCGGTCCAAGAGCCGAAACACGGCGCTTGTGGGTCACTTCTGACAGGGGATTGTTCTGATCCATGAACTGGGACAGCTGGCTGGAGCCGAAGAACTCCTTCACCGCCGCCGACACCGGCTTGGCATTGATCAGGTCCTGGGGCATCAGGCCTTCACTTTCCGCCATTGACAGGCGCTCTTTAACCGCGCGCTCAACCCGAACCAGGCCGACGCGGAACTGGTTCTCCGCCATCTCACCAACGCTGCGCACACGACGGTTACCCAGGTGGTCTATATCATCGACCACACCTTTACCGTTACGGATGGCGACCAGGGTTTTCAGGGCGTCCACGATGTCCTCTTTGTCCAGTACACCACTGCCAACAATCCCTTCACGGCCCAGGCGGCGGTTGAACTTCATGCGGCCAACAGTGGACAGGTCGTAGCGGTCGGCGGAGAAAAACAGGTTCTGGAACAGGTTCTCCGCGGACTCCTTGGTGGGCGGCTCGCCCGGGCGCATCATACGGTAGATTTCTACCAGCGCTTCCAACTCATTGCGGGTGGAATCCTGACGCAAAGTGTCAGAAATAAACGGGCCACAATCCAGTTCATTGGTGTAAAGAGTCGCGATTTCCTTGACGCCGGCCTCAGTCAACTGGCCCAGCACTTCCTCGGTCAGCTCCGTATTACACTCGACCAACACCTCACCGGTTTTCTCATCCACTATATTCCTGGCCAGTGAACGGCCGTAAAGATAGTCCCCGGGGACCTCCAACTCGGTGACATTGGCTTTTTCCAGCTCACGAATGTGCCGGGCCGTGACCCTGCGCCCCTGCTCCACCACGATCTTTTTGCCGGCCTTGATATCGTAAGCCGCGATGTCACCGCGCAGACGCTCGGGTATCAGCGTCATGGTGTAGTTGCCCTCATCTACGACGTGGAATGTATTCACGTCGTAGAACATATCGAGGATTTCCTCGGTCTGGTAGCCCAGAGCGCGCAGCAGGATAGTCGCCGGCAACTTGCGGCGGCGGTCAATACGCACAAATACCAGGTCCTTAGGGTCGAACTCGAAGTCCAACCAGGAACCGCGGTAGGGAATCACCCTGGCAGAGTACAGCAGCTTGCCGGAGGAGTGCGTCTTGCCCTTGTCGTGATCAAAGAACACACCCGGGGAGCGGTGCAACTGAGAGACGATCACACGCTCGGTACCATTGATAACGAAGGTGCCGTTGTTAGTCATCAAGGGAATTTCTCCCATGTAGACTTCCTGCTCCTTGATATCCTTGATGGTCTTGTTGGACGATTCCTTGTCGTAAATAATCAGGCGAACCTTCACACGCAGGGAACAGGAGTAAGTCACACCGCGCAACTGGCATTCGTTCACATCGAATACCGGCTTACCCAACTTGTAATCCACGTATTCCAGTGCCGCGTTGCCACTGTAGCTGACAATTGGAAATACAGACTTGAACGCAGCGTGCAGACCGTAATCGCCGCGCTGGTCCAGGGGAACACCCTTTTGAGTAAATTTCCGATAAGAATCCAGTTGGATCGCAAGCAGGTAAGGAACGTCCATTACCTTCGGCAGAACGCCGAAATCCTTGCGAATGCGTTTTTTCTCAGTGTACGAGTATGCCATCAGTACTCCCCAGCTTGATTAACTTTCAACCGCCTAAATATGGCGATCGACTAGCCCTTACAGGGCCAAAGACAGGTGGTTGCGACTCGCGCATCCAGCCCTCAAAATCTCAATTCTTGAACCGGGAAAAGGCCGGCGAGCACAGCGCTCACCAGCCTTGTCCACGTCCGGCCGCAACCAGACCTTTGCCCAAGCTTACTTGAGCTCGGCAGAGCCGCCGGCTTCCTCAAGCTGCTTTTTGATATCTTCGGCATCGTCCTTGGAAACACCTTCCTTGATCGGGGAAGGAGCACCATCGACCAGACCCTTGGCTTCTTTCAAGCCCAGGCTGGTGATCGCGCGAACAGCCTTGATGACGGCGACTTTCTTCTCACCGGCAGAAGTCAGTATGACATCAAACTCACTCTGCTCTTCCACGGCAGCACCGGCATCACCGCCACCTGCAGCAGGCGCGGCAGCAACGGCTGCGGCCGCAGTTACACCAAACTTTTCTTCCATTGCTTCGATGAGCTCAACGATGTCCATCACGCTCATGTCAGCAACTGCATTTAAAATGTCATCTTTAGATAGAGCCATGACTCTTATCTCCTATTTAGCTAATTAAATATCCACTGCAGAGGCTTACGCCGCTGCCTCTTTCTGATCGCGAACTGCTGCGAGTGTGCGAACCAGTTTTCCAGGTACTTCGTTCATTGTTTGAACCAGCTTGGTTGCCGGCGCCTTCATAACACTCATCAACAATGAGAGTGCCTGTTCGCGCGTAGGCAGCTTAGCCAGAACATCCAACTGTTCCGCACCCAGCATCTGGCCGCTTACCACCAGTGCCTTAACTTCAAAGGCGCCATTCTCTTTCGAGAAGTCCTTGAAGAGTCGAGCCGCTGCGCCCGGATCTTCCATAGAAAATCCGAACAGGGAGGGACCGGCCAACGAGTCAGTTACACACTCGTAATCGGTTCCTTCCAACGCACGCCTGGCCAATGTGTTCCGCACTACACGGATAGTCACACTGCTTTCGCGCGCGTCTTTACGCAGGGCTGTCATCCCGTCCACAGTTACGCCACGTGCATCGGCGATAACCAGGGACAGGGCACTGGTGGCAGTCTCGTTAACCTCAGCTACGATCGCTTTCTTGTCTTCGAGTCCAATTGCCACTGGAATTACTCCTGGATTACAAAATAAAGTACCGCCAAGCCTATGGCGATACCGCTTATGTGGTGAACAATTCCACCATCTGCGTAGGTTTTGGCTCGCCCTTACGGGGTCGCCGCGATTAAGCCATGGCGGACAGACTACACCGGCCCTGGCGCCTACGGTCTTTGATGGTCTTGGGTTCTCAGCTAAATAGGCATAAAGCCCGCGCCTTATCCAAAGACCTCAAAGTGGATCGGGTTGAGCCGGTAGGCCCGCTCCGATCTACAACGCTTCCCGTCCCTGGGAAACCTCGAGGAACCGCCCCTTGTGAGGGCGATTCGATCAATCTTCTATCGACCCCTGGTCGATAACAATACCCGGCCCCATAGTGGTGCTCAGGGATACCTTCTTCATATAGATGCCCTTGGACGCCGCCGGCTTGGCCTTTCTCAGGTCCGCCAGCACCGCTTCCAGGTTGCCGCGAATGGCTTCGGGCTCAAAATTGATCTTGCCGATGCCGCCGTGAATGATGCCATTCTTGTCGGTCCGATAGCGGACCTGGCCGGCCTTGGCATTTTTCACCGCGGTCTCAACATCCGGGGTCACGGTGCCCGTCTTGGGGTTAGGCATCAGGCCGCGGGGGCCCAACAGTTGACCCAACTGACCGACAATGCGCATCGCATCGGGTGAGGCGATGACGACATCAAAGTCCATCATGCCGCCCTTGATCTGCTCCGCCAGGTCTTCCATACCCACCAGGTTCGCACCTGCAGCCCTGGCTTTCTCGGCGGCCTCACCCTGAGTGAAAACGGCAACACGCACGTCGCCACCAGTACCATGTGGCAGGGTAGTGGCGCCGCGCACAGCCTGGTCGGATTTACGCGCGTCGATACCCAGATTGATGGCAATTTCAACAGTCTCGTTGAACTTCACTGTTGAAAATTCTTTCAGCAGGCTGACCGCCTCTTCCAGCGGGTAAGCCCTGGTCGGATCGAGTTTGTCTTTAAATGCCTTAACGCGCTTGGATAACCTGGCCATTACTTCACCCCCTCAACTTCAATACCGGCGGAACGAGCGCTGCCCGCGATAGTGCGCACCGCTGCATCCATATTGGCGGCGGTAAGGTCCGGCCACTTCTGGGTTGCAATATCTTCCAGCTGGGCACGATTCACCATACCAACCTTATCCGTGTTAGGCGTGCCTGAGCCCTTCTTGATCCTGGCTGCCTTACGCAACAAAACAGAAGCCGGCGGAGTTTTCTTGATAAACGTGAAAGAGCGGTCACTATAGACCGTAATCACCACAGGAATTGGCAGACCCGGCTCAGTCCCCTGTGTCTCAGCGTTAAACGCCTTGCAGAATTCCATGATATTGACACCGTGCTGGCCCAACGCCGGCCCTACAGGAGGACTGGGGTTGGCCTGACCAGCAGGCACCTGCAGTTTGATATAAGCTTCGACTTTCTTAGCCATGTACTTTAACTCCCGGGTGCAAACGCCGTTGTACCGTGAAGTACTCGGGCTCCCCATTGTGGCGACCTACGCCGCCGTTCGCTTAAACGATAGTTCCGGGGACACAATACTTAATTCTGTGAAGCGGAATTAAGTATTGTGTCCCCGGAACTATCGTCACACCTTGATCAGGCCTTCTCCACCTGACCAAATTCCAGCTCCACCGGCGTGGAACGACCAAAAATCAGTACCGCCACATTCAGGCGGCTTTTCTCGTAGTTAACGTCTTCCACGACACCGTTGAAGTCGTTGAAAGGTCCGTCTATCACCCGCACCATCTCGCCGGGCTCGAACAGGGTCTTGGGCCGGGGTGCTTCCACGCCCTCTTCGACCCGCTGTAATATTGTCGCTGCTTCCTTCTCGGTAATCGGGGCAGGGGCGCCTGCCTTGCCGCCAATAAAACCCAGAACACGCGGCGTTTCCTTTACCAGGTGCCAGGTATCATCACCCAACTCCATCTGCACCAGCACGTAGCCAGGGAAGAACTTGCGTTCACTGCGTCGTTTTTGTCCGCCGCGCATTTCTACCACTTCCTCGGTAGGCACCAACACTTCGCCAAAGCGGTCCTGCATTTTGTGCAGCTCTATACGCTCCCGCAGGGCAGCCGCAACTTTCTTCTCGTATCCTGAATAGGCATGAACGACATACCAACGCATTGCCATCGGCTAACCCTTATCGTCTGTTAAGCAATTGCTAGCGACACCAGCCAGCCGAGAAGCGAGTCCAGCCCCCACAGCAGCAGCGCCACCAACACCACAAAGGCCACCACAATCATGGTGGTTTGTATGGTTTCCTGCCGTGTAGGCCAGACCACCTTGCGAATTTCCGTCCGCGATCCTTTTACCAACGCCCATAAAGCGGCGCCCTTGGCCGTTTGCAGGGCCACGAGGCCGGTAACGACAGCAATCGCGACAATGCCCAACACACGGTACAACAATGACTGGTCGGCGAAATAACTGTTGCCCACCACCGCCACTGCCACCAGGGCAAATACGACAATCCACTTGGCCGTGTCGAACCGGCTCGCGGTTGTTTCCACACTCATTGAATCTATCCTTGTTGGGGCAAATTTATAAATCTGCTCCCTTCACTCCTGCCATATAATGGCAGGCCAGGAGGGAATCGAACCCCCAACCTGCGGTTTTGGAGACCGCTGCTCTGCCAATTGAGCTACTGGCCTAAATTCCTCACCTGGACGACGAAGCCGAACCGCTTATTCAAGTGGCTCGGCTGGTCGATTGGGGTGACAATCAATAGACTGTCCCCCCTCGAGCGAGTTCCCTACTCGATGATCTTGGCCACCACACCTGCGCCAACAGTACGGCCACCCTCGCGAATCGCGAAACGCAGGCCCTCTTCCATGGCGATCGGGGCGATCAACGTCGCGACCATCTGCACGTTGTCACCCGGCATCACCATCTCTAC
>Ga0164315_10003114_pt1 | contig 12817 bp, 10 predicted proteins | sample GuaBasSedimGuay6_FD_113737 | JGI IMG/M metagenome (GOLD analysis project Ga0164315, IMG submission 113737) | Subseafloor sediment microbial communities from Guaymas Basin, Gulf of California, Mexico - Guay6, Core 4569-2, 0-3 cm | ecosystem: Environmental > Aquatic > Marine > Hydrothermal vents... | reverse complement strand
CTGGCCCTGTTGCCGGTATTCACCGCGACGGGCCGCGGTTCGGATATCATGGTGCCCATGGCGATTCCGTCGTTCGGGGGCATGTTGGTGGTGCTGTTGACGGTGTTCACCGTCCCCGTGCTCTATTGCGGTGTCGGGGAGTTGCGGCTGCGTTTCGCGGATGCGCCGGACGATGGGGTTGACGCCACGCCGCGACCGGAGGCATCCTGAGACAACACCCGGGGCATCGGATTCCAGGAGCAGGGGATGAAGCTGGTTTCATGGAACGTCAACGGTTTGCGTGCCTGCCTGCGCAAGGGCGGTGGCGATTACCTGCGCAGCTGCGACGCCGACATCATCTGCCTGCAGGAAGTGCGGGCCCTGCCCCACGAAGTAGATCTCGAGCTGCCCGGATACCAGCTCTTCTGGAACCCGGCTCCGCGGCGCGGCTACTCGGGGACGGCCATCTTCAGTCGCCTGGCGCCGCGGACCGTCTATCCGGGCCTCGGCCAGGAGGAACTGGACACCGAGGGGCGGGTGCTGACCGCCGAGTACGACGACTGCACGGTAGTGACCGTCTACACACCCAACGTCCAACGCGAGCTGACGCGCCTGGACCTGAGGCAGCTCCAATGGGATCCCGGGTTCCTGAAGTATTGCCGGCGTCTGGAGAAGACCAGGCCGGTGATTTTCTGCGGCGACCTGAATGTCTCCCACCGGGAAATCGACCTGGCCAATCCGGGGCCGAACCGGGGTAACGCGGGCTTCACCGACCAGGAGCGGGAGGGGTTCGACAAGGTGCTCAAGGCCGGCTTCATCGACACCTTCAGGTACTTCGAATCCGGCGGCGGCCACTATACCTGGTGGAGCAATCGCAAAGGCGTGCGCGAGCGGAACATCGGCTGGCGCCTCGACTACTTCCTGGTCTCAGGAGTCCTGGGGTCCCGGCTGCTCCGCGCCGGCATCCGGGCCGAGGTCCTCGGTTCGGACCACTGTCCCATCACCCTCGAGATCACCTGATTCCGTCGTCTCGTCCCCAGCCAGCAGATTCCAGTCGGGCTCGAGGCGGGCCAGGAACTCCAGGTCCAGATAGCGCTGGAACACCGGCAACGGCAGGATCACCACGGTGCCCAGGTAGGGGATGGCCATGAGCGCCAGTCCTACGCAGCAGGTGGCCAGTCCCGCCACCATCAGTACTGCTGCTCCCACCATGCCGACACCCAGTTGCAGCAGCCCGAACAGCACCAGGTGACCGGGCTGGCGACTGAAGACCGCGCCGAAACGGCGCCAACCCTCGAGGACGCCGCAGCGGTGCCGGTACATGATGGGCACTACGGCGTGCAGCAGGAAGAACTCGACGTAGAGCAGGGTCACGATCATCACGAAGACCACGATGCCGGTGATCAGGAAGAATGGCAGGGCCGCCCCATCCATGGCAAGCAGGGCGCTGCCCCACAGCATTCCCGCCAGGGCAAGAGCACCCAGTACCACCGTAGCGACGATGGAGAAGACGATCTGCCACAGGAAGAGGCTGTCGCCCTGGGGGCCGTAACGGTGCCAGGGAGCGGTGACCTCGGTGCGCCGGTGGACCAGGTTGTCCAGGAACATGAACTGGCCGCGGCTACCCACCCAGAGCAGGGCGAGTCCCACTACTACGCCAACCAGCACCAGAACCGCGACCAGGCCCACCAGCCAGGCTTGGGCCATGATCTCACGGATTGTATCACCCGCCTCGTATGACCAGTCGGAAAGGTTCAACCGATCATTGTCATCGTTGAAGAGCCACTTCAGGGCGCCGTTCCCCCCACCGGCGGAAGACAGGAAATCCGCCAACCAGGCCGTAAAGCCCAGCACGAACCAGCGACCCGCATCCCAGGGATTGAACAGCAACCGCTTCATGCGCTGCCAGGCGCCGCCAAGGGCTCGCGAATAGGAAAGAGTCATGTCGGTTCCACCTTGTTGTCCGATAGGGGCGGATTTACGTGCTTTCTACTCCTGCGTCGCGGCTCTTATTCGGCCCATCCCCGGTGGCGGGAAGTAGAGACAGCCTCCGTGCAGGTGCCGCTCGCCGACGGTGACATCGGCCGACAGGGGGAAAGGCTCGCCGCTCATGGTGTCCAGCCAGGGGCCGGGTCCAAGACGGACCTGCAACTCGATGTTGCCGTTGCCGGCGACGATGTGGGTGGTCCCCGGGCGCAGGGGGGAGGCCAGTGACAGTTCCAGGGGTGGGTTGCCGGGGGTCAACAGGACCAGGTTGTCGGCGGTGGCGCGCAGGTTCCACGATGGCTCGTTACCCGCGGCCAGGAAGATGACGCCGGAACGCCAGGCGTCGGCCAGCACGCGTTGGCGGCCTGAGGTCCGGCAGTCTCCGGCGGGCCCACCGGCCCGGGTGAGTTTGCCTTCGTCTCCCTTGTTCCAGAGAGTGTCCGCGGGGCCGGCATAAAGGGCACCCGACGCGGATTCCAGGTGATCCAGGCGCCGCACTCCGTCTGCCGCCACCAGCAGGGCCCCGTTATCGTCGAGCAGGGCCAGGACGTGTTCGTCGCCACAGGTGAAGGCCCACACCGGGGGCGGGTTGCCGTTGTTTGCGGATTCATCGGTGGACTTGTCTCCGCATCCCGCTGTCAGGACCGCCATCGCCAAAGCCATGGTGATCATAAGCAGGCGACGATAGGTCATGGGTTTCCTCCCAAGGTCAGTTCGTGGCGCCGGGCTTCACACAGTATTCATCTACGCTTTTCCGGGACGATGCCACGGATCGGTACTCCTGTCCACCGGCCGCGGCCCGGCCCTTGCAACCTGTTGTACGGAAGGCGATAAACCGCGCAGGAAGCGCAATCCCGCAACATATGGTGATGGACATCGTGCAAATTGCCGGACGAATACTAGTGATCACCCTTCTGGCCGCCGGTGCGGCCGGGGCTGCCCCCGATAGTCCGGACACCCTGATCCATATCGTGACCGCGGGGGACAACCTGATGTCGGTCTGCGGCGAGTATCGCGACCGGACCGGGCATTACACCCTGACCGATATGCTCACCGACATCCGTCGTGCCAACGCCAACGAAACCGACCTGCTGAGCATCGGCCAGAGACTGCGCATCCCAGTTTGTCGGGATCGCGAAGTAGCCCGGGTTTCCGAGCCCGTCAAGAGTGGCGGCGAGGTCCGCGGCATCTACCTGACGGCCCCGGCTTGTGCTACTTCGTCCGTGTTCGCGCGGGTAGACCAGTTCATCGCGGCCGGTGGCAACGCCGTGGTTTTCGACGCCAAGGACATAGACGGTGGCGTGTCGTTCCGCAGCGGGCACGCCATGGCCTCGTGGGGGGAGGGCCGCTCGGCGCCGCTGCTGCCCTCGCTGACCGAACTCATGAAGCGTTTCAAGAAGCGTGATCTCTACGTGGTGGCCCGTCTCGCCCTGTTCCTCGATGGGGAACTGGGCCGCCACCATCCCGAACTGGCCCTGCAGTCCCCCGACGGGCAGCCGTGGTCCGAGCGAGGCTGCTTCTGGGTCGATCCCGCCCGGGCAGAGGTGCGGGACTACAACCTGACCCTGGCGGCGGAACTGGCCGCCGCGGGCGTCGACGAGATCCAGTTCGACTATGTGCGTTTCCCCACCAACGGGTGGCGAGGCGACTGGGCTGGCGACCTGGAAGCCACGGCTCTGCGCCGGCGCGAGGTCATCGCGGGTTTCCTGGCCGAGGCCAGGACCCTGCTGGCCCCCCGCGGAGTACGCATTTCGGCCGATCTTTACGGCATCATGGCCTGGGGACGGGTCGAGGACCTGGCTCTCACCGGCCAGCACGTACCCACCTTTGCCGAGTATGTGGACGTGATCTGCCCCATGATCTATCCCTCCCACTTCAGGCCCGGTTTCGAGGGTCGGCCGCGTCCCGGTGATGATCCCGCCTATTTCGTCGGCGAGGGCACGCGGCGTTTCATGGAACTGGCGGGCCATCAGGTGGAGATCCGACCCTGGCTGCAGGCTTTCCCCTATCGGGTAAGCCGTTATGATCAGGACTATGTGCGGGTACAGGTGCAAGCCTCGCGCACCGCGGGGGGCAGCGGCTGGTGCCTGTGGAATCCTTCCTGCCGGTACACCGTGGCCTTGGCTGCGTTGTCTGACCTGTGCGACGAACCGGTGCAGGTGGTGGCGTCCGCCGCCTCGGTTCCGGCCCCTGGCGGCACTGTCCGTGGGGCTGACCCGTTGCCGGTCACCGCAGCCTCGTCGTCCATGATCTATATGGGCGTTATGGCCTCCAACGACCCGGGTCGCACTCCGAACGACTAGTCTCCCGCCTTCGCCACGAAAATCCCATGGCATCGCTGGCCGCTGCGTCTTAGGTTTGGTTCAGACCACGGATGGGTTTGGTTCAAACCATGGATGCGATTCATGCCAGCCAGGGGATGATGTCATGACGTTCAGCAAGGTCGCCCGATCCATCGGCGCCTCGGCTACACTCAAACTCAACGCCAAGGCCGCCCAACTGCGCACTGCCGGAGAGCCGGTCGTTCATCTCGGCGGTGGTGAGCCCAAGAGCAAATGCCCCCAGGGCGCCATAGCTGCGGGCATTGGTATGCTGGAGACGGGCGAGGTGCGCTACTCGCCGGCCTCGGGCACCCCGGTCATGAAGGACGCCATCATCGACTACACCGAGCGTTTCTACGGACGCCGGGTCGAGCGTACCAACGTCATGGCCAGCGCCGGCGTGAAGCAGGCCCTGATGGTGGCCCTGATGGCTCTGGTGGATTCGGGGGACGAAGTGGTCTTTCCGGTCCCGTACTGGGTCAGTTATCCCGAAATGACCCGCTTGGCAGGGGGCGTTCCCGTGCCCGTGCCTCCCTTGCCGGGTGGTTTCCAGCCCGACCTGGACGCCATCGTGGCCGCCATGGGTCCCCGCACCCGCGTCGTGCTGCTGAACACCCCCAACAATCCTTCGGGCGCGGTCTACGACGGCGACTTCATCAGGAAGATCGTCCGGATCTGCGAGGAGAAGGACGTCTTCCTGCTGATGGACGATATCTATCACCGTCTGGTCTTCGACGGCAAATCCGCCGTCCACTGTTACGATTGCACCGACCGTCCGCTGGACGATACCCGCTTGGTGGTGCTCAACGGCGTCTCCAAGCAGTACGCCATGACAGGTTTCCGCATCGGGTGGGCCGTGGGCCCGGCCCCCCTGATCAAGGCCATGGGCAACATCCAGTCCCACCAGACGGGTGGGCCGAGTACGCTGGCCCAGACGGCGGCCGTGGGTGCGATTGACGGCCACACCGGATCGGTGGAACAGCTCAACACCGATCTCGAGGTGGGACGCGACGAGATGGTGCGCCTGCTGCGGGAGATTCCCGGCCTGGAAGTCGAGGCCCCCGGGGGCACCTTCTACTGCTTCTGCGATTTCAGTCGCTACGACGCCGATTCGGCGCGCCTGTCGGCCATGCTGCTGGAAAAGGTGCAGGTCGTCACCGTGCCGGGGGTGGAATTCGGCCTGGACGGTTATCTGCGACTGAGTTTCTGCGGTTCGATGGAGGACATCCGCGAGGGCGTGAAGCGGATCGCCTGGGCGCTGGATGCGGAGGGACCGGCCGAGTATGTGGCGGGTGAACGGATCTATACGCGTTGACCGTTCCATGTACCGTAAATTTCGATCAGCCGCCGCCGTGCCGTACAATATCCCCTGTAACCGTATAGATCGTATCCTCTGCGATATTGGTAGCCAGGTCGGCTACCCGCTCGATGTTCTTGGCCACCAGTATCCAGCAGATGAGCTTGTCCGCATCCGCCGGGCGCGTTGCCATTTCACTGCGTAGCATTCCCATCAACTCGTAGTACTGTTCGTCGACCTCGTCATCGGCCATCAGTATCCCACGGGCCCGCTCGGCGTCCATGTCCATTAGGGCCTCCAGGGAGCCGCGGAACATGGTCCGGGCCATTTCGCCCATGCGATGGATCTTCTGTTTGAACGGGCCCGGCATGCTGTCGCCGCCTCTGCAGGCCTCACCGCCGGCGATATTCACAGCCAGATCGCCGATACGCTCCAGGTCGTTGTTCATCTTCAGGACAGCGACCAGGAAACGCAGGTCCACCGCCACCGGCTGGTGGAGGGCGAGGATCTTCAGACATTCCTCTTCGACCTGCACTTCAAGCCGGTCGATCTCCGTGTCTGTCTCCTTCACCCTGGCTGCCAGGGCGGCATCACTCTCGTCGACGGCGCGGATCGCCATCTTCAGGCTCTCCTCCACCACGGAACTCAGGTGAAAGAGGCTCTTCTTCAGTCCTTCGAGTTCCCTTTGCAGGTGGATCTTCATGCCGGGACCTCCCTCGGCAGGCTAATGGTGAAAGTCGTGCCGCGGCCCACTTCACTCGCCACGGCGACCGTGCCCCGGTGGGCCTGGGCGATGTGCTTGACGATGGCCAGACCCAGGCCCGTGCCTCCGACCTGGCGACTGCGTGCCTTGTCGACCCGGTAGAAACGTTCGAACAGGCGCGGCAGATGTTCCGCCGCGATTCCCGGTCCCTGGTCCGAGACGGTGATATGGACGGTATCTTCGTTCATCCCGCAAGCGATCACGACCGGGGTACCGTCGGGGCTGTATTTCAGGGCGTTGTCCAGGAGGTTGCCCACCGCCTGCTCCAGCAGCGGGGCATTAAGCGTCGCCCGCACGTCATCGCTGCAGTCCAGGACGATGCGCGAGGCGTGCGGGGGCTCGTGGGCAGTGGTTTCGCGCACGACGCGTTCCAGTACCACGTACAACGGCAGATCATGGACTTCGATGCCGCCGTCGTCCGTGTCCTCTTCCAGGCGCGACAGGGCCAGGAGGTCGCTGATGATGGCGTCCAGCCGGTCGGCCTGGCGATTGATGATGCCCAGGAAGCGCTCCAGGTCTTCCGCCGCTGCCGGGGGTGTTTCGAGCAGGGTCTCCACGAAGCCCTTGATGGTGGTGATGGGGGTCTTCAGTTCGTGGGAGACGTTGGCTACGAAGTCCCGGCGCATGGTCTCGAGGCGCCGCAACCGTGTTACGTCGTTGAGAACGAGCAGGGCGCCGATACGGTCACCGCTGCCGCCCGACAATTCGGTGCTGGTCACCTGCAGGCAGATCTCGGCCCTCGAGCCGAGCGTGAGATCCTTGACGGCGGTGCCGCCGTGGGCGAGGACCTGCTGCACCAGTTCCGTAAGACCGGGATTGCGCGCAACTTCCTGGATGCTGCGGCCCACCGCACGTTCCACATCGGTGGCCAGCAGACGCCCGGCCGCCTCGTTCATGCGCAGGACGGTCTCGTCGCGGTCCACCGCCAACAGGCCTTCGACCATGGAGTCCATGACCGCCTCCAACTCCTGGCGCTGGCCCTCGATGGCGCGGATCTGCTCGCGCAGCAGGTCGGACATGCTGTTCATGGTGTCTGCGAGATCAAGGAGTTCCGCGGGCCCGGATACCCTGAGGTGCTGACCAAAATCCCCGCGGGAGATACCCTCGGCCTGATCCCGCAGGTGGACCAGCGTACGACCGAGGCCGCGAGTGACCAGGAAACTCGCCAGGCCGCCCAGGGCAGCCACCAGCAGCCCGGCCAGGATCACCCCGCCGGTCACCCGGCGCAGCACGATATTGAGATTGGCCAGGGACTGGGAGGCCCGCACCACGAACCGGTGATCCGGGTTACCGGCGGGCACGGCCACGTAGACCCGCCGCGTTTCAGTGGTGGAACTGTATCGTTCGCTGTGACCGGCGCGGCCCGCCAGTGCCTCCTGGATTTCGGGACGGTCGGCGTGGTTGTCCATGTAGGCGGGTTTCTCGTCCGAGTCCCCGATTACTTCACCGCCGGACGTTACCACCGTCAGGCGTACGCCCGTCGTTTCGCCTATTTCCCGACAAAGCTCCTGTACGCCATCCCGGTCGCCATGGGCAATCAGGGGTACGAAGCGGGGGCCGACCACCATCGCCAGATCCTCGAGTTCGGTGCGCGTGTCGGCGATGAAGTGGTTGCGGTACTGGCGACCGGAAAGCCCGCCGGCCACGGCCAGGCCCAGGACCAGGATGACGAGCAACGGCATGAAGAAAGTCCATAGCAGGCCATTACGGCGCATATCACTCACCAATCTTGTAGCCGACGCCACGTACTGTCTTGATGATGCCGCCGGCCTCCGCGAGTTTGCGTCTGAGGGCGGCCACCTGCACGTCCACCGCCCGCCCGGTCACGGGATAATCGTCACCGTGCACCGCCCGCACGATCTGGTTCCGCGTGAACACCCAGCCCGGTCGCGACGCCAGGAACTGGAGAATACGAAACTCGGTGCGCGTCAGGTCGATCAGGTCCGTACCTGCCCGGACCTCGTGGCGGCCCGGGTGGATGACAATGTCGCCGATCTGCAATGTGTCGCCGTTACGGGTCCGGTTGGCGGCCCCCCGGCGCAGCGCCACCTTGACCCGGGCCAGCAGTACCTTGGGCCGGAACGGCTTGGTAACGTAGTCATCGGCCCCGGCGTCGAAACCGGCGATGATGTCCTCTTCCTCGCCCTTGGCCGTGAGCATGATAACCGGTATCCGGGCGGTCTCCGGATCGCGCTTCAGGCGGCGGCAGACCTCCAGGCCGGACAGTCCCGGCAGCATCAGGTCCAGAATCACCAGGTCCGGCAGGGATTCGCGGGTCTGGTCCAGGCCGGCCTCGCCCGTGCCGACGCTGCGGGCATCGTAATCCTGGCGCTGCAGGTTGTACTCCAGCAGCTCGGCGATATCTTCCTCGTCCTCGACGATCAGGATGTGCTCACCCGCCATGATCCGCTCCCCGGCGCTCGGCGTTAACGGTTTCCCGGTTCATCTGTCTGATTCGCACATTCGTGGTGTCCGGGATTTTCCGCAAGTTAGGATTGTGTAAACGACGACGGGTGTCAACAGTGCCTGGCCCGTGTCAAAGACGGTATTTACGCATTTTTTACACTCCCCTGGATCTGTCTTAACAATCCGCTTCTAGCGTGTGTAGCGGTTCGCGAGGGCCCGGGTGGTCCCGCGGTGTGATCGTACCTGCCAAAGGAGAATTCATGTTACGCAGTGGTTGGGTGTTGAGGGTCGCGTCCGTCCTGGTCCTCTCCTTGTTCACCTTCGGTCCGGCTGCCGCGACCGTCGCCGTGGACCCGGAGTTGCCTGCGTTCGAGACGGCGAGCAATGTCTCCGGCAACATCAAGAGTATCGGTTCGGACACCATGAACAACATGATGGCCCTGTGGGCCGAAGGTTTCCGTGCCTTCAACCCCCAGGTCAAGGTGGAGATCGAAGGCAAGGGCTCCTCCACCGCGCCGCCGGCGCTCATCGCCGGCACCGCCAACTTCGGTCCCATGAGCCGCCGGATGAAGAGCAGGGAAATCGATGCCTTCGAGCAGAAGTTCGGCTACAAGCCGGTCCAGTTGCGGACGAGCATCGATATGCTGGCGGTCTATGTGCACAAGGACAACCCCATCAAGGGTCTGACCCTGCAGCAGATCGACGCCGTATTCTCCAAGACCCGCAAGGGCGGCTACCAGCAGGACATCGTCACCTGGGGTGACCTGGGCCTGGCCGGTGACTGGAAAGACAAGCCCATCAGCATCTACGGCCGCAATTCCGCTTCCGGCACCTACGGCTACTTCAAGAAACACGCGTTGTTCAAGGGCGACTACAAGGACGAGGTCAAGGAACAGCCGGGCAGCAGTTCCGTGGTCCAGGGCATCGCCAGCGACAAGTACGCCATCGGCTACAGCGGCATCGGCTATCTGACGTCGGACGTGCGCGCGGTGCCGCTGAGTGCCGAGCGGGGCCAGGTCAGCGAATTCATTCCGGCCGAGGCCGACTTCGCCTACAGCGGCGACTATCCCCTGGCCCGCTTTCTCTACCTCACGGTGAACTACAAGCCGGGCAGCAGGCTGGATGATCTGCGCGCCGAGTTCGTACGCTTCGTGTTCAGCCGCGACGGACAGGAAGTAGTGGTCAAGGATGGTTACCTGCCGGTGCCGTCCACTGTCGCCACCGAGGAACTGGGCTCTATCGGTCTCAACTAGCCCGTCCACGCAGGAAGTTGCAGGCGCCATGAACACGAACAGGACCAGCGCTGCGGGCCGGAACTTCACCGGTCGCTCCTACGGCAGGAAGCCGCGAACCCGCGTCATGCTGATGGATGACCTGGCCCGGTGGCTGATCACCGCCAGCGGTATCGGCAGCATTATCGCCGTATCGCTGGTGGGCCTGTTCCTGGTCTGGGTCGTGTTGCCCCTGCTGGCCCCGACGGGCATCGGGCAGGCAGTAGAGCTTAGCGAGGAGGGAGGGGAAGGAGCCCTTCCCTCGTCCGTTACTGCCATGGTGGTCAAGCAGGTCATGGACGACTACGGATCCATGGTCTGGAGTTTCCTGGACGACGGCACTTTCGTGGTACGGGGCCTGGCGCCGGGCCAAATGCTGCCGAGCGTATCGGTGTCCGACTCCCTGGTTCCGACCGCCTGGGCCTTCGCCGGCGAGGAGGGTCGCGCGGTATGCGGATTCGCTGACGGCAGGATCATGACCATCGCCGCCGGGTTCGTGGTGGATTTCCCCGGCGACGACGAGGTGCCGGCTCGCTACGATCATCTGCAGGCCGGTGAGACCGGGGTGTGGGAAGGCGCCCTGCTGACCCGTACGCCCAACGGTCAGTTCCGCCGCCAGGTGTTCAGTCTGGAGCGGGATGATCCCATGGTGATGGGTGATGCCCCCATCCGTCTGGCGGATATCGTTCGTACTTCAGCGGGTGTGGTGCTGGTGGCGGTCGACGGTGCGGGCATATTCCACAACCGTGTTCTCACCTGGAAGACCAACATGTTGACCGGCAGCAGGAGCCTGCGCAGTCGCGGCGGTGCGATCGCGTTGTCCGATGTCGACGTCGGTTCCCGGAATGAATTCGTCCGCCTACTGGTGAACGACACCGGCGATCTGGTCCTGCTCGTGGAGGACGACGGTCGTACCGTGCTGCTGCGCCGGGACGACACCGGGGAATTCAGCCGGATCGGCGAGCAGGATCTCGCCCCGGCCAACGGTGCCCGCATCACCTCCATGGAATTCCTGGCCGGTCGTGTATCGGTGGCGGTGGGCGACGACGCGGGTGGTCTGACCGTTTGGTTCCCGGTTCCGGGAGTCGGCGGTGCGGCTTCACGGTTGGAACCCGCCCATCATCTGCTGGACGGGCCGGCCGCGGTTACGGCCCTGGGTGCGTCCAGCCGTTCGCGCATCCTTGCCGCCGGATACGACGATGGAGCAATCCGCCTCTTCCACGTCACCAGCCACCGGCTCCTGGGGGAGGGTCGGCACGAGGGAGGCTCCGTTGCCCAGATCACCATTGCTCCCCGCGAGGACCTGCTGCTGGTGGCCGACGCCGCGGGCAGCGAACTCTGGGAGGTGGATGCCCTGCATCCCGAAACCAGCTTCCGCACCCTGCTGCGGCCCGTCTGGTATGAGGGGTATCCCGGACCCGCCTACGTTTGGCAATCCTCGGCCGCCGAGGACACCTTCGAGCCCAAGTTGAGCCTGGTGCCCCTGATCCACGGCACGCTCAAGGCCACTTTCTATTCCCTGCTCTTCGGTCTGCCTCTGGCACTGCTGGCCGCCATGTACACCAGTGAGTTCCTGCACAAGAACGCACGGGCCCGGGTGAAGCCGGTGATCGAGATCATGGCGAGTCTGCCCAGCGTGGTACTGGGTTTCCTGGCCGCGCTGGTCATGGCGCCCCTGGTGGAGGATGTGGTCGTCGAGGTGCTGGCGGTAATGATCGGCGGCCCGTTCAGCGTGCTGCTCGGCGCCCACCTGTGGCAATTGCTGCCCCGCGACGTAGGCACGCGACTGGAGAACATGAGACTGATCGCGGTGCTGGTCGCCCTTGTCGGCGGGGTCCTGGCGAGTTGGCAGGCGGGGCCACTGGTGGAGAGCATGGTCTTTGCCGGCGACATCAAGGTCTGGCTGGACGGTCGGGTGGGCAGCGGCGTGGCCGGCTGGGTCCTGCTGTTGCTGCCGGTGAGTGCCGTAGTGGTGGGATGGGCCAATGTACGGTGGGGCGAGGGTTTGCTGCGTGCCCGGGGGCGGAGCTGGACGCTGACCGGTCTGGGACTCCTGGACCTGGCCAGGTTTATGTTTTCCACCGCGGTGGCGGTAGGGGTGGCCGTCGTGCTGGGCTGGCTGCTCAACGGTCTGGGCTGGGACCCGCGGGGGTCGGTCTTCGACACCTACGTCCAACGCAATGCACTGGTGGTGGGCATCGCCATGGGTTTCGCGGTCATTCCCATCATCTACACCATCAGCGAGGATGCCCTCACAGCTGTGCCGGACCACCTGCGGGCGGCCTCCCTGGGGGCCGGTGCCACCCCTTGGCAGACCATGATCCTGGTCATCATACCGCCCGCCATGAGCGGCCTCTTCTCGGCGGCCATGATCGGTCTGGGACGTGCCGTGGGCGAAACCATGATCGTACTCATGGCGGCCGGCAACACACCGCTCATGGACATGAACATCTTCAACGGCTTCCGCACCCTTGCGGCGAATCTGGCGGTGGAGTTGCCGGAGGCCGTGCAGAACAGCACCCACTACCGCACGCTCTTCCTGGCCGCGTTGACCCTGTTTACCATGACATTCATCCTCAACACGGTGGCCGAGGCTGTACGCCTGCACTTCCGTGGAAAGGCGAGCCGGCTGTGAGCGGACGGATACCCATCACCGACGGAGCGCAACGATCCTCCGGGCGCACCGCGGCTTCGCTGCTGGCGCGGGGCGAGCCCATGGTCTGGCTTACCGGATCGGGTCTGGTTATCGGCCTGCTGATGGTCACCGTGCTGGTGGGGTTCGTCTTCTACCAGG
>Ga0164315_10003112_pt1 | contig 12819 bp, 8 predicted proteins | sample GuaBasSedimGuay6_FD_113737 | JGI IMG/M metagenome (GOLD analysis project Ga0164315, IMG submission 113737) | Subseafloor sediment microbial communities from Guaymas Basin, Gulf of California, Mexico - Guay6, Core 4569-2, 0-3 cm | ecosystem: Environmental > Aquatic > Marine > Hydrothermal vents >... | reverse complement strand
GTAGCCGTTTTACCCGGCTCCAATGACAGATTGACGTTTTGACCGTACAAGGCAAAACCATGCGTCTCATCTTCGGCGCGTTCTAAATTAGTGAGATGGATGATCACTTCATCGCCTTCAATCGCCTCAATAATTTCTGGCGTGATATGAGAGCGAATCGTCGTACCAAAGACTTCGACTTTACCTGGTTTACCTGGTTCATCCCGCGTTACCACAATTTTTTCACGACCGGCACGGGCCTTATACGGTGAGCGTTCATCTTTACGGCTATTCCAACCCGATTTATACCGTACAGCAGGCTTTAGGATTTTGGCATTGATACCCACAGCGTAATGGGGTTCACCCAAAGGTAAGGGCATATCTTTCAACAATACCATCTTGTCGCCGCTGATGTCTATGAGTTGATGGTTTTGCGGATGCAATGGGCCGACAGGATTAAAGCGATCAATCGCCAATTTATTCAATGAAACCAAATATTTACCTTCTGGCTTTGTGGTATCACCGTGCATAGTCATTAAATGACCAATATTATAGTGAATGGAGAGTTTATCCAACACTTTACCTTCGCAGTAATCCCACTTAGCCACCATGGAATCCACATACAGCGAAGTATAAGCCACACACTTTTTCACATCATATTGGGTGTGTAATGGCCCTAGGCCGAGTTGCACCTGCTGATACAGGGCATCTTTCATAGCAATAATGGGAATACCATAAGGATCTTTACCCTCAAAATTACCCGCCTTGATGGCCTTTTGAATTTTCTCAAAGCTATAGACAGAGGTATGGCTATCCAATTTGCCAGACACAATCATGTACTTGCCATCAGGGCTAACATCTACCCCGTGCGGACTTTTTGGCTCAGGGACAAGATACATAATCCCTTCCTTGACTGCCGTGTCAATGGTGATGACATCGTGACCGTTAATTTTAGTAGCCTTACCTTCCTCCACGAGTTGTACGGCTTTACGCCAATTAACCACATGAAGAAAGTCAGTATCTTTAGCCGAGCAACCGGCTTCAAATGGTGGCTTACCACGCATAATGCCGCCTACATAGCGTTCAGAGCAGAAGGAATTGGTGAATGACCAACCGGTACTTGGGCCTTTACCAAAGTCAGATAAATCTTGACTATAGGGCGGTGCCATTACGGTAAACGATTTATTGGCATCAATACGGCCTATTTTCCGATCAAAGCGCCAATAAGTCATGCCACCCCGATAACGCTCATTGAATTGGCTTAATGGCACATATTCATTTTCAAACGGTGCCGGATATTGTGCCGCTTCAATAACATACTCGGTATTCTCAGTAACAAACGCGCCCCCGTGTGACGATTTAAACACAGGGTTCACGACAATCTGCTTGGTTTCAAAATCATGCAGATCAATCACGGCAATCCGAGGATTGGCCTTGTCGTTGATAAACAAATACCGACCATCATATTCCCCGTTGGTTTCAGATAGAGCGGGATGGTGGGTATCGCCGTAATTAATATCCTTACCTTGGATACGGCCTTGAGCCAGTACCGCTTTAGATTCCTCATCAAAACCATAGCCTTGCCAGGGTTCGGGGGTAAAAACGGCAACATACTTGAGTAGCCGCATAGACGGGATACCGTAGACAATGATTTGCCCACTTTGTCCGCCAGAACTAAAAACAATGTACTCATCCCGTTTACCGGTAGGCACATACGTCTTAGCGGCTGCCAAGAGATCTTTCTCAGTCAACCCCCGACGTTCCATCACATCTTTTAAGGTTTTAGCCGCCCAAACATTGGTTGTTAAGGCCAATCCTGCGGACAGCAGAGCCACTTTACGCCAATTAAATAATTTCATTTTTCATCCATCAGAGAGGGTTGGACAATTATCAATTATCAATTATCAATTCCACTTAACAAGTTTTTGCGTGCAGCGTGGAAATCAATTATCAATTATCAATTGTAAACTATCTAGCCTTTTAATAATATACGAAGTGTACTTGAATGCGACAGCGACAAATCGTGCTTAGTGCAATTTAAGTGGACTGAATGCCCAAAAGCGCCGTCAACAAATAATATTGATTTTAACGCCTGAAGTTCTGAACTTCTGAACTCCAGCAACGCCTAATTGCACACGGTTATAAATTAAATGTAGGGTGGGTAACGGGTTTTTGTAGCCCATTTATCTTAAAAAAAGTTCAGTTTGTCACCGCGTTGAGTATAATTTAAAAAATCCGTTTATTTAGCACAGCACCAGTTCAAAAAATTTCGGCACCGTGCGATAACATCCGTTGTACTTCAATATAAAATCTCTACAAGCTACTGTTCACTTAGAGGTGTGAACAGATAACTGATAACAAATCACTGATAACTGATAACTGAACACAGTACATTATCGGTTATGCTAGGATTAGGGGAAAAAGGCTGCCTTAACCTATATCAAATTCATAAACTTTGATCAAATATTAATAAGCCTTTATAAAGTCAATTAGTAAATCAATATAAACTTTATGAATTACGCTTTAGTCATTAATTCAATTTTAGTTGCCCAAGTTGCCATCGTGCCCTAAAAAAACTCCGGTTTTTAGTAACGGCCAACCAAATAACATTGAATGCATGAGTTCCTTGTGCCACATGTATGTTCCAAATATTATTTGCAAGAGAGTACGGTAAATCTAAAATCGTGATAGAACGCTGATATTTCACATTTCACGCGCGTCGTGAAGCTTCGCTAAACTACGCTAAGAAATAAAGTTGCGCGCAACTTTTCACGCTAAAGTTTCGCGGAGCGAAACTTTAGCGTGAAAGCGTGAACCGAAGAGAGGCTACGCTAAATACCGTTTTTGCGCGCAAAAACTTTTGCGTGAACCTTCGGTGTGCTACGCTAAATGCTGATTGTCATGATTTACGCTGATTAATAATGATCTGTTCAACATCAATCTGACTACTACACTTGATTTAGCAAAAAGACTTCAAAACCCAAACGCGCCTCTTGCAAAAGACTTTGAATAGCAAATAAAACAGATGGAAAAGGGTGTGATTAAAACGGCATGGCCAGCAACCCCAGGTTTCACCTTTTCACATTTAGCTTCGCTAAATACAGTTTTTGCGCGCAAAAACTTTTGCGTGAAAGCCTATTCGAGGTTCACATTCAATACCGAAGGGGCCTTAGCGTTTTAAGCTTTTATTTTTAAAATAAAAAAGCCATGTACTTTTAATCGGGCGCATTCCCAAAAAAAGGGTCATTATCAATCTTGGCGAGGAGCAAAATAACATTCACTAAAAACGGGCCGCAAAATGAATTTGGAACGAAAAAAAGGCCGCAAAATGAATTTGGAACGAAAAAAAGGCCGCAAAATGACATGCATTCCAAAAAGGCTGCAAAATGACATGCACTCCAAAAAGGCCGCAAAATGACATGCATTCCAAAAAGGCTGCAAAATGAATTTGGAACGAAAAAAAGGCTGCAAAATGAATTTGGAACGAAAAAAAGGCCGCAAAATGACATGCATTCCAAAAAGGCTGCAAAATGACATGCATTCCAAAAAGGCCGCAAAATGAATTTTGCACTCCAAAAAAGCCGCAAAATGAATTTGGAACGAAAAAAAGGCCGCAAAATTTATGAAAGCAAAATGACCCTTTTTTTGGGAATGCGCCCCTTTTAATCACACCCCCATGGAAAAGTCTTTTTTCCATTTTCAGCCTTTTTACACTATACTGGCCGAAGTGATAGACTCACTACAAGGATTGTTTATGAAAGGATTAACCCAAAACATCATCACAATATAATCCTTACTAATTATAGTTGATTGTCGTTAAGGACAGTGTCATTATACAGATTATAAAGGGCAAAACCAAAATATCATTACAAATTTCTCCTTTCATATACAATCCTTGTTGTTAAGCTTTTACAAAAGAGTGGGAAAATAGAAATGCGCTCCCTTTTTGCACAGTCGTTTACGCTTGAACACCGTTCAATGAACTTGGCAAAAATGATGATTGTTCTCAAACCGTGAGTATTGACCAAATAATGAGTAAAATTAAAACTGTTTTTATTGTGGGTAATAAACTGAGTGGTTCTACCCAACTGATGAAGTTGATGAATCTCCATCCCAATATTTTTATTTCCAACGAATCTGACATTTTATGGATTCTGTATCGGTTTCATAATGACTTGGATATTGTACCCTATCAATGGGATGCGCCCAAGGGTATGAATGCCACCCTTGAGCAATACCGAGATTTACTTTCCAAAGACAAAACACCGCTAGAAAATTTTATCACCCTCCAAACAAAGATCATGCAAAACGGGTTTATCACAACCAAACCCATGCCTAAGGAATATCTATTATGGATAGGTGATCAAAAGCCATTTCAACAGATCGATCCAGAAATCGTGCCTTTTATAAAAGCACATTTTCCCTGTACTCGATTTGTTCATTTGGTACGACACCCGTTTCCGGTGGTGAGAAGTGCTAAATTGTTTCCGACTGATGATTTAGTGTGGAAAACAATGCCAGAAGAAGAGATTCTCAAACTTTGGACGATGCATGAAAGCTGGGTTAATATTGAGAAAGAGAAAAGAGAATTGCCCATGATTGATATCAAATATGAAGATTTGATTACGAATACTCAACGTGAGATGGCAAGGTTATTTGATTTTCTGAAGCTTGGGTACGATAAGGCTATTCTGACAGAGGCCAGAAAAATCACGCGTAGTACGATTAAGCTACATACAAGCTTGCCTTGTCCCATCGAAACAGAGGCTGTTATGTTTCAATATGATTATAAAACCAAAAACTTCTGGTTAGAACAGCCGTTTTATATTGATTTTTATAATTTATTCCTAAGACTCAAAAGGAAAGTGATGGGAACTTGGTAAATCAGCAAAGATGGTGGGCAAGATGGTGGGCAAGATGGTAGGTAAGATGGTAGGTAAGATGGTGGGCAAGATGGTGGGCAAGATGGTGGGCAAGATGGTGGGCAAGATGGTGGGCAGGTGGGCAAGATGGTGGGCAAGTTCGTTTCGACTGCGTCGAAACGAACTTACCCACCCTACATTTTTTTAATAAATGATTAATTGATTAATTGATTAATTGATTACTGTTCACTGTTTACTGAACAAGTTATGCGCCAATCGCGGCCGATGGCACGTATATCGACAATTGAAAGTGGAATATGTTGATTGAGAGAGGCTAAATCGGGTAGATTGAATAATCCGCGTGCCTTGTTACCCATGATCATGGGTGCCATGTAAATTACTAATTCGTCAATCAAACCGGCACGTAGCATCGAACCGCTTAAAGTCGCACCGGTTTCCAAAAAAAGCTCATTGACTTCGTATTCCTCAGCAAGGTGTTGACACACTGCTGGCAAATCAACTTCTCTATCTTTACCGGGTAGATAAATAACATGAGCGCCTACTTTTTCAAGCATGGATTTTATGGCCTCATTTTTGGAAGCGGTAAAAATCACCGTTTGCCCTGGTAGGCTTAACATGCGGGCATCTTTTGGCATACTTAAATGCGTATCAATGATGGCCCGTAAGGGTTGTTTAAGGGTAGCCCATTTATCAAAAGGCAACTGGCAAGGTAGTTCATCCTCACGCACTGTCAGTTGCGGATCATCAGACAAAACGGTTCCGGCTCCTGTCATAATCGCTGAACTACGGGCGCGTAAACATTGCACATCCAAGCGGGCATCGTTGGATGTAATCCACTTACTTTCTCCTGAAGCCATCGCGGTGCGTCCATCTAAACTCATTGCTAGTTTACAACGCACATACGGACGATTATGGCGCATTCGCATGAAAAAACCTTGATTCAGTTGTTCCGCTTCCTGACTCAAAATACCCGTGTCTACCGTAATACCCGCTTTTGACAACTGCCCAATGCCTTTCCGATACACTATTGGATTGGGATCCGTCGTTGCCACGACGATGCGGGCAATACCTGCATTAATTAAGGCCTCTGTACAAGGCGGTGTGCGGCCATAATGACAACAAGGTTCTAAAGTCACATAACCGGTTGCACCCTTGGCCTTTTCTTTTGCCATTTGTAAGGCGTGAATTTCGGCATGAGGCTCACCTGCAACTTGGTGCCACCCTTCCCCGACAATTTCACCATCACGTACAATGACACAGCCCGTGCGAGGATTAGGATCAGTACTCCATAAACCTCTTTCAGCTAAGCGTAAAGCGTGTGCCATGTAATATTGATCATTTAATCCCGCTTGTGATGAAGAGGGGGAAGGTTCCCCAATTGATGGGGGAGTCGATGGAATGACTGTATTGCTCATGTGTGTGAATTGTGTGTGAATAGAATTTAGAATTAATTAGAATGAAAAATGAGATTTGAATCCGTAGAGACGCATTGCAATGCGTCTCTAATTAGAATGAAAAATGAGATTTGAATCCGTAGAGACGCATTGCAATGCGTCTCTAATTAGAATGAAAAATGAGATTTGAATCCGTAGAGACGCATTGCAATGCGTCTCTAATTTAGAATGAAAAATGAGATTTGAATCCGTAGAGACGCATTGCAATGCGTCTCTAATTAGAATGAAAAATGAGATTTGAATCCGTAGAGACGCATTGCAATGCGTCTCTACATCGCACTGACTCCCTCATTTTTAATAAATTTGGAACGAAAATCAGGCCTTCGCAATTTTGAACGAAAATCTCCGCAAGTACCAAATCATTCATAAACCGGAAAACGGGCACATAAAGCCAAGACTTGTTCTTTGACTTTGGCTTGCTTCTCAATATTTTTGACATCATCAACAACGTCACAAATCCAATTCGCCACTTGACGCGCCTCTTCTTTTCCTAAGCCTCGTGTTGTGATAGCGGGTGTACCAATACGAAGGCCGCTGGTAACAAACGGTGAACGTGGATCATTAGGCACCGTATTTTTATTCACCGTGATATTCGCTTGCCCTAAAGCCGCATCGGCTTCTTTACCCGTGATGCCTTTATCAATTAAATCAACTAAAAACAAATGGTTATCGGTACCCCCTGAAACAATTTTATACCCTCGTTCCATCATCACAGCTGTCATCGCTTGGGCATTCTCTATCACTTGAGCTTGATAGGTTTTAAATTCTGGCTGTAAAGCTTCTTGAAACGCTACCGCTTTCGCGGCAATCACATGCATTAAGGGGCCACCTTGGGTACCGGGGAAAACTAATGAATTGAGTTTCTTTTCAATCGCTGGATTGGCTTTGGCAAGAATCAATCCGCCGCGTGGGCCGCGCAAGGTTTTATGTGTTGTCGTGGTTGTGACATCGGCAATCGGCACTGGGCTAGGATACAACCCGACGGCAATTAAACCGGCAACATGGGCCATATCGGCAACCAAATAAGCGTTGACTTTATCCGCAATATCGCGCAACCGTTGCCAATCTACAATGCGCGAATAAGCACTAAAACCACTCATGATCATCTTAGGTTTATGTTCCAGTGCCAAAGCTTCGATTTGTTCATAATCAATTTCGCCCGTTTCAGAATTCAAACCGTACTGCACAGCATTATACAGTTGACCGGAAAAATTGACTTTTGATCCATGCGTCAAATGTCCGCCATGCGCCAAACTCATTCCTAATAGGGTATCACCTGGCTGTAATAAGGCCATATAGACTGCCGCATTCGCCTGTGAACCGGAATGCGGTTGCACATTGACATAATCCGCATTAAACAACTGTTTCGCCCGATCTATGGCCAACTGTTCTGCCACATCAACAAATTCACAGCCGCCATAATAGCGTTTATTGGGGTAGCCTTCGGCATACTTATTTGTCAAAACGGAACCTTGTGCTTGAAGCACAGGCGGACTGGCATAATTTTCTGAGGCAATCAATTCCAGATGTTCTTCTTGGCGCTTGGCCTCATTTTGTATGGCTTGCCATAATTCAGCATCAAAATCTGCAATATTCAAATCTTTTGTAAACATAATCAGTTATCAGTTATTGTTGTAGGGTGGGGCGTTGCCACAATGCATGGGCGAACACGCAAGGGCAGCCCCTACATTGCGTCCGTAGGGGCGATCCTATGTGTTCGCCCTAAAACAAACCTTGGATTTGAACCGTATAAAACGATCCACAGACGACAATCCTATCCCCCGGTTTGGCTTGAAACTCGACATGATGATAGGCTGCTAAAATGGATGAATAGCTTTGGATACTCGTCGCGCCAAGCGTCGTCAAATGCTCAACAAGACTCTGTGCGCTCGCCGTGCGAGGCGTATCTAAAGCGGCAACATGCCAATGTGTGATACACTCAATCATCACCCGCAAAAATCCCGCAATATCTTTCTCTTTGAGCATACCGACTACCGCATAAGTTTCACCTTGACAAGGCATTTGATCAAGTGATGCTTTTAAAACTCGTGCCCCTAATGGATTATGGGCAACATCGAATATACGCGGAACGATACCCGGTAAAACTTGAAAACGGCCAGGCAAAATGGCTTTGACTAAACCTTCATCCACTGCAGCTTGGGATATCGATAAGGATTGATTGAGTAATTCTAACACCATTAACGCCCCAGCGGCATTTTGTAATTGAAAATCGCCTAATAAATTAGGCAGAGGTAAATGATTGCTACTGAGACTGTTGCTTGAAAAGGGGGCGTAACTTTGCCAAGTCCAAGTTTTATTTTTATGTTTGATATAAGTAAAATCGCGGCCCTGATAATACAGCTTCGAGTGTAATTGCTGAGCCTGTTTAATCAAACTCTCTGGTGGATTGGGATCCGAACAAACGGCCGGGCGTTGCGCGCGGAAAATGCCGGCCTTTTCAAAACCAATACTTTCTCTGTGATTGCCCAACCATTCGACATGATCGATATCGATTGCCGTCACTAAAGCAATATCGGGATCAAAACAATTCACCGCATCCAAGCGCCCCCCTAATCCCACTTCCAGCACCGCTAAATCAATTTCACTGTCTTGAAACACCCACATCGCGGCTAAAGTGGCAAATTCAAAAAACGTCAGGGCAATTTCATCACGGGCTTTATCAATAAAATCAAAAGCTTGACAAAGTTCAGCATCACTCGCCTCAACGCCAGCAATACTAATGCGTTCATTATAACGCAATAAATGAGGCGACATATAACGCCCAACGCGATAGCCCGCGGCCGATAATATGGCATCCAGTAAGATCACACTAGAACCTTTACCATTTGTTCCAGCGACAGTGATAATCGGAAATTGAGGCTTTAATAAATTCAAACGTTTAGCAACCGTGTTAACGCGAGTCAATCCCAATGCAATCTCACGGGGATGCACAGTCGTTTGCCAATCAAGCCATTGTTGAAGAGTAGTAAAACGCATTAAGAAAAATCAAGAATGAAAAATGGAAAATAAAAAGGTAGTATAGTTTTGTGTATAGAACCAAATTTTTCAGTAATTGATTAAAAAAGAATAGAACGCTGATGACGCTGATTAATCATGATCTCCACTGATTAAATTTATAATAAAAATCTGTAGTGCTCAACAAGAAGTTAATCATATTATGTTGCCACATAAGGGAGAAACACAAAAGGATGGCGCATTTCTAAAAAAAAGGTCATCAAGATAAATCTTGAATGCCCGATTTTCTGCTCGAAGCTATTTTCGTTCCAAATTTATTTTGCGAAGGCAAAATTAGGAGTGCAAAATTTATTTTGCGAAGGCCAAGATTGTTAAGAATCCCCCCAACGAGGCAATAAATCATGTTCTATTTCTAAATGATCGAGAATGCGTGCGACGATGAAATCGATGATATCATTGATGTTTTGTGGATGATGATAAAAACCGGGATTAGCGGGTAAAATCAAGGTGCCCATTTTGGCTAAGCGCAACATATTTTCGAGATGAATGACAGATAAAGGGGTTTCTCGATGAACTAAAATCAGCTTACGTTGTTCTTTTGAAATGACATCAGCGGCTCTTTCAATCAAATTGCGACTTAAACCACTGGCAATTGCGGCTAAAGTGCCGCTGGTACAGGGACAAATCACCATGGCGCGTGAAGCGGCATTACCACTGGCAATCGGTGCTGTCCATTGTTTGTGCCCAAAAACTTGTAGTTGTCCAGGTGCGGCTTGATAACGTTCGCTTAAAAAGGCCTGTATTGCTGCTGGTTGTGAGGGTAATTTGAAATCCATTTCTAGGTTAATCACCATTTGTGCGGGGGCTGAGACTAAAAAATAGATCGTTTGTTTTGCGATAATCAATTGTTCTAATAAGCGTAGTCCATACGCTGCCCCTGAAGCACCTGTCATGGCTAAAGTGATGGAGGATTGAGTCATAGCGTTTTTTTTGGGGTGCCAAACCTGACAGGTTTGCCAAACCTGTCAGGTTTTTAAAGCCCTTAATAAGCGATTATGGATATTTTCAAAACTGCCGTTACTCATAATCAGAATCTGATCGTGGCAACGTGCAATACTAACCAGATGATCTATTAAAGCCGCGACTTGATTGAATACTTGTGCATTCGATAAAGATTCGCTCACTTCAGATAAGGCCCAATTCAGATTTTCAGGTTGATACAAGATCACCACATCAGCTTCTTTTAAAGCACTAGCCAGTTCCGCTTTATGAATGCCCATACGCATGGTATTTGAACGCGGTTCGAGTACAGCAATGATCTTGTTTTGACCAACCCGTTGCCGTAAACCCTGAAGTGTCACGCTAATAGCAGTGGGATGATGGGCAAAATCGTCATAAACGCTGATACCGTTGACAACCCCTCGTAATTCTAAACGGCGTTTCACATTCTGAAAGCGGCCTAATGCGGCACAGGCGTATTCAACAGGCACATCGACATGATAGGCGCTGGCAATGGCCGCTAATGCATTATCAATATTATGTTGCCCCATTAAATCCCAATTCACTTCTCCCATGAGTTGATTTTGAAACCACACTTCAAAATGACGATGATCGGGTGTCACTGATTTCGCAAACCAATCACTGTTACCCGCGCCAAAAGTTTGGCGCGGTGTCCAACAACCTTGCTCTAATACGCCGTCAATCGCAACTTCTTGATTTTTATAGATAATTAAACCATGACTTGGGACGGTGCGTATGAGATGATGACATTGTCGCTGAATAGCTGCGAGATCAGGAAAAATGTCGGCATGATCAAATTCTAAATTATTTAAGACTAAAGTGCGTGGGCGATAATGGAGAAATTTGGAACGCTTATCAAAAAAGGCCGTGTCATATTCGTCGGCCTCAACGACAAAATAATTCCCTTCTCCCAAACGGGCAGAGATGCCAAAATTTTCTGGCACACCACCAATCAAAAAACCAGGCTTTTGCCCACAGGCCTCTAAAATCCAAGTCAGCATACTGGATGTCGTCGTTTTACCATGTGTTCCCGCCACAGCCAAGACATGATATTTAGCCAACACCTCTTCAGCCAACCATTGTGGGCCCGATAGATAGGGCAAACCTTGATTCAATATGGCCTCAACTTCGGGATTACCGCGTGATAAAGCATTGCCTATCAATACTTTATCAATACTTGGCATTAAATTTGCATTATTATATCCGCTATAACATTCAATCCCTAATTGTTCTAATTGGGTACTCATCGGCGGATAAGTTGCCGCATCTGATCCTGTTACATGGTAGCCTTGTTTTTTAGCCAAAATGGCAAGCCCTGCCATAAAAGTACCACAAATCCCTAAAATATGTATATGCATGTCTGTTAGCTTCGCAAATCGCGAATAGCGAATCACTGCCATCAGATTGTCTTTGCAAATTGCAAGCAAAATGCAGCACCTGTCATTAAAAATCAATACGCAGTGGAGACGCTAACGCTTTATCCCTAAAAGGGGCAACCCAGAAAATCTATATCAGGCGAATGTATTTATTATTAATTAGAAAAAGGAACAACTTGATTTAAAACCGAAAAAGTTAAAACAGATATGATGCCGGTTAAAAGTACGCCGATAAAAAAGGGTACTTCCAAGGCGTGGCGTAAAATATGCGCCGAGACGACAAAATTCCATAAGATTAAACCCAATAACAACAATATCGCTAATCCGCCGACATCGCTCTGATAAAACTTTAGCCAAAAAATGGGTACAAATAAGAGTATGCCTAACACACAATTGGCACCTGCCAATGCGGTGAGGGTTTGAGTGATGCGTGCCGAATAACGGGCGAAATACAACAAACTGCTTATTAATAGCACGAGCAAGGCAGTATCCAAGAGACTTGATAACAGGGCGTAAGGCAACGAACGCTCTATTAGCGATATTGCACCACTGATGAGGGTATAAAAAACTAAAGTGAATTTTAATAAGAACTTAGAATCAGGTAACTCTTGCGGTGTTATACGCAAGCGGCAGAGATCAAAAAAAGCGGAAGAAAGTGTTAATAAAGCGTGCATAGTTTAATAAATTTCTTAGATTAATAGTCACATTATATAATACTGCGCGTGGCTTACTAATAAGAATTTCCTTTTTTTTTAAATGGTTAGATGGATTTTAGAATGACAATTCGTTTTAATCAAAGCGTGTTTTAAAAATGAATTTAACGGATTGTTATTATAACCCGTTAATGTTATCACTCATTGATTATGAAATTGATGAAAGCTATTGCTAAGTCTTTCAAAATCATGTCTTCAGGTGTTCAAGATTCATCATTATATATCAATGTGAAAAAATCAAGTTTTATTAAACCGGTGTGGTTGTGAATCGTCAATTGAAAATTGCAAATAGGGCAACCACAAGGAAAAGGGCAACCACAAGGGAAAGGGCAACCACAAGGGAAAGGGCAACCACAAGGGAAAGGGCAACCACAAGGGAAAGGGCAACCACAAGGGAAAGGGCAACCACAAGGGAAAG
>Ga0164315_10003111_pt1 | contig 12822 bp, 14 predicted proteins | sample GuaBasSedimGuay6_FD_113737 | JGI IMG/M metagenome (GOLD analysis project Ga0164315, IMG submission 113737) | Subseafloor sediment microbial communities from Guaymas Basin, Gulf of California, Mexico - Guay6, Core 4569-2, 0-3 cm | ecosystem: Environmental > Aquatic > Marine > Hydrothermal vents... | reverse complement strand
CGGGTACTAAAAGAACAGGATCTCTACATTCGCTCGATACAGTGACAGCCTCGAGTCGGATCGGCGATTCGATCCGGAAACGCAATCAGGGGCCGGGCTCCACGCGCCTTCGCAACAAGGCCACGAAAGCATCTTCGAGACTCGGTTCGGCTACGTGAAGATCGCGAACCTCGAACTCCGACAGGCTCTCGGCCACTGCACTGGCAGCTACATCGGGTCCGACGTCGTCAACGAAGACGCGCAGCCTATCCCCAAGCGCCTCGACCTGGGAGAAAACTTCCTGCAACCGGTCGAGTGCCGCGATCTGGGGTTCGACGGAGAGTTCCACGAGACTGCCGCGCGCTCGACGAAGAATCTCGTCGGGCTCTCCCGCGGCGAGCACGCGCCCCGCGTGGAGGATCGAGAGCCGATGGAAACGAGCCGCCTCGTCCATGTAGGCCGTGGATACGAGGGCCGTGATACCCCGGTCGCGTTGCAGCGCCGAGAGAATGGCCCAGAAATCTCGGCGTGAGACCGGATCGACGCCGGTCGTGGGCTCGTCGAGGATCAGGAGTTCGGGCCCATGGATCAGCGTGCAGACGAGCCCAAGCTTCTGCTTCATCCCGCCAGAGAGCTTCTTCATTGGTCGCTCGCGAAACCGCTCCAGTCGAGTCATCGCGAGGAGTTCACGTTTGCGTTCGGCCAGCACTTGCTCCGGGACCTCACGTAGGCGCGCGAAGAAATCCACGTTCTCCTCGACCGAGAGTTCTGGATACAAGTTCTGACCGAGCCCCTGGAGCATGAAGCCCAGGCGCCCCTTGATCCGCTCGGCCGATGCCTCGGAGTCGACCCGGACGCCCAACACATCGATCGTGCCCCCGTCGAAGGCCAGTACACCCGCGATCGACTTCATGACACTGCTCTTGCCCGCGCCGTCGGGGCCAATCAACCCGTAGATTTCGCCCGGCTCGATCTCGAAGTCGACTCCCGCGACGGCGATATGCTTGCGGTAGCGCTTGCAGAGGTCGCGAACCCGGATCACAGGCGGGGGCGAGGAATTGGTTTTGCCTAACAAGGTGTCGTTACCAGCGAGGCTTCGCCCATGGGGTGTCTTCTTTCCATCGAATGACGGCATCTGCCGGCAGACCCGGGGTCAACCGATGGCCCGGATTTTCGTCGAGATAGAGCTTCAGGGCGTAGACGAGTTTCACTCGCTCATCCGGGGTTTGTACTTCCTTGGGTGTGAACTCGGCTCGCGAGGCGATGTATCGAACCGTGGCTGGGAAGGGCTCGTCGGGAAAAGCATCGGTATAGATGCGTGCCGGGAGCCCGCGGCGCACCTTTCCGATCTCCTTTTCCGGGACGTAGACCTTGAGGTAGAGGTGATCGAGGTCGACAATCTCGAAGAGGGGGAAGCCGGGCGCGATGACCTCTCCCAAATCGACGATTCGCGTCGTTACGACACCGGATGCCGGTGCGGGAATGCTCAGATCGTCCAACGTACTGGTGACTTCAGCGAGGGCGCCATGAGCCTGGTCGAGTTGCGCCTCGAGAGCCTTGCTTTCGGCCCTGCGAGCCTCGATCCGCTGCTGACCAAGTTGGGCATCCGTCAACCCGTTTTTAGCCTGCGACAGCGCCGCATGGGCCGCGGTGAGCTCAGCGCGGGCGACCTTCCAGGTGAGCGCGGCCTGCTCGCTGCGTTGCGCGTCGAGGGTTCCCACAACATGGAGCGCCGACATGCGAGCGGCATCCTTGCCGGCCTGCCGTTCGCTTGCCTCGGCCGCCGCCAGCGCGGCCTTCGCCCGGCTGACCTCAGACCGGGCGGATTCTATTTCGAGCGGAACATTGCGTTCGAGCACATGGAGCGTCGTGCGTGCCGCCTGCAACCGAGCGGCCTGTGTCTCCATGGCGGCCTGTGCCTGCGCCACCTGTGCACTCAGCTGGGCATCGTCGAGCCTTGCGACGATATCTCCCGCCATGACTTCGCTTCCCTCCCGGACGTGGAGTTCGACCACGCGCCCCGAAAACTTGCTCGCCGCGAGGACGCGGTCTCCCTCGATTCGGCCATTCGCCTGGATCAAGCCATCTGGAAAGGGATCCGCCCGTCCCCAGAGCCACCAACCCAGGAGTGCACCGGTTGCGAGGACACCGAGCAAGATCAGGACTGCGAGGATATGGGGCCGCTCTCTCGGAGCCGATTGTTCTTCAGCCACTGGTTCCTCGCCGCATTGCACTCCTCTTCGCTAAGTAAAATCTAGATCCGATCGAGCTGACGCCGGAAGCGCCACATTCCAAAGCCGAAAATTACGAAGCCCTCCGCCGCGAGGGCCAACAAGGGAACGCGAAGCAGACTAGCACCGGCACCCTTGAGAAGGATGCCATAACCCAGCTCGATGTAATGGAAGAGTGGGGACAATTGCATGGCCCAACGAAGGCCGCGCGGCATCGCCTCGGGCGGGGTCCATGAGCCCGAGAGCAATATCAGCGGCATCATGATTAGAATTACGAGCATGACGACCTGTGCCAGATTTCGGCTCAACGAAGCGATAAAGAGACCCAGCCCGGAGGTTGCGAAGACATAGAGCGCCGTTACAGTGAAGAAGAGCGTCAGACTGCCGCGAATCGGCAAATGAAAGGCGGGCAACACGACGAAGAAGAGAGAGATCGCCGTACCCGTGAGTACAGCGAGGCCCATCGCCGCAATTTTCGGGAAGAGCACCTGGAAGGGACTGAGGGGGGAGACTGCGAGCTGCTCGATCGTTCCTCGCTCCTTCTCGCGCACGGCAGCGGCGGCTGGCAGCATCAGCGAGAGCATGGTGATCACGGTCAACAGCTCCGAGATGGACATGAACCAGCTGTCGGTCTGATTGGGGTTGTAGAGCGTCCGGTGACGATCGAGGACCATCGGGGCCGAAGGAACTTTTCCGGGCGTCGCCCCGAGCCGCTTTGCGGCAATGTCCGCACCAAAGCCGGCGACGATCTGTGCGGCATAGGAGGTCGCAAGTGTACCGAGAACGGTGTTGCTGGCATCAACCTGCATCTGTACCGAGACCGACTCCCCCCGGTACAGATCGCGTCCGAAGTCGGCGGGAATATCGAGAATCGCCAGCACCTCGCCGCGGTCGAGCAATCTGGTTGCCTCGCGCGCACTCCCCACGCTTCCTTTCAGTCTGAAGGAGGGAGGCAAGAAGCGGTGAATCAGCTCACGGGAAGTGGCGCTGCGGTCATGATCCATCACGCCGAGTGGCGCGTCGCGTAGGTCCATGTGGATGCCCGCTCCGGCCATGTAGACATCGGCCGTGAAGAAATAGACGAGCACGCCGAGTAGCACGGGGTCCCGCGAGAGCTGTCTCAGTTCCTTGACGGTCATCGCCGCTATGCGGTCGAGCCATGTCCATAACTTAGCCATCATCCCGACCTCGGTCGTTTCCGGAAGCTCAAGATCGCCGCAGCCCAGAGCAACGCGGCATAGACGATGAGCGCGGCCAGCTGACTCCAGAGGTTCGTCCACGCAAGACCCTTGAGAAAGCTACCCCAGACGATCTCCAGGTAATAGATCGCGGGAAAGAGGCGGGCCTCGATCTGCGATTCCCGACTCAGCGATTCGAGCGGCACCATCAGACCCGAGTACAGCATGGCGGGAATGAAGGTGATGACCATCGTGAGGAGGGCGGCCGCCGCCTGGGTGCGGACCCACAGCGAAACCAGTAGGCCAATCCCCGTGGTACAGGTCACGTAGACCACCGAGGCTACGTAAAAGAAGAATGGATTCCCCTTGAAGGGCGCGCCGAAGACGACGAGCACCACGGCCCAGAGTACCAGAATGTTGATGCTCGAGATCAGGACATAGGGCGCCAGCTTCCCGAGGATGAATTCGCCACGGCTGATCGTGGAGGCATAGATATTGTAGATCGAGCCATTCTCCTTCTCGCGCACGACGCCTAACGACGTAAGAAAGGGAGGCGCAAACATCAGCACCAACATGATCAGTCCCGACGCCATGGACCATTCGCTACGGAGCGCCTGATTGAAGAGATAGCGGGGCTCGAGGCGCACAGGGGAGACCCGGTCTTATGCCGTCTCTCGGTCGAGTCCGCTAACTGAGATCAGATGATCGCGTAGCAGCTCGGCGTTGAAGTTGGCATTCAGGGCAGCCACATAACTTCGAACAACCTGGGTCCGATAAGGAAAGACACCGTCGATCAGGCTCTGAACGGCCACCGGTCGCGCCTCCATCAGGTCTTTTTCGAATTTTGGCGGGATGACGAGGACGAGCCGTACGTCACCCCGAGCGAGCAAGGGAAGGATCTCGTGGTCACGTTCGACGTGGCCTGCAAACTCGAAATAGCGTGAATCGATGAAGCGATGGAGATACTCGCGACTCGTGGCGCTGCCATCTTCGTCGAGTGCTGCGAAGGGAATATTCTCCACGTCGAAGGAGAGCCCCCAGGCCAGCACGAGCAATGCGGTCAGGGGCAGCACGAAGGCCATGGCGAAAAAAACGCGATCGCGTAGGATTTCGCGCCATTCCTTGTAGGCCACGGCCGCAATGCGGACGACCTTCACGGCTGCTTCCCCTCGCGTTCACGCTCGAGTGCCAGAATGCGATAGACGAAGACGTCCTCGAGCGTAGGTTCATGGGGTGTCAGGCCGTCGACCCGAATGCCTCTTGTGGCCATCAGGCCGCGAATCCGCGTGCTGGCCTCGTGGGGATCCCGCGCGAGCAGGTGGACTTTTCGGCCGTAGAGCGCTGCCCCTTCGAAGCCCGCTTCCTCGAATGCCTCGAGCGCTGCCAATGGGTGATCCGTCGTTACCTCGATCATCGTGCCGACGTCGCGAACCAACTCCCGTTTCATCGTCTGGGGCGAAGCGTCGGTCACGATCCTTCCCTCGACCATCAACGCCAGACGATCACAATGCTCCGCCTCGGCCATGTGGTGGGTCGTCATGAGAATCGCAACGCGCTCCTCTCGGGCGAGTCGAACCAGGATGTCCCAGAAGCGTCGCCGGCCAATGGGATCTACGCCCGAGGTCGGCTCGTCCAGGAAGAGTACACGCGGTCCATGAACGAGCGCACAGGCGATTGCGAGACGTTGGCGGAGGCCCATGGGTAGATCGCCCGCCAGGCGACGGGCACACCTCTCGAGCCCTGTTCGATCGAGGACACGCTGAATTTCCCGTCGAAGCCGTTCGCCGCGTACGGCGTAGATGCGGCCGTAGAGACTCAGATTCTCCATCACACTGAGATCATGATAGAGAGAGAAGGCCTGCGACATGTATCCGATGCGCTGTTTGATGGCCCGACCGGGCCGACGCATGTCGACGCCCGCGACCTGGCCTTCACCCGCGCTAGGCGAGAGTAGGCCCATCAGCATCTTGATGACCGTGGTCTTGCCCGCTCCGTTCGCTCCGAGTAATCCGAAAATCTCGCCTTGGCGCACCTGGAAGTCCACGCGATCGACGGCCCGGAAGTCCCCGAAGTCACGGGTCAGGCCGTGCGCAGTGATGGCGATGCCGTCGCGATCCATCGGGACATTCTCCTTGGGCACCCGATTCGAAATCAAAGACCCGAGATCGAGTGATCGGAAAGTCGCCGGGCACTATATCAGTTTCAGTCGAGGGGAGTGGGTCTGCTCCGACGGCGGGTGCATCGGTGAGAGGTCAGCTTTGTGATCTCAGTCGAGCCGCGGTCTGCTCGCCGATGGCGGACAGATATGACTCCGTTTCGCCTGAGGCAGTGTCGGCATCGCCGGCAACGATTGCCTTCGAGATCTTCGTGCTCGCGGATTGCGCGGCTCGTGGCAGAACGAATGTCCCGCAAGCGACTCTGACGTAGAAGTCGCTGCGGTCCCACATGTTGGAGACAAGTTCGCCCGCGATCTGAGAGTTCGCCAACGCATGAATTGCCTCATAGCGCTCGCGATTCAGCGAGCGAAGCTTTGGTCCCGGATTCTCACGGTTGCGTGCATCCCGAACTCGCTGGGTGAGACTGCTCGTCAATGCCTGGAATGAAGAGGCCTGCGACTCGGTGCGCCGGGCAGCGGCAAATCCCGTGATCAACGCCTCGCTTCGCGCGAAGAGCCGGTAGAAATCCGCAACTTCGGCCGGCTTCGGCGTTCGGACGCGGCATCCGACCTGGGGCGCTACGGCGATGAACCCATCTCGGGCAAGGCGTTTGATTGCATCCGTGGCCGGTGCCCGGCTGATCCGCAGTCTCTGGGCGACGTCTTCGGTCGAGAAGACCTGGCCGGGCTCTAATCCGCCATCCAGGAGTTGCCCCTTCAAATAGGCCAGCGCGAGATCGTTTCGATTCGGGAATGTCGCGGCGAGTGTGGCCGCGGGTTCCGGGAGAAGCATGGGTTGTCCTTGGTTAGACGACTAGTATACTAGTGGTCTAACCGGGGGCAAGGTTCACTGATCCGTCCCGAGATCCTTCCAGGGGACACCAAGTATGAATCGCGACATTCGCCAAGAGTCTGAGACAGAGTTCGACCCCGTGGCAGAAGCAAGGTCCATCATTCCGGCTCTACGGGCGGTATCGGACGCGGGCGAGGCCGACCGAACGGCACACCCGTCAGCGATCGCCGCCATTCGCGAGGCTGGACTCTCGCGGCTCCTGGCTCCGAGGAAGTTCGGTGGTTATGAAATGTCGCCGAGTGCTCATATCCGAACCTGTAGGGTAACCGCACATGGCTGCCCGGCAGCCAGTTGGGTGCACATGGTGTGCGGGGCGCACACCTACGTCGCTGGCCGCTATCCGGAAAAATGTCAGGAGGAGATCTTCGAGGGAAATCCTGACGTGCTCATCCCCGGAACGCTCGCTCCGCAAGGGTCCGCGAGGAAGGTGGATGGCGGGTGGCTGGTGAGTGGACGCTGGCAGTTTGGTAGTGGCGTGGATCATGGCTCGTGGCTTCTTCTGGGAGCGAAGTGTGTGGCGGAGGACGGGGAGGCCCCCCTTCCTCCGATTCACGTGTTCGCACCCAAGGCAGAGATCGAAATCGACGACACTTGGCACACGCTCGGGATGCGCGGGACCGGATCGAAGGACCTTGTGGCCCAAGAGGTTTTCGTGCCAGAGTATCGCGCGATGCCGACAGGCCCTGTGTTCGATGGCAGCTTCGAGGGAGATGCCGGGGCGCTCTATCGTCTTCCGGTGGTGGGTGGGCTCTCTGCGATGCTCGCTGCGACGGTTCTCGGTATGACGGAGAGAGGCATTGGTCAGTTCATTGACGTGACCAGAGTTCGAGAGGATGTCTACGTTGGTGGTGGAAAGGCCGAGAAGGTTGGCATCCAGATGCGTGTGGCAGAAGCTCAGGGTGAGGTTGAAGTCGCTTCGATGCTAGTCGAGAAAAACTGTAGTCTTCTCGATGATGCGATGACCCTGAATGAGCCACCGATGAGTGCGGTCGCTCAAGTACAGATCCATTGGAATTCGTCCTATGCTGTGGAGCTGTGCAGGCGTGCGACAGAGCGGGTGTTTGCAGTTGCGGGTGCGCACGCAATCTATGATACGAGCGAGCTTCAGCGCCTGCACCGGGACATCAGTACGGCGTGTCATCACGCCATCGTTGACTTCGACGGAGTCAAAGAGACGCGAGGACGGTTGGAGCTGGGCCTGTGATGATATCCGGAGGATCGCGCGTGGCTTCATCCGGCCAGCTTCCCCCTCAGATTCGGAACGTGATCCAGATGGCGAATCATTGAGGAATTTCCGTTATGTCGATAATGCGGGTCAATCCAGACCGTTCTCCAGACCCTCATGCTGGCAGCTGACTCGAAATGTGGACCTCCCAGATTCAGCCAAAGGCGATCCGTAATCGATTTACTTATTAATAAGTAATGGTATTATGGACTCGCCATGAAAGATCAGTTCGCAGCCGCGTCAACCATCTTTCGCCAACACGGTGGAATACTCCGAATGTCCGACGCGATCCGCCAGGGGGTCAGCAAGAGAACTCTCTATGCCATGCGAGACAGTGGAGCACTCGAACAGCTGAGCCGCGGCCTCTACCGACTTGCTTCCCTGCCTGGACTGGAAGCGCCAGATCTGGTGACCGCTGCATCCCGAGTGCCGAACGGCGTGATCTGCCTGATCTCCGCACTCGCATTTCACGACCTCACGACGCAGGTGCCGCACGCCGTTGACATCGCAGTTGCAAAGGGGACCGAGACGCCTCGAGTCGATTACCCGCCTCTCAATGTCTATTGGTTCTCGGGGAAGGCGTTCAGCGAGGGGATCGAGACACCGACGATCGACGGCGTCACTCTTCGCATATACAGCGCGGAAAAGTCGGTCGCGGATGCATTCAAATTCCGGAACAAGATCGGCATGGAGGTTGCGCTCGAAGCCCTGCGAAGCTGGCGGAAGAGGCGTGGTGCTCGAGTCGAAGATCTCCTCGTGCAGGCGAAAAACTGTCGGGTGGAACGAGTTATCCGACCCTATCTGGAAGCGGTCGTATGAGCGGGAGTGTCGCAGCGTCTGTTCGTGCTCGACTTGCCAATCAGGCCCGTGCGGATGACCGCCCATTTCAGGAGCTTCTCCAGTATTACGGACTCGAACGCTTCCTGTACCGACTCTCGAAGTCTGAATATCGTGAGCGCTTCATTTTGAAGGGCGCTCCGATGACGCGCCCGACGCGGGACATCGATCTTCTGGGATACACCGAGAGCTCGATCGAATCCCTGGAAGACATCGTTCGAGCGATCTGTGCTCTCGAAGTCGGCAACGAGGTCAAGGAAAACCAAGTAGTTACGTGAACGCGACAGGGAATGCGGGGTGTTGAGCCGGAATACGGGGTGCGTTTTGGGCACAGTCAGCACCGGTACGTGTGGTGCTTCGCCCCGGATGAATTGCGTCGAAGATTCGGCTCAACGTCGATCACTGGAGGCATCGCCCGCGCGGCGTCTGGCTTTGTAGCGCGAGGTTGTGGTTGCCGAGAATTGACAAGATTTGCCATTCGTGGCAGCTTTGAGTCTATGGGAACCACAATGAATATCTCGCTGCCCGAAGCGCTTCGTGACTTTGTCGAGGATGCCGTGGATACCGGAAGTTATTCGAGCGTGAGCGAGTACGTTCGCGAACTGGTGCGCCAAGCCAAGACCGAAAAAGAACTCGAAGAGCGTCTACTCGCTGCACTCGACAGTGCCGACCTAGGTCCAATCGGCCCTGAGTTTTTTGAAGGACTCAAAGCCCGAGCGAAGAAGGCGGCTCGAGGCCGAGGGTGAAATATCCGGTCCGCCGTCGTCTGGCGGCACAGGACAATCTCGAAGAAATCGTCATTCAGATTGCTGAGCACGATCTCGCCGCCGCCTATCGGTTCGTGGATGCTGTCGAAGCGAGCTTGGCCTTGCTCTCGGATATGCCTGAGGCTGGTCCCCGCTATGAGACGGACAATGCTGCGCTTGCTGGACGTGTCCGCAAGTGGGTCATCCCGCACTACCGGCGGTACCTGCTCTTCTATATTTTTGAAAAGGGCGTTGTGCATCTGATCGATGTCGTCGACGGGAAGACCGACTATGAGGTCGAGGGCCGATCGTGAACTCAAGATCAAGATAGGCGCGTGTCCAATTCAAGGGAGCACCAAACGGGATGGCAAAGAAACGGAGCGCCAGCGGCCGGCGTAAGAAGCGCGACACGAGTCGCAAAAAGAGCAAGAAGGCCCGGCCGAAGAGTGCGGCAAAGCGGAGCGGAGCCAGTCCGACGCTCGTCCAATCGATGAACCTGTGGGAGGGTGCTCGTGGACCCGCCGGGCTTATGCGTGGCGAGGATGGCTCACTTTGTTCCGCGGACTGGGTTGTGTGGGTCGAGCAGCCGAGGGGTCTCATCGTCGGCAGCGCGATCGTCATGAGCGACGACGATTCCGGATTGGCTTCGACTCTTGCGGCCGCGCTCGCAGAGCCGCATGTCGGAGCACCGCGCAGACCACGCGCGGTTCGTGTCGCGACTGAGGCGATGGTGGCTGAGCTCCGGGTTGAGCTGAGTGGCGACGTGTTGGTCGAACTGGCACCAACACCCGGAACCGAAAAACTCGGTCGCGAGCTGGCGGCGCAGCTCGAACAGGAAGAGGGTTGTGGCTATCTCGATCTGCACGGAGTCGACGCCGATGTCGTGTCCGAGCTCTTCGATGCTGCGAGCGAGGTTGCGGCCGAGGAAGAGCTGCTTGCTGAGAGTGGCGCCTTTCGCGTCGACGCGCCCGAGTTGGGTATCGAAGGCGTCATCGGGTGCGTGGTGGACTTCGTCTCAGAGGGCAGCGGGTATCTGGTGCTGCCCACTGTCGAACACTATCGGGCGTTGGCGCTTGCCTCGGGAGAGAGCCCACCCAGCGATGCGTCCGCCCTTGCCGTGATGTTCATTCCATTCGAATTACTCCCAAAACCGGCCCAAGCCGATATTGAGAAACATGGTTGGAGGCGCGCCGACGATGGTCGATGTCCGCTGCTGGTCAGGCACGCTCCAGACGGCGAAGAGGTGGCGGTGACTGCACAGGACTATCAAGTGGCCACCGTGATGGCGAGAGTCATGGCTGACCTTGCCCGGAACAATGCCGATGAGCTGCGTTCGAGCAATCAGGCACTGCAATGCACGCTCCGGATTACCGACGTCGAGGACGTCGATGTTCTCTATCCGGGTGACCTCGATGAAGACGAGCTTTCGTCATTCGACGAAGAGGACATCGAGGCGACGATCCGCCTGCCGCAGGAGGCGTTCGAAGCGGCCGTCGGCGTCGACATTCTTTCGCCGCGCGCGCGCCGCGTGCTTGAGAAGGCTCTTCCATCCGATTCGGAGCCCGGATTCGAGGTGCGAGCATCGCTTGCAGATTTTGCCCATGTAGGCGAACTGCTCACGGCCGCATCGACACAGCATGGCCGCCCGGGTGTATTGGGAGAGGCGGCGATGCGATTTCTCTATGCGAGCGAACCGCCGCCGTCGCTCGTCGAAGAACCTCACGTGCCGGCATCTCGCCCGCGAGACCGCCGCACGTCGAAGCCGACCGCAAGCAGTCGCACCCGATCGCGTACTCGGGGTGCCAAGAAGGGACGCGCCCTCTACCAGCTCAAGGTCACGCTCCGCGGCATTAGTCCGCCGATTTGGCGGCGGATCGAGGTGAGCTCGGATATCTCGCTCGCGAAACTTCACTTCGTCATCCAGGACGCAATGGGGTGGCAGGACTGCCATCTTCACGAGTTTGAGTGCAACGGGATGCGCTATGGGGCGCGCGATCCGGACTTCGACGACTACAACGACTTCGGCGGAAACGAGCTCCGCGACGACGCAATTCGTCTCGATGAGCTGCTTCGAAAACCCAAGAGCTCGATGCTCTATCACTACGACTTCGGTGATGGGTGGGCACACCGCGTGGTGCTGGAAGAAGTCAAACCCATGCCATCCGGCAAGCGCGCGCCCAAGCCGCGCTGTATCGGCGGGCGGCGAGCCTGCCCACCCGAGGATTGCGGGGGGCCTCCCGGTTATGCACATATGCTCGAGGCGATCCGGAATCCGCGGCATCCAGAGCATGCGCACTATAAGGAGTGGATCGGGGGCGCGTTCGATCCGGAAGCGTTTTAGGGCGTGTACTTAGTACGTGCCGGTTCTCACCTGTCGTAAGAACTTGATCAATCCGAACTACGAGTTGCTGGCGTAAGGACTGCGGAAAGCCAATCTCTTTCGCGCGCGAGTTGGAGCGGCGTTCGCTCAAGTCGCAGAGCGCATCAGATTCGCGAATCAAATTTTGTTTGGTCTCGCCGCGCCTTCAGGGAAGCGCCCTGTAAACTGCGCCGGTAAGCGAGCATCGAAGTGTCTCGCCCGCCTGAGATGCTTCCCAGCAAATCGAGACGACTGGGTTCCGGACCAATCCCAGACCGAACTCCAGACCCTCCGCGAATCGGGACGGCCTCGCTTCTCCAAGAAATCGCATAACTATTCGAATTGATTCGACAAAGATGGTGCGCCGGGCAGGAGTCGAACCTGCGACCCTCAGGTTCGAAGCCTGATGCTCTATCCAGCTGAGCTACCGGCGCACGAAGACTACGTAGTACGTAATAGGCAACCGTGTTGGACACGGGAACCCGAAGGCGAGCGGAGGCTAGCAGAATCGCTGGACAGCGTCTGCGGGTCGCGAGAACATGGGTCGAATCGAGAATTTCGGGGTCACGGGTATGGTGGCCATGGTGAAGGAGGGCTCGGGGCGATGGGGAAGCTTGAAGAGGACAACAAAGAGCTCGCACGGCGCATGATGGCGGCGCTGACCGAGGCGGACGTCGATTTCATCAAGGAGTACTACGCCGAGGATTTCCAGATCTGGGTGGCTGGATCGCTGCCCTTTAGCGGGGCGGGCGACAAGGCGTCCGCCGTGGCGGGGATGCCGGCGGTGCTCAGTCTGTTTCCGAAGGGTTTGCGGTTTTCGATCGTGGCGATGACGGCGGAGGGGGATCGTGTCGCGATCGAGGCGACGAGTGCGGGGACGGCTGCTTCAGGCCTCGAGTACAGTCAGACGTACCACTTCTTGATGCGCGTACAGGACGGCAAAATCGTCGAATGGAAAGAATATATGGATACGGAGCACGCTCGGAAGGTGCTCATCGGAGAATGAGTCGGAGACTACGCCAGGCTAGAAATTGAAGCGAAGGCCTAGCATGAGCTCGTGTGCGTCATATTCGGCTTCGAGCCTTTTCGAACCGGTATTCTCGGGAATGTTGCTGTTGGTCCGCGCGTTGATCTTTGCTTTGGTCGTTCCGATGTATCGGTACCCGAGCGAGACATCCAGGACGTCGTTGACCGGATACGACCCGCCCGTCATCAAGGACCAGGTGAAAACGCTGTCGTCGCCCTCGATCTTGGATTTT
>Ga0164315_10003108_pt1 | contig 12825 bp, 15 predicted proteins | sample GuaBasSedimGuay6_FD_113737 | JGI IMG/M metagenome (GOLD analysis project Ga0164315, IMG submission 113737) | Subseafloor sediment microbial communities from Guaymas Basin, Gulf of California, Mexico - Guay6, Core 4569-2, 0-3 cm | ecosystem: Environmental > Aquatic > Marine > Hydrothermal vents... | reverse complement strand
TGGTCATGAAAAATGGCGTCCTTTCTTACATCGCTCCCAAATGGAAAGACTGGGGTCAGGTTAAACTCGTTTACGATGACATTTTCAAGAACATGATCATGAATGGTATTTTTGATCCCGAATACCTCGAGATCATGCAGCTCAAAATCGACGCTCTTAGAAAGTAATAGGCATTTTCTGTTTGCAACAGGGGGACTTATGTCCCCCATTATTTTGAATCAATTTTGATTAGGTGGTGATGGTTATCACGGCGACGAAATTCAAAAGGTATATTCCCTACCTTTTGATAACACCCACAATTCTTTACTACGCTATTTTCTGGTTAAGACCTGTTCTTGCAGCTGTTTTTTATAGCTTTCAGGAAGAGGGGAGCAGTACATTTTCACTGGCAAATTACAAGACAATTTTCAGCGATCCTTTCTTCGTAAAAGCGATAATCAACACAGGGATTTTTGTTGCTATTTCCGTTACTATTGAATTTGTTGTGGCTCTGGGACTGGCGTTACTTATCAATAAAAAGTTTCGAGGGGCTGGCCTGTTTCTTTCTTTGGCTTTGATCCCTATGGCACTACCCGCTACCGCTGTTGGGGCAATGTGGTCAAGCGGATTTGCTACATATGGTTGGATGAATAGTTTACTTTATAAGGCCGGTTTAATAGCCGCTGATGGAAAGATTCCATTTCTCGCAGGAAATGAATTTCAATCTTTAATGCTTGTCATTATCATTGATGCATGGCAGGTCATTCCCTTCATGATGGTTATTTTACTTGCAGGCCTTCAGGGTATTCCAAAAGAATCGATAGAAGCTGGGTACATTTTTGGTGGTAATAAACCAACTGTTCTCAGAAAGATAACAATGCCTATGCTAAAATCCAGCATTCAAACTGCCTTGATTCTTAGGATAATTTCTGCAATTCAAGTCTGGCTCATTATCGTAATGATCTATGGTTACAGAAGGATTCCTGTCCTTCTTGAGGAAGTTGTTTTCTATAAAGAAGAACTCTTAGGGTTCTATAGAATTGCTCTCGCATATTCAGTTATAGTCGCGATGATTGTTTCAATCGTGGCCGTACTCTATCTGAAGGTCTCCGGTGCCTTCAAGAAGGAGGAAGCTTAATGGCGAGAAAAAAAGGGAAAAAAATAATATCAAGCACTGTTTTTTATATATTTGTTGCGGGCATAGCTACGGTTATCATATTACCGATCTACTTTCTTGTATCAATATCGTTTATGTCAGATCAAGAGGCGTATGACTGGCCAATAGCCCTGGCACCGGCTTTTTCTAACACTTTCTTGCTTCAACAATCCGATGATATTCCAGGTGGTTTTCTCATAAGCGTATATAGTAGATCGAAAAAAGATTTCTCGGCGATCTTTGATTCTGATGATCTGGGGAAAATGATCGATTTTGTTAACCGAAAAACCAGTAGCAAGATTCCAAAATCTTTGCTCGAGGAAAAGATACAGGAACTTAATCAGATAACAGCGCAAAACAAAGCACAAATCACTGAATTAAAAAAACAGCTAAAAGAAGAAAATATCAACATAAGCAGGTTGAATAGGGATATTGTCAAGGCCAAACAAAAGCTCAAACTCATAGACCCCGAAGACGAAACTTTTCGGGAAATTCGCGAAAACTACGAAAAGCAGCTTGAAGTTAAAACACAGGAGAAATCCCTGGCAGAGGAAAGAATTGCTCAGATTGAAAAGAAACTACGTGAAATTGGCGGAGTTACCTTCAAGGTTCGCAAAAACATTTTTGCCAGTTATATAACCTTTTTCAGAGTTACTTCTGATTCTGTTGGCGCTTTATTAAGAAGCATTCAAGTTGCGCTATTAACCGTTCTTATTTCACTTTCTATTGGTGGCATGGCAGGATACGCCTTCGCAAGATATGTTTTTAAAGGAAAGAACATGCTGAAACTGAGTGTCCTTTTTGTCAGGATGTTTCCTGGAATCGCAATTGCAATGCCCATGGTAATAATTCTTGCTCAGATGGGCTTCTATGATAAACCGATAGGCTTATCCCTTGTTTACTCGGTTGGGCAAATAGGAATGACCACATGGATTACAGCGAGCATTTTCATGGGAATCTCTGTGGAGCTTAAGAGGCTGCTCAGGTTTTTGGTACTTCACGTTGGGGAGCTTTCTTTAAAGTAACTCTTCCGCTTGCCCTTCCAGGATTAGCCGCAAGCGCTATGTACGCTTTTATAGGCAGCTGGTCAGAAACTGCTCAAGCCATTGTTCTAACCCAGTTCAATCCCACCTTTCCTGTTGTCATCTATCAGACGCTCGTTGGAACAAAAGGCATGATAAATCTCGTCGCCGCAGGAAGCGTAACACTTGCTTTCCCCGCTGTCCTCTTCACCATGATAATAAGGAGATATATACTCCAAATGTGGGGCGGAGTGCGTGTCTAAGTCTAAGAAAATTATGAAAAAGGAGCTGAGTGTATGGCTACACTTGAACTTATAAATCTTTCAAAAAGGTATGGTAAAAGCGTTTGGGGTGCAAAAGATGTAAATCTAAAGGTGAATGATAAGGAATTCATTGTTTTCCTTGGCCCATCAGGTTGCGGTAAAACCACTACTCTCAGAATGATAGCCGGGCTTGAAGAAGTTACAGAGGGAAAGGTTCTTATCGATGATGAAAACGTTACCGACATGCCACCGAGAAAAAGGAACGTTTCCATGGTCTTTCAAAGTTACGCAGTATGGCCACATATGACTGTTTATGAAAATATAGCCTTTGCCCTTAAGCTAAGGAAAATGGAAAAATCTGGAATCGATAAAATCGTTCGAGAAGTCGCTGAATTAGTCAACATTGGAGAATACCTTGAAAGATTTCCAAGACAACTTTCAGGCGGCCAAAGACAAAGGGTTGCACTTGCCAGGGCAATAGCGGTGAAGCCTAAACTCTTTTTGATGGATGAACCACTTTCCAACCTTGATGCAAAGCTTAGAGTGCGTATGAGAACAGAGCTAAAAGCCATTCATCATAAAACTGAGGCTACTACTATCTTCGTAACTCATGACCAATCAGAAGCTATGAGTATGGCGGATAGAATTGTGGTTATGAAAGATGGAAAAATTGTACAGATTGGTACACCAGACGATGTATAGTTCAATAGTACAAATATTTTTGTAGCTGGTTTTATAGGCACTCCTCCAACGAATTTTCTTGAAATGGAGATAAAGCGAGATAAAGGGGAAACATTCCTTGTTCATCCTTCATTCAGCTTCAAATTAAACGAGCGGCTGCTTTCATACTTAAAGGATTACGATAAGGATAAACTGATAATGGGAATCAGACCCGAGAGCATTCAGATCAACAGTGGAGAAACAGTTTTCAGGGAAAAGGTGCTTGTGGTTGAACCTCAAGGTTCTCATCAGGTAGTTGCAATAGAACTAAATGGAAAAATCATGAAGATAGTTGCGCCATCTTTTCCGAAATATTCACCGGATGAAACTATCAACATTTCATTTGACGAAAAGCGTGTCATGTTTTTTGATATAGACACTGAAGAAAGACTCAAAACAAATTAGTTTTGACAAAGGAGAGTTGCCCAGATGAATATTGGCCTTGCGCATTTTAGAGTTGGTGAAACTGATGGAGTATCTCTGGAGATGGAGAAATGGAGAAAAGTTTTGGAGAGAATGGGACATAAAGTTTTTTTCATCTCCGGTACACCGAATTACGGTGAAATATACATTCCCGAAATGAGTTTTCATAGTGAACGCTTCAAGAAAATAGAATATAACGCTTATAGAGAATTAAAGGATTATACCAATGAAGAGGAATTTAAAAAAGACATCTTGAGTGAAGCTATGATCATTGAAAAAAAGCTCACGAACGCTGTTGAAAAGAACAACATTGAAGTTATCGTCCCCAACAACATATTTTCACTGGGGGTGGCTTTACCGGTGGCAATTGCTTTTGCAGAAGTTATTAAAAAGCTGGGGCTAAAAGCTATAGCACACAACCACGATTTTTACTGGGAAAGGACTGTACTAAGCAAACCGACTTGTGGTTTTGTAAAAGAATGCCTTGAAAAATATTATCCTCCAAAAGACAGAAATATAAAGCAGGTAGTAATAAACGAAATTGCAAGAAAGGAACTTTTAAAAAGGAAAGGTCTCGATTCAACGGTTATTCCAAATGTGTTTGACTTTGAGCAACCACTTTGGAAACCAGATGAGTTCAATCGGGACCTTAGAGAAAAACTGGGTATTTCAGCCAATGATATAGTGTTTTTACAAGCCACACGGGTTACAGATAGAAAAGCCATAGAGTTGGCGATAGAAGTAGTTGGCGAAGTGAGCAGAAGGCGTGAGGAGCTTTATGGAACTCTTTATGATGGTCGGAAGTTCACAGCTGATGATCGGATTGTAATGCTCATGCCAGGACTCATTGAAACAGCGACAAATTACGACAGCTTTCTCAGGGAAATCGCTGCAAAAGAAGGGGTAGAAGTTATATGGTGTAATCAAATAATGGGTGCTGGAAGGCAAGAGCATAAAGACGAGAAAATGTACTCGCTTTGGGATATGTATGTGGTTGCAGACATGATTACCTATCCCAGTATTCTTGAAGGTTGGGGCAACCAATTCCTTGAAGCCCTTTTCTCAAAAAAGAACATGATTGTTTTTGAATATCCAGTGTATTTGACCGATATCAAGCCGCTGGGTTTTGAAGTAATAAGCCTTGGAGCACAATACGCAGAAAGAAGTGGCACAAGCTATGTTGAAATCCCAAGAGAGAAAATTGTGAAAGCCGCAAAAGAAGCAATAGAATTGCTGAAGAACGGGAAAGAGTATAAGCGCAAGGCTGAAAAAAACTTTTCAATCGGGCAACAACACCTTTCTTATAGAACGCTTGAAGAAAAGCTCAGGAAAATCATTTCAAGCTTCAATTCATAAGGGGCGTAAGCCCCTTTTTTTATTTGAAACGACTCACTTCAAAAGCTCTTGATAAGATTTCCGAAAAAATTCTCAACAACTTTATGTCGCTTTCCTGCCATGGGGTGTCCCGAGCCACATCATCTAATCCAGCAAATCCCATAAGTTTCTCTCCAACAAAAATAGGAAGAACTATGAGAGATTTTATGTTTTGAGCCTGAAGAATTTCCTTTTCAGCCGAGGCTTCCTCGGGTAATTTTGCCACTTCTTCAATGTTAAGTGTTTTTCCAGCTCTCAATTTACGCATCCACCATGGGAACATATTAATTGGAAGGTTTTGAAGCCTTTCCCTTTCTGGCTTTATTCCTTCAGCACACCACTCGTGAGTATTTGACATGCTCTTCTCATCTTCGTTAAATAGAAAAAGATATGCCCTATCAGCTCTTGTGAAAATGCCAATTTCCGCAAGGGCTTTATTCACGGCATTATCAAAGTCGAATGAGCCGATAAACATAGAAGAAATTTTGGCTATAAGGCTTTCAAAATCGACTCTCCACCGCAATTCTTTCAATAGCCTCTTTGTTTTGCTGTTATCTTTACCAATAAATACACCCATGCTCCTTCCAGAATGTTCCATAAAACTCAAAGAGCTTAAAAAAGATAAGCGCAAACCAGAAAATGCAATAAGTTCGCAATTGAACATCTTTTTTTCGCTGAATTTGTCATCTATGGGAATATTTTTTGCCAGTTCGTAAAAGCTTTTTTCTTGCAAGGCTTCAAGAGAGTATCCAAGAAGTTTCACAGCCATTTTGTTGGCAAAAATAATTTGCCCAGGCCTTTCCACAGAATCGATAAGAAAGATTATGATTAGCTCATCGATCATATCAAGAACATCAAGATGAACCTTTGAAAAAAATCGTTTGGATAATCTTTCAACTTCACCATTGGTACTTTCACGCAACATATTACTTACCTCCGGTTATTTCTTCTTAACTTTTGATTTTAGCATGAAAGTTCTCTAATTCGACATTATCTTGAAGTAGTTCTCAGCGAAATCGTATATTTAGCTGATCATCAGGGTTTTTAAATGTTATTTTTTTTCGAGTAGATTTATTTTTGAGGCAACGTTCCCTTTTCCAGTAGATTTTTTATGAGGCAATTCGGGTTCTTGACTTCAAAGCATGGTATATAGTATAATTATAAGGAATTTAGAATGATTATAAGTATTAACATTAAGGAGGCGTGTGTTATGGAAGAAAGAATGCCATTGATAGGCGAAAAATTACCGGAATTAGAGGTCCAAACAACTCAAGGAGTCATGAAACTTCCTGATGCTTTCAAAGGCAAATGGTTCATACTCTTCAGTCATCCAGCGGATTTTACGCCGGTATGTACCACAGAATTCGTTGCCTTTCAAAAGCGCTATGAAGAATTCAAAGCGCTCAATACTGAACTCATAGGCCTTAGCATTGACCAGGTATTCTCCCATATCAAATGGGTAGAATGGATCAAAGAAAACTTAAATATCGAAATCAAATTCCCCGTAATCGCCGATGACACTGGTAAAGTTGCTTCAAGACTTGGTCTTATTCATCCTGGAAAAGGGACAAATACTGTTCGGGCAGTGTTTATAGTTGATCCTGAAAGTACAATCCGTGCCATGCTATATTATCCTCAGGAACTTGGCAGGAACATGGATGAATTTTTGAGGATGATTAAGGGGTTCCAGGTAGCTGACAAAGAGGGTGTAGCAATTCCCGCAAACTGGCCTAACAACGAACTTGTTGGCGATGAAGTTATTATTCCGCCAGCAAGCGATGTGGCAACAGCAGAAAAGAGAAAAGAAGAGTATCAATGCTTTGATTGGTGGTTCTGTCACAAAAAGCTGTGAATAATTCTTTAAAAGGAAGGCGGGGCCTTTGCCCCGCTTTAATTGTTATTCTCTTTTCTTCAATGCTTCATATCTTTCTATGAATTTTTCTATATTTGTTTTCAAAGCATAAACGCTTTCCATGGCATCTTCAAGAAAAGAAAGGCCTTCCTTGGTGATTTTGTAAACCTTTCTTGCAGGACCACCCTCGCTTATATCCCAGTCCGTAGCTACCAATCCACTCATTTCAAGAGTTGATAATATTCTATAAAGACTCCCCATTTGGCCAATTCCAGGAATCATAACGCCAAAGTCCTTTAGTCTTGTAGAAAGCTCGTATCCGTGAGATGGCTTTTCCGCGATGAGTAGCAACAAATATAACTCAACCCATCGCCTGCCAAAGGCACCTGTGCCTCTTCCAAATCCACGCAAAAAACTACACCTCCACAATTCTTATTCTTCTCAAGTAAAGTATACCCGAAAATATGGAAAAGCTCGAAAGAGAAAATACTATTTCAAATCCGATGAAATCAATCAGCGCTCCCATAATCAATGGCAGTATGGAGATGACAATATTGAATGCTCCAGAAATGCCAGTATAAAGTGCCCGGTTCTCATTGTTAGAAATTTCAATGAGTAGCCCTTCAAAGCCCATTTTTCTTGCACTTAAAGCAATACCCGTTAGGAGGAAAATCAAAGCATAAAAGTTGACCCCGGCTTTTGACAAAAACAACGAGAGCACGGGAAGTGTACCGCCAAAAAGCGCACAAACGTAAAGCAGTTTTTTGAATCCCCTGCGCTGTAAGTAACTTCCCCAGAAAAAGCCAGCAACGAGTATGCCAATCATTTGAAGAAAGAGAAAGTTGCCAACGTTTTCACCGCTAAGGCCATAAGTTTTCTTTGCTAAAAGTACGTAAAAAGGAATGAGAATAAGACCAAAACCTGTTAGGTTTGAAAACATGATGTAGTTACGCAAATTACTGTCTTTTTTCAAAGTTGCCGGAATACTTTTCAATATTTTCCAAAAACCTGGATAGGAAATTATTTTCACGGGTGGCTCATGAATTAACCAAAAACCTAAAGAACCAATGGCCAAAGAAATTGCAGCTACAAAAAACATTACGGAATAGTTATTCGGATAAGGAACTTTACTTACAATCATTCTAGCGAGAAAACCTCCACCAAATGAAAGTAGGCTGCCGACAATTTGTCTGAAAGCCATAAATTTTCTTCTGCTTTTTCCAGCAATAGTCTTTCCCAGCAGATCTGTATAACAAATACCCGCGAAAACGCCGCTAAATGAAAAGACAGAAATGACCAGGAAAATCATCACAAGTAGAATTCCGCCTGTTAAACTGCTTTTCAACATAAAGCCCATAAACGCCAGGGCAAGAACCCTAAGATAAATACCCAACAACAAAAATGGTTTCTTTCTGGGGCGCGACATGAGAAGTCCTGCAAATATTATTTGCACAAGCAATGGAATTCCTGTTGTAATAGCTGTGATTAATCCGATTGAAAAACTATTCCCACCGGCTTTTAATACGAGAGATGGTAATACAGTGTTTACTTCCACAAAAGCCATTGTCAAAGCAAGAAAAGATGCGTGCCATACAAAGGCAATAAAATGCCTTTTTTCCTTTCTCATATTTCACCTCAATCAGGCTTTCATTTGGCATATATAGATATTATTACGTGAAAAATCTGTAATTACCTATATTATAATGATTTTTTCCTGCTCAAAATTGAGAGTAAGGTTACAAAGGTTATATATATGCTTATATCATATAAGAGCCACGCTGGAAAATTGCAAATAAAATGCAGGATGCCTGAAGTATTAAAGGCATCCTGCATTCTTCTAATAGCAAATTAACGGAGTTTCATAATGGCTGATTCCGCTGCCAGTACCAATGGATATGTAGTAGGTGCAGAAGTCAGTAATGGGTGTGTTCCTATTTGCATGGTAACAAGATCATTTGCAGTAATACCCATCTGCAAGCCAAGCCCGAGGATATTTATCATTTCTCCGACACTCTTTCCGCCTGCAATCTGTGCACCTAGTAAGAGCCCACTTTCTTTGGAGAAAACCAGCTTTACATAGAGGGGGCTTTTGTCAGGGAGTGTACCTGGGTGCCTATCGACTGATTTTGCTTCACCAATAACGCATTCAAATCCTTCTGCACAAGTAGTCCTTTCTGTCATACCAGCTGCACCGAGAGTAAGTCCTTCTATTGAAGTAGAGAAAACACCGAGGTTTCCGTGATTTTCGCGTACGACCTTAAGATGATAAAGGTTTGCACCGGCTACTCTCGCATCAAAGACCGCGGTAGAAGCGAGCATTAATCTGCTTGGTTTCCTTGTGAAGAAATCTTTGTGTTCCGCACAATCACCAACCGCAAATACATCTCTTACGCTGGTTCTCATGTATTCGTCAACCCATATAGCTCCACTATAACCCAGGTGGATACCGAGATTTTGGACAAGACCGGTATTTGGTTTGTAACCGATTGCAAAAATAACCATATCAGCTGTCAGATTCGAACCATCTTCGAATTCAACTCCGGTAACGCTCTCATTGCCAAGGATTTTGGAAACACGAAGGTTCGTTTTGATGGTTGCTCCGTGCTCCGTGAGCTTCTCTTCAGCTATCTTTCCAAATTCTTCGTCAAAGGCTGCTGGCAAAAGATGAGGCATTGCTTCAATAATTGTAACTTCCTTTCCCATCTTTCTAATTTCATCACCCACCTCAATACCAATGAAACCGCCACCAACAATTATCACTCTTTTCGCATTTTTTGCGAAGTTAAATACTTCTTCCATGTATTCCTTGTTCTTGGCAACGGTAAACACACCCTTGAGTTCTTTGCCTTCAATTGGCGGGAGAACAGGCCTTGAACCTGTAGCAAAAACGAGTTTTTCATATTCAATGCTATCTCCAGATTTGAGAAGCACTGTTTTTCTTTCAAAATCGACAGCTGTAACTTCGTCGATAACAAATTCAACACCAAGCTTTTCAGCTGGTTTGATCCCCATGATATTCGCATCTACTGAGTTAAGTGTCCCAAAAATATAAGGAATTCCACAGGGGACCAATCCCGTTTCCTCTTTTCTGACAACAGCCACTGTTTTTTCAGGGTAAGTTTTTTTGGCGGTAGTTGCAGTGATTATACCTGCAGGGCCACCGCCAATAATCAGAATTTCTTTTTTCATCTTTTTTCCCTCCTCTGGATATAGCGGTAAAACACTTTTCCGTGATAGCTGCATTTTTCGATGTTATATTTTTCACTTGCGAGAGAGAAAAATTTCTCCAGTGCTTGCTCATTAAATTCGGAAAGCAGAAATTCTTTTATGTCATCTTTTGACATAGGGTGACGCTTAATGATTTCAATAACCGCTTTTATTGCATCGCTTTCCGAAGATAGAAAGTTACTAACAGGCAAATTCTCAATGCTGGTCGCGCCAAGCAGTTTACGCGCATAATCTATCCGGGATTTTTCAGGTATCTCTACTCCCTTTTCTGCTGGGGGCCTCACTGGTACGTTGATATATACTCTCTCTGGTGAAATCGTCTCAATTCGTTCTTTTAGAAAATTCAAAGCTTCTATAGAATCATTATAATCCTTAACAAGCATAACTTCCAGCCAGATTTCTCCATTGAATTCCCGGGAAAAATCGACGATACCTTTAAGAACTTCTTTATAGCTCAGCTTTCCAAAGGGTCTGTTTATTTTTCTAAAACTCGCCTCATCCCAGGCATCTAAAGTGGGCATGACAATATCGAATCCACTGACTTCTTTTCTGACAGAGGTGTTATAGAGCAAAGAACCGTTGGTTATCAAAACCAAAGGTTTATGTGTCAATTTCCTAATGCCTTCGACAATTTTGTCCAGGGGTGTGTATAATGTTGGCTCACCTTCACCCACAATAGTTACTACATCAAAACTTTTCTCACCGTATTTTTTTATAAAGTTTTCAGCTTCATTTAGTATTTCCTCCGGTGAATAAAAAGTGTACCTCGAATTTGTCATTCTGGTTGTTTTGCCAAGTTGACAGTAGATACAAGAATAATTACAGGTCTTGAATGGAATGGGGCATATTCCAAGAGACCTGCCAAGCCTTCTTGAGGGAACAACACCGTAAACGTGTTTCATATTTTAAAAACCGCGGCCTCTGCCCCGGCCCCTTCCCTGACCTCTACCAGTACCACGGCCTATTCCACGTCCCATACCACGTCCAACTCCCCGACCTTTGAGGAGAGGGTTTTCAGAATTAGGGCGTATAGCATTTTTGGGACATGCCTCAAAACATTTTCCGCATCTGGTACAAAGATTGTTGTCTATATATGCTTTCCCATTGCGCATGGTTATTGCCCCTTCAACAGGACAGGCTTTTATACAAAGCTCACATCCAGTACAATCGCTTTCTCTAACCCACGGCATCTCTCTTCCTCCTTTTTAATGGAAAGATGGACCAGGTTTTTCCATTTCTGTTGCGGTACCATCAATCACATTTTTTATATTTTCTTCGGCTGTACCTTCCTTAGCAAGATAAACTTTGATACCTGTTTGGTTGATCGCGGTAAAGGCATTTTGGCCAAGGCTTTTAGCTATTAAAATGTCAACCCCATTTTTAGCAAGCGCCTCAACCATCATTGGTCCGGCACCGTGCGCTTGTGCTGCTATGTCTTCAAGAAACTTTGTTGTTTTGTTTTCCATATCGTATATCAGAATAAAAGCAGCTCTTGCAAATCGATCGTCAACTTCTGAAGAAAGTGATTTTTCTTTAACTGGAATAGCGATTTTCATTTCTTTCTCCTCCTTTAATTAATAATTATGAAATTTTTCTTTTGGTTCATAGGAAAAACTTTCAAGATTTCCAGAAAGATAAGCATCAACAATATCTCTAACAGTTCCGGTAGCTCCTCTGACAACATGAATTCCAAAATTTTCAAAGAATGCTATTGCACGATTTCCTATGCCTCGCGTAATCAAAACTGTTGCTCCCTTTTCGTGAATATAGCCTGGTATTTCTCCAGGTCCATGACTTTCAAAAGGATTTTTCTCCACCGTTGCACCGAGTACTGTATTACCATCGAGTTCAACAAAGGCAAAGTATGGTGCGTGTCCAAAATGTTCCGAAATTTCGGCGTCAAAGCCGTTATCACTCATCACAGGTATCGCTAACTTCATGGTTTACACCTCCTATGATTTTCAGTAGTTTATAATAGATTTTCTTGATTGCCTTTGCAGCAGGTGAATCTCCGCTTTTTACAACAGGTTCTGCTCTGATGGCTGAATTTCTTACTTCCGGATCAAAGGGAATTTTCCCGAGTATTTCTATTTTCTCCTTATTGCACCAGTTCACTATTTCATCTGCTTTGACGGTATTTAAGTCGAATTTGTTGATAACAATACCAAACTTTCTCATGAAATGTCTTGTAGTTTCGACAATACGTTGAAGATCATGCATTCCAGAAATTGTTGGCTCTGCCACAATGATAACGTAATTAACTCCTGTAATTGACGAAGATGCCGCACAACCAATACCAGGGGCACCATCAATAATTACATAATCGCGCTTTTCCTGTTCAGCAACTTTTAATGCGAGCTTTCTCACTTCTGCAATAAGGCCTCCAGAGGTTTCTTCGCCAGGAGTTAGAAGAGCATGAGATAAAGAGAGCTCAGCTGCTTTGGACAAGAAATAGTCTCCTGATTTACTCTCTTTCAGAGTGATCGCTCCTTCGGGACAGGTTAACACACAGGCATTACAACCTTCACACGCATAAGGATCGACTTTGTAAGGAGTTCCTGGAATAATTGCGCTAAATCGACATGTATTCATACATATTCCACACGCAGTACAGCGATCATCAATTTCTGCTTTTTTTCCACCAAAGTATTCATGAGTCTCTAAGAGCTTGGGTTCCATTAGCAAATGAAGATTCGGGGCATCCACATCACAATCCGCCATAACATGGTTTTCAAAAAGAAAAGACAATGAACCGGAAAGTGTTGTTTTTCCAGTGCCTCCTTTACCGCTTGCTATTGCTATTTTCAT
>Ga0164315_10003107_pt1 | contig 12828 bp, 11 predicted proteins | sample GuaBasSedimGuay6_FD_113737 | JGI IMG/M metagenome (GOLD analysis project Ga0164315, IMG submission 113737) | Subseafloor sediment microbial communities from Guaymas Basin, Gulf of California, Mexico - Guay6, Core 4569-2, 0-3 cm | ecosystem: Environmental > Aquatic > Marine > Hydrothermal vents... | reverse complement strand
TCAATGGAGGGCTTTTTATTGCTCCAGTTTTGAAGCCTAGAGAAGGTTGGGCAAAGGAAATTAATGAAACTCTAATGTCTTGCGGTATCGAAAACATTGACCAAGAATGGTTAAACTCTGAGCTAACTTCTGATAAAGAATTGGAATGGTAAACCGTAAAATAGAGCGTTTCGAGGTATGGCTTGTAGAGCTTAGCCCAACAAAAGGTAGAGAAATTAATAAAACAAGACCTTGCGTTGTAATTTCTCCTAATGAAATGGCAGGCTGCCCTTTCTACCGTACTTGTAGCTCCTATGACAACGAAAAGATTTGAGTTTCCTTGTAGAGTTGAATGTGAGTTTGAAGGAAAGAATGGGCTAATTCTCCTTGACCAAATCAGGGCAGTTGATAAATCATGATTAGTCAAAAATTTAGGAGTAGTTGGTAGTAATACTCAAGAAAAATTATGCGAATGTCTTCAAGAGTTGTTCTCATATTGAGTAAAAAGCTAAAAAAATTAGGATTAAGTCTTGCAATCATGCGTCTTCATCTTTTCTAACTATTCGACTGTCTTTTAGCGTCCTCTTTTTGTCCCAGGGGTTAGGTGAATAAATAGTGATTTTGTCTTAAATAAGTTATCGTTCGGAATGAGTTTTTAAAACATGAGAACGAGATTTTTATTGGACGCGAAGCGGATTCAGTCTAAAAAATCAATGGTCAGGCAACCTGTGATGAGATAGATCAGGTGTTTTTACTTTGACACAGAATCCTGAACAGTCTCTCTATTTTGGGTCAAGAGCGGAATGCACACCAGGCCGAAGCGCTACTGCAATAGTGGCATTTCGGTGATAGTCACTGTAACAACGAGCTAAACGTAAATAGACTGATGAGATGATGGTAAGAAAAGTAATTAACCGTGACTGTGCTGTCTGCCGTTTTATGAGAGGTATGACCTATAGCAGTATAGGCGGTGGTGTTGGTGCTTTAATCGCCTGGCTTCTGAACGCCTCACGCGAAAACATCATGATGACAGCGATCGTCTTCTCCGCTATTTTTGCCTTTGGGCTAACAAAACGCTGGCAGAACAAACACTCTAAACGTTCTTAGAAAATCTCTGATTAGGTTATACAGAAACACTCGGAATTAGTTCTACCAAACGATTCCAACAGTTAAAAAAACCATCACCAAGACAACGCTAACGGCCGTTTGGGCTATATCATCAATCGACCAGCTTTCATCATCTCTCATGATTAGGTTGATGCGGTTTTTTATCTGGTCCTGCATGTGGATTGCTTTATTCATGTTCTTCTCCTAACTATTTTCTTATCTGTAACTTCTCATTTGTCCAACGACGACTCCTTGTACCTGTACCTGCTCGGGGCTGAAATGCATGGGTTTCATGGTGGAATTAGCGGGGTACAGAATGACTTCATTGGGACACTGCTCGATTCTCTTCAAAGTTGCCTCCCTACCTTCTATCAGAGCAACAACGATTTCACCATTTCGAGCTTGTTCTCGTTTTTCGATGACAACCCAGTCACCATCAAAAATGCCATCATCAATCATTGAATCTCCCCTGATCTGGAGGACGTAGCACTGGCCGTTCGACCGGAGCATTTGGGGTACTTCTATCGACTCAGGAATTTCAATCGCCTCGATCGGGCTGCCGGCAGCAATACGGCCAAGAAAGGGAAGTTCATCGACATGATTAACCTCATAACTTGTTAAGCGAATACCCCGTTGCCTCTTTTCGGCTGGTTCTATCAGTCCAGCTTCAGTCAGTGCCTGTATGTGTTTATGAAGCGAGCCGCGCGACTTCACACCAAGCATTTTGCAGAGTTCATCCAGTGTTGGTGCGGTGGAGAAGTGTTCCTGGTGATCGCGCAAGAAATTATAAATTTCCTCTTGCCTTCGGGTTAGCGTTTCAGTTTCATATTTCATTTTACCGCCTCTCGTTCTCTATCTGTTCTATTCAATCTAACAGAAGAACAAATAGAGAACAACTGTTTATTTACATTCTTTGTTTTGCACATTATCGGTATAATTAGAAATCATAATTTTTATTAAAAGAAAGATATAAAAATGAAACTTTTTTTGCTATTGCCACTGTTAGTGGCGCTAATGTTAGGCTTGTCTGGTTGCTCAGAGGAGCAGCAGAACCGGCTATCACGTCTTGGTGTGACATGGCTGGAGGGTGATTACAAGGTCACTTATGCAGATGGCTCTCATGTTAAAGAGTGGATAATTAAAAATAGTAAAGTCACATCGGATCCAGACAAGGGCTATTATTATTTTTGGGCAACAGTTGATGGCAAAAAAGTCTATGTCCAAACCCCTATAGAACGCTCTTATCTTGAAGAAATAAAATAGGTCGTTTAATACGATGTGTGAATTATTGGGGATGAGTGCGAATGTCCCGACAGATATCTGTTTTAGTTTTACTGGGCTGATGCAGCGTGGTGGCCGTACTGGGCCGCATCGTGATGGGTGGGGGGTGGCTTTTTATGAGGGGAAAGGTATTCGCCTTTTTCACGATCCTCAACCGAGCAGTGACTCAAAAATTGCCGACCTGGTTCAGACTTATTCAATCAAGAGCAAGACCATTATTTGTCATATCAGGCAGGCTAACCGCGGACGAGTCTGTCTTGAGAATACGCACCCTTTTTATCGCGAACTCTGGGGGAAAACCTGGTCTTTTGCCCACAATGGGCAACTAAAAGGGATCAAAAAGAAGTCTCTTGAGTTTTATAAACCCGTTGGGACAACAGATAGCGAGTGGGCTTTTTGCTGGATGCTGGATCAAATCAGATTAAGGTTCTCTAAACCACCCAGGCAACCTGAAACGCTTTGGCGTTTCGTACATAAGTTAAGCAGAGAATTAAGTGAACTGGGTGTATTTAATTATCTCTTGAGTGATGCTCGTTATCTTTTTGCGCACTGCGGCAATCACCTCTCTTGGTTGACACGCCGAGCGCCATTCGGAAATGCTCAACTAATCGACGCTGAGATGGCGGTTAACTTTCATGAAGAGACAACACCGGGTGATATTGTGACGGTTATTGCAACAAAACCACTAACCAAAAATGAAACCTGGAAGAAAATGGCTAGCAATGAATTGGTTGTATTTGAAGAGGGAGAGCTTTGCTATCAGGCTTGATAGATCATTCGATAGGTCTCAGAAAATAGCTCATCTACTTCAGGTAGAACTATTCCAAGCAGTTCACTTTTAAGCTCGACTAGCTGCCATAAGGCATTGCTGGACGCTAAAAACCCGGAAAATGCCTCCTTATCAGAGGTATCAATTTCACTCAGTCTGCGTGCGAGACAGACAATCCCAGATTCAACAGAATGGGGTTGGCCCAATTCTGGATTAAGGTGATTACGTAAAGTCATTTGTATCACATCGGGTAATTGCCATTGCTCGGCCAGAGTTGCCCCTACATCAGCGTAGTTAAAACCAAGCACTTCATCTTGTGCTTGTGCCTCTGAAATCGATTGTTCGTCAGAAAGGATGATGGCCGACCGTGCCAGTTCTGGCAATTTGCTGTAGATAATAATTAACCCAATTTTATGCAATAGACCACAAATGAAAAGTGCATCCATCTCTGCACGGTTTATGTGATGTTGCCCTAGTGAGCGGGAAAAGAGCGCGCATTTGATCGACAGACTCCAGAAATCATCCATGGTAATGAGTCCATTTGGAAGCTTTGAGAAGCGATCTACTACAACGGTTGTTAAGACCAGATTTCTAAGCTCTCTAGCCCCAATTATAGATACGGCGTGGGAAACTGAAGTGATATTTGCGGAGAAGCTATAAAAAGCGCTATTCACTAATCGAAGAATTCGTGTTGCAAGTCCCGCATCAAGATCAATAATTTCAGCAAGATCATGTGCATTTTTTGATGAGTCATCCAGAGTCGCAGTAATCTTTAGGTAAATATCGGGCGGTGAGGCCAGCTCTGTGCTGCCGGTAATAATTTCTTTGGGTGTTAGCATGAGGGAAGTCTCTTTGTGCTTTTTTTAAATTTATCCCACCCCAGTATAGAACATGATTCATTTAATCCAATTTTCAAAGAACTCAACTATATTTAGTTGGAGAGAGCTGTTATTAAGAAATGATGTAGAGTAATAAACACCCTAGAGTCAAGTGATTGAAAGTTTTTTCTTGACAGCATCTTAAGATTCATCATAAAGTGATTGAAAATTATATAAAAATAACTAAAGCCTTTTTGAAAGGGCTAAAAATAAAAAAAGCTTGGCGTACTTATGATTCGAAATGATCATTCAATAGAGGGGAAAGCGATACTTGTTGCTGAAGGTGATGAGTCTAGCTATCGAGAGATAAATTCAATCTTATTGGCTTCGGGATACAAAAATATCCTTTGGGCTCGAGATGGTGGGCAGTTGCTGGAGATACTCAGAGGGTTTTACAGCCAGTTGGGTGAGTTGGGCCTGATCATTTTGAACCATAAGTTGCCTAATTGCGAAGTTCAAAATATTTGCCAGAGCATCAATCGCTTTGATGAAAATAGCCGTATCCCCGTTATCATTACTTTAGAATCTAAAGCTGATCTTGAGCTGCCGATTATTCCGAGTGAATGCAAAAATAATGCAATTGAGCTGATTTCGAAGCCAATTAACAAATCAGAGATGGATTCACTCGTACATCTTTGCCTCTTGTTGAAGAGAGAAAGAGATATCAGGCGAGAGCACGAAGAGTCACTTATTGATGAGCTTTCTGAACGGAAAGTGATGGAAGCGAGGCTTAAATATTTAATTTCACACGATGAATTAACAGGGCTTGCTAACCACAGAAGCCTTGAGAAATCGTTAGAACTATCAATTCATCACTGTAGAAATTTTAATCGTTGTGGTGCGCTTCTTTATCTGGATCTTGATAACTTTAATGTTATCAATGATATAGAGGGTCACGAGACCGGCGACAGGTTGTTGGTTTCTGTTGTAAAGCAGATCAGAAAAGAGCTTGATAAAAATCAGCATATTGCAAGGATTGGTGCAGATGAATTCTGTATTTTGCTTGAAGGGGTTAATCAAAAACAGGCCATGGATTTGGCTGAATTGTTACGTATTCGTGTAGATGAGCAGCATTTTGTAACGGGAGATAAAAGCTACCATGTTTCAGCCAGCGTTGGCATAGCGATGTTAGAGCGGTCGGAGGCTATTAGTCGGCCTAGTGAAATTATTTCGCATGCTCATCAGGCTTGCTACGTTGCTAAGTCACAGGGGCGGAATAAAATACACCTGTTCGATAAGAGAGATACGGCCACCCACAAATTAAGAGATGATGTGCATTGGGTTCCGGTTATTCGTGAGGCACTGAGCTTAAACCGGTTTGTGCTGTACTTTCAGCCTATTGTTCGTTTGTCTGATGGGGAAGTCTCCCATTATGAAGTTCTACTAAGAATGAAAGGTGAAGGTGGAACGTTAATTGGGCCTGATCAATTTATTCCGGTTGCGGAGCGCATGGGACTTATTCATAACCTCGATATGTGGGTGATTGAAAATGCAATTGACTTTTTGGCTGGGCTTCCTGAGACAGATTCAAAGACTTCTTTAGCGATAAACTTGTCGACCTATGCGTTTCAGGATGTGGCAATTTTACCCCTGATCAAGCAGAAGCTTGAAACAACATGGGTTTCAGCCTCGAGATTGACTTTTGAGATTACTGAAACAGCAGCAATTAATAATTTCGATAAAACCAGAGAACTGGTCGCTAGAATTCGCGCACTGGGTTGTCATTTTGCGCTGGATGACTTTGGTGCTGGCTTCAGTTCTTTTAACTACGTTAAGAATTTTCCCGTTGACTACCTAAAAATTGATGGGCAATTTATTCAGAATTTAGTTTCGGATGAGACCGATCAGGTGCTTGTTAAAGCAATGATTGATATTGCTAAAAATCTTGGTAAAAAAACCATTGCTGAGTATGTTGAAAATATAGAAACGGCGGCTCTCTTAAAGGATTTTGGCATTGATTACATTCAGGGCTATCTGCTGGGTAAGCCATCTAGCGAGATTCTGGAGAGTGGAAGTCATCAAATTAAAGAGATGATTAACCAGATTCCAGGTACAGAACCCCTATTTGTAGATTAACAGCATTATCCTTAACTACTCGGTTAAGATAGAATTTGCGTAACTACATTCTCCCTTACTTAAAATAGGCATCCCGGGTGGGCTGCCTGCGTATTTCTGTTTATGGCAAAATCCCGAAGGCGAAAAAAGAAAAACAAACAATCCGCCTCTTTTTTCAAGAAATGGATTATTTGGTTTACTGTTTTTGCACTTTTTTCTTTCCTCACCTGGCTTGGCTACCTGGATTATACGGTTCAGCGGCAATTTGAAGGGAAACGCTGGTCGTTGCCTGCACAAGTCTTTGCCTCCTCTCAGGAATTGTATGCAGGATTAGAGCTGACAAAAAAGGAATTGACCTCGCAGCTGGAGCGACTACGTTATCGGAAAAGAGTCTCGCTAGATCAGCCGGCAAGCTATCGATTGCGCTCAACATCAATTGACCTGTATCTTCGTGAATTCCAGTTTGGAGATGGGCATCGTTCTCCACAGAAAGTGAGAGTGAGTTTCTCTGGAAACGCTATTTCATCAATTATTGAGCTGCCTGTTGGTAAAACAGTTCCTCTGTTACGTCTTGATCCACCGTTGATTGGTAATTTTTATCCAAAACAAAAAGAGGACAGGATTCTTCTCAAACTGGATCAGGTTCCAGAGGAGCTTATACAGGCTCTGATTCTTGTTGAGGATCGTGATTTTTATGACCACTTTGGAATCTCCCCAAAAGGAATCTTAAGGGCACTCTGGGCCAATTTGCGCTCTGGAAAAATTGTCCAGGGTGGTAGCACATTGACTCAGCAACTGGTCAAGAATTTTTTCCTTTCCTCAGAGCGCAGCATTGGGCGAAAAATTACTGAGGCGCTGATGGCGTTGATACTCGAAGCTCATTATGACAAAGATGAAATTCTTGAAGCTTATCTGAATGAGATTTATCTAGGGCAAGATGGAAACAGAGAGGTACATGGCTTTGGCCTTGCGAGTGAACATTATTTCAGTCAAAAAATTGAAAAACTATCTCTACAACAATCGGTATTACTGGTTGCACTTGTAAGAGGGCCTTCTTACTACAATCCAGTAAAACATCCAGAAAGAACGGTCGAGAGGCGAAACAGGATCCTCGATTCGATGCGTCAACAATCAATTATTTCAGCTAAAGAATATCAATCGGCTGTTTTAAAACCGCTGGATGTAATGCGTTCAAAAAAGCGTCCAGATCGTTTATTCCCGGCGTTTATGGATTTGGTCAGACGGCAGCTACTTCAAGAGTACAAAAGCGAAGAACTATCCAGTGATGGGTTAAGAATTTTTACAACGCTTGAGCCAACGGTTCAAAAGGAGGTTGAGCAGGTCGTTAGGAACAGGTTGTCGCAGTTTGAAAAGTCAAAAAAGATGGCTAAAGGTTCACTCCAGGGTGCGGTTGTTGTAACCCGTAGAGAGGGCGGCGAGGTTGTTGCAATGGTCGGTGGCGGGCGGGTTAAATATGCTGGATTTAATCGGGCACTTGATGCTGTTCGGCCAATTGGCTCTTTAATCAAGCCGGTAGTCTATCTGTCTGCACTCGCCAGCGAGCGTTACACGGTCAATTCACCTCTTGAAGACAGACCTATCAGTTTAAAAAATAGCGATGGTACTATCTGGTCACCGAGAAATTACGATAAGAAAGTGCACGGCACGGTTCCTTTACACACAGCGCTAGCACACTCTTATAACCTGGCCTCAGTCAGGCTAGGGATGGATGTCGGTGTTGATAGGGTTCTTGAAACCGTCAAAACGATGGGTGTGAGACGACCCTTGACGTCATTTCCATCTGTACTTCTGGGGGCGTCTGCTTTAACGCCTTTCGAGGTTACCCAGTTGTATCAAACCTTCGCCGGAGACTGCTTTGTAACACCACTGAGATCGATTCAGGCGGTTCTCTCCAGTCAAGGCGAGCCTTTGCAGCGCTACCCACTGACTGTTCGACAGGCAGCGAATTCGGCAGCATGTTATATTGTGAACACGATTATGCAGGAAGTAATGCGAGAGGGAACGGGGCGTTCAGCTTATCGCTGGATGGCTAGTGATATGAACCTAGTCGGTAAAACAGGTACAACCAATGATCTGCGTGATAGCTGGTTTGCCGGTTACACAGGTGATTTTCTGTCGGTCGTCTGGTTAGGTCGGGATGACAATAAACCGGCGCACCTGACCGGGGCATCTGGCGCATTAAAAATATGGGCCGAGATTATGAAAGGGGTGAGCAATCAGCCAGTGGGACTTATACAGCCGGAGGGTATCGCCTACTTTTGGATTGATTCTGCGAATGGACTTCTTGCTGATGAGCAATGTCCTGACGCAAGAGAGCTGCCTTTTATGAAAGGGACAGAACCCCAGAAGCACTCGCCCTGTACATTGCCTGAAAATAAAATTAAGAAATGGTTTGGTCGCGTACTTGGACAAGGTTCCAATTGAAATAAAGGGTTTTTAGGAATTGATGAGCAATAAAATAACGAGCTGTTTGGCTTCAATGCTGTTTTTGTCTGGGTGTGCCGGTTTATCGACTGACCAGCAGAGCCCTGCACCTGTTGAGGATGGCTACCCACCGATTATTTACGATGGTAGTTCCTCTGAGCAAAGCATCGTTGATGAGCCGATAACGACGCCTTACAAAAGAGCTCAGACAGAAAAAAAACAGGCTGCAGCCACTGATCCAGTTGTAGTGGCGCTTGTTGATGAATCCAAAGTTCTACAGCAAGGTGGTGATATCCCTTCGGCCGTTGCAGCCTTGGAACGTGGCGTCCGTATTCGCCCAAGGAACCCCCTGCTTTGGGCGCAATTGGCTGAGTTGCGTTTAAAACAGGGTCAAGCCGTATTAGCCGAGAATTTGGCGAGAAAGTCTTTGGCACTAATCCAGAGCGATCAAGAGCAATCACTCCAGGCCAAAAACTGGCAGGTAATTGCCGACTCACTTAAGCAGCAAGGGAAGGTAGAAGAAGCCAGTTTAGCCAATCAAAAAGCCAAGCAACTTCAGTAATTCGTATAGCTGAATAAATTGAGATTGAGCTGATGCCCATCTATTCAATGCAAAAACTGATTTCCCAGGCTCGGATGCTTGCGAAAGATTATCGTCTGGCGACCGGTAAAACCTTGCCAGGAATCAGTAATGAAATTGCTGAAAATGATGCGGCTCATCTATTAAGTTTGACGCTCTGTGAAGATCGCTCTAAGGGATTCGATGCAATTGATGCCGATGGTAAACGCATACAGATTAAGGCGCGGACTATTTTTGATGACGCCAGAACGGGGCAGCGAATCGGGCAGATAAAAAGCAATCAAACATGGGATAGCGTTGTACTTGTTCTGCTGAATGAAGACTATGAGCCATTTGAAATTTATGAAGCGGATCGTGAAACATTAATTGAAGTGATTGATAAACCAAGCCAGAACCAGAAAAAAAGAGGTGCGCTTTCTGTTGCCCGTTTCAAGATTATTGGGGAATTACGCTGGACAAAAGAAGATGGTCTGGAGCGTTAATCTTGATAGAAAGTCTTTCTGATATCCTTGGGCCGGGTGGCCTGCTGGCACAAAATATTGAAGGTTACTCATTTCGCCCAGCTCAGCTGGACATGGCTGAGGCGGTACTGGAATCGATTGAGCTATCGGAACACCTGATCGCAGAGGCCGGCACCGGTACCGGCAAAACCTACGCCTATCTTTTACCAGCAATCCTCTCTGGTAAGAAGGTTATTGTCTCGACAGGAACAAAAAACTTGCAGGACCAGCTTTTCAGCAAAGATATTCCGTCGATTAGGAAGGTGCTTGAAGTCCCCTTTAAAGCGGCACTTTTAAAAGGGCGTGGTAACTATCTTTGCCTGTTTCGCCTAGATAACGCGCTTGAATCAACATTGGGTTTTAATCGCGCCGATGCCGTTGCATTAAGTAAAATTGAACGCTGGTCAAAAAGAACACCAACCGGTGATGTGAGTGATGTCAGCTCTGTGTCTGAAACCTCTTCCATCTGGCCGCAAGTCACCTCGACGGTTGATAACTGCTTGGGACAGGACTGCCCTGTCTACGATGATTGTTATCTGGTCAAAGCGCGTCGAAAAGCCCATGAAGCTGATTTACTGGTGATTAATCACCACCTGCTCTGTGCGGACTGGAAGCTAAAAGAAGGTGGCTTTGGCGAACTACTACCAGATGTCGAAGTGGTGATTTGTGATGAGGCACATCAGATTGCCGAAGTGGCTTCGCAATTTTTGGGTAACTCAGTGAGCGCGAGGCAACTACTCGAGTTGGCAAAAGATCTAAAAATAGAGTACGCAGGAGAGGCCGGTAGTGTTTCTCAGCTTCCAGCTCTGGCGGACCAGATAGAAAACGAAGTGGCTATGTTCAGGTTACTTCTTGGTGAAAATCCACGAAGAGGGAGTTGGCAAGAGATTCGAAATACACCTCAATTACAAAAAGCATTTGAACAGCTATGCAGTTTTGTTGAAGAGGTAGAAAAACAACTGAAACCTTTTGCCGCACATACTAAAGGGCTGGAATCTTGCTGGAAGCGTAGTGATGACTTTTGCCTTGAACTAAAAAGTTTAAATAATGCTGATGATCAGCAGTGGATCCGCTGGTTCGAAACCTACCGAAAGACCTTTACGCTTTCAAAAACACCGTTGGATGTTGCCAGCGCGATTGGTGAACAGTTAAATGTTCCGAATCAAAGCTGGATTTTTACCTCGGCAACACTTTCTGTGGCGGGGCAGTTCGATCATTTTTCAAAAAGTATTGGCGTAGGGAAAGTTAGGTCAGAACAGTGGGATAGCCCATTTGATTACCCCAACCAGTCTCTTTTTTACCATCCAAAAGGACTGCCGATGCCATCGACCCCCGGTTTTACAAAGCACATTGTGGAAGAGGCGATCCCTGTTCTTGAGGCAAGTGGAGGCAGAGCCTTCTTTCTTTTTACCAGTCACAGGGCGTTGCGCGAAGCGGCCGAAATTCTCTCTGGGCGCCTCAATTTTCCGTTATTGGTGCAAGGTGACCAGCCCAAGCAAGCTTTGCTCGACCAATTTAGAGAGGCAGGCAATGCAATCTTATTGGGCACATCAAGTTTTTGGGAAGGGGTGGATATGCGTGGGGCCGTTCTTTCCTGTGTGATTATTGATAAGTTACCCTTCGCTTCTCCCGGTGATCCGGTGTTGAGTGCGCGACTGGATGCACTCAAAAAACAGGGGCAGAATCCGTTTATGTCATGGCAGGTTCCACAAGCGGCTATTGCACTCAAACAGGGTGTTGGTCGGCTTATTCGCGATGAAGCGGATCGAGGGGTTTTCATGTTTTGTGATCCACGCCTTCTAAAGTCGGGCTATGGACAAAAATTTCTTGATAGTCTGCCTACAATGAAAAGAACGCGTGATATTAGTGAGGTTGAGCTGTTTTTTGCCAATGAAAACGAGGGGATAGAAATTGAAGCTGCTAGCAATTGAGACCTCGAGCGAGGCTTGCTCAGTCGCACTTTATCTCAATGGTGAAGTGATTGAAGATTACCGCCTAGCACCACGGCAGCACGGAAAGCTGATTTTACAGATGGTTGAGTCGGTCATGGCAGCCTCAAATCTAAAATTGGCCGATCTTGATGCCCTTGCTTTTGGTCGTGGCCCTGGCTCATTTACGGGTCTGCGCATAGCGGCAGGTGTAATACAGGGGCTTGCCTTTGGTGCCGAGTTGCCGGTTCTTCCTATTTCAGCGCTTGCTGCAATATCACTTCAGGCGCAGGATGAGTTCGGTGGTGACTATTTCTTTCCCGCTTTCGATGCCCGTCTGGATGAGGTCTATTGGGGTGTTTACCAGTCAAGTGATTCAGCGTTTGTTATCCCTATTGTCGCAGAGCAGGTTTGCAGTGCCGAAGCGGTAACTGTTCCAGAAGGGATTAGTGGTATCGCAATCGGTTCTGGGTGGGCTAGCCATCAGGAACTGCTACTCAAAAGGGTTGGTAACAAACAGGTAACTCAAACGGTTGTAGACTACTTGCCTAGGGCCGGAGCGATTGCTCGCCTGGCAGTGATCGATTTTGAAAAAGGCCGGGCAGTTTCGGCAGAGCAAGCGCAACCCATTTACCTAAGAGATAAAGTGGCGAAGACGAAGATTGAGCAACAGGCAGATAGGGAACAACGGTAAAATAATATGGCACAGTTTTTTGAAATTCACCCTCATAATCCACAACAGAGATTAATACGCCGGGCTGTAGAGATCATTAACAAAGGGGGGGTAGTCGCCTTCCCGACAGATTCCTCGTATGCACTATGTTGTCACCTGGGTGATAAACGAGCACTTGACCGAATTCGTGCGATCCGACGTCTTGATGATAAGCATAACTTCACCCTGATCTGTAGTGATCTCACGGAGCTCTCTAATTTTGCAAAAGTGGGTAATGACGCATTTCGGCTGATTAAACGGCTTACACCGGGTGCGTTTACCTTTGTGTTAAAAGCGACAAAAGAGGTTCCAAAGCGCTTAATGCACCCAAAAAGGAAAAGTGTCGGTTTGAGAATTCCTGACCATCCTGTTGCGCAAGCACTTTTGCGAGAACTGGGTGAGCCGCTATTCAGTACGACTCTGATTTTGCCAGATGATGATGAATCAATGGTGGATCCTTATGAAATTCGAGATCGAATTGAACATGAAGTAGACCTGATTATTGATGCAGGTGATATCGCTTATGCGCCCACAACAATAATCTCTTTCGTTGACAATGGTGAAGCAGAGATAGTTCGGCAGGGGATAGGCATT
>Ga0164315_10003106_pt1 | contig 12830 bp, 14 predicted proteins | sample GuaBasSedimGuay6_FD_113737 | JGI IMG/M metagenome (GOLD analysis project Ga0164315, IMG submission 113737) | Subseafloor sediment microbial communities from Guaymas Basin, Gulf of California, Mexico - Guay6, Core 4569-2, 0-3 cm | ecosystem: Environmental > Aquatic > Marine > Hydrothermal vents... | reverse complement strand
ACTGCCGGATTGAATTGCTGACAAACCCGGATAGGAGAAAATTAACCGTAAATAAAGGAGAAAAAAATGTCAGTTGTAACAATGAAGTCTCTCTTAGAGAGCGGAGTACATTTCGGTCATCAAACTTATAAGTGGAACCCCAAAATGGATAGATACATTTTCATCAAAAGAAATGGTATCCATATTTTAGACCTTAAACAAACCCTCGATGCAATCAATGAATCTTATATGTTCATCAAAGATATCGTTTCAAAAGGTGAAACAGTACTTTTTGTTGGAACTAAGAAACAAGCACAGGAAGCAGTTGTAAATGCAGCTAAAAAATGTGGCGGGTTTTACGCTTCAAATCGTTGGTATGGTGGAATGCTTACAAATATGAAGACTATTCGACGCAGTATTGAAAAATTGGAATATTATGAGCAGATCGTAGAAGACGGGACTATTAATAGTTTTACTAAACTTGAAGCTACAAAAATGAAACGCACTTATGATAAGATCCATTTCGGTCTTGCTGGCATCAGAGAAATGGATAAACTTCCAGGTGCTATTATTATCGTAGATATTATCAAAGAAAATATTGCACTTTTAGAAGCAAAAAAACTTGGCATTCCAATTGTTGCAATGGTAGATACAAATGCAGATCCTGATTTTATAGATTATGTGATACCGTCTAACGATGATGCTATCAGAGCTATTCAGCTTATCACTGATGTTATGGCAAATGCCGTGATCGAAGGGAAGCAAGCATTATTAGAAGGTGCAGACATTGTTCTTTCTGAAGTTAAGAAAAAAGCAGTTGAAGAAAAAGCTGCCGAAAAGGTAGAAGATACACCTAAGAAAGAAGCTAAAAAGGAAGTGAAAAAAGAGACCAAGAAAGTTGAAGCTTCCAAACCTGTTAAAAAAACAGTTGAAAAAACTGAGGATAAACCAAAAAAGAAAACAGTAAAAAAAGCTGAAGTAAAAAAAACTGAAGATAAACCGAAAAAGAAAGCTAAAAAAGAAGTAAAAAATGAAGTAAAAAAAGAAAAAGTTTCCAAGCCAGTTAAGAAAACAGCTAAGAAAATTGAAGACAAACCAGTAAAGAAAACTGAAGATAAACCAAAAAAAACAACTAAGAAAACTGTAAAATAAGCTTAGTTAAAAAGATTTTAGACCAGGAGAAAAATATATTATGAGTATCTCAGCAAAATTAGTTATGGAGCTTAGGGGAAAAACTGATGCAGGTATGATGGACTGCAAAAAAGCTCTGATCGAAACAAATGGAGATTTAGAAGCAGCTGCTGATTACCTTAGAGAAAAAGGCATAAGTAAAGCTGCAAAAAAAGCTAGCAGAATTGCAGCTGAAGGTCTTGTGTTTAACGCAATTTCTGAAGATGCAAAAATTGCAGCACTTGTGGAATTCAATTCTGAAACTGACTTCGTAGCAAAAAATAATGACTTTAAGGATTTTGGTAAATTACTAACAAAACTTGTTATTGAAAATGATTTGAAATCAGTTGATGAGCTTAAAGCTGTTGAAATTGATGGTTCTACTATTGAAACAAAACTTTCCGGACTTATTGCCAAGATCGGTGAAAACATGAATATCCGTCGTTTCGCAAGGGTTACATCCGATAGCTTTGTAACTACCTATCTTCATATGGGTGGAAAGATCGGTGTAGCGCTTCAGTTAGAAGGCGATGTAACTGACGAAAATAAGGCAAAAGCAAAAGATATTGCAATGCACGTTACTGCAATGTCTCCGGATTTTTTGGATAAATCTGAAGTTACACAAGAAATATTAGATAAAGAAAGAGGCATTCTCAAAGCTCAATTAATTGAACAGGGGAAACCAGAAAACATTATCGATAAAATCCTTATAGGAAAAATGAATAAGTTTTTCGAAGAGAATTGTCTTCTTCAACAAAAATTTGTAAAAGATGATAAAGTAACCGTAGAAAACTATGCTGGAAATATGAAAATAATTTCTATCGTACGTTTTAAACTCGGTGAAGGTTTGGAAAAGAGGAATGAAGATTTTGCTGCTGAAGTTGCAGAGCAAATGAAAGGATAATAATTTGTAGGAGCGATCTTATGCGAAGATATAAACCTGAAAAGATCCATAAAGTTATATTCAAAATAAGCGGAGAAGTTCTTGCTGGCAAGAAAGGATTCGGCATTGATATACAAAGTGTTGAAAATCTCATTGAAGACCTAATTTCCATTAAAAAAGCGGGATATAGTATTGGCATCGTATTAGGAGGAGGAAATTTCTTCCGGGGTGTTTCTGAAGTTGGTAAACACATTAACAGGTATACTGCTGATAATGTAGGCATGTTGGCAACTATTCAAAATGCTTTGATAATGAGTGGTGTCTTGCAGAAGAAAAATTATCGCACAGAAATTTATTCTGCCATTCAGGTTGATAAGGTAGCAAAATTCTATACTCCAAACAGAGCGACTACTTCCCTCAACGAAGGAAAAATATGTTTCTTCTGCGGTGGTATTGGAAATCCATTCTTCACAACAGATACGGCAGCAATCTTGCGCGCAATTGAATTGAATGCAGATATAGTTCTTAAAGGAACCAAAGTTGAAGGTGTTTATAGTGCAGATCCGGTAAAAGATAAAAATGCAAAATTCATAGCTGATATTACATTCAGTGAGATTCTTGATAAAGAATTACAGGTGATGGATATGACTGCATTTACTTTAGCTCGTGAAAACAATATGTCTATTAAAGTCTTCAACATAACAAAAAAAGGTAATTTGAAAGAAGCAATTTTGAATAAAGATGTTGGAACCTTTGTTCATAAGTAAGGAGTTATCATGCAAGAATTAATACAGAATCTTACGGAAAAAATGGAAAATGCATTCAGTTCATTACTTAAAAATTATTCCAAGATTAGAACCGGAAGAGCTAATACATCTACTTTAGACGATATAAAAATTGATTATTACGGAGCTCCAACTCCTATTAAACAACTTTGTAATATCTCTATCCCGGAACCAAGACTCATCGTGATTCAGCCTTGGGATAAATCTATTCTGGAAGGAATTGAAAAAACTCTGCTTTCCTCCAATATCGGAGTTACTCCTGATAATGATGGAAATGTTATCCGTCTTCCATTTCAACCTTTAACTGAAGAAACAAGATTGGATATTGTGAAGCAGATCAAGAAAATGGCAGAAGATGCTAAGATCGAGATCAGGAACATACGACGTGAAGGGAATGAAACTTCTAAGAATATGGAAAAGAAAAGCGAGATCAGTGAAGACAATATGAAAGATCTCCAAATTGACATTCAAGAACTCACAGATAAATTGGTAAACAAGATCACTGATGCAGCCAAATCTAAAGAAACTGAGATTATGGAAGTATAGGGCTTGTAGAAAAATAAATTGAAGGAAAATTTATGGCGTTTATAATAACTTCTGAATGTGTAAAATGTGGTGTTTGCGTAGATGTCTGTCCTATATCAGCTATCGTTGAGAGTGAGGAACAGTATCTTATCACTGAAGCATGTATAGATTGTGGTAAATGTATTGAAGTCTGCCCTATTGATGCTATAAAGAATGTTAAGATGAACGGACAATAAATAGTCTATCTCAGATATTGTTAAGCCCGGATTTATTTCGGGCTTTTTTTATTAATTAATATACAAATCAAATGCAGATTAATTATAAATATGTATGCCTTATATATTTACCTAAAAGTTTAAGAAAGACTTGATTCGCAGCGAACGAAAAGAGTGTGAATCGAGAACTTCAAAGTTTGTGATTTATTTTCTAATTGACACCTAACAATAATATTTACAAATTCGATTTTGATTTAAATAATTAACTTGCAACATTAGAATTTAGGAGAGATGACTTGAGGTATATTCAAAAGATTTTAGGACATAAAAGCTCATAAACCCTGATACATTTTTTCAAAACTATAGGGCAGGCAACTGAAATTTATGCATATATTACTTCAACTGGAATAAATAAGCTTAAGAGTCCTTTAGATGAGATTGATTTTGATGATGATTATTAATGGCGTCATAACTCCCAAAATAAAAGTTATGACACCATAAAATATAGTAACTATAGGTTGGTTAGTGGCATTTAACAAAAGAAAAGGAGGACATATTATGTTCAAACTAGGAATCAAAGCGTTTAGTATATTATTCATCCTGTCGTTTATCTTTTTAATAGGATGTGCTTCACAGCAGAAAGTAATACAACCCATATCGGAGAAACAAGATTTGAGATACAACTTTACTTCGGATCAAACTTTACGATATAAAACAAACAACACCTTAACACAAACAATGGAAGTTAGGGGAAATAAAGTAACCACAGAAGTTGAAAAGGAAATGGAGTATTCCATTGTTCTTATTAAACAAGATATTGATAAATCAATGCTTGAATTCACAATTAATTTCGGTTCTATGAACATTTCACAACCTGGTGGAGATATGAAAGCTGATTTGAACAACATTATCGGGAAATCTTTTACAATGTTAGTTAATGAAATCGGTAAAGAATCTGATTTTACGAATATAGAAAACATCACTTATTTCTTAGGACCTTCTGAACAGAGTATTGCTCAAGATTTTCAATCTGTTTTTCCCGATTTGCCTGAAATGATGGTTAATGTTAATGATAGTTGGACTGCAATTGATACAATTGAAGTAAAGTCAGTAACAACTGCCGCAAATGATCTTGAAATAGTCACATTTAGTGAATACAAATTGATAGCATTTGAACAATTCGAAGGTCGAAATTGTGTGAAGATTAATTGTATAACTTCAGCTAATCTACTTATTACTTCTACAGCACAAGGAATGGATTTTGTAACCAAAGTTGAGTTGAAAGGAATGGAAACAATTTATTTTGATTATGAAAACAGGATGTTGGTTAAGGTGAGTGCAGAAACAAGTGGAAACGGTAGTATTACAGCTATGGGAGAGGAAAAAATGATTATTCCATTAGAGCAAAAGATAACTTCTGAAACTGTTTTAGTTGAATAATCCTCTAACATATTTTTGGGTGTTCCAATCAGAGAATAGCTGATGAAGAAACCACTAACAAACGTGTCAGCGGTTCAGTCGGTGGTGTATTCTGGCTGAATCGTACCGATTCAGGTTTGGTCGGTTTGTACAGGCTGAATCATTCTGATTCCGCCGCACACGCTAATCAATAGGTAAAATTCCGCTTCGCTTCATTACAAGAATAATTTTGCCAGAGCTTCCCAGCTATATTTCTTGTTTTCTTGTTTAATATTCTTGATCAATTCTTCCTGATCCAGTTCAAAATATCGTACAATTGCATCAGCAAAAGATTCTTTGGAAACATCCGCAGCCATAGTTCCTGTTTTATTGTCCAACACAAGTTCTGACAAACTGCCTACAGGAGTTGCAACTGCTCCCAGTTCCATGTCATTAGCTATTTGAACAACTCCACTCTGAGTTGCTTTAATATAAGGTAAAGCCAATACATCCGCAGCTTTAAAGAATAGTTCAATCTCTTCGTCTTTTACAAACCGATCTATAAAAGTAACTCTATTTTTCAATTCATTTTCTTTTATTGCATTATGATATCTTTTTACATCACCATAAACTTCACCTACAATAAGTAGATGTGTATTTTCAATTTTATTTATAATATTTGGAAGGGATCTAATAAGAAGCTCTAAACCTTTATATTGTTTAATATAACCGAAAAAAAGAATAACCTTTTTACCAGTTAATTTCAATTCTGATTTTGCAGATATTTTTGTGTATTTTTCAAAATTATAACAATTGTACACTGGATGAAAACCGTGAACGGTTTTCTTTTTTGGGAAAAGTCGGCAAGCATCATTATAAACCGATTCAGAAAGAGTAACCAAAAAATCAGCTTTATTTAAAGCATATTTAGTAAGGCTTTTCGCAAAAATCCATTTTTCATGAAAATTGATATTATGAACAATATAATAAAGTTTCGTCTTCTTATTTATGAGTCTTAAAATAAATCCGAATGAAAGTGCGAAAAATGGGATCCAGTAACCTATGATCAGGATATCAGGTTCCCAGTCATTAATAGATTTTACAGCTGGAAACCAGGTAAATGGATTATATGGAGTCAAATTTGAGATTATCGAAAAATCTGGTTTCTCCCCTTGGCTGAATTGATCTTTACCGGGAAAAAGTAGTTTGGGATATTGCTGTTTGAATGAGAAGAATTTTATTTCGTTATTATATTGAAGTTCTTTGGCAAGTTGGTAACTAAACTGAACGATCCCACCCCGATAAGGGTAAGCCGGTCCCAGAAATCCAATCTTCATTTTTTATTCTTTTCAAAAAAAGCTTTCTTCTCTTTATCTGTGATCACCACCGATGCCATAAATTCATCAAACTCAATTTGTGGAGCCATTTCGGCAATGCTATTCGCTATTTCCAATGGTTTGGGAAAATTGAGTGTATATTCCATTGATCTTTCCACGTCATTAGCAATATATGTTAAACGGATCATTTTACGTTTGTCCTCATTTAATGCCATTTTTGTTAACGATTCCCATTTAATGTTTATACTCTTCTTTCCTAAATATTGGAAGGAGATCATCTCTTGAGTTAGCTTAATTTTATTCAAAGAAAACAAATTTTTCAAAAAAGAATTTAGAGCAAGGAACATGATAGCAAATGGAACAAATTGAGCAAATTTGGATGAATCTGAATCAACTTTATTAAAAATAAGCCATATAGAGTAAACTATTGCAAGTGTGGCAAAAATGAGTGTAAACCAACGTATGAACTGATTGAATTTATAAGTCCGTGGTAAACCTTTGGTCTTATTAATATCTAAAAATTCTCCCAGATCTTTCATTATTTTCCTCTTCTTTTACTTTTCAATTCTTCCAATACAAATTCAGGAGCTGAATAGTTTTTAAATATGTCAATATCCAATCCTTCTCCATGGAAATCACTACCACCGGTTCGTATAAGCATATTATTTTGAGCGATTTCATTGTAATGCAGAACAGTTTCATCATTACTTTTAGCATAAAAAACTTCCATACCGTCAATACCAAACCTTATGATTTCATAAATAAGTTCATCATTCCTTAAAGTATATGGATGTGCCAGAACACTTACACCACTGGCATTTCTGATAACCTGGATTATTTTTTCTACAGAAGGTGAAGCTTTGGGAACATATGCATAGCAATGTTCTCCAAGATATTTTTCAAATGCCTCATATTTGTTTTTGCAATAACCATTCTCGATTAGAGCCCAGGCTAAATGCGGACGCCCGAGATAATTATTTTCGCCGGCTCTCTCATAGATTTGATCATGATCAAGCATGATTCCCTGCTCCTTCAGCTTATCTATCATCGAATTTGCACGGTGGAAACGGTTATCATAGATCACACCTAATATATCATTGATCTCTTTGTTTTCTGTATCCATATAATAGGCAAGAATGTGTACATCTCTACCTTTATGAAGACAACTGATCTCAACACCCGGGATCAATTCAATATCCATCTCTTTTGCTATTTCTATAGCATTGCGATAACCATCTAGATTGTCATGATCTGTAATTGAGATCACGCCATGATCACTCTCTTTTGCTAATTCTAAAACTTCTCTAGGTGAATAGATTCCGTCTGAGTAATTAGTATGCACATGAAGATCTATCTTTTTCATCAAACTCCCGATTTTCTTATATTTTTTATATATTGGAAATTTGAATTTGCTATATTTGTCAATGTAAAATGTGAGAATTGTGAATTTTGGAGAGATAGTAAGAACATTGCTATCGTCTTAACAATCTTAATGACGTTTAGCAGCAAAAACTGCAGAATTAATGCATTACAAACTAGAAAGTTCGTAATGAGAAATACTTTGTTATAATGAATTGTCTTTCTGAGGTTTGACTTACAAAGACATTCGATGAAGAATCTCAATACATCAATTCGCTGGTTTTTATCTATAAGTTCTGTAAATTTTTCTTAAAGTTCCTCTTTATTCTCCTTTTTACTTTTTATCAAGTCTGTAGATTTTGCAATGATCCATAATCCCAAAGCTATTAGAATTACAGGCCATCCAATATTAAAGAAACGCCAAAGATTGAATGGTGAGGAGGATAAACCGATCACTGTTAATATTCCACCAGGGATCAGGGGCCACCACTCAGTTTTACCTTTGTTAAGACGGTCAATAACATAGATACCGATAAATCCGACTCCTAAGCCTAACGTGTTAAGAAGTGGAAAACGCCAGAAAAAACCATAAGTGAAACTTCCTAATCCGAGCCCGGTTATGAGACACCCAGGAATTAATAATCCATAAGAATCTTTGTAAAAATATGCTGCAATAAATAAACCACCTAATAGCAGCATAAATGAATTCTGGTGAAATCCAATGAATAATCTTAATCCCGAGATTGACAAACCTACAAGTATTAATATTATCCCTGCGATTATTTGACCCTTGCGTTCATTTTTCATATTATTCACTCCTATTTCAATAACATCTATCCCATGAAATGCAAAGCTATTTCATTAGGATCATTTTCTTAACTTGCTGAAAATCACCTATTCTTAGTTTATAGAAATATATTCCTGATGAAACAGGTTTTCCTGAATCGTCAGTGCCATTCCAGATAACTGATCCTCCGATACGATGCTGCGCATCACTCAGGATGACAGGTAGTGTTTTCATTTTCTGTCCTTTTAGGTTATAAATTTCAATTCGTGAATTTTCGTGTAATTTCGTGGTTTCAAAACTAATCGTTGTTGATGGATTGAATGGATTTGGATAATTATTCAATTCGTAATTCGTAATTGGCAATTCATAATTTTCTGTTCCCGCTCCATTCCATTCATAAGCTCCCATATCAATAGAATCATTGTATGTACGTGAATTTCCAAGTAGATCAAACTCTGGGAATTCAAAGCTGAAAGGAAGAGAAAAAGTTCCTGAATCTATACAGGGTGAATCTATATCCAAAGCAAAAGGATGTATTCCTGTTCCAATAAAATGTGGATCTTGTTCAATGTTTCCCTTTCCCTCATGTCCAAATTCAATATCGTTATAACTTGTATAGAATGCTTTGCACCACATTAATTGATGCGGGTCGTAGAAATTTGTTTCATTGCTCCAAATAATATTATTTGTGATCTGTGGTTTAGAAATAAATGTATGAATAGATGCAGTTTCGTGGAAAGTCTCTTCATTCAGAACAAAATTGGAAACAATTGTATTATTGGTAATCTTGGGATATGAATATGAACAATAAATAGGAGAGCCACTGATAAATGCATGATTATTTTCAAATAAATTCCCGAAGATCTTGAGAGCAGAATGGTATTCAAAGCTAATCGCTCCACCAAAATCAGCAACATTATTTCGGAAGATGCAGTTTGTAATTTCAAGATCAGAAGCATTATAGATTTGAATAGCACCACCTTTTTCTTCAAATGATTTTGAATATTCAAATAAGCAGTATTCCAATTTTGATGTGCTATTCAAAGTTGAGATATTATTGAATTTAAGTCCATTCCATGCACCATTTTCAGTATGATCTATCATGAAATAGTCTGGTTGCAGACTGGTAAAATGAATTACATTTTCAGGCTCACCTACAGCCAGGATAGTACCATTCACATCTATAGAATAATAATCCTGAAATTCTACTTTAACTCCCGCCTCAACGCTAAGTGTAACTCCATTTTCTACTACTATGTTATCAATTACTTTTATTGTATCAGCACTCCAAAATTCATCTGAAGTGATATTCCCTCCAACTTCTACCGAGCTTCTTCCAAAAGTACTTTTTGTTGGTAATATCATTTCGTTTTCAGGTAAATATGCATGTCTTGTATAAGGTGAGAATATCTGACAGCCATAGTCTTCTGCAGAAGTTCCCGGAGTTACTCGGTAATCTCCATTCTCGGGATCAACGAGAAGAGGATCAATTCCAATTACATTATTACTAGCAGCCCAACTGACCGCTTGCGGAGGATTTCAACCGTATTCACATAATTCAACAAAATGTCGGGTAGAATCTACATTTATCTCTTCATCGGAGTGATATGACCAGTTATCGAGCAAAATGGGGATTCCATAAGTTCCATAAAAAATACTAATCGCTACATTTGAACCTGTCGGCAGCCATTCCATTGGAACACCGGTCAAATATGTAAAATCATCTCCCGTATCAACTGCATCAACAAATATGTTCCTTTCGAGTAGTATATCATCACCTGCACCCTGCAAACGAATTGCATAATCTTGCGGCTGATAGAATGTGCAATATTGAGCATAACCAGTTGGGATTTCTGTACCAGTTGGATTGTTAATTCCACGATATCTGATGTTCCCATTTATTATAATACAGTTGTCAATATCGAGTTTATTGTTACAGTACGAAATACTTATTTGCTCACCTTCAAGATTTAATATTGCACCATTCCCTTCGATGCGGACATCCAAACCTTCCGGACCGGAGAGATCAGCAATTACAGGATCGAATATCTTGCCAATGAGAAGTCCACCAGTATAAGTTACACCTGTTTCCAAAACCAGATATTTATCATAAACACCTTGTGCAGGAGCCGTTTGATAAATTTCCTTTAAGGTAATTGAATGAGCACTAGATACCAATATTAATTGGAAAATAAGTAACAGTATTTTTTTCATTTCTTTTTATTTATTTTCCTTTTTTTCTTCCAGCCCATGAATGATCTTGGTGCATATGGTGAATTAATTTCTGCCTTGGCAATTTTCTTATCCAAAATACCCCACATTACAGCTACTAGAATAAGCAGCCCAAAAGATGAAAATATTTCGATTAGACACAAGAAATTGAATAAAGCATGGAGCAACATTGCTAAGAGAAGTCCATAAACCACAATAAAGCGGTTTTTCTTTTTATCAAATTTGTATCTTCCCAGTGCATATCCCCAGATACCGGAGAAAAGGGCATGGGCAGGTACCGAAAGCAAAGCTCGTATCAGTATTGTATTTGAAAGCAGGTATTGAGCCTGCTGGTTTATCCTGAAAAGATAGAGTCCGTTCTCGATAGAAGCAAAACCCAATGCAACAGCGACTGCATAAACAATACCGTCCATCGGTTCATTGAAATTCTTGTTTCGATACAAATAAGCCCACACCATCAAGAATTTGGCAAGTTCTTCAAAAATGGGAGCCGAAACAACAGCACCTACAAAATAATCCAATTTAAAAGGCATGTGAATAAATATCACAAGGGCTGCTGCCAAAATTCCCAGGAAATAAGCAATTAAAACCAGTTTTTTAGGTTCCGGTTCAAGTTTATCCTGCCTGTAAAAAAACCATAACCAGTAAAGTCCGGGGGCAAAACCTAATAAAATATAGTGCATTTTATCTCCTCTTGTATTCTACGCAGGACATATCATTCTGATGTGTCCGAGACGTTCGGTTCAATCCGGCAACTGCCGGAATGAACCTGCAAATTTTCTTATCTGTGTTCATCTGTGTACATCCGTGAGCTTTCATTAATCCTTATTCAAAACTTTATGTGATTCTTTCAGCCATTTTATTATCTCTATCTGCTGTGGACATTTTGGTTCACATTCACCACACCCTATACATTTATCTGCCCTATTCTCTTCCCTCAAAAAAAAATCATAAGAAAATTGACTCCGCTTCAGATCATCATACATTACATTCATCATGTATAGACCTAAAACGGATGAAATTGAAACACCATGAGGACATGGTTCACAGTATTTACATGTTGTACAGAAAAAAGGTGATCGTTTTAAATATGCTATTCGAATGTTTTCAAACAGATCCAGTTCTTCATTGGAAAATATTCCTATTTTAGCTTCATTAGCACTTTCTATATTCTCTTTTACATGCTGTAAAATTGTCATTCCGCTCAATAAAATTGGAACTTCTTTCTTATTCCAAATCCATTGCAAAGCACCATCAGAGTAAGATCGTTTTTGAGGAAATTTCTGCCAAAGCTTTTCAATTTCCAGTGGTGGATCTTTAGAAAGCTGACCACCTCGCAAGGGCTCCATTACGATAACTTCAATATTGTTTTTAATGGCATATTCAAATCCCTTTTCTCCAGCCTGAAATTCTAAATCCATATAATTATACTGAAGTTGGCAGAATTCCCATTTATCATAAGCATCTACTATCTTCTTGAACACAGAATACGAATCATGAAAGGAAAATCCGATATGTTTTATCTTTCCCTCTGCTTTCTTTTTTTCGCACCATTGTAAAACACCGAAATCTTTTATTTTCTGCCATGATTTCGCATTTAAGGCATGCAATAGGTAGAAATCTATATGATCAGTTTTCAGTTTCCCCAATTGCTCATTAAAATATTTATCAAAATCCGCTTCTTCTTTGATGAGCCAAGCTGGAAGTTTGGTAGCCAGAAATATTTTGTCCCTCAAGTCTCGTTTCTTTAAATAATTTCCAACAAAATTCTCGCTTTCTCCTCCATGATACGGTTGAGCTGTATCGAGATAATTCACACCATTTTCAATTGCATAATCCAGCATTTCTTCTGCTTTTTCTTCATCAATACGTTTCTGATTTTTATCTAATATTGGAAAGCGCATTGTTCCAAAACCTAGAATTGAAACTTTCTCTCCGCATAGATTACGATATTGCATTTGAGTACCTCAAACATTAATCATTTGTTACAATCTTCCAACTTGAACCATTATAGACTTTTAATTTATGATCATCAGAATCATAATAAATCAATCCTTCTTCGGCAGGTGTTGGAGCAGCACTTCGAGGAGTTAATTCTAGAACACCATTTATATTAATTCGTGGTGTATCACTATCACCCATACCATCAGAATCTCTTGT
>Ga0164315_10003105_pt1 | contig 12831 bp, 10 predicted proteins | sample GuaBasSedimGuay6_FD_113737 | JGI IMG/M metagenome (GOLD analysis project Ga0164315, IMG submission 113737) | Subseafloor sediment microbial communities from Guaymas Basin, Gulf of California, Mexico - Guay6, Core 4569-2, 0-3 cm | ecosystem: Environmental > Aquatic > Marine > Hydrothermal vents... | reverse complement strand
TTCCCTCACAGCGCCGCTGAGGAGTTTTTAACACGCACGTTCACATGGGCCTGGCAGGGCCGTATTATTTGGCTCAAAATACCGTCAAGCTTTTTTTATACTTTTATGGGGTGAGTAGTTACGCTCTGGGTTTTAATGATGCGCTCGAAATTGCATCTGCGGAGTTGGGGGTTGATACCCATGAATTGCTATCGAGCGTTGACTCGGTTCGTTACTCGACAACCCTGGGGACGAATGCGCTGATTGAGCGCAACGGTCCCCGCGTTGGCCTGCTAGTGACGGAGGGCTTTGGTAGTACCATTCCGATCTCAAGGGGTCGTGGTTACGGTGAGGGTTTGCCATTCGAGCAACAACGCGACTTGACTCGTGCAAAGAGACCGCAGCCACTCGTACCTATTCCCATGATTGCTACCGTGCGTGAAAGGGTTGGTTACTCAGGTGAAATCCTGATGGGCCTGGACAGGGAGGATCTTGAACACAAGATGAAGTACCTGGTTGACCAGGGCGCTGAAACCATTGTTGTTATGTTGACAAACAGCGTTGTAAACCCGGAGAACGAGCTACGGGTTAGAGAGATTTTCCTTGAAGAGTATCCGGCTCACCTGTTGGGTGCCATCCCAATGTTGTTGTCCCATCAGGTCGCGGGTCGTAAGGGTGAGTACACTCGCGCTACCTCAACGATTATTGATGGCTATCTTCACAATGTGATGTATCACGGTTTGGGAAGTCTTGAGCTCAACCTGAGGGCCAACGGTTATGAGCTGCCAATGCAAATTAGCCACAACTCTGGTGGTATGGCACAACTAAACTCCACCGATGCTCTGCAAACGGTGCATTCCGGGCCAGTGGCGGGAATCGCTGCCTCTGATCACCTCTCGATTGAAGGGGAATTGGGCAATGTTGTCGCCACCGATATGGGTGGTACCAGTTTTGATATTGGTATCGTCACCGAGGGTGAAGAAAAATACTATGATTTTCATCCGGTCATTGACCGCTGGCTGGTCAGTGTGCCGATGGTTCACCTGGTGACGCTCGGCGCTGGTGGTGGCTCGATAGCGAGCTATGATCAGATGCACGATTCCATAAAAATTGGTCCCAAGAGTGGGGGCTCTGACCCTGGTCCAGCCTGTTATGACCGAGGAGGTATGGAGCCCACGGTAACTGATGCTGATATGATTCTGGGTTACCTGGATCCGGAGAATTATGCTGCCGGTAGGATTAAGCTCAATGCGTCTCGAGCTGAAATGGCGATTGAAGATAACCTGGAAGATTATTTTGATCTTGAAGTAACGGATATTGGCAAAATGATCAAGGAGGCGGTCGACCATAATATGGCGAACGGAATTGCCACCGAATTAAGATCCCGTGGACATGACCCGCAGGACTTTACATTGCTCGCCTACGGCGGCAACGGTCCTCTCCATTGTTGTGGTATCGCCAATGCCCTGTCGGTTGACAGAGTGCTGGCCCCACCTTTTTCATCGGTGTTTTCCGCTTTGGGTGCTGGTAACGTCAACCAAATGCACATTCATGAGCAGTCAATTTATACCGTGCTTTATCACACGGGTAATAAGCATATTTTGACAGATTATGAGGAAGTCAATAACACCATTGTAGAACTGGAGCAGCGAGGTAAAGACGATCTACTGCGTCAGGGCATGAGCAGCGAGGTAAAGACGATCTACTGCGTCAGGGCATGAACGTCGAGGATATCCAATTCAGACTCGAATTTGATATGCGTTACGGTAATCAACGGGTAGAAACTGCCGTTGTTGCTAAAAGAGCTCGGATTAATTCACTCCACGATGTGCTGGAGCTTATCGGTGCATTCCATGTTTCCTATGGCAGCCGGTTTGGTGAGGGAAGTCAGGCGACTGAATCCGGAGTGGGGATAAACACTATTCGAGTAACCTCTTTTGTCGAGCTTGATAAAGTTCACTTTGGTCATATCAAACCTGTGGCCGAGAAAAATTCCGTTGAACCGGTGGGTAGTCGTGCCTGTCATTTCGTGGATGTGGACGAACCAGTTGATACCCCGGTATATGATGACAGTGCATTACAGGCAGGGTCCTATATAGAAGGCCCGGCACTCGTTACCACTAGCTCAACCACTTACCTGGTCGAGTTTGGATGGAGTTTCCATGCCTCGAATCATGGTGCAGTATGGTTCGATCGTTTGACAAAAAATTGAACAGATAACGCAGGGCTAAGATAAAACCTGCCCTGCAACTAAACCTGTGCGTGTGGTGAAGATTAGCCACATAGCGTTTAACCAGAGGATTAGCGGATGAACGGCCAGACAGATAACAGTCAATTAGAAAGCTTGAGTGAAGAAGATCGGAAATTATACAAAGAGTTTTTGGTAGAAAACCAACTTTTTTATGGCCCCGATCCTGAAATCATGATGGATCACACTTTGTCACCCCGTTCCGACATTGAAGAAGAGTTGCTTTCCTCCGACCTGGATGCACAGAAAATCAATTTGGTCCGTGGGCGGCTCACCTCGGCTCTCGAAGAGTCATTTAACATGGTTGAGCAGATGGGGGTTGCACCGGGAGCCAAGTGGGGCGATCTAGTAACAGCTATTTTTACCGCAAATGGTGACCTGTCGCAGGTAGCGCCTCACGGCATCGTGGTGTTTGCTGCCGTCTGCCATTACCCCATTAAATTCATCCGTAAATATTGGGAAAACGAACCTACGGTTGGTATTAAAGAGGGTGACGGGTTTATCCACAACGATTCCCGTTATGGCAATATCCACAACACTGACCAGAGCATGATCGTCCCGATTTTCCATAAAGGAGAGTTGATTTGCTGGTTGGCATCAACCATTCATGAGGGGGAAAATGGCGCAATTGAACCCGGCGGGATGCCATCGATAGCGGAAAGCCGCTTTGACGAAGGTTTGAAAATGTGTCCTTTCAAGATTGTTGAAAATTATGAGATTAAACGTGATCTTGTGAATTTCTTACAAAACTCTGTGCGTGATCCGAAACTTCAACTGGCTGATATCAAAGTTAAATTGCATTCAGTTCTACGCCTAAGAGATCGTGTTGAGTCTATCATTGAAGAGTTTGGTAAGGATTATTTAATTGCCACCATTCGTCGTACTCTCGAAGATACCGAGAATGAAGTTCGAAAGCGTGTGGCGGAACTTCCCAATGGTACAACCCGGGTTAATACCTGGATTGATGATGATTTGCGTGAGCATATTCTGGCTAAAGTACCGATTAATATTACGGTAAAGGATGACCAGATGACCCTCGATCTCAGGGGTGCATCACCGGAGTTGATGAACCGCTCGACCAATATGAGCGCAGGGTCGATGAAGACTTCTTTGCTCAGTAACCTGGTATTATTTTGCTGGCCAGATCTGCCAAAAAACCAGGCCGTGTTGAGCCCAATCAATGTGTTAACCAATAAGAATTCAATGGTTGACTCATCACCTGAAGCCCCCAATGCGATGAGTTTGTTGCCGATATTCCAGTGCTTTACTTTACCATCAACCGTCTTTGCGAAACTGGCCTATTGTATGCCCAAGCGTTACGCGGCAATTAATGCCAATCACTATAATCAGCCAGCCACGTTTGTTTACGGTGGTTTGACACAGCACCAGGAAGTGACGGGTAATTTCTGTGCAGACATTAATGGTAACGGCAGTGGTGCCAGAGAAAATTCCGATGGTGAGCATTCCTTGTCTCCTGTTTTCGGTTATATGACCGATACTGGAGAGATGGAATTAGCCGAGGAAGAGCTGCCTTTCGTGCGCCTGGTTTCTCAGCAAATAGCCAAAGACAGAGTTGGTGCTGGCAAATACCGTTCAGGCATGGGTTACGAGCAAATCAGTACGGTGAATCAAAGTGATGAGTTTGGTTTTATGTCGGGGCAAAGTGGGGCTAAACACCCTAGTGCTTATGGCTTGTTTGGTGGCTATGGTAGCCCAACTTATCCATTGGCCAAAATCAAAAACATCAATATTCTTGACACCCTTAAAGAAGACCCTCAAAGCTTCAAGTTCAGCATGGTTGACCTCATGAATGAGCAAGCCTATGAGGGTGGTGAATACTCGGCACAGTCTGCGTTGAATTTTAAAATTTGTAATCAGGGTGAGATTTACATGATTTGCCAGGGTGCTGGTGGTGGTTATGGTGATGTTCTTGAGCGACCGACAGCGCTTATCATGAAGGATCTCGAAGAAAATCTGATGTCAGCTGAATACGCAAAACAGCTCTACAAAATTGAATTTGACGAAGAAAAGCTCATCGTCGATGAGGAGGCCACCGAGAAGCTGCGGCAGGATGAGCGCAAAGCGAGAATCAAGCGGGGTGTCCCCTACGATGAATTTGTCGCTAATTGGGTAAAAGAAGAGCCTGCTGAAGGCTTGCCCTATTTTGGCAGCTGGGATGATAATGAAAAAATTATTGCCAGCCCTCCAGGTGAAAAGCGGTATGTGATGGAGTCAAATAATATTTCTGGCGTAATGATGAGTAACCCCAAGGATAGAAAAATTAAAGCTCTTGAGGCGGAGATTGCCGCATTAAAAGAAAAAACAGGTGAAGGCCAATAATATGGAGTTAGCGGGTTATTTCTCAGGTATTTCCAGCTCGAGAAACCCTGTTTGGGTGGATGGGCTGGATTACAGCCGGGAAGTTCTAAATCAGGGCAAAGCTTTACCCTGGAGTGATACCGCTGCTCTTGTGGCCTTTGTCCAGAAACAACAGCAATTGTTGCGTTCAGATGTTTTGATGATTGATCTGCTGGATTTCTTTCAGGTATGGACGCAAAGTCGACCTGATTTGCTTCAGTCCATGGCAAAGAAAAGTCGACTCAACTATCCGCTAAAGGTCCTTTTGGAAGACACTGCTGCGATAGAGCAACTTCGGGATTTCTTTAAGGCGATTTCTTCTGTCAAAGGTAGTGAGCCACTTATTGTCAAAGTGGCGCCCCCAAAACTATGGATGGGGATGGCGTTTTCGATGGCTCACAATGGCGAAAGCCCTGATGTTGCGTGGAAGGATGCGGAAAGAGCTGCACTTTACATTGTTGGCTTTCTCCGAGCGTTTGGTGACACTGGAATCGATGGTTTGCTGATCGTCGACGACGAAGGTGAAGGGCCTGCCAATGCTGAGGAGCTGGCGAGTTACCAGTCTTTATTAAATGTCGCCGAGCACTTTCGCTGGTCAGTCGGCTTGTATAACCCGGGGGTGGATTTTAGTGTTCCTGATAATTCCCTGGGATGCATTGTGACTAACAGGCCGCTAGAAACCAGTTGTACCGGGATCATTCCCGATCAATTCTGGTCATCCAGTGAGCCAGCAAGCCTACTGCCAGCAGACTTTTATTATATAGCGGTGCCAGAACAGACTGAGCCTGAACGTGTTTTGTCGAGCTTGCAATATGCTCGCGATAGCAAGCCAGAATAGTACCCCTTTTGCAAAGAGGCCGCGTCTTTTTTAGCTTCGGTTATTTGGCAAGCCCTGATTAGTTCTGGACAAGAAAGAAGGCGCACTCTTGTGGAGTTCCCTGAGAATTCAAGCATAACAAAAAATCCCCTGGATTTATTAGGGCATCTTTCAATATTAAGGAGACAATGAACGTGGAAAAAGAAATTATTCTTGCCGGTGGCATGCGAACCCCTTTTGGTGATTATGGCAAATCCTTAAAAGATATTACTGGTACTGATCTTGCGACTCATGCCGCCTCGGCCTGTCTGAATGATCTCAATTTGCCCCCTAATGAGGTTGACCATTTAGTTTTGGGCAATGTGTTGCCGGTTGATCAGGGTGGGTATTTCGCAAGCCGGGTGGTTGCTTTGGAATGTGGACTGTCCACAGAAAGTCGTGCTTTGAATGTATCCCGTGCCTGTGGTTCTGGTTCCCAGGCCATTATTTCTGCTACCGAGCAGATAATGACCGGACATTCGAAAATTGCTTTGGCCGGTGGTTACGAGAATTTCTCCCGAGCGCCCTACGTCAGTGCCGATACTCGTTGGGGTGGCAAGCGTGGCCCGGTGCAGATGATAGATACCCTGGATTATGCTTGTCGCGACCCCTTCGATTTACAGCTGATGGGTGATACCGCTGAAAATTTGGCAGAAGATTTTTCCTACAATCGAAAAGACATGGATGAATGGGCGTTAATGAGTCAACAGCGCGCTGCGGCGGCTATTGAAAGTGGGTTTCTGGCAAAACAAATTGCGCCTATCGAAGTGCCGGAGCGAAAAGGTACACGCTTGTTTGCCGTCGATGAATACCCACGACAAACAAGCCTGGAAAAACTGGGTTCATTGAAGCCTGCTTTCCGAGGGGGCGGGAAAGTGACAGCGGGTAATGCTAGTGGTGTTACCGACGGCGCTGCATTTGTTTTAGTTGCTGATCGTCAGGCGGCTGAAGCGGCAGGCATTAAACCGCGAGCGCGCATTATCGACTGGTCTGTGGTTGGTGTAGAGCCCCGCATCATGGGTTGTGGTCCTGTGCCTGCCATTGCTGACCTGCTAAAACGTAACGATTTAAAGGCTGGCGATATAGATTACTACGAAATCAATGAAGCTTTTGCAGCGGTTAATTTGCACGCTGAAACTCAGCTGGGAATTCCACGGGAGCTCACTAACCTGTATGGCGGCGGCATTTCTATTGGTCACCCGCCTGGGGCAACTGGTGTGCGTATGACCATCACTGCAATGCAACACCTGGACGAGACTGATGGCCGCTATGCGATTATCAGTATGTGCCTGGGAGGCGGGCAGGGTATGGCGACATTGATTGAGCGGGTGAGTTGAAACCATTTGCAGAGTAATGTTCTGACTTGCAGTGGTCTAACTTGATTTAAGATATTGTCTTCGAATCTAGTCCAGGCCACGGCGCAATGACCTGGGCTCAAAGATAGACGAACCTTTCACGAAAGCTTGAGCCTCATCAACCAGGCCCGAGGACAAAATCTGCTCACAACATGCCGTTTATCCGCCCTTGTATACTTCGGCCCTACCTTCTGTTGGTCACCGGCTATCCCGTAGAGGACGCCACGGTGCCAGAACACGCACTGATCAAGAAGTCGCTGGAGGACATTTCAAGCTTCTATAGCAATTATCTCTAGCTACACCTATTTTGTAATACATTAATTGACAACTGTAGTACATATACATTACATTGCCCTCGAATCATATTCACAGGGCAGAAAACAAACGTGGCACAAAAAAGCAAAAGAGCTGGAAAAGCAAAGAAGGACCGGGTTTTACAGGCCCGTATTCCTGAACAACTTGACAAGGAGTTGCGCGACCGGGCGGAGGACCTGGGCCTATCCGTTTCCACCGTCGTGCGCAACGTATTACTTCATACTTTCAACCTGGTAGAGGGTGTCGTCTCAGACAGCGCGCAGATTGCCCGGGTGATACAGGGGCGGCCCGCATCCCCTGCACCAGACTCAAGCGACAGCCATTCAACCGTAATCGGCTGGCAGGAGACAATATTGAATCGCAATGGCGTCTGTGAGCAGTGCAACACCATCCTTGCAAAAGGAGAAAGCGCCGCCGTGGGCCTGCCCATTCAAGCGCGCCCGGTCCTGCTTTGCGCGGCGTGTCTCACCTCCCTGTCGGAGGCAGAGACATCTTCGTCCAAACCCGGGAAGGGGAGCTCACAATGAAAACATCAATCTCCACCCTGCACGGTGGCAGCCAACTGGTGTTCGACACCGTGGAAAACATCACCAATACCGTGGAGCGGATGCATGAAACAATCGCCCGCCTCCCCCTGCCCTGGGCACGACAGCCGGAGGAAATGACAAAGGCACATGGCTTAATCGCCTCGGCTGTGTACTCCACAATCAGGGAGGTTAACGGAATGCTGCGCACCGGGGCAGACCGGGCTTTCGACTTCCTGCCAGAACCTGAACCAGATAATACATGCCCGGCAGCAGCCGAAATTCGGGCCATAGCCGCGCTCAACGGTGCATTTGGAGACCACTTCGAGGCGAGGGGCAATGCACTGGCCATCCCCATGAGTTTAACTACGGCCAGCCATCAGTTGGAGCTCAATACTGAAGCCCTGACCTGCGCAATGCCCGGGGCCAGCCCCCATTTGGTGATCCTGGTACACGGCCTGGGCATGTCGGAGCTGTGTTGGAGCCGCAAGGCCTCATCATGCATGGGCAGCCGGCTACAGAATGAGATGGACTATACACCCTTGTATTTGCGCTATAACAGCGGGCGCCATATATCCACCAACGGTAGAGAATTCGCTGAACTGTTGCAGCAGTTGTGTGAGGCATGGCCAGTACCGGTAGAAACCCTGTCATTAATCGGTCACAGCATGGGCGGGCTGTTGATACGCAGTGCCTGCTGGTATGCCGACAAGGCTGAAAACTCGTGGCTGGCGAGCCTTGGACGGGTGGTATGTCTGGGCACACCCCACCACGGCTCACCAGTGGCAAAGGCCGGACATGCCCTCACTGTGGCGATGGAAAGCATTCCCTACATCGAGCCGCTGGCTATTGGCCGGCGTCGCAGCGCGGGCATCAAGGATTTAAAACATGGAAACCTTCTCGATGAAGACTGGCAGGGCCACCACCCTGATCACTCGCGGCCGGACTCCCGCACCGCAGTGCCCCTGCTGCCGCACGTAGACTACTACTTTGCCGCAGCATCACTGGGCCGTGACAAGGACGACCCTTTGGGACACGTACTGGGAGACTTGCTGGTGCGATGCGATAGCGCCATGGGCTCTCACTCCAATGATGTGCACCACCTGGAAATCAAGGATGAGAACTGCAGGGTTTTTCACGAGAAAAGCCATTTGGATCTACTGACCGATGAAGAGGTTCATCACCAGATTGTCGATTGGTTCAGTGCCGATTCAATTGACTAGCTGCTCAATGCCCATCGTCGTTTTCCTACAGCTAACCAGAAAGCCTTTTGACTATTTTTCCCATATAAAGAAGCGCGGTATAACCCTGCGAAAGGGCTTCATGCCGCGGCTGCTTTATGTGATTTGGTGAGTCATATATTGAGACTGCATTTCAGCCCTTTCTAGACGCATACTTAGCATCTTAAGCTAGTAAGTTTTAACCACATGCTTACCAATAATATTGCGTTGAATTTGATTGGTCCCTTCAATAATTTGCAAGACCTTTGCATCTCTAAAATATTGTTCGATACGATTGTCCTTCGAAATCCCGGAGCAACCAAATAATTGAACGGCATCTGTCGCCACTTCCATTGCCATATCCGTAGAAAATAATTTGGCCATAGCTGCAATGGGCGCCAGCTCTTTACCCTTTACGCCTGCGTCGGCTTCCGAGGCGGCTTTATAAACCAGCAGCCTGGCCGCCTCAATTTTAGTGGCCATATCAGCGAGCATCCATTGCACACCCTGAAAACTGGCAACATCCTGGCCAAAGGCTTCTCGTTCTCGCACATAATCAGTGGCTAAATCTAAGGCGCCCTGGGCCAGGCCTACACCTCGTGCACCTATAATGGCGCGGCTTTTGTTAAACGCTTCCATGACCAGGGCGAAGCCTTCCCCTTCAGGCCCTAAGCGGTTTTCTTCGGGTACAAAGCAGTCACTTAAATAGATGGGAGAGGAGGGCACGCCCCGTGAGCCTAGCTTGCGTTCACTGGGGCCAATTTCAAACCCGTCAATGCCTTTTTCGAGGATAAAGACACTAATGCCGCCATGGCGAAGGGTGGGGTCTGTCTTAGCCGCGACGATAACGAAGTCGGCAATACTGGAATTAGTTGCGAAAAATTTACTGCCGTTTAGCTTATATCCGCCAGAGACTTTTTCTGCACGAGTGGTAATGCCCGCAACATCAGACCCAGCGCCCGGTTCAGTAACAGATATTGCCGAACGCAGTGTGCCGTTCGCCAGGCCTGGCAGAAAGCGCTGTTTTTGTTCTTCGGTGCCGCCCGCCTGAATGGCGCCGAAGGGAACCCACTGTACAATCAATAAATAGGCCGTGTTGTAGCAAATTCGTCCGAGTTCTTCCACCGCCACACAGGCGGACAATATGCTATTAGCACCGCCGTATTGTTCAGGAAAAGGTATTGCAAATAAGCCGAGTTCTTTAAGCGCATCGAACATGTCTTGCGGATATTCCGCCGTTTCATCTATGGCCTGCGCCCGGGGCGCCACTTTTTCCCGTGCAAACCGGCGTACGGTGTCCTGTAGTAATCGTTGTGATTCGTCTAATTTGAAGCTAGTCATGTATCCTCCCTTTCTATTTTTCAATATAGAGGCATTGGGTGCTAAAGTCTATTTTACCCGCCCCTACCATTGTTGGGTTCAAGAAGCTTGAGCAATACGGCGACGACCAGGCCAGTATTATCGCCTTTGGCAGTGGCGGCTTCATCATCGTCACACTCATGTCGCCGCATAGATTGCTTTTTTGCGTAAGTTGGCTCATTAGTCCAACGATCAAGTTTTCAGAAGGGACAGCAGTATTTCAAACAGGGGCGTTTTAACGGTCGTCTGATCGCTAAGCGACTGGAACTCGTTGGCCAACAACTCGAACTCGTCCCGTGCGGCCTCGGCATGTTTGGCAAAGGCCACCTCAGCGTAGCGGCTCTCAAAGATGCCTCGAAAAATCTTCGCGGTCACAAACTCAGGCATCCAGTAGAACAGGTTGAACTTAAAAGGTTGCCGCTTGGTATACCCTGATTCATTCAAAACATTGCCGCATTCTTTGCAAGCGCCGACCACCAGGCGAAGGGATTCCCTGTCGGCGGCGAGGGCGCGGAGGTCGCAGTCGTGGCGGTAGATACCCATGCCGATCGGGACAACAAATGCCGCATGATACTTGAGCCAGCCATCGATATCATCGACCACTTCAACGGGAATGCCGGCGCCTTCGAACAGGGCTCGGATCATTGCCGTTCGTTCTCTTTGCACGCCGTCAATCTCACCTATACGAATCGGCATCCGACCTTCCTTCGCGGCTTCACGATCGACGTACTCGACGGCATCTCCATCCCAACCGCCCCCTGCCCCGGGGAATCCGAAGAGGACTTTCTCGGCTGGGAGTTTTTCGAGATAGGCATCGAAGCCCAGCACGTTGTTGCCCATGAACAGGATATTCGCGAGCTTGGGACACTCTCCCAGCGTCTCCAGGACCGAAGGGATCTTGTTCTTGCGCACCAGGACGACGACGAGATCGTAGTTATCGTCTTCCGACAAGTGGTCGATGACCTTGAAGCCCGGGATGGCTCGCTCTCCGCTGAAGCCGTTCACCAGATCCAATTTTCGTTTCTCGATAAGCTCAAACCTGGCCCCTCTCGCGAGAATCGTCACATCCACGCCCGCCTCGTGGAGAAGATGGGCGTAAAGAATACCAAGAGGACCGGCGCCAAAGATTAGGGTTCTCATCTTTCATCCTGCGTTGACACGATTAAACGGGCATGTAAAAAGTAATCATGGCTCTCCTTTCCAGGCGATGTCTTTCACCTGGATCTTGTTCAGAACTTGAACGAAGGTTTCTGCTTCCTGTGCTCCGGGGACCATGTATTTCTGGTTGAAAAGAAAGGTCGGCACGGCATGAACCTCCTTATCCAACCTGTGCATGGCCAATTCGTAATCTAGCTCACAAGTTCGGGCACATCTGGCAACTGTTCCTGCAGATGCTGCTCTCCTCGTGTCGAAGGTTTATTTATAGACTGCATTTCCGTCGATAGCAATGGCAACAGGCCATGGAATAAACTTCCCGAATCAATCAATACAACATACAATGAGCATATTAACTGTTGCTTGAAAATAAGGATCAGGAATCAATGAAAATCGTCGCAGACATGAGCCTCTACCCGCTGAAAGACGGGCCGATCCCCACCATCATAGAATTTATCAATGAACTGCAAGAACAGGGCGGTATCGAGATAGTTACCAATCAACTTGGCACCCAGCTCCGCGGTGAATTCGAAGCTGTGACCTGTGCCATCAATCATTGCATGCGCAGGGCAATGATGGCACCGAATACCGTGGTTCTGGTGGTGAAATATCTGAATATCAACGTTGAGATTGACAGGGAACCGAGTCTTACGCCGCCAACATGATTGATTTGAAACCAGCACCCAGGCTTTAATCCTGGTGCCACTGGTAGCCAGTATCGCCTTTGTTATACTGACTTCTACCATTTTAATCATCCATTTTAATCATGTTGGTACCGCCCTCTGTGTATGCGATTATGGATGGTTTTGGGGTTGTGCGGCTGAGAGCCGAAGGTAAGAATATTGCTTCACAGGAAGCATAGACTGGTAATACTAATAAATTATCAACAAGATATGAAAATGAAAATATGAAGTCAGAAATAAATCGTTGGATTTTAGCTTTATCTGTACTGGGATTGGTTTCAGGGGCTGTAGTTGCCGAGGAAACAACTGATAAGCAGGTGAATGAATTAAGGCTGATAATGCAGGGTTTGCTCGAAGATACACAGCAAATTGCCGCTGGTATTTTTTTGCAGGATTTCAGCAAGATTGCACTGGCAGCCAATAAAATTGCACATCACCCAGCCCCTGGAATGGTAACAAAAACAAAATTGATCGCTAGCCTGGGGCCTAAAATGGGGCAGTTTAAACAATTTGATTCTGTGGTTCACGATACCGCAATTGTGATCGCCACAGCTGCCAATGAGGAAGATATGACAGCAGCTATGACGGCTTACCATCAACTGATAGATGGCTGCCAAGCTTGCCATAGTGAATTCAAACAACGTGTTACCAAAATTTTAGAAGAATAAATCAGCTGGTGCGGGATGCAAATTATAAAATCGTTGCCGATATGAGCCTCTACCCAAAAATCCTGATAATCCCCAGATAAGTACTGTCAAAACTGACGAAACCGGTTTTGG
>Ga0164315_10003104_pt1 | contig 12831 bp, 11 predicted proteins | sample GuaBasSedimGuay6_FD_113737 | JGI IMG/M metagenome (GOLD analysis project Ga0164315, IMG submission 113737) | Subseafloor sediment microbial communities from Guaymas Basin, Gulf of California, Mexico - Guay6, Core 4569-2, 0-3 cm | ecosystem: Environmental > Aquatic > Marine > Hydrothermal vents... | reverse complement strand
TGGTCTCAGCTTGGATTGAATTGCAAACCATGCGGTATTATTAATGTGAATGGATATTTTGATTCTTTGCTTACATTTTTCAACGTTGCCGTAACAGAAGGTTTTATGAAGCAAGAACACAAGAATATGCTCTTGAATGATGTCTCACCAGAAGGAATATTGGAGCAATTATATAATTACAAGGCTCCAGTCATAGAGAAATGGGCAGGAGCGAAACCAAGGATATAACAAGACAAATGCAGCGGACGTCGCTTCCCGCCGCCGCTGATTTGCGCCGTTATGGCCAAAAACAGATAAGGATAGATCAGTGGAAGATTATGAACTCTTGATGGACCTTCATAAAGGTGCAAACCGGCAGGGCCCAGGCGGGGATGCGGAGACGGAAAAGGCCCTCAGTCTGGCAATGATAAACCGAACTGCTCCATTAAGGATTGCTGATATAGGCTGCGGCACGGGGGCTTCCACCCTATTGCTCGCTCGTCTATTGAATGCTCAGATCACGGCAGTTGACTTCCTTCAAGACTTTCTTGAAGTACTTGAAGGAAGAGCCGAAAATATGGGGCTTTCTGAAAGAATTTCGACTCTTTGTTGTTCAATGGACAATCTGCCGTTTGAAGATGAAGAATATGATGTTATCTGGTCTGAGGGTGCGATATACAATATCGGCTTTGAAAGGGGCGTAATAGACTGGAATCGTTATCTAAAAGTGGGCGGACTCCTGGTTGTATCGGAGATTACTTGGCTTACAGCGCCCCGTCCGTCGGAACTCCAGAAACATTGGGAGGGCGAATACCCCGAAATCGATGTAACCTCTTCAAAGATACGTGTGCTGGAGGAGAACGGCTACACCCCGATTGGCTATTTTGTCTTACCAGAGCATTGTTGGTCGGAGAATTATTATCGTCCTCTGCAGGACGGCTTTGAGGATTTCCTCAACCGGAACGGCAATAGTGAAGAGGCCCGCGCAATAGTGGAAACGGAAAATCAAGAAATTCAACTTTATAAGAAATATAAAACTCACTACAGTTATGGTGTATATATCGCAAGAAAGTTGGGTTAGCGGATGGCGAAAAGAGGGTTTCTTGGGAGCGCATCAGACATAGTTTCCTCTGGGTTGTTCATGTGCCGTCCGAGAGGGGCGCTTCGCACGCCCCGTCGGAGAAGGCGCTTTCATGCTTGTGCAATTCCTCACTTGACCTCGGTCAAGGGTCTTGTGTCACAATAGGGTCACAATGTTTGGGAACACAGGCTCAAGGCCTGGAAATAAGGGGGAGTTCATCATGAGGAAAGCTGTTCTTTTCGTTGCGGTCACGGCGATCATCGTCGGTTCGGCCCTACCCGTCCTGGCTGTGTCTTCAGATTGTGAAGACTGCCACGCCACAATCTCGCCGTTGATGGTCAAGGATTTCAACCGGGGTGTCATGTCGAAGACCATGACTTGCGCCGACTGCCACGGCGAGGAGCACACCTCAGCCGACGACGTCGAGAAGGCCAAACTCCCGACCATCGCCACATGCCAGGCTTGCCATGAAGAGCAAGCAGAGCAGTATCTCGCCGGCAAACACGCCAAGGGACTGCTGGCAATCGAGGTTCTGCCCTTCACCCACGGCCAGCCTGACGCCTACATCGAGGGTCAGAAGGGTTGCGGCGGCTGTCACACCCTGGGAATGCTCGACGAATCAGCAAGGAAGAGCGAAGGTCGCCAGTACCACAAGTACGGCATGGACTGCCAGAACTGCCACACCCGCCACGCCTTTTCCAAGGCCGAAGCCCAGGAGCCCGAAGCCTGCAGGACCTGCCATATGGGCTTCGACCACCCGCAGTGGGAGATGTGGTCCTCCTCCAAACACGGAGTCGCCTATCTGCTGGATCGGGAAGCCCACCGCGGACCCACGTGCCAGGACTGCCACATGGCCGAGGGCGACCATCGCGTGCGCACACCATGGGGTTTCCTCGGCGTAAGGCTTCCTGAAGAAGACGAAGAGTGGATGGGATACCGTGCGACGATCCTGATGGGTCTGGGCGTACTCGATGCTGAAGGCCAGCCGACGCCGCTGCTCGACGTTGTCGTCGCGGGAGACATGGCCCGCCTCGATGCCGAAAGCTTCAACGCCGAACGCAAACGCATCACCGACGTCTGCGCCAAGTGCCATTCGCCCAGCTACGTCGACGCCAATATCGCCAATGCCGACAAGATGCTCAAAGAAGCCGACAAGCTCTTTGCCGAGGCGATCACCATCATCAAGGACCTGCGCAAGGACGGCGTCATCACGGTTAAAGAGGGCAACGGCGTCTACCCGCAACTGCTTTCCTTCTATGAGGTCGACACCAAGGTCGAGCAGATCCTCTACGAGATGTTCATGGACCACCGTATGAAGACCTTTATGGGCGCCTTCCACATCAACCCGGACTACACCACCTGGTACGGCTACGCCAAGATGAAGAAAGACCTGGTCGAGATCAAAGAACTCGATCACCACATGCGAGCCGCCTTCGAGGCCGAAAAAGCTTCCTGAGTTCTTTTACCTTCAACTCAAACACCCCGCTCCGGCGGGGTGTTTTTTTTGCTACCCTCCCCACCATGCAAAACCGTCACCTGCACGAAGAAAACCGGAAGAGTTGGAACACAGCCACCCAGGCCCACAACAGTCACAAGAAGGACCAGGCTGCGTTTTTGCGTGGCGGCGGTTCCACCTTGTTTCCCGAAGAAATCGAACTCTTGGGATCGATCGAAGGCTCACGACTGGTCCATCTGCAGTGCAACGCGGGCCAGGACAGCTTGAGCATTGCGGCCCTTGGCGCCGAGGTCACAGGAGTCGACATCAGTGACGAGGCGATCGACTTCGCCCGGAAACTCTCAATCAACAGCGGCATACCCACCCACTTTGTCCGGGCCGATGTTTACGACTGGCTTGCCGAGGCCGAACGGCAATCCTTCGATGTCGTCTTTTGCTCGTACGGCGCCTTGTGCTGGCTCTCCGATCTCGCCCTCTGGGCTCAGGGCGTAGCCAATATTCTTCGTCCGAACGGCCGCTTCGTCTGTATCGACTTCCACCCTTTCTCGATGGTCTTTGACGAGCACTTCAATATCGCCTACCCCTATTTCGCCGATGGTGAACCTCTGACATGGGATGACGGCGTCGGCGACTACGTCGGAATGGCCGGCGAGGCCCTGGCCCCATCCGGATTTGTCGAAGGCGAAACCCAATACAACAACCCCCACCCTGTGCACGAGTTTCAGTGGACTCTTGCCGAGGTCTTTCAGGCCCTGATCGATGCCGGGCTGGTGATCGAAATCACCCGCGAATACCCCTACTCCAACGGCGCCAAACTCTTCGAGGATCTCATTGAGACCGAGGGCCACCGGTTCACCAGGCCCGAAGGCAAGCCGAATCTGCCGTTGATGTGGGGGATCGTTGCCCGGAACCAGGGTTAGCCCCCCTCTTATACATCGCAATTCGTGGAGTTGTGGTTGGGGATAGCCAACGCCTGGCATCTACTCCACAAACCTCAACTCCACGAATTGCAACTACCCCGACGTCACATTGTCTCGCTATACTCCCTGAATGAACGAACTCACCGTTCTTTGTGCAACAGCAGCAACGGTCGGCATCGTACATACGGTGCTCGGACCGGATCACTACTTGCCGTTTGTCGCCATGGCCCAGGCACGAGGATGGTCCACCGCAAAGACCGCCACGATCACGGGAGTCTGCGGCATCGGGCACGTCCTGGGATCGGTCGTACTGGGCTTTCTGGGCATTGGTTTGGGCGTCGCCGTCAGTCGGCTCGAGGGTTTCGAAGCCGTCAGAGGGGACGTCGCAGCCTGGATGCTTGTGGCCTTCGGCCTGGCCTACACCGTCTGGGGCATCAGGCGTGCGATTCGCAACCGTCCCCACACCCATCGTCACCTCCATGCCGACGGAACAGAACACGACCACACCCACAGCCACGCTACAGATCACGTCCACCCGCATGAGAGGCCCAAGGCCTCGATCACACCGTGGATCTTGTTTACGGTCTTCCTCTTCGGACCCTGTGAACCGCTGATCCCGATCCTGATGTACCCGGCGGCAACCCTGACCAGTGGCGCCGTCGCCCTGGTGGCGACGATCTTTGCCGTTGCGACGATCGGAACCATGCTGATCATGGTCCTGACCCTCAACGCCGGCGCCCAGCGGCTGCCGACCGCCGGCTTCGAACGCTGGGCCCACGCCCTCGCTGGGCTAGCCGTTCTCGCATGTGGCCTCGCAATTCACCTGGGGCTGTAAACAGCTATCAGGAAACGAATCTCGACATCCATGAACTCCGGAGGACACATTCTTTTTGTGCCGGCCAGGGGACCGATTATTAACTATCGTCTCCTTCAAACCACATTTCTTCGGGTTGCCGGGTCTTCTGTAATCCGATTGCCACCTTCTCAACATCGGCCATCACTCGCATGAGGTTCTCCCCGGCCAGCTTGCCTAGATCCTCTCGATTCCAACCCCGACGGGCCAACTCGGCCAATAATCTCGGGTAGCCTGTAACGTCGCCCATTTCTTCCGGAAGGGCCCCGATTCCATCGTAGTCCGAGCCCAACCCGACATGGTCGATGCCTGCAATGTTCCGAATGTGTTCGACATGATCCCCCAACACCGACAACCCTACCGTCGGAACCGGATAATCGGCCATCCACTGGTCCATCTCCCGTTTGACGCGGTCCGGGTCGCCCGGGTGCAGGCTCTTGAGTTTTTCTCTCTCTGCCTTGAGGGCGGCCCACCGTTCGGTGTGGGACTGTGCCAGAAAGTATGATCCAAAATTGACCATGACGACCCCGGCGTTCTCCGTAACCTGGCGCAGAATATCGTCCGGCACATTTCGGGGGTGGGGATTGATGGCAAAGGCCGAGGAGTGCGAGAAGATCACCGGCGCCTTGGTGATGTCGAGAACCTGGCGCATGACCTCGGCCGAGACGTGCGACAGATCGACCATCATGCCAAGCCGATTCATCTCCCCGACGACCGCCTCACCAAAATCAGTCAAGCCATCATGCTCTGGAGCTTCGGTTGCAGCGTCGCACCAGTCGACATTCTGCCAGTGGGTCAAGGTCATGTAGCGGGCGCCCAGCTGAAAGAGCGCACGCAGCACCGCCATCGAGTTGTCGATAGAATGGCCGCCTTCGATACCGATCAGCGAGGCGATCTTGCCGTCTGAGTGAATCCGTCTGATATCTGAGGCCGTCAGGGCCAGTTCCATCTCGTCCGGATAGCGGTCAACCAAGCGATGCACCAGATCGATCTGCTCGATCACCGTGGTCACAGCGTCACCGCCCTCAAGATCGGTCGGCACCCAAACCGACCAGAACTGCGCGCCGACGCCGCCTTCTTTCAATCTCTTGAGGTCAGTGTGCATCGGCTTGTCGATTGAGGCGGTATCGTGAAAATCAAAGGACCCCAGTTGATTGGACCATCGATCCCGGATCGCCCACGGAGCATCGTTGTGCCCGTCGATCAAGGGCGTCGCGGCCAGAACCTCCTGGACCAACGCCTCACGGGAATCGGCCGCTGCACCGGCGAAAGGCGCCGACAGCAAGACCACAAGACACAGAACCACAGTCAAAGAAAAACGCATGACAAACTCCTGCAATTTTTGAAATTCTTGAAAAGAAAAATCACCGAAGTGATCGTCCGAGCGGCAGAAGAGCCATCGGGATCAATTTGATGTGCTGGAGCGCGAAAGGAATGCCGATGATCGTGATCGCCAGCACCAGTGCACTGACCAGATGGGCAACAGCAATTCCCCACCCGAAGATAAGGATCCAGATGATGTTGAGGATGACCCGTAAAACGCTGTTGGCATCGGGTTCCTCAACCAATTCTTTGCCGAAAGGCGCAAAGGTCGCCACGCCCAGCTTCATCGCCTGAATGCCGAAGGGGATACCGACGATCGTCAGGCACAGGCCGAGACCACCGATGATATAACCCAGTCCGGTAAAAAAACCGCCGAAAATCAGCCAGAGAATATTGCCCAACAGACTCATACACTCTTCTCCTTATGTACCTCTCGCCATCGGGTCCACCAGGCCTCCCGCTCAACGCCTTCGTCGCCCGGTGGAATGAAATCGTGGACCTCGTCAAAGGTCGAGACCCAATCTTCCGGGGGTACCTCATCTGCGATGACCAAGGCCTCGGCACCATTGGGATTGGCCTCCTGTGCGACCAGTACCACCGGATCTCTCACCTTGTCCATGCCCTCGGTCCACACGATGTGAGGAACGAAAGAAAGCTGCTCATAGGTCCAGAGATACTCGTCGAGCACAGTTCTCAATCGATCGTCGGCAACCCAGACGATTGTCTTTCGACCCTCGGAATAAAGCCTTTCGACCTCACGAACCACCAGGCCCGCACGTTTCGGGCTGGGAAGAGCATGGGTCATTACGCGCGTCATACCGGGATTCTAACAGGAGCCCACAGCGCCTTGCTAGAATCCTCCCATGAACGCAGCATCTGACGACGGCGCCACCTATATCGTTCGCGGTGGAAACCAAATTTCCGGAACGCTCAAGCCTGGCGGCAACAAGAACGCCGCCTTGCCCATGCTGGCATCGACCCTTCTCGGCGGTCAGCCGGTCCACCTCGAGAACGTGCCGGACATCAGGGATGTTGGCGCGATGCTCAATCTCCTGGGAGAATTGGGGGCAACGGTGACGGCTCAGGGGACCGGATGCTGGTCCGTCGACCCCTCTACAGTATCGACCCAGACCCTGACGTCGAGCCTGGCAGGGGATATTCGGGCCTCCTTCCTTCTTGCAGGCCCCCTGCTCGGCCGTTGGGGTCAAGCAGTTCTTCCCCGGCCTGGAGGAGACCGAATCGGCCGCCGACCGCTGGACACCCACCTGCATGCTCTGATCGAACTGGGCGCAGAGATTGAGGTCCAGCCCGACCGCTACGTGATGAAAGCACCCCGGGGCCTGCACGGCGCCGACATCTTCCTGCACGAGATGTCGGTCATGGGAACCGAGAATGCGGTCATGGCGGCAGCGCTCGCGAAGGGGACGACGACAATCCATAACGCTGCCTCCGAGCCACACGTTCAGGAACTGTGCCGCCTGGTCGAGAAGATGGGCTGTTCCATACAAGGCATCGGCACCAACGTTCTCGAGATCGAAGGGCAGAGGGATCTCGGCGGGGCGAAGGCAGTCGTTGGGCCCGACCCCATCGAGGTCGGATCCTTCATCGGTCTCGCTGCAGTCACCGGCGGACGATTGAGAATAACAAACGCCATGCCGCAACAGCACCATCGTATGACGCGCATTGGTTTCGGGCGGCTGGGTATCCAATGGGAAGAGGACGGGAATGATATCGTCGTTCCCGCCGAACAAACCCTGGAGATTCATGAAGATTTGACGGGAGGCATCCCGAAAATCGATGACGGGCCATGGCCGGCGTTCCCTCCCGATTTGACCTCGATCGCCGTAGTTCTGGCAACCCAGGCACGAGGAACGATCCTGGTCCACGAAAAAATGTTCGAAAGCCGATTGTTCTGGGTCGATCGACTAATTTCGATGGGCGCCCACATCGTCCTGTGCGACCCTCACCGTGCGGTCGTCGTCGGCCCGGCGCGTCTGCAAGGCCAAGACCTGGCCAGCCCCGATATCCGCGCCGGAATGGCGCTGGTCATTGCAGCCCTGTGTGCCGAAGGTGAAAGCACCATCCACAACATCAAACAGGTCGAGCGGGGTTACGAAAACCTCCACGAGCGACTGCAATCGTTGGGCGCAGACATCGAACGCACGACGTAGAGGCCTCTCCCCCTGTGTTTCCTTTGTGTTTTTTGGGTTCTCAGCGAGAATAATATCTTCCTTCGCGCTCGTTGCCAGAGACCTCAGCCCCAAATCCCTGTCCCCAAATCCCTGATCCCTAATCCCTGTTCCCTGCTACCATCCTGCGAAGGATCTCGATCCAACGAGACTCAGGAGGCATAATGCGTAGATTGTTTGTTTTCGCCGCCATTGTGATCGTTTTCGGCACCGTTCCCGCGGCCGCACAACAGGGTGAGTGGCGCTTTGCCACCAGGTTGACATCACTTTCGATTGACGCCATAACCGACCCAATCTTCGACACCGGCACTCAAATGGAGTCAGGTTCATCCCAGTTGACGGCCGCTATCGAGACGCAGTACATGGTGTCGGACGCGCTCGCTGTCTGCTTTTCATTGACTACAGCGCCGTTCAAACTCAACGGCAAGGGCGGCGACCTTGATGGAGAACGCCTCGGTGAGATCTGGTTCACGCCCTCTACCCTGACTTTACGATACGAGTTTCAACTCCGCGGGGGCCTGCAGCCCTACATCGGTGGCGGCCTCAACGCGACCTTTTACCTGTTTGACGACGTCGAACCCGTTCTCGAGGATTACGGCGTCACACAATTGGTCGCCAATCCCAGCTTCGGCTGGGTTTTCGAAGGGGGCCTCAACTACGACCTCAACAAAACGACCTTCGTCAGCCTGGACATCAAACTGATGGACCTCTCAAACACCCTGGATCTCGAGAACAACAACCAGGATAACCTCGACCGGGTCAATATCGAGGGTAGCCCGATTGAGATCGGCCTGGGCGTCGGTTGGCGGTGGTAGAGGGGCTCTCAGCTCAAAGAGCTCGGATACAGGATCTATCGATGTCACCTCAAAACTGATTCCAATTCAAGTGAACCTGATACTGTATTCGGGAGATCTCATTGAAAGGTCAGGTTTTCTGTCATGAGGGATCACTCACCCGTTTCGGCACGATCCATCCTCTTCCTGATCATTATCCTGTTCGTGTGCGCCCCGGCGGCAGCCGACTCCGATTGCCTCGAATTCGTCGGCAGGTGGCCTTTCGGTGATGCGGAAGGGATCGAGGTCGTCGGTGACTACGCATATTTCGGCAGCGGCCTTGCCCTCGTGACGGTAGACATCTCGCAGCCCGAACCACAGGTAGTAGCAACCCTCGATGTGGGCGGCGTCATTTGGCACCTGGAGGCAGTTGGGGACTCCCTCTATGCTGCGGTCGGCACCGGCACTTTCACAACCTCAAGACCATCGTCCGTGCGGCTTTTCGACGTCTCAAATCCTGAAGCGCCGGCAGAGGCCCCCGTGAGCGGACTCGAAGGATACGTCACTGCCTTGGCGAGCACCGAAGGTCTTCTGGCCGTCACCTTTCGGGACCCTTCGGCTCTCAAGCTTTTCGACGTGACCTCGCCCGAGAGCCCTGAAGAACTCGGTAGCATCGAAATTTTGGGTCACGATATTACACCGGGAGACGGGGTCCTGTTCCTTGCTGCGGGGGGTTTGGTTGTGATGGATATTTCCGACCCGCAGCAGATCACCCAAGTGGGCGAATACCACTTTCCCTCCTCAACCTTTGGCTTCGATGAATCTTTGGGCGGGATTCATATCCGAGGGGATTACGTCTATGGCACCACTTCCTGGGACCGTCTGGTGGTATTCGACGCCAGCGACCCGACGTCCCCTTCCATCGTCGGGGCAGTGGACGGGCGTTTCTCTAAGCCGACTACCAGCGGTGATTACATTGTTGTCGGTGCTCGAACGGAACGATTGCGCGTGTTTGATGTCAGCGACCCGACGGAGCCAGTAGCTCTTGGAAGCGTTGCCGGAGCCGGCGGCCTGGGCCGGATCGTTGCCTCCGGAGACAGGGTCTTCGGCACGAGCCGGGACTCCGGGCTCCACGTGGTAGACATCACCGATCCCACAACACCCGTCGATATCGCACACATCCCGACCCCTCAAAGGGGAATGGAATTGGCCATCATTGGTACCGATGTTTTTGCCATGAACTACAACGCCCTCCGCGTATTCGACCTCACCGAACCGGAGAATCCGATCGAGGTGGGCGTCTGGCCATCGAACTGTGAACTTACGGGCATGGGGACCGTTGGTGACTTGGTCTACCTGTTGTCATGGCGTAACTGCGACGAAGATCCTTCCACCATGTCGATCATCGACGTGTCAGAGCCTTCGAGCCCAGTTCGTATCGGCAAGGTCGAGCTTCCCCTGGGGGCCCAGGATGCACATGCAAGCTCGGGCCGACATGTGTTTGTCACCAACACCCTTGGGTTGATCGCAGTGGACGTCTCCGACCCGACCAGGCCGGAGCAGGTGGGATTCCTTGCCACCGAGGGTCGCGCGATTGACGTGGTCATCCATGGACACCACGCCTTCGTAGCCGACGGTAGTGAGGGCGTCGCCGTAATCGACATCAATGACCCGAGCCGGCTTCACCTGGTCGGCGAGTGGCACGGCAGCGACACGGTCTTCAGCCTTGCGGTGATCGATGACCTGCTCCTCGTGATGACGGGTGACAACGGACACAACTTCTTCATCGTAGACATCTCCAATCCCCATCAACCTGTCGAGGTCAACCGGATGGCAAACGGTCGCCGGTCCCTGCAAATCGCAGGCAACCGAGGCTACTCTTTCCACCGCGAGATCCACGTCGTCGACCTCAGTTGGCCATCGACGCCCGAGTATCTCGAGAGTACCGGGCTCGTGGGGGAGGTCCGCAGCGGCGCTGTCCTCGGTTCGCTGATCGTCGTCAGCGGTCATCGAGCCGGTCTCGAGGTCTTTCGCGGCTGCCACCTGATCGCAGACTTCAGTCACCAAAGCGATGGGGACACCATTCACTTCCAGGACACCACAACCGGTATCCCAACCTCTTGGATGTGGGACTTTGGCGACGGCGTCACCAGCACCGAGCAGAACCCAATCTACACCTTCGAGGGCCGCTGCGGTTACCCCGTGGTGAGCCTCACAGTCTCCAACGACGATGGTCACCACACGACAACGGCCCGTGTCACCCTCGGAAATGGGCATTGCTCTGACCGGAACGTGGCCTTCGACTGAATAGAGCGCCTGTTCCCCATCCCCGGCCTTCGGGAGAGCGCTTTCGGCTCTCCCGCTCGGCGCATTTCCCTCAAGGGGCAACAGGGTTTGCATCGGGAGTGAATCGCCCCTTGAGGAAAATGACCTCGGCGGCCTACGCCCTTCAGCCGAGACTCGATCGCTGAAGGTGTCGCCGTGGATGGCCAGGCATGGCTTTCTTCGCAACCTCTTCGTTGTCAGGGAGTCTACTCAATGAAGAAAACCATATCTGGCACGTCCCGTCCGGGGAATTGTCGGCGCCGGCCAGTCTTTTCTTTTCTCTCTGCGATCTGTGGTCTTCATTCTGAACGCGGGCCCTTATTGCGTGCCTCAGCCGAGAGAGGAAAACTGATACCTGACAGCTGATAGCTCCCTCTCTATTGCGCAGTGGGCTCGTCGCCGAAATCCTTGGGATCAAATCCCTCGGCGGCCCCGGCCTTGACCATTTCCTGTTTGACCAGGTCCTGGTGTTCGATCTCTTCTTCCCTCAGTTCGGCAAAGAGCTCTTTGACACCGGCGTCCTGGACCTCGGGAAGGGCACGATCGAAATAGTCGAAGGCCTTGACCTCTGCGGCCAGGGCAACCTCGAGGGCCTGCTGGATTGACATGAAGGCACGAGCTTCATCAAACTCCGGCGCCTCGACATCCCACAACATCGACCGGTCAACGTTCATCGGCTCGTCGCCAAAGATCTCCTTGCGCCGCGCACTCAACTCTTCGCCGTGCTTGGCCTCGTTGTGGGCCATGAAACGAAAGAACTTGGCGGCTTCTTCGGTGTGGTGGCTCTCCATCTGGTGGGCAAACTCGTTGTAGCGCTCCTGAGCTTCGTCCTCAACCAGGATTGCAAGATCCAGGGCGTCTTTGAGAGAGAGTTTCGAAAAGTCGATATCGGTAGTCATCGTTCCTCCTGTGCGGCGGCATGATACACCTCTTTGCCGGCCTTGGGGGGGGGAAGGTCGCAGGATACAGGGGTCAGGGGTTAGGGATCAGGGGTCAGGGGGCAAGGAACAATTCTCTCGCAAAGACGCCAAGAGCGCAAAGAAAACACAGGGGGAGACGAAGGAGAATTGTTTCCTGGGTTTTCCTCCGCATCTCAACACTTCTGCGTTCTCACCCCATGCGATTCGTTCGACGAATCGCTACCCCCGGGCGAGCACGACGCCACGCTGTGAGCTTTCGATGAAAGCAAGGACCTGATCGACGTCCTGTTGACCGGCCAACTCTTCTTTGATCTTGGCAACCGCCTGGCTGGTATTGAGCTTGGGGCTGCGCATGATTCGCCACATGGCGGTCAAGGCCTTGCGCCGATCCTCCGAGAAACCCTTGCGTTCCAGACCGATGGTATTCGGCCCGAAGCACCGCGCCGGCCTATTCCCAACGATCTTCATGAAGGGCATGCTGTCCTTGGTGACAATGCTGCCACCACCGATAAAGGCGTGCTCGCCTACCCGACAGAACTGATGGACGGCCGTCAGGGCCCCAATGGTCGAACCATCGCCGACATCGACGTGCCCCGCCAAGGTCGCGTTATTGGCAAAGATGACGCCCGACCCGACCCGACAATCGTGGGCGATGTGGGCGTAGGCCATGAATAGGCAATCGCTGCCGATAGTCGTCAGACCACCACCCCCGGGAGTGCCACGATGGATGGTAACGAACTCCCGAAAGACGTTATTGTCCCCAATCTCCAACCGAGTCGACTCTCCGGCATACTTGAGATCCTGAGGCGGCGCCCCGATCGAGCCATGACTCTCGAAGCGATTGTCCGACCCTATGGTTGTATCTCCCGACAAACGATTCAGCGGTCCTACGACACACCGATCACCAAGGCAGACACCGGCCTCGATGACGGCCAGGGCGCCAACAACGACGTCCTCGCCCAACTGCGCCTTCGCATCGACAACTGCGGTGGGATGGATCGTCGTGCTCATG
>Ga0164315_10003103_pt1 | contig 12832 bp, 13 predicted proteins | sample GuaBasSedimGuay6_FD_113737 | JGI IMG/M metagenome (GOLD analysis project Ga0164315, IMG submission 113737) | Subseafloor sediment microbial communities from Guaymas Basin, Gulf of California, Mexico - Guay6, Core 4569-2, 0-3 cm | ecosystem: Environmental > Aquatic > Marine > Hydrothermal vents... | reverse complement strand
TGAAAAAATCGACTGCTTTTTCAAGGGAAGCTACATCTCTTACACTTGTTACAGAAAATTGCCTACTTATTCGTCGCAACAGACCGGACAAAACGCGACCTGCACCGAGTTCAGCAAAGAGCTTCGTTTTTTGCTGATGAATTTTATTGATACAATCCTCCCAGAGAACTGGTTTTGTTAATTGAGCAATGAGGTTATCTTTTAATTCAGATGGGTCTGTGTGAAGGCAGGCATCAGCATTTGATACAACGGGAAAAGAAGCTGTTTTCATCTCAATTTGTTCAAGTTTTTTTCTTAATCCATCTTGAGCGTTTTTCATGAGATCGCAGTGAAATGGCCCGCTAACTGTTAGCAAGGTGGCGTTTCTTGCGCCTTCAGCTTTTGCTTTGGCAATGACTTCTGTAAGTGCTCTGATGTGACCGGCAATGACAATTTGCCCGGGGCAGTTTAAGGCAGCAGCCTGTGCGATGCCTGATTCTGACATTTCTTCACAAATCTCAAGAACCCGTTCTCTTTCCATGCCCATAATTGCAGCCATTCCACCGGTACCTTGTGGACATGAGGCTTCCATCAGTTCACCACGAAGTCTTGTTAATGCTACAGCATCTTTAAAACTCATTACATTAGCTGCCACTAAACTTGCGTATTCACCAATTGAATGACCGGCAGTTATTGATGGTGTAACACCTTTGGACTGAAGAACCTTCATACAGGCAATGCTTGTCGTGAGAATAGCAGGTTGGGTATTAAATGTTTTTTTCAGTTCTTTTTCAGGACCTTTCCAACATAGTTTACTAAGAGAAAAGCCAAGTACTTCATCAGCTTCAGCGAATACTTCTCTGGCTTCTTTGTATTCATCAGCAAGTTCTTTTCCCATGCCGATAATCTGAGATCCCTGTCCAGGGAATATAAATGCAACGTTCATTTTTAACTACTTTCTTTTACGTGAATCTTCTTTAATCAGGTTTGTAGCAATAACATTTCTTTGGATTTGATTAGTACCTTCGTAAATTTGAGTAATCTTGGCATCTCTCATCATTTTTTCAACAGGATATTCACGCATATAGCCATATCCTCCTAAAACCTGAACAGCATCGGTTGTTACCTTCATTGCAACGTCTGAAGCATAGACTTTTGCCATACTTGCAAGTTTCTGAGCATCTTTAGCCTTGGCATCTGTTGCTCTGGCCGCTCTGTAAACAAGGCCTCTGGCGGCTTCAACGGATGTTGCCATGTCTGCCAGCATATGAGAAATTGCCTGAAAACTAATGATAGGATGACCAAACTGACGTCTTTCACGGGCATAAGGGATAGCTTCATCAAGTGCCCCTTGTGCAATACCAAGTGCCTGTGCTCCAACACCTGGTCGTGAATGGTCGAGTGTTTTCATTGTAATCATGAAACCTCGCCCTTCTTTTCCTATAAGGTTTGCAGCTGGAATTCTACAATCTTCAAAGATTAATTCCATTGTGGCAGATGATCTAATACCAAGTTTTTTCTCTTTTTTACCGAATTCAAAACCTGGAGTGCCTTTTTCTACGATAAATGCACTTGCGCCACGACTACCTTTCTTTTTGTTGGTAATTGCAATGACAGTATAAATATCTGCTTCGCCACCATTGGTGATCCATTGTTTCCTACCGTTTAAGATATATTCGTCACCATCTTTTACAGCAGTAGTTTTTACTCCTGCTGCATCACTTCCGGCATCTGACTCTGTCAATGCGAAGGCAACAAGTTTTTTGCCTGCAGCAATATCAGGAAGATATTTTTGTTTTTGTTCTTCAGAGCCATGAAGGATGATTGGATAGCTTCCAAGAGCATTTGCTGCAAAAGATACACCAACGGCACTACATACGCGGCTGATTTCTTCCATAGCAATTGATAATTCGAGACATCCTCCACCAAAACCACCATATTCCTCAGGGATGTAAACTCCCATGAGATCTGCTTCCGCAAGCTTGTCCAGACATTCACGAGGGAAAATTTCTTTTTCATCGAGTTCTGCACGAACTGGTTTAATTTCGTTTTCTGCTATTTGTCGACAAAGTTCCTGTATTTCCAATTGGTCTTCTGTAAGATGTAATGGCATAAAGTTTTAACCTTTCTAAAGAATATTGTAAAAAGTTGTTTTATTAAAAATTTCGATTTTTATTGTATAGCAAATCTTACCATTTTAATGAAGGTAAGTTAATTTTATATTATTAATTTTAAGTAATTAATGATTTGTTCCAGCGGATAACGATTCCACCCCAGGTAAGCCCTGCACCAAATGCTACGAGTAGTACATTGTCACCGTCTTTTAGTCGACCAGTACGATATGCTTCGTCAAGTGCTATACCAAGAGAGGCGGCAACAGTATTTCCAAACTTATCAATATTTATGATAGTTTTATCCATAGGGATTTTCAGCTTACGCATTGCGTTTTTTATAATTCGGACATTAGCCTGATGGGGGACAACAAGATCAATATCTTCAGTAGTGAGGTTAGCTTTTTCCAGTGCTTCAAGACTGGCATTGGCCATGGCCCTTGCTGCAAATTTGAATGTTTCCTTACCTTCCATTTTGATATGGTGGAGTTTTTCATCAATACTGGCATGAGTTGGTGTATGAAGTGAGCCTCCGGCAGGTTGATAAAGATGTTTCCATCCAGTACCATCAGATTTAATAAATGATGCGAGAATTCCTCGTCTATCTTCAGCAGCTTCAGGCTTCTCTTCTCTTGACAAGACCATGGCTCCTGCACCATCACCGAATATGACGCAGGTATTTCTGTCTGTCCAGTCAACGAGTCTGGAGTTAGCATCAGTTCCAATTACAAGAACATGTTTAGCCATACCACTTGTAATGAAATTTGAACCGACAACAATGCTGTATATATAACCGGAACAGGCTGCTGCAAGATCGAAACAGGCTGCATTTACAAGATTTAGTTTTGACTGAAGAATGCAGGCTGTTGAAGGAAATACATAGTCAGGCGTAAAGGTGCCACAGACCACAAAATCAATGTCAGGAGGTGTGAGCCCGGCATCTTCAATTGCTTTTTTGGCTGCTTCTAGAGCCATGTCAGACGTAGCTTTACCTTTTTCGAGGATACGTCGTTCTTTGATTCCTGTTCTGCTGACTATCCATTCGTCTGATGTATCAATAGTTTTTTCAAGTTCAGCATTTGTTAATATTTTTTCAGGGACATAAGAACCTACACCTGAAATAACAGCCTGATAAGGAAGCCTATCCACGATTACACACCTCTTAATTTCTAACAAAAATTCTTATTAATCTCAGTTATTCGATTCAGTTTTCATTGATTGAACAGCATTGCTTTTTTGTAACCGATCTGCAAGTGCGATACAATGTTTAATGGTAGTAGATTTTGAACTTCCATGAGCTATGATACACGTACCATCAACACCTAAAAGTGGGGCACCGGCATACTGGGGGTTTTTAGTAGAAAACCGAGCCATAGTATTTCCAAAAGACTGAAGTTGTTCCGGTTTTAAATTAAAGCCTGAAATTTCTTTTTTAATTAATCCCTGAAGAACATTTGATATTGCTTCTGAGGATTTTAACAAAATGTTACCTGCAAAGCCGTCAGTAACAACAACATCAGCCATACCAGAAAATACACCTGAAGGTTCAACATTACCGCAAAAATTTAAAGTACTTTCTTCCAGCAGTTTATAAGTCGCAAGTGTCTGCTCATTACCTTTTTTGGCTTCTTCACCAATATTAAGTAATCCAATTCTGGGATTCGTTGCATTTAACACATGCTTTGCATAAGCATTACCCATTATTCCAAATTGTAGTAAATGTGCCGGTTTACAATCAACATTGGCACCTACATCAAGGACAATTACATCATTTGAAATAGTAGGCATAACACAGGCAATTGCCGGACGTTCCATTCCATTAATTCTACCTAAAATAAAAACACCAGCAGCCATTACTGCACCAGTATGACCGGCAGAAACGAGAGCACCATCATCGAGCTCTTTAGCGATTTTGGCCGCAACAGCAATAGAGGAATCAGGTTTTCTTCTGATAGCCTTTGCTGGATGTTCATTCATTTCAATTGTCTCAGAAGCATGCTTTACAGTGATTTTAGACAAATCTATATTACAGCCAGCAATTTTAGCTTCGTCACCAACGAGTATTACATCTATTCCAAATTCTTCAGCAGCTTCAACTGCCCCTTTAGTTATTTCATAAGGGGCATGGTCGCCACCCATTGCGTCTAATACAACTGGCATATGTAGATTATTCCTCTACATCTAAAACTTTTAGATTTTTATAGTGACCACAGTGTTTACAAACTCTGTGAGGAAGTTTAGGTTCGCTACATTTTGGGCACGCTTGTGTTGCTGGAACCTGCAATTTATGGTGTCCTCTACGATGTCTTCTTGTAGACCTTGGACTCTTTTTCTTTGGAACTGCCATGGGACAGTCACCTCATCTCTTTATTAAAATTAAGTGGAAACTCACTGATAATAGGTCTTATCAACTAATTTTCCGATAAATTACTTAACTGCAGTAATTTCAAAATACCTACAGAATCTCGAATATTACATAATGAACAAGAAACATGTCAAGTATCTTTAGACCAGATAGTACAGAAAGTCAAAGAAGGTTAGGGGTTATTTGTGTATTTTTATGTGTAAATTTAGTCACATACGTCTAAAATTTGAGCTTATCGAAGTTTGAAATCTGAGGAATTTGATTTTCCTAGAGTTTCATTATTCCAATTCCTGAAGCTGTTCCAATAAAGAGTGTCTTTTGCTTAACATCAATAGCAAGTGAAGTAACATCGTTACTAGGTAATCCTGTTTCAAGGGTAATCAGCTGAGAGGATTTATCAGATTCAGTTAATATACCAAGCCCTGATCTTGTGGCCAGATACAGTTTACCTTCAAAAGAAATAATATCATAAATTTCAGGTGTAGGGATATTCAGGTTGCCGGTTCGCTGTTGAGTTTTCATTTCACCGTTGAGGCCAGCGACAAGATGACTTCCTGTTCCCTTGTAGGTTGTCCATTGACCTTTCTTAAGTATGGAGAGCCCATTTTTTGTACAGAATAGATATCTGTTATTTTCTTTATCAAATTTAATTTTTTGTATATTATTTCCGGTGAGGGGGCAATTCCCCTTTTCGTTTGCAACCATTCCACCCATTGGAGACTGGTAGTCACCATACAATCGTTTCCAGAAGTGGTTTGTGTTCAAGCTTTCTGAATCGACGGACCCTGCAGAAAGTTTTCCCATGAATTCTTTATGTGCAGCAAGATCAAAGCGATGTAAACCAAAGAGTGTTCCAAGCCAGAGATAGTTTGTACCATCAGTACCGATTGATTGCATTTGTTTCGTTGGTGAATAGCTTGTTGCAGAAGATACATCCAATTTTCTCCATTCACCTGAGTTATTTCTTAATATTTCTGCTCCAGAGTTTGTAGCAGACCACAGATCGTTGCCTACAGGGATAATTTCATTGCTGTTTCCGATTGGTTGTCTCTCCCAGCTTTGACCATTGAAATAAGAAAATCCCTCAAAACCGGCAATGTAAACTTTTTCATCTTTTACATTAATAGAATTGATTTTACAGTTATCTGCAGCATCTATATATTTTTTGATTCGTCTATCTTCTGCCGGTGTATATGGCAGGACAGAGTAAAGAAAGTGTTCTGTTCCAATCCATAAAATGTCATTACCAAAGGCTAGAGATGTAACATATTCATCAGATTCATCTTTTGTGATTTTAATGACTTTTTCAATGTGGTTTTGTGCGCTAATGGCATTACCAGCTGTGTTCACAGTGGTTCCTGATGAAAAACAGCCAGTCAGGGTAAAAGAAAGTGTAAAAAGAATGGTGATAGAGATTAATAAAGGAAATGACAGAGATTTGGTTTTTTTCATATTGATTCTTTTACTCCTAAATTATAAACAGGGAAACAATTCTCTTAATACTAGATGACAAAAATAGTTTTAAAATGTTCCACTTAATTTAACATGTTCACTGGTCTTCAGGAAAACTTTTAGAAAAGTTTAATTAAATCGCCAATTAAGTTGTTGTGAATTTTATGCTGTGATATACTTTCCCGCTTTTTAAGGTATATAAATTGTTACTTTTATTTTTCACAGTTTTTTTTGGTGTTTTTAATGTCAGTCTGTTTTAGGACTTTCTGTCGATTGGAGCAATGAAAAGCTTGTGTATATAATCGGAGGTATAGCTTTGAGTCTCTCTGGTTCTTTAAATGTTTATGAATTTGAAGGAGGTGTCCATCCTCCTCACAGTAAAAAGTCTACTGAGGCTAGTTCTATTGAGGTGATGCCTCCTCCCAAGACAGTGGTAATTCCTTTGCAACAGCATATTGGTGCTCCTTGCAAGGTCTGTGTCAAGGTTAAGGATGAGGTAAAACGCGGGCAGGTTATTGGTACAGCAGGAGGCTTTGTTTCAGCTCCTGTTCATTCCAGTATTTCAGGAAAGGTCAAAAAAGTTGAACTAAGGCCTCATATTGCCGGTGGAGAAGTAATGGCTGTGGTCATTGAATCTGATGGTAAGGATGAAGCCGTTGACTTTAATGGTGTAAAAGATTACAAATCTCTTTCTCCCCAAAAATTACGGGAAATCGTGATGAAAGCCGGGATTGTAGGTATGGGAGGCGCTGCTTTCCCAACACATGTGAAGATTACTCCTCCTCCTGGTGAAAAGTGTGATGTCGTTATATTAAATGGTGCTGAGTGTGAACCTTATCTAACATCGGATCATCGTGTAATGGTTGAACATGGTGATGATATTATTGCCGGTCTTGAAATATTAATGCAGGTTCTGGAAGCAGAAAAAGGCATTATTGGTATTGAAGATAATAAACCTGACGCCATTAAGGTCTTAAGTGAACTTGTAGAGGATAAACCATCAATTACAGTGCTGCCATTGAAAGTAAAATACCCTCAAGGTGCTGAACTTCAGTTGATTAAAGCGGCCTTAAATCGTGAAGTCGGCCCAGGTAAATTACCTATACATGAAGGTGTTGTTGTGCAAAATGTTGGTACTGCAGCAGCTATATTTGACGCAGTGAAAAATGGGAAACCACTCTACGAGAGAGTCGTAACCATAACCGGCAATTCAATAGCAGAGCCTAAAAATCTGTTAATTCGGGTTGGAACTTCCTTTAAAGATGTTCTCGAATATTGTGGTGGTTTCTATCCTCCTCCAGGAAAGATTATTTCAGGTGGCCCGATGATGGGTACTGCAATTAAAAATCTTGAGGTTTCAGTAATAAAGGCTACTTCAGGAATACTTTGTCTTTCCGAGTCTTTTGTTGATTCAGATCCTTATTCAAATTGTATTAAATGCGCAAGGTGTGTTGATGCCTGTCCAATGTTTATTGTTCCTTCAATTTTAGGGAATACAATTGAATTTATGAATTATGAAAAAGCTGAAGCATTACATGTCATGGATTGTAAAGAATGTGGTTGTTGTACTTTTGTATGCCCTGCTAAAAGGCCTCTGGTACATTGGTTTAAATTTGCAAAAGCGAAAATCGTTGCTGCCAAACGAAAAAAGAAAGGATAGGTTGATTAAATGGCTGACAATAAAGAAAATATACCGGAATTAATCGTATCAGCAAATCCCCATATCAGGCATATGGATTCAGTTCCCCGTATTATGTCTGATGTATTGGTTGCTCTTTTTCCTGCTTTTATCGCAGGGATTTATTTTTTCGGATTAAGGGCTTTTTCAGTTACTCTGATTTGTGTGCTCGGTGCAGTTTGTGGCGAGGCTCTGGTTCAATACTTAAGAAAAGTGCCTATAACTATTAATGATGGCAGTGCTATCGTAATGGGCGTGTTAATGGCATTTTGTTGTCCTGTTACGCTTCCGTTCTGGATGGCATTTTTGGGAAGTTTTCTCGCAATCATAATAGCCAAACAGGCTTTTGGTGGTTTAGGAAATAATCCTTTTAATCCGGCACACATTGGTCGTGCTTTTTTACTTGCCTCCTGGCCTGTTGCAATGACAACCTGGGTTTTGGTCAGTAAAATTGCAACTCCTTTGTCATATGATCTTGGTGGTAAAGCCCGGGTTATGGGGCTTTGGTGGAACCCATTCTGGAGTATGGCAGATATTGATAAAATCTGTACTCAGTCAAATCTTGATGCCATAACTGGTGCAACTCCTCTGGCACATATAAAATCACTGGTTGCTTCCGGTAACATGGAAGCGGCATTCATCTTTGCTAAAGAATCACTATTTGGCTGTTTTATAGGTAATGTAGGAGGTTCTATTGGTGAGACTTCTGCACTGGCTCTACTTTTGGGTGCTGTTTATCTTTTCTCCAGAGGTCATATAAGCTGGAGAATTCCTGTTCCTATGATTACTGTAGTATTTGTTCTTACCTTGTTGTGGACTGGTTCAATATCTATAGCTTTGTTTAATCTTGTTGCCGGTGGCCTGATGATAGGTGCTTTCTTTATGGCTACAGATATGGTGACTACTCCTGTTACAGGAACTGGTCGAATAATTTTTGGTGCAGGATGTGGCTTGATAATTTTTTGCATAAGACAGTTTGGTGCATACCCTGAAGGTGTATGTTATTCAATTTTGTTGATGAATGCGGCAACTCCTATTATTGATCATTATACGTTGCCAGCTATTTTCGGGGCGGTGAAAACTAATGCCTGAGATGTTAAAATTAACTTTAATCCTACTTGTCGTTTGTCTTTGTTCAGCTGGTGCTTTGTCACAGACTTATAACAGTACAAAAGAAAAAATTGCAAAAAACAGAAAAGCAACGGAATCAATTGCCAGACTCGCAGTTTTGCCTGGTGCAACTTCTGTTAGTATCTTTAATGCCGATAAATCTGTTGAATCAAAAACTTCAGATTCAGCAATAAAAGCATTTGCCGGCACTGACGATAGCAAAAAACAAATTGGATATGCCTTTAAGGTGTCTGAAAAAGGTTTTTCAGGTGACATTGATGTTATGGTTGGCTGTGCTAAAAATAAAAAAGGTCTTTTAGCTGTTACAGGTACGAGGGTATTGCGACATAGCGAAACTCCCGGCCTTGGAGCCGAAATGAATACTGTGGCTTATAGTGATACTCAAAAATTTGGAGATAAAGCTGTACCAAAGTTTCAAAAGCAATTTATTGGAAAAACAGTTGAACAGCTTTATTTGAAAAAACTTGATCCCAAAAAAGGAACAATTGATTCAATGACTGCTGCTACCATATCTTCTAAAGCTTTTACTAAAGCCGTAAGAGAAGGTATTGAAACCTTTAAGGAGGTGTCAAAATGAGTAGTGCTGCTAACGAGTTTACAAAAGGAATTGTCAGGGAAAATCCTGTATTTGCTTTACTTTTAGGCTTATGTCCAACTCTTGCTGTTACAACCAGTTTGAAAAATGGTGTTGGTATGGGGCTTGCAGGTGGAGCCGTTCTTATTTGTTCAAATATTGTAATCTCTCTTCTTCGCAAGGTTATTCCTCCGAAGATAAGAATTCCTATTTTTATCGTTGTTATTGCCTCTTTTGTTACAATAATTGATTTGCTAATGGAGGCTCAGGTTCCCGACTTACATAAAAGTCTTGGCCTGTTTATTCCTCTTATTGTTGTTAACTGTATAATTCTTGGTCGTGCAGAAGCTTATGCCTATAAAGAAGGAATTTTGAATTCTGCTCTTGATGGTATGGGAATGACTGTTGGTTTTACCTGGGCTCTTGCTTTAATTGGTGGAATCAGAGAAATTCTTGGAACAGGAAATCTATGGGGAATGCCCTGGAATGTGGCGTTAGGCTCTATACCTGTTCTTGGTAATATTCTTGGCCCAATAGCGACGACCTTTTCCGACATACTTGGTGCAATTGGTATTCAACCGGCAATTTTGATGATACTTCCTCCAGGTGCTTTTATCTTAATGGGAGTGTTAATGGGCTGGTTCCAACATCGTAAATTGAAAATGGAGGCAGGCTTATGAAAGAGTTAATACTTATTTTAATTTCTGCTGCTTTAGTTAATAACTTTGTCCTGGTAAGATTCTTAGGACTTTGCCCTTTCTTTGGAGTTTCTAAAAAAATTGAAACTGCTATTGGAATGGGCATGGCAGTAATTTTTGTTATGGTTTTAGCTTCTATTGTGACCTGGGGAATATGGAACTTTGTCCTTGTCCCCGGGCCTTCTAATATCTTACAACAACTGTTTTTACCGGAAGGTCAGTCTCTTGATCTTACGTATTTAAAAACGGTGGCTTATATTCTTGTTATAGCGAGTCTGGTACAGTTGACAGAGATGTTTTTAATGAAAAACAATCCTTCTTTGTATCAGGCATTAGGAGTATTTCTTCCTCTTATAACAACAAATTGTGCTGTTTTAGGTGTAGCTTTGATTAATACACAGGATAAAAATTATAGTCTTGCGCCTACGTTGGTTCACGCTGTCGGTGCTGGTCTTGGTTTTACTCTGGCTCTTGTTTTAATGGCCGGAATCCGTGAAAAACTTGAAGATCATAATGTACCTAAGGCTCTTGATGGGTTTCCTATTGCATTTATTACTGCCGGATTAATGGCCATAGCATTTCTTGGTTTTTCCGGAATGATTACAGATTAAGAGAGGGCGTGAGATAATGATTGGTGAAGTTGGTTTAGCAATTGGTTTTATGAGTGTCCTCGGTGGTGTAATGGGACTTGGTCTTGCTGTAGCTTCAAAGAAGTTTGCAGTAGAACATGACCCTCGTCTTATTGAGCTTATGGAAGCACTTCCCGGTGCAAACTGTGGTGCTTGCGGATTTCCCGGATGTCAGGGATATGCTCAAGGTGTACTCGATGGTGTTGCAGAAACTAATCTTTGTGCCCCCGGTGGTGCAGATTTAGTTGGAGAACTTGCAAAAATAATGGGTGTTGAGGCCAGTACCCTTGAACCGGAACTTGCAATTGTTCGCTGTCAGGGAAAAGACGCAAACTGTGTAAGTGACGCAAGGTATGTGGGCGTACAAAGCTGTAGAGCCTGTCAAATTCTTGCCGGTGGAACAAAAGCCTGTAATTTTGGTTGTCTCGGATTTGGTGACTGTGTTGATGTTTGCCCATTCGGTGCAATATACATTGGCCCCGATAAATTACCACTTGTCGTTGATGAAAAGTGCACAGGTTGTGGAAAATGTGTTGAAGCTTGTCCTAGAGCAATTATTTGCTTGCAGCCTGAAAGTCAGAAAACCCATGTTCTGTGTATTAATACAGATAAAGGTGCAAAGTCTAACAAGGTATGTAAAACAGCCTGTATTGCTTGTCGCAAGTGTGTAAAGGCTTGCCCTTTTGATGCAATCAAAGTTGTAAATAATGTGGCAATTATTAATGCTGAAAATTGCAGAAATTGTGGTCTTTGTACTGCTGCCTGTCCAAAATCCAGTATTCTTGATGGAGCAGCAGACTCAAGGCAACAGGCTTATATTCAGGAAACCTGCACGGGATGTGGTGAATGTGTTTCAACCTGTCACTGTGATGCTATTACTGGTGAAGAAGGAAAAAGACACAAGATCAACCCTGTTAAATGTACAGGTTGTGAGGCCTGTCTTGATAGTTGTCCTGTAACTGCTATTGCAATGCGCGATCGTTAGTTCGTTAGTTCAGAAATAAGGTTAAATCTGGATATTTTGCCTGATCTTGCTGTAAGATGTTTTACGTGAACTTACTATAAGGTGTATAGTAAATGCAGGTTCGATGTTTCATATATAGATTTTGGTTCTATTTTTTAGGAGTATGGATATGAGTACGAGAAGAAGAAGATCCTATGTTTCAAAGCCTAATTTTCAGATAAAACTGACAATTATTTTTATGCTAATGGTTACTATTGTAGCTAATCTTGTTGGTGGAATGTGTTATTGGCTCATTTCAGAAAAGTTTCATAATCTTGTTGCTCAGGCTCCAGATGATTTTGCTGAAATTACGACAAACGATGTGGCTCAGTTTTTATTACCTAAAATATTATTTGCCCAGGGGGTCAGTCTTCTCATTGTTTTTGTCTTGTCCATGTTGGTGACCCATACCATTGCCGGGCCTGTTTACCGAATGGAGCGGGTTGCCCGCGAAATTGGGGCCGGTGATCTGACCGGTAAAACCAAGTTACGGCCCAGGGATGAACTAAAAGAGCTGGCAGATGCTTTTAATGTTATGACTGAAGGTCTTGTTGAAAAAATAAGAATCGTTCGTGAAGAAGTTGCAGCATGCGAAGATGAAGTTGGCAACAGTTATGATTTTACTGCAATGACTAAAGCTCTTTATTCTTTTGAATTACCGGAAGATTCAAAGGGCGAGCTTGATGATTCAGATGTTGATGAAGCTGATGATACAGATAAAGAAGAAACTAATTCAGATAATGACAAAGATTCTGATGAAGAGGTTGTCACATAATATAAGCTTAAGTTGTTAAGGCTTTTGCTGTAACTTTTTAAGATAAAGTGAAAAAGTTGTAAAAAAAACGAAAGTTGTTAAAAACTTGCTTGACCTTATTTTGGTTGAGTGTTACACTTTCGTTCTGCTTTTAGAGGTAAGCCGGAGTGGCGAAATGGTATACGCGATGGACTTAAAATCCATTGGGGTTAAACCCGTGCCGGTTCGAGTCCGGCCTCCGGTACATTTTTTGAAATACGTCGCGGGATGGAGCAGTCAGGTAGCTCGTCGGGCTCATAACCCGGAGGTCGCAGGTTCAAATCCTGCTCCCGCAACCAACCCCAGGAAATCCAAGAGCACTCCGATCAATTCAGCGGAAAGACGACGGTCCTCTGAGATCAACAAGAACTCGGGGAGCGGATCGCGGATGACGGTCGTCTTTCCGCTGAATTGATCGG
>Ga0164315_10003102_pt1 | contig 12835 bp, 17 predicted proteins | sample GuaBasSedimGuay6_FD_113737 | JGI IMG/M metagenome (GOLD analysis project Ga0164315, IMG submission 113737) | Subseafloor sediment microbial communities from Guaymas Basin, Gulf of California, Mexico - Guay6, Core 4569-2, 0-3 cm | ecosystem: Environmental > Aquatic > Marine > Hydrothermal vents... | reverse complement strand
ATAAAGGATTTGAATTATGGCATTAATAGTAATTTCAGGGCACGCTCAATCAGGAAAAAATACATTGGGCGATATAATGAAAGCGAAGTTTAAAGAAAATTATTTTACTATGGCTTATGCGAACGACTTAAAGAGAAAATTGCGGAAGGATTTTGATTTGTCTTGGGATCAGTTGCATGGGGAACTTAAAGAGGTGCCAGATACTAGGTATGTGAAAAATGTTGTTGATGGTAAAGTTACACACTGGACACCCAGAGAGATTATGCAGTTTATGGGCACTGATGTTTATAGGGCCATTGATGATGATTTTTGGATTAAACAATTATTTAAATACATTGACAGGAACTATTTAGAGAATGTAATTATAACAGATGGTAGATTCCCTAGTGAGATCGCTGCTGTGACATCACGTGGAGGCATCCATATAAGAGTAGAGAGAGTTCATGACAAGAAAGTTCATGGTAAAACACATGTATCTGAAACAGCTCTCGATGATTCTGATACTGCTGATTTTGTAGTAAATAATAACGGCACTAAAGAAGATTTAGCTATAGTAGCCGAAAAGATAATAAAGGAGATTGAAAATGGCCGATGAAAAAAAGTATGATATAGGTATTGATCCTAAACAAGTAAGTAGCGTTAATATCAGTAGATACGCAGATGGTTACAACTATGCAAGTGTTTCTATTAAAGCTGCTGACAATGAATACATGAGTATTCATTATGAATGGAAAGGTAACACTGTCCCAGAGTTTGCACTCAATGCTATGGAAATTATGAAAGTATTGGGAATGGAAAAAGCTGGTATAGTCGAAGGTAATGAAGAAGCTCATGATCACTTTGAAGATCGAGCTAAAAAGGGGTTACCTCCTTGGATGAAGAAAGATGATGAAGAAGAGGAAGATCCTAAAAAGAAAAAGAAGACTGATAAGAAAGACAAAAAGAAAGACGATAAGAAAAAGAAAGATAAAAAGAAATAATATTATAAATTAAAGTTAAGGAGGATTTATTATGCCTATTTCTGAAGGTGAGTTTAGAGAGCCTACTCTAACAAGATATCAAGAACGATATCCAATGTCTTACAATAAGAACGATAGATACACAGACACGGTAGTGAATCCTAAAATTCTTCAAGCAAGATCAAACAGTGTTGATGGAAGTGGTTGGAAAATTCCTGGGTATAGTCCTAGCCATAATTCAATCTCAGTTGAGAGTGTTAATTTAACTACTGACAGTCCAACATTTAAACCGTATTAGAATTAAAGGGGTATTATGAACACAGAGGAAAGGTTGGAAGTATTTAAAGCAGAACTAGATGTCATATCTGATAATAGAATTAAAGAATTTACTAAATTATGTATTGCATCTGGACCAGATTATTTCTTTTCTGATTGCCCTGCCAGCACTACGGGTAAGTACCACCCATTAAATGAGATTAGTTGGGACGGTACAATTATTCATACAAAGAGAGTTTTCAATGTAGCATATTCTTTGTGTAGAGGTTTGGGGGTTGAGCATAGTAGAGATCCTATTTTATGTGCATGTATAGTTCATGATTTAGTTAAGAAAGGTTGGAAGGGTTCCCAGTGGTCTCAAAAGAACCATCCTCAATTAGCTGCCGAACTAATAGCTAGCATTCAAAAGGACACCCAGTTATTAACTGCAGAAGAATTCAAGATAGTGTATGGTAGTGTGTATTACCATTACGGACCTTGGGCAGTAAAAGCTACTAGGAAACCTATGTCTGAATATACAATGGAAGAATTGTGTGTCTATACTAGCGACTATGTAGCCTCTAAAAGATTTATTGATGTGCAATATAAGGATTTAGATCATGAGTAGCACAAAATATTTAGATGAGTTCATGTTGGATGATAAAGGTCAAGTAACTAAAGATGTAATGGACACAATAAAAGATTATTGTGGGTTATTCGCTTTCGTTATGACAATTTGTGGTCATGATGAGTTTTCAAATCATGAGAAGAAGGCATTGATTAATAATATAATTGAATCTTCTTTAAAATTTATGGGAAGACGCTATCAGGCTAATCTTAGCTTGTATAAAAAACAAGTTACTGCTAACTTACAGGCCGGTAAATTATTTGAAACACTTTCAGAGATTCCAGCTAAAATGCAAGAGGATTACGAGATTGGTATTGAAGATGCGCGTCATTTTCTATTTGCAGAAGTTCAAGACATTTTAAAAATTCTAAAGACAGATTTAGAACTATAAAAGGAGATGCTTATGACAAACAAAGATAATCATTTTGGAAGTTTAGGAACAGGAGAATTAAGACCAGGAGCAACACCTAGAAGGTACGAGCCTAAAGAAGGAGTTAAAAATTTAAATGAAAGAATCCATAAAGAAAGTAAGCAGATGGATAGTCATAATAACTTACCTTTTTCTTTTAGAAAACCTCACAAACCTAAAGGGAGGCCCTCTCTAGTACAATGCGTTAATTGTGGAGAGGTAACTTACGGATCTACAGCTACTGTAGGTATTATTTGTAAAAAATGTAATAAATTTTCTTCTGTATCTGAGGTAGTTTATGAAGATTAATACAATGAAGCAGGGAAGAAAAGGCAGACCTATCGGTTTTAGGTTGAGTGAAGCTAGTAAACGAGCAATCAGTGAGGCTAAGAAAGGTCAAAAACACAAAGAAACTACAAAAAATAAAATATCTAGATCTTTACAGACTTACTTTAGAAAAAAGAATCCTCTATCAGAAGAATTAATTAATACTTATTGTAGAGTTTCAGATGATTTAATGTGTGATTGGATAAGCGAAATATCAGATGATCTAGATGATTGTAGAGATGTGCTTACCCAAAGAGCTATGTATAATAAATTACGTATTGAAATATCTTATGGTTATAATATAGAAGAGATATTTAGTCACTCTATGACACCCGAATTATTGTTAATGGTTAAGGAGTTTGTAGAGGAGGAGAATGACTAATGGGTGGTACTGGAAGTGGAAAACCTAAAAAACCTGAAATTAAAAAACTTATACGAGAGATAATACCAACTGATAGAATTTTTAGTAATGAAGAAGCTCAAATGTATGAGGAGTTTATAGGAGCGTATCTTGCTGATTTTGATCAAGATGAATTAATATCCAGTGATATGGATGATATAATGAATCTTGCTTTGAATAAAGTTTTATCCTTTAGGTTATTAGAAGAAAGTAAAGATGACACTGATAGACAAATAGATATAGCAGCCACATTAGAAAAATTAGATAAAAGAAATGAAAAGATAAAAGAGAGTTTATCTACACGAAGAAGAGATAGAATTAATCCAAATGAATTAAAAGGTTTCTCGATTGTTGATTTAGCTGTAGCTTACGACCAAGACACTAAGAAAATCCATAATAAAAAAATGGAAAAATTACGTAAAGAAGAGCAAGTTATGCGAGATAAGCGTAAGGATTATGAAGGTAACAGGTATGATACAATAGAAGTCAATGAGGAGGAACAAGACGCCTAGTGGCTAAGAAACATCAAAATTTAGAGGAGTTAATGGTGCAAGGAAAGGAGCTTATAGGATTCTATAGGCAACATCCTTGCATTGCTGCTTATGAGCTACTAGGTGTAGATTTAGCCCCTATACAGCGTATGGTGTTTAGAGATATGTGGTTTAAGAACTACGTCATAACAGTCGCTGGGAGGGGGTTTGGAAAAACTTTTATGCTTGGTGTATTGGCATCATTAAGTTGTTTATTATATCCAGGGTATCGTGTAGGTCTGATAGGTCCAGTTTTTAGGCAGAGCAAGATGATATTTTCTGAAGTAGAGAAACTATATGACCAATCACCTATACTTAGAGAAGCAGTAGCAAAAAAACCTACTAGAGGCTCAGATACTTGTTACTTAAAATTCAAAGCAGTAGCTGGTAAAACTCCATCTTACATCGAAGGCCTTCCATTAGGGGACGGTTCCAAGATTCGTGGGTCTCGTTTCTATTTAATCCTTGTTGATGAGTTAGCACAAATACCAGATCAAACTTTAGATATGGTTGTACGTCCTATGGGTGCCACAGCATTAGCTCCTATGGAAAGAGTTCGTAGAATAGAGGAACAACAAAGATTGATAAATGCTGGATTAGCTACTGCGGATGATTTTGTTGAAGAGAAAGTAAATAAGATGGTAATGACATCTTCTGGTTACTATAAGTTTAATCATATGTGGCGTCGTATGAAGGATCATTGGAAGATGATGAATGAGGCTGATGCTAGAGGCACTGATTGCCCGTACTCTGTGTGGCAAGTACCTTATTGGGACTTACCTGAAGGTTTTTTAGATAAGGCTAATATTGCAGAAGCAAAACGTATTATGACATCTCATGAATATAGTATGGAGTATGAGGCCGCTATGGTATCTGACTCTGAAGGATTTTTTAAAGCATCCTTACTAGAAGAATGTACAATGGGTTCTGATTTTACTATATTGTTTAAAGGTGATAAGTCTAAAAGTTATATAATAGGGATTGACCCTAATCAAGGTGGGTCAGCAAGTTGTGGGGCCATAGTTGTTGAAATGGGTAGACCTAATAAAATAGTAGCTGTATTAGAACTTAAGTCACATACTACTCAAGGATTGACTAAAGCAGTACAGTCATTATGTGATCAGTTTAATACTATCAGAATTTTCATGGATAGAGGGGGTGGAGGTAAAGCTATCATGGATTTATTAGAAGAAGGTTATGGTAACGTAGAACCTATTATAGACAGAACCAACCCAGATAATATTCATAAGGACGGACGTCATATATTAGAAATGGTTAACTTTAATCCAGGCTGGATAGCTGATGCTAACTTTACAACTAAAGCTATGTTTGAGGACAAGAGTTTGCGTTTTCCAGAACTTTCAGTATCTGCTAGTGATATAGTAGCTAAAAATTATAATAATATAACTGTATTAAAATCACAGTTACTTAGTATTGTAGTTACACAGACAGCTACTGGTGTGCTACATTTTGACACCCCATCCAAAAATATGAATAAGGATTTATATTCAGCTCTTATTCTAGCTGCTCATGGAACCAGAATGGTTGAGCGTGAGTTAGAAGAAGGCGATGAACCAGTGCTTTTTAACGAGAGTGGTTTGTTTAGAGGTCGTGGTACTACTAATTTTGATTATTTAGGGGCTGTGGGAGATTCTGCTTTAGGAGCTGCCCCAGTAGGAAGATTTGGTTTAGGACTGGCTGTATTACATAAAAAGAAAAAATAAAACATGAGGAGAACTTACTATGCTATATATAACAGATATTTATGACATAAAACGAACTAGAACTAGAGGTAAAGCTAAAGAAGGTTTAATTAGGCCTACAATTTCCCAGTTCTTTACTAGTAAAGACTTTCATGAAGTTACTACATATGTACCTCCAGTAAGTATAGGTGATGCTTACGCTGGTGGTATAGTTGGTTATATTTTACAAGTAGGAGATTATGATTATATAGATGACGATAAGCAGCGTGGGTATATTGTAACTACTGAAACTTTGTCTACAAAATATAGTTGGGGGACAAATCAAGCTGTAACTGGGTGGGGAACTGGTGTTTATGGTTTGAATATAGAAAATACTTATCAAAATACTATAGATATAGCAAATCACTTTAATAGTTCTTCTTGTGCGGCTCAGGTATGTTTAGACCTAATTGATGGTGGTTTTGATGATTGGATGTTACCCTCTTTAAATTTACTTAAGAAATTTTACCCTGTTAGACATACTATAGGTGACTTTACTGGCTGGGCTTACGTTTGTTCTAGCCAAAATAATACATATAATACTTATCATCAATTATACACAGATGGAGATAATGGGTATGTACATACTAGTATGGGTAAAGATTCTGTACAGAGTGTACGACCGGTCAGATTTTTTATAAAGTAAGTAATTAACTAACCTCTTTATTAAATAGAGTGTTTATCAATCATATGGTAGGGTTGCACCTACTAGTGGCGAAAATTAAGTTAAAGCTTCGAACGGTGTTTCCTTACCATTTCAAATAAAAGGAGGATTAATTATGGCAACAGATAGAAATGATTTTCAACCGCCACCATGGTGGATGAACGGACCAGATGATTACACTAAACATAGAACAGGCGCAATTACATATACAATGGATGATCTAATAGGTAGAAGAGATCTTCAGAAGAAATATAAATTAGTGACCAGTGATCCAGCCACAACTTTGGCTGCTCCAGATTCAGTATTGGAATAATATAAATAATATAGGATAACTATTAATGACTAAAGATATAATTGATACTAATAAGCTTACAGCTGATTTGCAAGCTAAGTATCCTAATGCTGGGATACAATCTATTAAAGTGGACGAATCCACAGGGACTTCTACATTCATGGTTACTCCTACTAAACAGAACCTAGCCTTTTTAGATAAACCAGGCCAAGCTATTAAACCTCATGTTTATTCTACAAGTGCTGCTACCATGAATAGAGACTTTATGTCTCGACAGAATTTAGACTTAGCTGTTAGTAAGAGTGCTTATGAAGAAGACCCAAAAGCCTTATATAAGAAGGCAGACGAATTCTATTATATAGACCCTTTATTAGGCTCTACTACTAATGTATTAGCTTCATTGTCGATGAAAGGATTTGAGAATGATATTGATGATCCTAATATAAAGCAATTTTTTGATACTTGGACATTTGACGTAAATTTTGATGAATTACTAGAGTGGATTTTTCTAGATTTTTTTAAGATAGGGCATGTTACTACTTATAAAGTGCTAGCTAAATATGAGCCTAGAGTTTCTCATCTATCACCTGTTCCAGGACAAAAAACTAAAACATCTAAAACAGCTAAATCAGAACTAGAAAGATTACATACTTTGCATGCTAAGTTTGAAGAAGAGAAAGAAGCAGAAGTAAGGGCTATTGTTGAGCATGCAAAAACAGCAGGCGTTCCTCAACCAGAGTTAGTAAAATTTGAGCAGGCGGCAAAGAAAAACATTTGGTCTAAAGGACATCTACCTGTAGCATATACAGTATTGAATCCTCAATTAGTTACTATAGAAGGTAATTTATTATTTGATAGTGTAGCTGTAAAATTAACTCCTCCTCAAGAACTAGGCCAGTTATTAAAGAAACCTACTTCTGAACTAACAGAGGACGAGAAAGAGCTTATTAAATCACTACCTAAAGAGATCAAATCTGCTTCAGAGAAAGGTGGAGAGTTTCAATTAGATTCTAGACTAGTAGGAATGGTTACTTATCGTAAACAACCTTATGAGAGATATGCTAAACCTAGATCTACTAGAGTATTCGATACTATTAACTACAAACAACAGCTAAAGAATGCTGATATAAGTACACTAGATGGTATCTCTAATGCTATATTACAAATTACTATAGGTAATGACGAGTTTCCAGTCACTAGTCAAGCAGAACTTGAGACAGTAGCTAAATTATTTGATACTCCTTCAAAGAGTTTTGATGTAGTATGGAATCATACACTAGAAATAAAGAAAATTATATCTCCTGAAATAGAAGCCATTCTAGGGCAGGATAAATATAAACAAGTGAATGAAGATATGACAGCAGGTACTGCAGTATCAAGAGCTATTATAGATGGTGCTGGAGACATTAATACTGCTGAAGTAGGGTTACTTACTAAAGGCATAATGGAAGAAATTAATTATGCTAGGCGTCAAGTAGAGAAGTGGATTTATAAAGAGTATCGACAGATAGCAGAAGCTATGGGATTTGATCGCTTTCCTAAGATTAGATGGGATGAGTCAGTATTACGTGATGAGATTTTATATATGGCTACTGTTAGTAGTTTAGTTGATAGAAGGATGTTGAGTTATAATACAGCACTTGAGGCCTTGGGATATGATTATGACACTGAACTCAAAAATATGCAGACTGAATTACCTTTGGTGGAAGACGGTATTTTCGGAATTATCGGGAGTCCATTTCAAAAAGCAGCTGAGGGTCCAGGAGTGCAACCAAAACAAAAAGCACCTACTGGTACGCCAAGTAAAGGTCGACCAGCAGGAGAAACTAAAACAAAGAAAAAAACCAATACCAATCCATCTAAACAGCCAGGAACAAAACCATCTAAAACTAAAAAAACTGCCTCTATTGAGGATGTAAAAGATATGACTAATGAGCAGTATGCCTCATTTCTTAGTGGAGCAGAAAGCGTATTAGATGCTAAAGAATATGCTGATTTTCTAGATTCAGTAGGAGAGATTAGACATGGTTAAATTAATAATAGAAAATGGCATAAGGCAGAGTATTAAGCTATTATGACTAAAAGATATAATATAGGAGCGTGTGTAAATGGATAAGAAAAATAAATTTTATTTAACTGCCAATATTACAATGGCTAAAGAAACTGAAGAACTGCAGAAAGAAGTAGCTTCAGTTATTGATCTACCGAAAGGTGTTGATAAACAACCTGACTTAAGTTATTTCTCCGCTATTTTAGTATCTACTGGTACTAATTTGAATGGAGCTCACTTTTTGGGTTCTGAATTAGTAGCAGCTAAAGACACTATAGTTGGTAAAGCACTTGATATTGAACATGAGGAGCAGGAGATCATAGGGCATATGTATTCTAGTGCCTTCACAGATTCTGAAGGTAATGAATTAAGCACTACAGAATTATCATCTAAAGAAACTGCTACTCTAGATACACAAGCTATGCATATTCAAATAGGATCTATAGTTTATAAAAATAGATTTCCTGAGTTAGCTGAAGAGATAGCAAACAATGAGTATAAAGTGAGCATGGAATGCTACTTTACAGATTATGATATTAAAGTAGGAGATATGATTATTCCTAAAGAAGCCGCTTCTTCATTACTTGGTATAGATCTAGAGAAAGAAAATATATTTGGTAAGGTTGCAAAAGTAATTAAAGACGGTAAAGAAGTGGCTGAAGGAGAAGTAGCTAGAGTATTAAGAGGTATCTGTTTTTCAGGATGCGGTATAGTTAAGAACCCTGCTAATCCTCCATCTATCATATTAGAGACAGCTACAGAAACCGATAAAGACGACACACTTATTTTCGATTTGGATGTGTTGAAAGAAGCTGCTTCTGATAAAAATATTGAAGAAAAAGAGGAAGGTATTAATGTAACCTCTAAAGAGATAGAAGTGCAAAAAGAAGAATCAGAAATTATTTATAATAATACAACAGGAATATGTGTAAGTTATAAGAAGCGTCTTGAAGACAAACAGGGTGCTTTATTAAATGAGAACTGGTGCACAGAATTTTCACAATCTTGTACCTCTCCAGGAGGAGACGCCACTGACCAGGACTGTCTTCGAAATAAAGCAATCATAATGACAGCTTCATACGTTGAAGAACTTTTTAAGGCTAAACAATCTAACGATACTACTAAAGAATCTTTGGGGCGTTTGCAGACTGCTTTGAAAAAAGCAGTTAAAGTAGTTTAATTACTAAGATAAGGAGGAGTTAATATGCCACAATTAGGACAGGCTCAAACAGGGTCTCTTAGAAGTACACCTAAACAGTTGAAGATGACTGCATCGGATAAAGCTGCGGCAGTATACAAGAATATGGGTAATAACCATAATGTACCATTCATTTGGTCTGCATCAGCTACAGTATCGGGTACAGCCACAGAAGTTGAATTGGCTAACGGTCTAAAGTTTTATGATATGGATCTGGCTAGTTACGCTGTTGTTACTGCAACTCCAACATCTGACCCAGGAGATGTTTATTGGGTAGAGCACGATACAGGGGCTAACACTATTACATTAGTGGTTGGTTCTGCCGTATCTGCTGATGTTGAGTTTAATGTAATGTTTATGCTAGGGGCACCTATTGATGTGAGTACATTGAGTACAAGAGGTACAGGCGCACCAGCGCAAAGTTACCCTTAATAAACAGATTTAAATGGATTAGTTAACGGTAAAGGTTTTAAAGATTTAACCAGGTTGGTAACCTAAGTAATAAAAAAAGAATGAAAATAACAGAATTTTAATTATATAAGGAGGAAACCCTTAATGGACGATGCACTAAAGAAAGACATTGAAAATGCTGTCGCAGCTATCTTTTCTGAAAAAGAACAAGCCGGTCAGATGCAGGCCACTCAAGATGCTTTGAATGAATCTGCTGAAACGATTGAAAGTCTTACACAGACATTAGAGAGCACCCAGACAGAACTCGCAGCAGCCAAAGAATCTGCAAATGAAGAAATGGCTGTAAAAGATTCTAAGATTTCCGAGATTACTACTGAGCTTGAGGCGGCACAGAAGAAAGTCGAGGACGTTGAAGCAGAATTAGTTGTTTCTAAAGAATCTTTGGATAATATGGTAAAAGATCAGCAGACAGCGGCTAGAATGGTGGAACTTAAAGAAGCCAAAGTAGCTATGGAAAATAATCTAGAATCTCAAACAGCTAAAGTGCGTGAGATGGATGACGAAGAGTTTGCTAGTTACAAAACAGAACGCGTTGAATTACGTGATGCTGTTAAGAAAGAAATTGAAGCCGCTGCTGCAAAAGCTGCTGCCGCTGCTGAAGATAATAGTACAGAAGGTGAGGAAGGAACTGAAACTACTGAAGAAGGTACTCTTAATACAGAAACTGCTTCTACTGAAGAAGACACCTCTACTCCACCTGCTAATGTAGCTCCTGGTCAAGCAATTGCCGCAGCTATGAATTTTGAAAATAAACCTTCAGAAGATATGGTAAACAAATATAGAGATATGGGTAAAGCCATGGCTGCTAGTTTGTCACCTAAAACTGAGAAGAAATAAAAGGAGGATGAGAAAGTATGTTTATTCCTAGACATTCAGTTGTAGAAAATCAATTTTGTAGCTATTCGGACGATAACTCTTATGGAAGTGCTGGTATAGGTGGTGTTCTTGCCTATGCGGGTTCTGTAGTTTATCTTGACCCAGCGGCTATGAATGAAGAGCCAATGGTCAAAGTTATGGCTGATGGTGTTACTGAAGCACCATTTGGTTTTATTATGCAGAAAGTTAAAGTAGGGTATCATAATGTTCACCCAACTGGGTTTGTAATGCCTGGTGATTTAGGTTCAAGTGATGCCATTGCTCAACCGTTATATGATAATTCTGGAGCAATAGTTGGTCATAAATCAGTACCTGTGGGCGTTGCCCATCTTGGTATTTTTGATACTGTACATTATACTTGTGAAGCAACCGCTGGTGTAGTTGATGAGAAGATGGCCCCTGGTCAATCTTTGTATGCTGCTAGCGTTCAAGCTAGAGTTACAAATAACTCTACTGTGGCTGCCGATAGTACTGGTACTGGTTCTGCTGCAAGTGCTACTATTGTGGCAAGAGTAGTTAAAGGCGCAAGTTCTGCAAAGTGCCAAGCTAATATAGATAATGTTACGCTTTACCCAATTAGAGTAAAATTACTTGTTTGATAAAGAAAAAAATATTTGGATTAATGTGATTTAACACATCCAAAACTAATAAATATTAGGAGGAAATATATATAATGGAAAGACAGGAAATGATGGATTTGTTTAAAGCAACTGCAGAGGTTAATACCCCTGAAGGAATGGCCGCCTATCGTGCGTTCGCTGCCGCTTTAACCACTCCAATTTTACAAAAAATTGAGTTGGATTCTTTAATGAGACAACTCTTTACTGTGGAAAGACTAGGTCCAGGAGCACAGGCGGTTTATCCTGTAGCAGAAGATTTTGAGATCCCTGTATGGGTACTCCCTGGTTTAGGTTATGTAGCGCAGAACTTTATTGAAGGTATCGGTGAAGAGGTATACGTACCTACTTTTACGATTGATGCTGCTGCTGACTGGAAGATTACTTATGCAAGAGATTCAAGGATCGATATAGCATCGAGAGCTGCTAATCGTGCCGCAAAAGATCTAGCAAATTATGAGGAAGAGTGTGGTTGGCGGGTAATTATGCCTGCAGCTACTTCGGCCTTCTCTGGAAAGGGCCTCTTGGGTTCACGGCCTGCACCGATCTATGAGATCAATCCTGCTGCGCAGGGTGCTGGTTATCTATCCAAAGAGCTTATTAATAAAATGATTGTTGGTTTCAAGAGAATCGGAAGAACTCTTACAGATCTGTACGTATCCCCAGAGGATGCTGCTGATATTAGAGAGTGGACTGATACTGACATTGATCCAATTACAAGAAGAGAAATTTTCCAGGCGTCCGGTATGGGCAGTCTTTGGAATGTATCTCTCCATGAAATTCAGCATCTAGGAGCTACCGGTATGTTTAATATTAACGGTGACGGTTCCGCATACGGTAAATTTGTTGCACCAGGTAATGTCTATAATGGCTATACTTTGGATAATCCAAATATTACTGCTGCTGATGGTACAATTGCTACACATGGTGAGACTCAGATTCTTGGATTTGATCTAAGTGTTAATGACTCTCTTGTTATGCCTATTCGTAAAGAATATGAAGCACATGATGATCCTACTCTACTCCGTGTTCAGAAACAAGGTTTCTTTGGATGGGCAGAGCTTGGTTTTGCATGTCTTGATAGTAGAATGCTTGGTATGGGTATTATTGACCGTAGTTTATAATAGATTAATCAGGTACAGTTTATGGTATTCCATGGCCTGTACCTACAAGAAGAAGGATAATACTAGTGATATTAGAGATACTAACGGCTATAATATTAACTGAAGCTTTAACGGAATTAGCTGTTAAGTCTGAGATCTTTCAGCCCTTAAGGAAATGGCTCTTCGAAAAGGAAAGTAAAGTTTTAAACTTTATACACCAGATATTCGATTGTGGTTATTGTTTTTCTGTATGGGCAGCATCTTTTTCACTAGTATTAGTGTTTGCTTTAGATAATAAAATAATAGATTTTTTT
>Ga0164315_10003101_pt1 | contig 12837 bp, 12 predicted proteins | sample GuaBasSedimGuay6_FD_113737 | JGI IMG/M metagenome (GOLD analysis project Ga0164315, IMG submission 113737) | Subseafloor sediment microbial communities from Guaymas Basin, Gulf of California, Mexico - Guay6, Core 4569-2, 0-3 cm | ecosystem: Environmental > Aquatic > Marine > Hydrothermal vents... | reverse complement strand
CTTGTCACGTCGTAGCTCGAAGAGCGAAGTCGGACTTGTCACGTCGTAGCTCGAAGAGCGAAGACGGAAGAATTCACCTGGGGGAATATCCAGGCAATGGCGCTATCGCAACGGTATTGTATATAATAACAACTTGTTATCTATGCTTTGCCATGTTGTTTATGCAACTATGGGGATAAGATAGGTCTGTGATCGGGGAGTTTTTCTTTTAAACCCTTATCCTGAGCGGGTCGGGTGTTTTCAGCAGCGAAAGCGGGCACTGTCTGAATGTATTAGGCAGCATTTAGAAAGAACAGCTTTATTGCTCATGCTCATATTTTAATCGATATATCGCCTATAACATATCAATCTGTTTTCATTATGAAACCTGTTCTTTCTTTAGGCTGCCTTATGCATGAGTTTGCACGCTGTAGTCGCTGAAAACACCCGATCCGCTCAAATATTCAAAAAAAAACTCCCCGAGTGCCGAGCTAGGTTCACTCTATTGAGTGTCTATATAGAGCGAACGTGTGGCCTTGTCCAAAGATTCGACATGAACAACAGCGTCTTGGGGTGAAACAGCCTTGAGAGAGCCATCCCGCTCCTGTATCACGGCGCCGCTTTGCTTGAGCATGTCATATCGTTCCTTTCGGACAGCTTTATCAGGGTGACATATCAACTGGCAATTACCGCATGTCAACCACAGCTTCATATCGGGCATCAGGCTGTGGTGGTATCCACCTTCCATTTCAGGCCTTTGGCTGTATGCCTTCACACCCTGGATAATGGCAGCTTTTGCCTCGGGTAAAACATAGGTGAGGTCTGCGGACGGCGGCCCCCCGGAAAGCGTCTCTGTTGTTGCAATCCCGACAGCACTTGCGCCCTGGCATCGGGCATAATCCATTACGAGTCGACTCAATTCTTTCATATGACACGCATCCTTTTGGATAATTTTCATAAGCGTTGCTCACGAGGAGATCGTTTGCTTTTCACTTGAACCCTATATGTTTGTTTATAGTGTTGCTTGTGTTCGTTGTGTTTATTGAGTTGTCCTAGGGCTCTCGTTAGCCTTTTAGCGGTTTAGGCTGTAGCAGGCTGCACTTGGCTCTTAGCTCTTAGTCCGCCAACAGCCAAGTACCAAGAGCCAAGAGCCTAAGAGTTTACCCTCGGACCCTTATTAGCCTTTTAGGGATTTAGGCTGTAGGCTGTTAGGTGCCGTTGGCTAAATGCTATCAGCACCCTCCAACCCTTGTATCACCCTCGGACCCTTATTGGTTTAGTAGCAGCTTATTGACATCAAAGGCAATCATACATAAAATAAAATTGTTACGCGATTCTATCTATAAAAGGAGAATACCCATGCTGGAAAATAAAAAAATTGCCATACTGATCGAAGATATGTTCAATATATTCGAGTTCTGGTACCCGTATTACCGGTTAAAGGAAGAAGATGCAGAAATTATGGTGGTGGGTTCCGGGAGAACCGATGTTTTTACCGGCAAACCCTGCACTGAGTGCAAGGCGGATGTCCATGCAGACGATGTTACGGCCGAAGACTTTGATGGCCTCATCATCCCGGGTGGCTATGCACCCGACATGATGCGAAGGCACCCGGCCATGGTGAACCTGGTTAAAGAAATGTATCAGGCAAACAAACTGGTAGCCGCCATCTGCCATGCCGGCTGGATGCTCGCCTCGGCAGATATCCTGCGAGACAAAAATGTGACCTCATTCTTTGCCATCAAAGATGATCTGATCCATGCGGGCGCCGACTGGGTAGACCAGGATGTTGTAGTGGACGGCAACCTGATTACCAGTCGAACACCGGACGATCTACCTGTGTTCATGAAGGCGATTATCGAGTATTTTAAGTAGATACCAGGGTCCAAAGGGCCCGGCACTAATTCAACCCTATAAAGCATTAATATTATGCACATTCAGCGTGTGATAAATTCTAAATCCGAATATCGAAATCTTCAAATAATGAGACAGGATGCCAAGGCTATCTTCCGTGCCGGTCTGGAGGCGGTCGACCCGGTTTCAGCTGTCAGGCGATGCGTCAGCGTGGATCATGGACAACTCATTGTCGGTGATAAAATAGTTGATCTGTCGCATGTAAACAATATTTTTGTCGTTGGTGCCGGCAAAGCTTCAGGGGCTATGGCAGCAGCGCTGGAAGAGATCCTGGCAGATCGTATCACGAATGGACTGGTGGTGGTAAAGTATGGCCATGCTGTAGATCTTTCCCACATATCACTGGTGGAAGCCGGTCATCCCTTACCGGACAAAAAGGGTCAAGAGGGTGCCGAAAGAATACTTAAACTCGCCGGAAAGGCATGTAAAAATGATCTCGTTATATGCCTGATGTCCGGCGGCGGTTCCGCCCTGCTGCCCTCTCCCGGTCCGGGTCTAATCCTGGCCGACAAACAGGATACCATCCAGGCGTTACTGTCCTGCGGCGCTAGTATCCATGAAATCAACACCATCCGTAAGCATATATCCCGTATTAAGGGCGGCCGACTGGCCCTGGCCGTTCACCCTGCCGGAATGATTTCATTGATTTTATCCGACGTTGTCGGCGATGACCTGGATGTAATCGCCTCCGGCCCCACGGTCCCGGACCCCAGTACATTTCAGGACTGTATGGAGATTCTTTCCAAATATCGCATCGCTGACAAACTACCCAAAGCAATCAACAAGCATCTTGCCGGAGGCGCTGAAGGGAAGATCAAAGAAACCCCCAAACCAGGCCATCGCGCCTTTGCCAATACAAACCATTTCATTATCGGAAACAATTTTCAGGCTCTATCTTCCGCCAGACTTTTCGCTGAATCCCTGGGTTACAACACCGTGATGCTCACGTCCCTGCTGACCGGTGAAACCAAAGATGCCGCCCACTTCCATGCCGCCATTATCAGGGAAATTACCCAGTCCGGGCATCCGGCCAGTCCGCCGGCATGCCTTATTTCAGGGGGTGAAACCACGGTAACTCTGAAGGGAAACGGCAAGGGCGGCAGAAATCAGGAATTTGCCCTGGCGTCGGCCATTGCTCTTGAGAATGTGGGTCCGATGGTATATCTGAGCGCAGGCAGCGACGGCACGGACGGCCCAACAGATGCAGCCGGTGCCATTATGGACAGCACCACACTGACGCGAGCCAAGACCAAAGGGCTGGAGGCAACTGACTACCTGTCTGACAACGATTCATATCATTTTTTTCAAGAACTGGGAGACCTCTATATTACAGGCCCCACCAGAACCAATGTCATGGATATTCGCATTGCGTTGGTGGGGGTTAAGAGATAGGGTTTGAGGGGTATACAAGGGTCCGAGGGTCGCTGAAAGTAATCGGCAAGGCACCTAACAGCATACAGTATAAGCAAATAGCGGCATCCCAGCCTCCAAGCATCCTCGTTTCGCAGCTTGCAGGGGTTGGAAGGAAATGGCGCTCATTGGGTTTGTTGAGTTTCCTGGGTTCATTGGCTTGAAAACGTATAGCCGATACCTTAAGATCTTACCCTTGTATCCCCCTCCGACCCTCCAACCCTTTTTGCTAATGGAATGTAAAACTACGATTCATGTTCAGCTCGTAGAAAAAAATAAATAATGGGTTTTAAGGAAAATGCGCGCAGTCGTTCAAAGAGTTAAAGAGAGTCATGTAACCGTTGCAGACGAGATCGTTGCCCGAATCGGCCATGGTTTGCTGGTTTTACTGGGGGTGGCAAAAGGCGACACAAATAAGGATGCCGCTTACCTCGCCAACAAGATTTCTCATCTCAGAATTTTTGAAGATGATCAGGGTAAAATGAACCGTTCCCTGTTAGGGACCGGTGGCAGTATGCTGGTGGTATCCCAGTTTACGTTATTGGGTGACTGCCGAAAAGGGAGGCGCCCCTCCTTTATACAGGCTGCCCGGCCCGAGGATGCCGATCACTTATATGAATCCTTTACAGAACTTGTGAGAGACATGGGTATCGATGTCAAAACCGGGCGTTTCCGAACAATGATGGCTGTATCACTGATTAATGACGGACCGGTGACGATTATCATTGAAAGCCCCAGTCCGGGCGTTTCATAAAAACTGGCGAGTATTATTTATTGAGTGGAATGAATAGCGGTTTTACCCGCCAGTTTTTACCCTTCGGGCTTCCCTGATCAGCTCTGCCGCTGTGTTATTCAGCCTTCGCAGTAGCACACTACGACTTCAGGCTGAAATGCCTTGCGTCAAAGCCGATCAGGTTTGTGAAATGCTCGGACAAACCCGGATCTTTCATAAAACCTGATTAGTTTAGGACGAAAGCGAGGATGAACATCTTTCAACGAATAAACCTGCATCTGCTGGGCACCCTATTGTGTCTTGCTCTGGTCGGGATCCGGCCCGCCCAGACCTTCGAATTCAAGGGCTTACGGAATTTGGTGGGACCGGGGGACGCAGTGGTGGTCTCAGGGCCGGACAATCGCATTCTCTTTTCACACAATACCGATGCCTTACTAATTCCCGCTTCGACGCTGAAAGTTTTGACGGCACTCACAGCCTTTCACACCCTGGGTGAGGGCTACCGCTTTCAGACCGAATTTTACATGGACTCGGCATCGAATCTCAAGATCAAGGGGTACGGCGATCCACTTTTGATCTCAGAGGTAATTGCAGACATAGCGGCTTTGCTCTATGACCTGCTCAAAGCCAACGGTCATTCGTTGTCGAACATCATTGTCGACCCGTCCTATTTTGACAGGGCTGTAGTAATACCCGGCGTCACCGACACCGCAGAACCCTATGATTCGCCCAACGGAGCATTGTGCGTAAACTTCAACACGGTCAACTTTAAAACCATTAACCGCAAATACACCAGCGCAGAATCCCAGACCCCTTTATTGCCCATGACCCTTGGGCATATAAAGAAAACAGGCCTGCCCCAGGGACGGATCACGCTGAGTCACCAGAAGGATGAGATTGTTTTTTATGCCGGCCGCCTGTTCAAATATTTTCTTGAACAGGCTGGTGTCAAGGTAACCGGGAAGGTATTGCTTGGAAACGTTAAATCGGCGGACAGGCGCATACTTCTTTTCCATTCCCCCTTTTCCTTGAAGCAGGGGGTGGAAAAAATGATGACCTACTCCAACAATTTTATGGCCAACCAGATACTGCTTGAAGCAGGTATTTCTCAAGCCGGTCCGCCGGGAACCCTGCAGAAAGGTGTCGCGGCAGCTAAGAAGTATGCCAAAAATGAACTTAGCATGGATGGACTGCAGATAACGGAAGGGTCAGGGATCTCCAGAAAAAATCGCATCACAGCCAAAAATCTTCACAAGATCCTCCTGAAATTCAAACCTCATTTCAGACTTCTCAGGCAGGATGAAGAGGATTTTTACAAGACCGGTACGCTCAAGAATATAAGCACACGGGTTGGATTCATTGGCCAGGATGAAACCATTAGCTATGCCTATGTGATTCTCTGCAACACCCCAGGAAAATCGGCAACACTAATTAAGAATCGGTTGAAGGACTTACTTTCCCGATAACTGCCGGTCTCCCCTGCCGGCATGCTGTCACTTATAAGCTTTTAATGGCTTGTCGCTCACCATTTACCGATTACAGCCATAAAAAACTCTTGACACCAGTAAATTTCGACTGTATTGAACGAATATGACTGATTTAAAGCGCAATTTGACGACAAAAATCAACGATCTGCTGACCTATTTTCCGATTGTCATAATCCTTGGTGTTCGGCAGTGTGGCAAAACCACCCTGGCTAAAATGATAAGGCCGGAATGGCACTACTTTGATCTTGAACGCGGCAAAGATTTTGATTTTATCAGCAGTGATTTTGAATTCTTCATTAAAGAACATCCTCACTCCTTGATCATAGATGAAGCACAAAGATATCCTGCTTTGTTTCAAGAATTACGTGGTGTGGTTGATCGTGACAGAAAACATAAAAACCGGTTTTTGTTAACTGGCTCCAGTTCCCTTGATTTAATAAAAAGTGTCTCGGAAAGCCTTGCGGGCAGGGTGGGTATTGTTGAGTTGGGGACATTAAAGACTAATGAAATATATGCATCCGGGCTATCCAAATTTTATAACATTTTCAACAGGAAGTTAGATCAATCCACAATAGAATTTTTGAAAGGCATTCAGACCAAGTTATCCCATGATCAATTGATGCAAACATTTCTAAAAGGGGGTTACCCTGAGCCTGTGTTAGAAAATGATGATCGATTTTTTAATACCTGGATGGAAAACTATATACAAACATATGTCCAAAGAGATATCAGGATGCTTTTCCCAAGGCTGAATTTAACTATATATCAACGTTTTATCTCCATGCTCTCCGCACTTAGCGGGACTATCATCAATCGATCCCAAGTCGGAAGATCGTTAGATATTTCCGAAAAAGCGATTCGAGATTATCTGCAAATTGCCGCAGGTAGTTATATCTGGAGAAATACACCCAGCTATGAAAACAGTACCAGCAAATCAGTCATCAAAATGCCCAAAGGCCATATCCGAGACAGTGGGCTGACACATTTTATCCAAAATATTATCAGTAGGGATCAGCTACTAAAATATCCTAATGTAGGTACCTCGTTCGAGGCATTTGTTTCCGAAGAAATAATCAGAGGGCTTCAGGCAACTGAAATTGCAAACTGGTACTATTACTATTTTCGGACCAGGAATGGTGCCGAAATAGATATGATTCTCGAAGGATCGTTTGGTACGCTGCCTATTGAGATAAAGTTTGGTAGTACGATTAAACAACGTCGGATTCAAACATTGAAAAGCTTTGTTTACAATAACAACCTTCCGTTGGGGTTAGTGATCAATAACAGCGATAAAATTCAATTGATTGCTGAGCGCATACTACAACTCCCTGCGACATGTATTTAAAGTAAATTTAACCGCAACAGCTATGGGAATGGGGTAAGGACTTACTTTCCCGATAACCGCCAGTCTCCCCTGCCGGTATGCCACCGCTTATGGCACCATACCTTGCTCAAAAAAATACGGGACTTCTGTTCGACAGAAGCCCCGTATTTTTTTTGGTTTTATCTAAGTGTATAAATACGTGACCGTATTTACGAATCGATGGACTAAGGATTCGCGCACTTGTTAAAAACTGTATACGGCCATGACTGTGGTAAAAAGTTGACCTTCATCCCCTTCATCCACGACGGGACTGTCATCACTCGCATCGCCAAGCAATTGGGTATAACTGACGATACCCCTGGCGCTCCAGTTCTGGGTAAATACCCAGTTCAAACCCAGATTAATACCGACATCTTTGATACCTGCGTCGGCATTGTAGTCCTTCAGACCACTGCGCCGCGAATCCTTGTTACTGACGCCAAAATAGGTTTGCATGTAGTCATCGTCGGCATAGGTAGCGGAGGCCCCGATTGAAAGGGTCACGCGTTTATCTATGACCCAGTTGTAGCCACCTTTCAGCTTGGAATACCACCCATCGTGCGCATCGCCCATATCGGACAAAAGTTCCAGAGAAACAAACCATTTATTGTACGTATAACCCCCAAAGATGCCCAACTCACTGGTACCGTCCACGTCTTTCATATCATCTACGGCATCGTTTTCCACATCTTCGCGCGCCCCACGATAATTGACCACCGGACCCAATTGCCACATGCCGCCCGGAACCAGGTTGGCTCTGAAGTTCAATCCAAATAATTTCATAAACATCCCGTTGTCAAATTTGACATCGGCAACGGGGACTGGAACCACCTTGTAGTCTTCTGAACCTTCATAGTCGGGGGTGAGTCCCACACCGCCACCGACAGATACACTTGCAGCCTGTACCACAGGCGCTGTTAAGCAGAACATCGCCAGCAGCATTAAAAACCCAATTAGTCGTTTTCTTAATTTCATCCGTGCTCCTCCTCTGATTGGTTTCATCAATGTTTTTTGTATTAGGGCACCTTCTTCTTTTCAGGAAAAATCGCTCAGTTCAGGTTTAAATATCTATACAAAATGGTATCATTTATCAAGTTTGTCAAGTTTATCAAGTTAACCGGACGTTTGTTTTATGCGGTTATCCGCCTTGCCTTAGGGGTGACATCGCGCCGTAGCAATTAACCTTTGCTTTTGCATTCATCCACGGGCAAGCCCGTGGTATTCTGCGAAGGCGGATAAAATCGTACAAATACGTCACTGTTGCTTGATAATTTCCAACATTTGTCGGCCTGTTGATCTGGATGACGGATAGTCAGTCAGGCGTTCGGCTAAAGGTTTTGCTTCTTCAAACTGCTGCCGTTGTAAATAAAATACAGCCAGTGCATACAGATACGCAGGATTGTCCGGTTCAATGAAAAGCGCCCTCTGGAGAGCGGATTCGGCTTCGCTGTCCTGATCAATCTGTTGCAACAGGATACCAAGGTTATAATGAATTCTGGCACGTTCAGGCAACCCCTTCGCTGCTTGTCGTAAATAGACTGCCGCTTGATCGATTTTTTTCATCTCCGCCAGCAACAGGCCCAATGAATAGGCTGCTTCATGCTGCTCCGGGTGGGCTGTTACGACTTCCTTAAAAAGCTTTTCCGCTGCCTGATGCTTTCCCTGTCGATTGTATAGCATGGCCATATTCACCTTGGCCGGGAAAAATTCCTGGTCAATATCAATCGCCTTTTGATAGTGTTTTATTGCCGGTTCATTTTTCCCCAGTTCTGCAGACACGTTACCCAGGTTGAGTCGTGAAGCTGCAAAATCGGCTGTCCGTTCCAAAGCTTGTTGGTATTCCAGAAAAGCTTTTTCAAATTGCTTGCGAACATCTGAGGGCATACTGCTTGGGGAAGCGGTCACCAGTTGCCTGGCAGCCTCAGCCCTGACAGCTTTTACAGGATCGTAGAGCAACGGTGACAACCTACTCAACAAACGGTCCATATCAACTTCACGCAAGTGTTGTACCGCTGTGTGACGCATGAGTGATGTTTCATCAGTCAATGCCCTGTTCACGGCTGAATGGCTCTTCTCCGATGGGTACGATCCCAGGAGTGATAGCGCGGTAGCACGCACAACGGTCGGATAAAGCCGGTCTTCGGCCAGTCGTACGAGATCCTCCAGAGCATCTCCCTTCCGGAGTCGTCCTGCGTTAAGAATGGTTCCGTAATGTGGCCGTTTTTTCTGCCCGTACCATTTTGACATGGATTCCATTGACCACTGAGCTGTTTTCTCAACATGGCATCTGTTACACGCATTGGGTGTGCCTATTTTCAGGGTCAGATCGGGACGAGGTATGCGAAAACTGTGATCGGGACGGTAGTCAACACCCATATACTTTCGTCCGGGCATGTGACACTGCTCGCAGGATGCACCGGTTCCCACATCAAAGAGTACACGGCCGTCTTGTGTTTGTATAGGGTCTCCTATTTCCCCTTTTTCCTTATGGAAATGATGCGCTTTGGTGTCGTAAACAGCGCCCTTGTGGCACTGCAGGCACAGGTCGTTTCCTTTCTTGATCCGAAAGATGCTGTGAATGTCATGACAGTCACTGCATCGAATTTCCCGAGCATACATTTTACTCTGCATGAACGACCCGTAAACATATACTTCCTCCAGGATTTGGCCGTCTGCAAAGTACATTCCCGGGTTGAGCAGTTGAGGAATACCGTAGTCCAGAAAATCAGCATGACTGTGAATGTTGTCTTCCAGCGACATGCGCCGGGCATGACATGGTGCGCAGAGTTCGATCTGCTGCTGGGATGTCATGTCGCCGGTTCGAACAGTCAGTGCATCGTTTTCAATTACAGGCCGACCCATTTCCGGCAATTCCGCCCACCGGACATGATTGGATCCCGGTCCATGACATGCCTCACAGCCAACACTGATCTCGGACCATGTGGTCTGGTAGCTGTCGGTGGCCATATCATAGTTTTTCTTCAAATCCGTTGAATGGCATTCGGCACACATGCCGTTCCAGTTTTGACTCTGATTGGTCCAGTATAGCCAGTCGTCGGGATCAGGTGGCGTATCCGGATAAAGATGGTACCATTCTTTTTTTTCAACATCCCATGCAATGGGAAGGCACTGCAACCGCCCGCCTTGAAACGGCACCAGGTACTGTTGCAGAGGGTACCATCCAAAAGTGTGGGTTATTGGAAACTCTTCAAGAGTGCCATCCGGGCCAGGGGTACGAACAAAATACTTGTCCTCCTTCATGAAGAAACGTGTTGTCACACTATAATGTTCGAACTCGGCATTTGTAAAATCACCGAGAACCGTTTCTGCCGTGGCCACGGCCATGGCCATACGATGATGGGATTGCTGCCATTTGTCAAATTCCGGCTTGTGGCAGGACCGGCATTGGTTACTGCCGACAAAAACGGCTTCAGGTTTCAAACGTATCTCCCTTGCATCCTCGATTCGTTGACGCTCTTGCATCAGGTACAGGGGAACCGAAAGGATGACGACCAGCGTCGAAATCAGCCCTGCTATTTTCCAGGTTATGAGAGATTCTGAATTCATCATTAAATGTTCTATCTAAATTTTCTTGTCAGGATAAACCACCTGTTCCGGTCTGAATTCGTTTCGCCGAAAGGCCTGACCGGTATCGACAAAAACCACATTGTTTTCAATAACGACAGAAAAAATATCCAAGGCCCGGTTTGCGGGTGAGCGGATTACATCTCCCTGAATATCGAAGGCCGATGAATGACAAGGACAGATAAACTGTTGCTCCTTTTCAACCCAGGGCACGGTACAGCCCAGATGTGTGCACTTCCGATGGATAGCCATAAAACCACCATCTTTCAGACAAGCCAGGTAGAAATGTCCCCGGGGAAAAGCTGTCACAGAATTGGGTAGAAAGCTCCCCACGGTACCAGCCATTATACGCCCACCGAACTCACCCCTTGCCTCCTGGTTCCGGATCGGCTTAAAATAGGATAAAACCACCCAAATAAACTCTGCCAAGGCAACGATCCCGAGAAACGCCCATAGTTTATTTAAGAATTTTCGACGTGGGGGTACACTATCTTTTCCTTTTTCAGGGTTTGGTTTTTTTATCACGCTGTTTCCCTTTTCATGATGTCTACCAGGGCACCTTCAGTATCATCCCTTCTCCCCTGAACCAGATACCCGTCATCGTCAGGACGACAAAGGCGGTCAAAATCAAGATGAACACCGCCTGAATCGATTCATTGCTGGAAACGGAATATCGTTTTCTGATGAACCAGATAAAAACACCGGTGATAACAAACAGTAAAACCAAGGGTAACAAGCCGCTCATAAAAAAAGACGGCATCGCTGATACTTCTCGCCCGGGCGCCATCAGCTTTTCACTTGTCAGAATCAAGAGTGGTGTTACCAGTAAAGCGATAACGGCAGCCATCATTCCTGTCTTTCGTCCAACTCGAGACACGAACCATACACCACCGGTATCGGATTCATATTTCAGATAGGGTATCGCCAGAAAAACCAGTCCCACCATCAGCGGGATAATACAGACCGCAAAGACGGGGTGGAAGTGCATCAGCATTTCCTGCAGACCAGCAAAATACCATGGTGCCTTGGTGGGGTTGGGGCTCAACCCCGGGTTGGCCGGATCTGCCAGCGGTGCGTTTACAAGTACGGACCACACCATCACAACAGCGATAAGGGTTGTTGCAACAACCATTTCACGCAGAATAAGATTCGGGATGGTCGGGATTCGGCTTGGATGCGATATGGATGCCTCTTCGGGCTGTCTGGGAATAACCAGGCCGCCGGCTTTTCGAATACGCCAGAAGTGGAACCCCATGAGCAATAACAGGATGATGGGAACGATTGCTGTGTGAACGGCAAAAAAGAACCTCAATGTAGCGGGGCCGATGTCAGCGCCGTCCAGGATCACACCTTGAAAAAGGTATCCGATCCAGGGCCAGTATTCAAGCATACCCGTGGATACCGTTACGGCCCAGTAAGCCAGTTGATCCCACGGGAGCAGGTACCCGGTAAAATTAGCGGCCAAAATAGTGCCGAACATCATAAAGCCGATAATCCAGTTAAACTGGCGAGGCGGATGAAATGCGCCGGTAAAAAAAACCCGCAGCATGTGAAGCACGATGATGAGTACCAACAGGTGAGCACACCAGTGGTGCAGGTTTCTCATGAGACGGCCAAAAGGCACGTCATGGATCAAGGTCTGAATGGATGAATAGGCAGCAATTGTTGTGGGCTCGTAGACGAATTTGAGCAATACACCGGTGCTGATCTGAAGCAACACGAGGACAACCGCCATACCCCCTAAACCCCAGGTCAAGGAAAACCGCAATGTTTTATCGGGTACGGTGGAAGGGCGAAAATGCAGCAGCAGGACTCGCCTCAAAAATCGTTTACGCTCCGATTCATCCCTCGGAATGATTGGATCGGAAAAAATCGAGCGTCTAACACGTCCGATTATGCTGTTAACGTGTTTCACCTGCCCGGTTTCCTGATAAATACCACTTCATAGGTCTGTCCAACTGCAGCTTGATAGTAGAAACCAGCCAGGGCATCTTTTTCAGTATAGTAGTAAAGGGTATATGTCGATCCAGGATATCCCTTGTCCTGTAATTTGATAACCAGCTTCACCAGCCCCTTCCACAGGGAAACCCTCGCTTCAGAAACATTGATTGGGTCGGGATTGAAATACCCCACATCAACAGTGCCGTTTTGCAGGACGTTCAGAACGCGGATGACATACCCTCCGTCAGGCCGAACCCATTCTCCGACAATTGCCTTGAAATCCGGATTTTCCATAGAAACCGCCGTTCCACTGATTGGAAGACAGATCACACAAATTAGAATAGCTACCATGAGGTTTTTATTTAAAAGCTTACCTTGCATGTTGTTCCTTTGTTTGTTGAGAGCTTATCACGTTTTCCAATTTT
>Ga0164315_10003099_pt1 | contig 12838 bp, 14 predicted proteins | sample GuaBasSedimGuay6_FD_113737 | JGI IMG/M metagenome (GOLD analysis project Ga0164315, IMG submission 113737) | Subseafloor sediment microbial communities from Guaymas Basin, Gulf of California, Mexico - Guay6, Core 4569-2, 0-3 cm | ecosystem: Environmental > Aquatic > Marine > Hydrothermal vents... | reverse complement strand
GTAAAAAATTCTCCTAATTGCAACGCTCTTCCGCCTGAAACAGTTGTAATCTTCCAAACCCCATCTATTTTATCAATATAAATTATTTCTTTACCTAACCATCCAGCTTTTTTGCCAATAGAAGCCCATATTTGTTTATTTAATTTATACTTACCTGAAGCTGTTTTAAGTATTTTAATCGTACTATTTTGATTAGCTACTTTTCTACTTCGCAACTTATCTAAAAACTCATCTCCAGACTCATCTTCATCTGTTTCTATTTCAGTTAAAAGTTCTTGTATTTGGTTTTCTGGCACAGAAGTTTGGTCTTTTTCAATTTGTCTCTTACGCCTCTCTTTAATTCTTTGTAATTCACGTTGATGGGCTTGATCCTTTAATGAAAATTGTTTTTTTCTTTTTTGACTAACGGGAAAGTATTTAGTTATAGTTATGTCTTGTGTTTTTTCACGATGTTTTAATCTTCTCAAAATATCATCTTTATCTTCGCCAGGATCTAATCGCATTTGAGTTTTTTTAACATCATTAAAACCTGCAAAATATTCTACATCTATAATTTTAGCTTCTTTTATCCACCCTGCTTTTTTACCAATAGAAGCCCATTCTTTTTTGGACATTCTAATTTGATCTTTACCTGCTGTTTTAACTAATTTCATTTAATTACCCTCTAGAATATTTCGCAATTACTTTATTAATAATTTCTGTTCTTTTGGGTTCTTCTACAGTAACGAACATCCCATCAGTTACAATATCTAATACTTCTTCTGCCGCTAGATTTGGAGCTTTCCCTTCAAGCATAAATTGTTGGTATAATTCTTTACTAGATATTTCCTGAGCTGTTTTAGTAATTTTCATTTAATTTAAGCCCCTTTGACTGGTCTTCCTTTATATTTTAAATGCGGTCTTGCTTTTTCTAAATTTTTAATAGCCTTTTTTATCTCTGTTTTTGTTTTACCTATATTATTTTTATTTAATTCTTCTAAGGCTTTCTTAAGGCCGTCATAAGCTCTCTCAATATCAACAGCTAAAGCAGATAGTCTTATAATTTTCATTTATCTAATGCTTTTTTAAGGGCGTCTGCAAAACTATTCGAAACCCCTCTGACCGAAGCTGTTTCTATATGTTCCCATGTTTGACTTACTTCTTTTCTTTGAATATCTTTTTTTCTTGCATCATTATTTTCAGCTATCATTTCCCCTTGTGTTTTTTCAGGAATATCTTCTGCTTTAATATTGGCAAGTTTAGCTGCGCCTGAATTTAATCCTGGTTGAGCATTCATAGACTCTGTTGGAAAAACTGTTCCTTTAGGAATAATATCTGCATGTTCCATATCGTCAATTTTATTTTGTTCCCACGAAGCATGTCTTTCATCTCTCTGCGCTACCTTTTCTTCATTTTCTCTTTTAAGTCTTGCTCCCGTATCTTCTGTATCTGTTTCAGCATATGTTTCTATAGCATTAGGATCTGTTATACTATTCTGTGCTTTTGGTAATTGAGAATAAGAATTAGCGTTATAATCTTCTCCGCCTCTAACTGGTTTTATTGCATTTGTCATCATAGAAGGTTTATCTGTTAAATCTTCTTGCTTTTTAATATCTTCCCAATTAGTTTTTTCCATATATTTATCGTCGCCTAAGCCTTCAAGTTTAAAAGGATCATTTTCTAATGCTGATTTTTCTCTTGTTGGCGCTTGAACTTGAGCTTCTCTGATTTGATTAGCCGACGCTTGAACGACAGTAATTTCCTCAATATATTCTGGATGTAAACCTTTAAATTTATCCATATCTAAACCAGAAGCCATTGCATATTCTTTAAGATGAGATATTGTATCATTTCCCCATTTAGAATTATAATTATAAAGCACTCCATTAGAAGAACATTTATCTATCTGTTCACATTCGCTTACTATTTGCCCTTCAGAAAGACTATCAAGAGGAAGGTCTTTAACTCTTTCCATTGCCTCTTTTGAAATATACATATTGTGCACAAAATCTTGAGCATTAACATCGATACCTTCAATCGCCCAAGACGGAGCTAACTTTTCATCTGCAACTTTACTTATTCTCATAATTTTTCCTTCTCTATTTTTAACTAAAATAACATATAATTCTTCTTTTATTTCTTCTAAAAATCCTGTACGAAACCCTTTATTTTATTAATATCGACAATATTGCTACTCCTACCGAAAGGAAATTAAATTTTCTTTATATCTATAATTCTAAAAAAAACAAACAATTTCCTTGATAATTTTAAAATTTATACACAAAAAAAGAGCCGAAAATTCGACTCTTTAATTTAATGTATTTGATTAACTATTAGAATTAACCATAATGATAAGCATTAATTCCTTTAAATGAGCGAAAAGACGATCTTATGCGTACCAATATTATATTTTCTTTCCATTATCAATCAGATATCTATCTCCTAAAAACAATTCGCTCGTGTTCTCGCTTTTAATAGAGCCAACACTTTTCTCAAGAACCTTTGCAAATGTTTCAGTATTCCACTTAATATTACTTTTGCCTTTTTTACTATAATAATCATGTGCCGACATTTCTTGTAAAAGCATATCGATATCCCTAACTGTAAATCCTTTTTTAGTAGCTATAGAAGATAATAAATCAAGATCCAAAGATTCTACCGCCTTATAAAACTCATCATAATCTTTAAATCCAACAACCATAACGCCCCTATTGCACATTCTTCTTGGTGCTGTAAGAAACGTTTCCTTTATACTCTTGTCGTCAAAATCATCAATATCTATAACCAAATCAATTCTTCCAGATCTAAGTAATGGGCCAGTAATATTTTCTTTATGATTAGTTGTTAAAACCATAAAAATATCTTGTTTTTTAAATAAATTTTCTTCTTGAGTATTTTGTAACCAATTCATAAACTCTGATTCAACTTGTTTATTTGCCTGATGCATTCCATGTCCTGAAGACGATGTTGCTCCCATCGCTCTATCGTATTCGTCTATTCTAACAACTAAATGACTTGCTTTAGAAATCTTAGATAAGCCATCCCTCATTCTGTCTGGGCCTTCTCCAACCCATTTACTGTGAGTTGCTGTAACATTAAAATCCCATACATCAAAATCTAATAATCCTGCAAAATGAAGAGGAAACGCGCTTTTACCAGTACCACCTTTACCATATAATAAAATAACATGAGGCATTCTTGAACGAATAGCATCTATATTTTGAACAATAATACTATCATCACTATTGGTTTTAACATATTTAATTTGTTCTTCTTTTAATTCAGTTATTTCATTAAAATCTCTAACAATTTTTTGAACGTCATATGTAAAATTACTAGATTCTGGGCAAATATAATCATCCCAAGGTTTAGGAGATAAATGAGTTAACCCAACAGAGTCTTCCATAAAGTTATGATTAATTTTTTGTCTAAGTTTTTTAATAACCTTGACACTATCTATTTCTTGAATAACTTTGCCATTAGGTGTATCTCTACTGCTTTTAACCCTAGAGCTAGACATTACTTCCCCAAACGCATCTGAAGCTTCTGTATAGGTTAATCCACTAATCTTCCTAGTAATTTGATTTTTTTGATTGTTATTTAAATCAACTTTAACTCCATGCCTTACAAATAAACCTACAGTACTATCAATTATATGTCTCGCTTCCCACTCGTCAACAGGTTCAAAATTAACTGTTCTAATTTTAAAAGGAAGCTTCAATTTTTCATTAGTAACTAAAAGTAGACAAGAACTTCTCTTAATATGAGGGTGTCGGAAATTATCAAATATATATAAAGAACGAGGATCTATTTCTCCAGGAACTTGATTACAAAAATCCATACAGTAATCTAAATTCCTAATAATTAAAACCGCATCATTTGGTCTCCCTACAATATTAGCTTTTCTATTAACAAACCCATCTGTATTTCTTAAACGTTTACCTGTTCTAGGGTCTGTTTCAATTTGCCCTTCTATTCCTAAATCTGTACCACTAGTATCTTTTTTAAATGTACCAAAAATTAATTCATCAAGATACTGTATTGCATTACCTCTCCCTGGTAAACCCTGTTGTAATTCTACAGAATCGATATTATAAGATTCGCTATATAATTTCTTTCTATCATAACAATTATCAAGAAAACTATCTACTAAAGCTTGATCTTCATAATTCACAACCAGATTAGTTATACCTGTAAGAGATAGTTTAACCGACACAATACATTCGCTCTTTAATTTTTGAAATTTGTTACTAACTTTAACAAGAGTTTCAAAATCCATCTCAAGTCCATGTTTTTGTTCTTCTTTTTCCATTTATATATTATACAGAAAATAGGTTATAATATAAAAAACCGACCCAAATTCCTTTGGGTCGGTTTCAATATTCTAGTTAATTAAAGATTATTTTTCATAATCTTTAGCCATTAATGCAACATAATCTGCTGGATAATTAAGATCATTTTTCCAGTAACTTATGATTTTCTTACGATTTGAAGGGGTTAATTTAGCAAACTTAACAAATTCGCCATCTACAGAAGCGGACTTATCCATAGAAACATCTTCTTCGCCTTCCTTCTTCTCGTCAACTTCTTCTTCAGCCTCAACAGTATCTTCTTTATCTCCGTCTTTCTTTTCCCCTGCTTCGTCTTTAGCTAAAGCGCAACCAAGATCAGGATCAGACTCTACTACCAAACCTTCTTCTTCATTATCTTCTGGAACATCTACCTCAACATCTACCTCGACAACTTCTTCTTCGCCAATTTCAGTAACAGCATCTGCACCTTGAACTACATCTTGTAACTCTGCGACATCTTCTACAATTTTTTCTACTACTTCTTCAACCTTATCAACAGCTACATCTTCTACTACTTCTTCTACAGCTTCGTCAAGAGCGCCTTCTTCTGGAACCACTTCTTCTTCTTCAATATCAAGAACAACAGAATCATCTGACACATCTGATACTTCTGTATTTTCTACTTCTGCTACGTCTGAATCCATACCTTCTGCATCCATAGCATCAACAACTTCTTTAGCTGCATTATAAAGAGCGTCTTTACCACTAACATCGGCAACTTCTTCAACAACGTCAATAACTTCGTCGCCAATACCTGCAGTTTTAGTAAGTTTGGTTTTGGTTTCACTAGGAACCCATTTAACACTTTTGTAACCAGCGGGAACTATCATACTCATAATTTTCTCCTTTATTAATTTATGTTCTATTTCATTACTTCAAAAAAAATCTATAATTTCCTCTAATTTTAACTCTTTGTTTTACTTGTTTCAACAGGTGATTGGTTAATCTTAGAGTTTCCTGAATCTGAATAACTACCAGAATAAGTTAAAATCCACTTGTCTTTAGGCCATTCATTATATTCTTTACTGCATTCATTATATGCTTTTTGTTTGTTTGTATCTTTACCATCCGTTTTAAATTTCAAACAATTTTGCCAACACCTACTGTTTCTATTCCAATAACCTCTGACATCTTCGTAAAAAGCGGTCTTACGAAATGCTTTTAAATTAAAAACTTTTTTCATGATTACGACTCCAATTATATTACTTATTTCAATATTTATATATTAATACCTTTTTAATTTAATAAAAATTATTAATTTTCTTCAAAATATTCTAAATCAATGATATTCTCAATTATAAAACTTTTCCAACTTGCATCCTGTTCGTCCCATACATTTACAACAGCATCAGTTTCACCTTCTTCACTATCAACAAAAGTAAAAGGAGGAGAAATAACTTTAGGGGGTAACGAAACAGAAGGTGCAACCTCTCCTTTTGTTTGATACAATATAACTAATTTTTTACTTTTAATATCAGCATCATATAATATTTGTTTAAAACTCATATTAAGCATAATATCTGGGTTGATTTCTTGTGGTTCTTGCTCCTGTTGTTCTGAAGTTTGTTCTGGAAGTAAATCAGGGGCAGCTAAAGGGTCGTTTAAATCATCTAATAAAGGGTTTCCTAAAGGAGTTACCTGAGCTTCTCTTTTTATTTTTATTCCAAGACCCCCAACAAGAGACCCAATATTTATATTTTTTTTATCAAACCACCCTCTGTTAACCTCTAATGCATAACGACAAATATTTCTTGATCTGATCATTCTAGTACTTAAAGGGGCCATTGCTTCTATTTGTAAAATTCTTCCTTCATCTGAAATAAAAGCAATATCTAAAGGAATATATGTATTTTTCATCCAAAAACTTAAATAATTAGCATATGGGAATTTAAATAGCATTCCACTATTATTGTTAAGAGATTTCCGATCCATTAAACCGTATTCTCTTTTAATATGAGTGTCTGCTAATTCTATATAGATTTCTTTCATAATATTAATTATTGTCTTGCCAATTAATACCTAAATTATCTAAATTGTTTTTAAATTGTTCTAATTGGTAATCATCTTCTGTTTCAAAAAAACATGCTCTAGAACCATTTCTTCGTATCATAGATAATTCTGATGGCAAAACAAATTTCATTTCGCCACTTTCTATCTTAATAAGTTGCTTACGTGTTAATTCGGCATAAATTTCCATTATTTATCCCTTAAATCTAAATGGTTTGAATTGTTAGTTGCATATTTTGGAATTCTATATCCTGGTTTACCTTTTTTACTCATACTGGCTAAAATTTCACTATATGGTTTATTTTGTCTTTTCTTAGCAAAACAATTAGGCTCTGATAACGCTATTGTAGTAATAACCATTTTACCCTTTGCTGTAAAACTAACTACTTCTGTACCACCTGTTAAAAAACCATAAGTCTTCAAACGAATAACATCTTTAGAGGTAATATCAGAACTAATTTTAAATGTATCTGGCTTTCCTTGTTTTTCTCCTGTATCCCATATCTTAAATAATAATTCCGCATCATTATTACTTGCTGTAATTAATTTACTTTTCTTTTTAATTGGGTTTTCCATATAATTAGATAAAAAAGAATAATCTACAGGACTTGTTTTATTTTGCCCGTTATCTTGAACTGCATTTATTGGTACTGGCATTTTAATACTCCTTTATTTGTTCTAAACCATATTCTAAAAATAAAGCATCTGATTGTTTTCTATTTTCTCGTTCAACATTTTCTCTAGCTATTCTAAGTCTTTCACCAGAATACTTCCCTTTAAAAAGTAATGGGGCATTCATAATCATAGCTTTTTCTAATTTAGAATCTATTTCAAATCCATATCTGAGTTTAAATTTTAATGCCCTTAATATAATAAGAGGATTTTCTTTACAAACAAACTCTGGATCTAAAAAGGTTCTAATCTTTTTATTACGAATATCTCCGGTTGCACAACCGCATGGGTCATAAATTCTTTCATCAAAAATATCATATACTAACATATTAATAGTAAAATCTCTATTATAAAGGTCCATATTAAAAGGAGTTGTTTTAATACCTTTATCTCTTAATAAATCTCTTATTTCTACTGGCGAAAAATTCCCTCTAAATTCTACTTTAACACCTTTATATTCAAAAGATAATGTCATTGTTCTGTGATAAAGTTTAGTATCAATAACTCCAAGTTTTGTAGCTAAAAGACCTCCAACTTTAATGCTTTGATCGGGCCATGAAGCGCTAAAGTCTAAATCCTCTACAGAAGATAAATCTTTTCCCATTACTATATCTCTAGGGGCTCCACCAACTAAATAAAGATCTGAGACACCATATTCTTTGCAAATACCTTTTGTCGTTTCTAAAATTTCTTTTATAATTTTATTTCGTTGTGAAGAATAGCCAATAAGATCATCAACCATATTTTTATCAGTATCTTCGTTTCCATTAAAAAACTTTTCTGCGTATGATATTTTATTTATTGAAACATCTAAATTAGAAATCCATACAGAATAAACTTTTTCATTTCCTGTTTTTCCTAAAAGAAATTCATTAACTCTACATTCTTTACCAAATATTTTCTTAGTTAAGGGTAAAATATCATCTGTCATAATTAATCTTGTACTATGCATATTTCCTTGATTAATTTTTTTCTTAATATTTTGTAAAACAGATACTATGCGTAAAACATCACTATTTAAATCTTTTTTAGGTGTTTTAGAAGCCATTGCAAAACCAGGATGGGTTCCAGATACATCTCTGAGTAAATCTGTCCAAAGAGTAGGATGAAACCTTGGTTCTATATATCTATAATAAAACCCCTTAATATCATACTGTGGATTATATCTAGTTTGCTGTCTAATTTCTTTTTCTGTGTCTCTAAAAGATTCCTCTACCGAATCCCAAGACATTACTCGATCGCTTAATCCTGGAATCGTATTTCCATCAGAAATTTCAAGATTATTAAACCAACCAAACAAAGTAGCTTTTTTGTTTATCGATGCCTTTCTCTTTATTGACGCTTCTTTTTTTATTGGAAGAATTAAAGGTTTAACTCTTTTTTCATCTAATAAAGATTCTATTGTTTCAAAAGCTCTATCGTTTTGATCATGACTTTCTGATAGTAACTCTTCTGTTGTTGCATTTGGGTCTAATTTCCAGTCGTCTCTTGTATATTTTCTTAATTGCTCTTCATAACTGTCATGCTCTTGATCTAAATCAGGTGGGATAGGAGCCATAAATTGTCGCCCTAACCTATCTTCTAATGGAATATTCTGATCCTCTTGAGCCATCATAGACCACGAAGACATTCCTCTTTCTGTTTGTATACCTACTGGAAACCTTCCTGTTAAATCAGAGCCACTTGGTCTTTCGTACATAGATGGTGGAAAATAATGGCTTAATTGGGCCACTTTATACCAATTTTTTCCTTGAGCACTTCTCTTATTTCCTGTAATTTGTAAAGGAGTATACCATTCTTCATTACCTTGTGATTCTAAACTAGATTGATATCTTTCATTAATTATTGGAAGAGCCCATGTCATAAAACTATTCTCTGCAGATTCTGATTCAGCCTCTCCTTCATTACCTTGTGCATGAACTGCCTCGTGAACTATTGTAGCTCCTAAATGTAATAAAGCCATCCATTCCCAAATATTAGGGTCAGGAGATTGAGTAGCTGTAGCATCTTGTTTTGACGCATTTAAAACATCACCCATATTTATACCAAAAGCAGACCCTCCTTTTGATTCTAAATCATTATAAAGATTATCTATATCTTGTTGAATTTGTTCTTGGGGTTTTTCTTCACTTGTTGGTCGGGCTGTTAATAACCCTTTATCATCGATTTCTATTTGATAACCCATTCCCTCTAATCGTTTTTTCAAGGCTTCTGTTTTAATAGCTTTATCTAATCCTGGTAAATAAACCCCATATGCCCCACCTTTGGAAAAATTAAAGATAAAAGAGACATTTTGGAGAAGAGAGGAGTTGAATTGATTAACTAACTGAATAGCATCATCTACTTTATTAAACATTCCACTAATTTGAGATGCATCTACAGAGCTGGTTCCTAAAAATTGAGACCCATATTCTGGAACAGAACCTTGATAAAATCCGCCAAAATCTTGAGCGGATTTTATTTGCTTCTTAATCTTATAAATACGCATATAATTCCCTCTTAATGTTCAGGTTATTTATTCTTTATACAAAAACAAAAATCCTGCTAATAATGGGAAATACCTATAAGTTTCTCCGATCTTAATTATTATTTAACAATTTTTCTTTTTGTTTAGAAATTTCCATGGTATCTAATGATATTCCTTGAGATGGATTTGACATTTTTTTTCTTCTTTCTTGATAATGTTCTTCAGTATGTCCATAATCAGTAGTTTTACCAATTCCGTCCACCATGCCATCCAATACAATATCATCTTCTCCATTAGAACAGGCTGTATTTTTACCATGCCCTATAATTTTTGTTTCATAGGTTCCGTCTTTAGCAATTATTACTTCTAAAGCAACATGCCCTTCTGGAATTTCTTTATCCATAATAATCTCCTATACATACAACTTATATTTAGCCCCCATTGGAACATGGAAAACTAATCGTTGTTGATTACCATTATTTTCTTCTTCTACAAGAACCGCTTGTCTTTGAACGGCTTGTTGTTTTATTTTATAAAGAGCTAATTCAGATTTAATATCATTCTCTAAATAACCGATATCTGACCCATAAGAAACCCATTTACCATTTTTATCTTGTGCAAATCCAATGGTTCTATTAATTTTAATATGACATTTATAAGCAGAATTACCGTATTCATCAGTTACCGTTAAATTACAATCAGGATCTGTTTGAATTTGATTTTCCCAACTAGATCGGACTCCAACTAGGATTTTTACAAAAACATCTAAAGGGCATTTGATATCTATTTTGCCAACTCTCCATAAACTCATTGAAAACTCTCCTCAATTAAATTAAAATTTTCTATTCTTTCCTTCGCTATCTCAAAATATTTTTTGTCTAACTCAATCCCTATTCCATTACGTTTTAATTTTTTTACTGCTATCATTGTGGTTCCTGAACCCATTGTAAAATCAAGTACTGTGTCATTCTTATTTGTATAGGTTTTAATCAAGTATTCCATAAGTGCTACAGGTTTTTGAGTAGGGTGTAACTTATCTTCTCCACTATTGTCATTATTTACTACGGAAAACTTTAAATACTGGGTTGGATACCTGTCTGTCTGCCCGCCACCACTAAAGCCTAATTTAGTTTTGCCTAATGTATCTCCGTCAGAGGTATTTTTTGTAAAATTATTAACTGGCTTATGCCCTTGCGTCTTTTGCGGATTATAATTATTACCAACAGTATTAAATACTGAAATCAACTCTATATTCCTTAATGGTTGTTTCTTAGCATTTAAAAAATTCGTTTTTTTGTTTTTATGCCAAACCCAATCATACTTATATTTTTTTAAATTACTCAGTCTTAAATGACTACTGAACGGCTCGGAGCCAAATAAAACAATAGCGCAATTAGATTTTATTATTCTGTTTAATTGTTCCCACATCGGTTTAAAAGGAATGACAATATCCCATTGACAAAAAGTTGTTCCATATGGAGGGTCTGCTAAAACCATATCAACAGAACCATCCTTAATTTTTTTCATTTCTTCTAGGCAATTACCACATATTAATTCAATCATTATTTAAACCTTTAAAACCTTATATCACAACAATATTATTATACATCGAAAATCTAAAATCCAGCAATATTATCTTGGCAAAAAGGAATAAGGTAATCAGAAGATAAAGCGGCGTTTAATCCGTACCCTCCCGATGTAGAAATTATAAGAGTGATTATTCCAATAACACTACCATTTATCTCTTTTACAACTGGGCCTCCGCTATTACCAGGAAAAACAGATAAATCTACAAACATATATCTTGGGGCTCCTTCATAAGTATAAATATCTCTATTTAAAGAACCCAATGATCCTGTTGATACATTGTTCTCGTAGCCATGAGGACTTCCAATTGTTAAAATATCCTCTCCTATATCTTGACTTAAATCTAATTTAAAAGGTTCTACATTAATATCAGCTTTTAAAAGAGCTAAATCCAATTTGGTATTTAAAGCTTTTAATTTAGCCCTATATCTTTTTCCACTATGAATTAAATTAACTGTAATATTATTATAAAACTCAGCAACATTCTGCCCCTTATTTTTATTATAACTTTTTATAACATGAGCACAGGTTAAAAAATATTTTGGATAAACACAAAAAGCCGATCCATTTTCCTTTACTCCTCTAGCTAAATCTAAAGATTCTACCATAAATGTTTTTGCCAAAGTATCAGAAACTACTTCTACGATGTCATTTTTTTGAACTTGTGCTACTCTTGCTAAATACTTATATGGAATTTTATTTTCCCTCATATATTGTTCGGCTTGAGGAAATGATGGAAATTTCATAGAACCACCATCAACCTTAACTTTCCATGCTTCTACATTAGGTTCTTTAGGTTGAAGCATATTATTAAGAATATCTAAGTCTCTTTCTTTTCTTTTGTAATCGTCGCCTGTCTCTTTATATGATGTGCTAACGTCTTTACCTGGAGCCCAATTACCTCTGGTTCCAGGATATACATCTTTTATAGAGACCTCTCCGCTTAAAATATCTTCAATAGTAGGAACATTATTGGTAGGAATAACAGATTTATTTGTGGGAGGGGATAATACAGCCTGATCACCATAACCGCGATTTTTGAAAGGCATTGTTGTTCTGTACGCAAGTATCTTCATATATTATAATTCAAAAATACTTGCTAAAACCCTTTTCATATCTCAATATAACGATCATCATTATCGTCTGTGGAAGGATTTTCGTCTATAAATGCAGAGTGTTTTTTTGGAGCATCTGTTCCACTATCTACAAATGGATCTGATGTTTCAGATTTAGACCTTGCTTTATCTGCTACAGCTTTATCTGCTACAGCTTTATCTGCTACAGCTTTGTCTATAAAAGGGTCTCTACCTCTAGCTTCGTCTGCACCTGGAACGATACTGTTTTTCATATCTGTTTTTAAAGGAGTACCAGCATCTGAAATAACAGCTTTACGTCCCATTTGCTCAGAAGGATCTAATTGATCTTCATTAATAGTAGATTGATCACTTACTTCTGGCTCTCTTTCTTCCATTTCTGCTTGTTCTATTTCGTTTAATTTATCCAGTGCCTTTAAAGATTCTTCTGTTGCTTCTGACTCTGGAAGGTTTCCTGCAAAAGTATTTCTCATAGCTACCTTATGCATTGTTCCGTCTCCAGTAGCAACAACTACATCTGATCCCATCTTTTGCGTTTCGGCTTCTGCTGCCGCTGCAAGATTTTGTTCAGGTTCTTTCTTTTTGTTTTTAGCCCCTTTTGGACGACCTTTAGACTTAGGCTTTGACTTTGATTTCTTTTTGTTTTTAGCCCCTTTTGGACGACCTTTAGACTTAGGCTT
>Ga0164315_10003097_pt1 | contig 12840 bp, 7 predicted proteins | sample GuaBasSedimGuay6_FD_113737 | JGI IMG/M metagenome (GOLD analysis project Ga0164315, IMG submission 113737) | Subseafloor sediment microbial communities from Guaymas Basin, Gulf of California, Mexico - Guay6, Core 4569-2, 0-3 cm | ecosystem: Environmental > Aquatic > Marine > Hydrothermal vents >... | reverse complement strand
TTTCTAACCCTGATAATATTTTTGCTCTGTCGTTCGCCTGCAATGGTACCAAGGATAACACCGACCTTGTTCCCGGCAGACAGCTGGTCCAGAAGCCCTGAACTTTCCAGTGCCTCACTGGCTGCCTCAAGTCCGAAAATCTGTCCTCTTTCAATGGATTTCACCATCATGGGCGGCATTCTGTATTTCAAATTATTAAATTTATGTTCTTTAACCAGGCCCGCATTGACTTTGGGAAGCCTGTAATTGGACTTTTTATCGAAACTTGCATACGCATCATTGTCAAAGTGTTCTAAAGGAATCCGGGACAATTGCTTTTCCCCTGATTCAAGTTTTTCCCAGAATTCCTCTGTATTTTTAGCTCCCGGCAAAAACACTCCGAGGCCTGCAACCACGATTCTGTCATCATTAAAATCATAGGCAGGATTGGTAAAAATATCCCTGGGAATCTGCTGGTAACTTTGTGTCATCTGTTCCACAACAATATGATAGTTAATACCGCCAAACCCGTAAGAAGAAACAGCTGCTTTTCTGGATATGTTATCTTCAGATTTCCATTCTTCTGCGTCTTTTACAATAAACAGAGAAGACCCTTTTAAATCGTGATTTTTTGAAAGGTTTTCAAATTGACCATTGGGCGGCAGAATCCCTTTTTTAACCGTCAACAATGCCTTTAGAAGTCCTGCCGACCCTGCACACCCTAAAAGGTGTCCAATCTGGGCTTTTATGGAGCTGATACCGGCATTGGAATTTTTATACATTGAATTTAAGGTTTCAAGCTCTGCCTCATCTCCTATGGTGGTGGATGTACCATGTGCTTCTATAAATCCGATATCATCCGGTTTGATAGAGGATTTGATATTTTCAAAACACCGTTTGACGCTTAATACCTGTCCTTTTGGATTGGGGGCGGCAATGGCTTTTCCCTTGCCGTCGGAACTTGAGCCAATAGAATTAATGACACCCCAGATATTGTCCTTGTCCCGGATGGCATCTTTCATTCTTTTTAATACAAAAACAACGGAACCTTCTCCCAGAATGAATCCGTCAGCCCGCTGATCAAAAGGAAATGATCCCTTTGCAGACAGGGTTCCCATTTTTGCAAACCCGATAAAGGATTCAGGTGCCAGATGGGTATTGACCCCACCCACAATGACCTGATCATGGTCACCGGACAAAAGCTCTCCTGCCGCAGCGTCAAGAGCCGTGACAGAGGATGCACAGGCAGCATCCACAACATAATTTGCACCCCGGACACCTAAGTGCCGGGCAATCCTTGAGGCTTCAATATTGAGCAGCATACCATGGACAGGGTCATAGCCTTTGTTCTCTCCTTCTATGCCTTCCATTAATACCTGTTTAACCGTTTCTTTTTCCGCATCACTTAAACTCTGATATTCACCCGTTTTTTCCATCATGGAAACCAGCTGCGGATACCAGTATTTAAGCTGAAGATCATTTCCCAGCTCATTGGAAAGACAGGTGGCAATAATAACGGCAGTTCTTGATGGATCATCACAGACCAGACGATTGTCATCACCCAGAAACCCGGCATTTTCAACTGCCTTGTATGCGGTCTGCAAAACCATTTTCTGGCTGCGGGAAAGCTTTTTTTCCTTACCTTCAGCATATCCGAACCGTTCCCAGTCAAACTCGAAATCATCTATGTGGCCTGCCAGGGTGGTATACGTCTTATCTTCCGCATTTCTGTCAGGATCATAATAAAGGTCATGATCAAATCTTGACTCTGGCATCTGACTGATGGAATATTTTTTGTTTAGAATATTTTCCCATAAGCTGTCCGGGTCATCAGCATCCGGCAAAGTACAGCCGATGCCCACCACGGCAATTTCATCATGAATTTTATTTTTAACACTTGAAAATATTTCAAGAGAATTAAGATTTGTATACAGGGTTGATTTGGCCTCAAAATATTTGTTATGAATCTGTTTTATCGTAACGGGTCCGTCAAAAAAGGCCAAGCTGTCGCCCACAAGAAAATTTCCCTTTTCCTTATGTTCTTCATCGTCAAACCAGGTATAATTCTCGGATCCCGGATTTTTGAAATCCGGCAGAAACCCCTTTGCACCGATGAGCAGTGAACCAATATTTTTCTTTTCAAAGGCACGTTTTCTTTTCTCAAGGCTTACCTTATTTTTCATCATCGCAGCCTCATTTTCAACCATCATTCTGGCAAACCCGGTGGGGGCGGTTCTGGATGCCAGCCCCAGGGTTCTACCGATCAGCATGGTCTCATTTTCATGAATAATGATGTCCCGGTATTGAGATTTGATACTTTTGGTTGCAACGATTTCATCGGCAAAAAGATAGGCTGTTCCCACCTGGAGACCGATTTTCGCCCCTTTGGCCGCAAGAAAAGATGTAAGCCCTGAAATAAAAAATGAGGCAAAGCAGGTGGAAATGCCACCGGCAAATACCAGGTATAAATCTGCAAGATTATAATCTTCATTGATCAATGTGGCTATGGCATCCTCCCACAGAACCATGGAAGAAAGAGCACCCACATGACCGCCGGCTTCTCCGCCTTCAAAAATAAACCGGGTGCAGCCGTTTTTCAGCGCATTTTCCATCATGGATACCGATGGCGTATGAAGATAGGTTTTGGTTCCTGCCTTTTCAAGCTCTGCCACCTGGGAAGGAATCCCGCCTGCAAAAAGTGCATAGGGGATCTTATGTTTTTTCACCATATCCAGATGTTTTTTCACCGCGGGGTTAAAGGCTTCTATACCCACAAGCCCTGCACCAAAATTATCTACTTTTTGGCGGCCGTCTTTGAGCATATTGTCTGCCAGATCTTCGGGAAGACTTCCCACTGCAAAAAACGGCAGCGCCCCCTGTTCCAGGACCTTGTTTGCAAAATCAGAATTGTCAGAGATATTTGCCATGGGTCCCTGAATCAATGGGAATTTTGTTCCCTGTTCCCTGGCAAACAGAGAATCCGGCTTTACAGGGTCATGTGTATCTATAAAATTTAAATGCTCACCAATGGTTGTAAAAAGACCTGCGATAACTTCTTTGAGACTTGTGGATTCTTTTACAAAATCCTTTGCAAACACACCGTCCTGGCCCAGATAAAATAAAGACTGGATAAAAGGGGCATCCTCCTGGTCAAAGGCCACCATATTGGATATAATGGACTCATAAACCTTTTGCCTGCCATCGGGATCATCAGCCGATTCAATTGCCTTAAGTTTTAAGTCTTTGACAATTTTAGTCCCCAGTTTTGCAAACACCCGGTAAATATCCCGGGTTTTATATATGATCTCAGTGGAATCACTTTCATCCACCATGGACAGAAGCTTTTTAAAATTATCCGATACCGGTGCTTCATCCGTCATGAGAAACTGGCTGTCCATAACAAGACCGGACACCCCTGCTGCAAACATACCGGCAGCCGTATATTTCCCCACACCACCATGGATGAATATCGGCAATGTATTCTTTTTTAAATACCATTGCATCAAAACAAAAGAAGAATACTTTGAAACTTTTCCGCCCGCTTCATTTCCTTTTAAAATCAATGCATGGGGTGAAATCTGTTTAATGGTGTCATTGATATTAATTTCTGTGATCTCAAGTATAATTTTAGTATCGGCAAAATGGGTGAAATCGGCGGGTGTGTCTTCTTTTGAAAGAGGGGCGATGATAAGATCAAGATTGATCATCCGACAATGTTTGAGTTTCTCAATCAAGTTATTATCATGGGTTGAAAGCCGGATACCAAAGCTGAACTTTTCTTTAGAAAGTAATTCTGCCTTTTGAAGTATGTCGTCATGGGTTAAACATTCCGTATCAAATACCGGGAGTGCGCCGGAATTGAAAATCTTATCAAAATACTTTATATCAAACACCTTTACAGGATTATAAACCATTAAAGGAAGTCTTGAATTCAGTATTCTTCTAATCATAAGTGTTTCTCCGTATATAATTTTTGTTTTTTATTTTCATGTAATTGTCATGAAAACTTGATTTACTAAGGTATATGCTTCAAGTATTGTGCCAAAACTTTTTAAATATATAACCTGTAGAAATAATAGAACTTTAAAATTTAATTTTCATTTTTAATATTTAAACGAATCGTTTGTCCTTGCATTTTATGCATATGGCGTGTACAAAATTGTACATAAACAATATTTTTCATGTAACGGAGAAACAAAGTTGAAAACTGCAAGTTTAAATTCTGAAGAACGCCACTTTTTCAGGACGGTTTATAATGCTGCTTTTGCAAATCCGTTCAGCGATTTAAGAGAAAAGCTTGATATGAAAATAGCCGGCTTGTTTCCCTCGGCTTCCAGACGGGAAAGCATTGATCAGTGCACAAATGAAGTGAGCCGAAGAATAAAAAAACTTGAAAACCAGGGCCGCGCAGATATCAATGCGTTTCATGGTCAGGACAAAGAAATCATCACCATTGTATTTCTCTTTGATACCTTTTACAAATTCAAGGACAATTTTGATCTGCTCATAAAGGATCAAATAAAAGCCCAGGACACACCGATAAAGGTTCCCTTTGCAACAAAAGCCATGCACATGCTCCACAAAAAAGGTTTTCCCACTGAAAGTATCCCACATTATTTTGCCCTTTCTTATCAACTCAGACGAGCCTTTTATTTTATTTCCAACTCCCTTGTGGGGAGCAGCCCCTGTATGAAAAAGCTGAAAAAACATTTATGGTATAATGTTTTTACCTACAATATTGACCATTACAATAAATTTTTATGGAATAAAATGGAAGATTTTTCCACCCTGCTTTTAGGTGAAACCGGCACGGGAAAAGGTACGGCTGCAAAAGCAATCGGAAGAAGCGGCTATATCCCTTTTGATGAAAAAAAACAATGGTTTTCCCAGAGCTTCACCCGGGCTTTTTCTTCACTTAATCTTTCACAGTATCCTGAAACCCTGCTGGAATCCGAGCTGTTTGGCCACACAAAAGGTGCCTTTACAGGGGCTGTGGATGATTATCAGGGTGTATTTGATCGCTGCAGCCCCCATGGCTCAATCCTATTGGATGAAATCGGTGAGATTCCCAATCATGTGCAGATCAAATTATTAAGAATCCTCCAGGAAAGAAGCTTTTCTCCTGTGGGGACCCATGCGAAATCAAGATTCAATGGACGGGTAATTGCCGCTACGAATCGGCCCAAAGAAGACATACTCGAAGGCAGGGTATTCCGGGACGATTTTTATTACAGGCTCTGCTCTGATATTATTGAAGTTCCTCCCCTTAGAAGCAGGATCAAAGAAAAGGCATCTGAATTAAACGATCTTCTTGATTTTACCATCCTGAAAATGACCGGTACCCGTTCGGAAAAATTAATTCTGAAAGTTCAAAGAATTATTGACCGGCAGCTGGGAAAAGATTATCAATGGCCAGGTAATGTTAGAGAACTTGAACAGTGTGTCAGAAGTGTTTTGTTAAGGCGGGACTATAAAGGCAAACGAAAAGATGACAAAAAAATGATCACACTGAAACAAAAACTTTTACAGGGGATTTCAAACTGTGATATCTCAGCGCCATCTCTTGTATCAGGATATTGCAAGCTCTTGTATGACCAGTTTGGCACCTATGAAAAGGTGGCAAGATTGACAGGTCTGGATAGAAGAACTATAAAAAAATATATTACAAATTTTAAATAAGTCTGACTATTTTATGCTCAATTTTCTACCCCATTCACTCAAAGGCATTTTATCGATTTTTTTTTATGTCCTGAATACCATATGTCTCACTGTTCCATTAATTTTAATTTCTTTTTTTAAATTTCTTATCCCGGTTCACTCTATTATTGTTGTTCTTGATAAAATTCTGATATCCATTGCTACTCTCTGGATCATGGTTAACTCACTCAACTCAAAACTGTTTTGCAGGATAGACTGGGATATCAGGGGGCTTGAAAAACTAGAAAAAAAAGAATGGTATCTGGTTATTTCAAACCACCAGTCCTGGGTGGATATTTTAGTCCTGCAAACAACATTAAATCAAAAAATTCCCATGCTGAAATTTTTTTTAAAAAAAGAATTGATCTGGGTCCCATTTCTGGGGCTTGCCTGGTGGGCACTGGATTTCCCATTTATGAAACGCTATTCAAAAAAACAAAGAAAAGAAAAACCACATTTAAGAGGCAAGGACCTTGAAAGCACAAAAAAAGCCTGTGAAAAATTCAAGCACACACCTGTCTCCATCATGAATTTTGTAGAGGGCACCCGATTTACCCCGCAGAAAAAAATCAGGCAGAACAATCCTTTCAGACATCTTTTAAATCCAAAAGCCGGCGGCGCCGCTTTTGTCCTGGGCTCCATGGGAGAATATCTTCATAAAATCATTGACGTCACTATTGTATATCCGGATAACACCCCGACATTCTGGGACTATATTTCAGGCCGGGTCAATAAAATCATTATTGATTTCGACGTCATCCCTGTAACAGATTCACTGGCTGGAGATTATTTTAATGATATCGAGCATAAAAATCATTTTTTCGAGTGGCTGCAAACGTTATGGCAAAAAAAAGATGAGAAGATCAATACATTGAAAGCCGGCAAAATGTAAACTTTTTTACGTGTGGCCTATAGGTTACGTGTGATACGCAGGTTACAGGCTTTCCACCCTCATTTCATAGATATTTCGACTCTGCCCGTCTTCAGAGGTGCAAAGTGCTTCCACAATCCTTGCATGCCGTATGACTTCCGTCACACGTTTTTCACAGTGTTTCCCTATAATCAAGGTTCCGCTCAAAATTTCTCCATCAACGGTTACAACAGGTTTACCCGGATTACTTTTAGCCCAGGAAATAAGATTGGTTTTTTCTTGAAAAAGATTTTTACTTTCTGTTTCCAGTACTTTGATCTCTCCGTCTATTTTCCCCATTAATTCTTCAATATTTTTGCTCTTGCCAAAACAGGTATCCAGATTCTTTTCCGTCTTTTGAAGCTTAATCTCCAATTGATCCATTTTTTCTTTTAAAGTGTTAATCTTTTCTGCATTTTCCGAACCTGTCTGCATTAAAGAAATATCTGAATTAATTTGTTTTACCTCCAGTTGGGACCTGTCTTGAACATGGGCAAGCTCTGTAATCTGTTTTTGGAAGTTCAGGTTTTCTTTTTTGAGTTTTTCTTTTTTATTCTGACACTGTGCAATCTGTTTTTTAATCCCGGCGACCTTGCCCTTGATTTTTTCCAATTCTTTTCCAGTAAAAGGATCATGCCCGACCTTTACAATATTAGGTTCAGCCATCGGGGTACCGATGTTTCGAACATTAACTCCCATTTTAGCCGTTATTCTTGAGGATATAAACTTCCCATTTTCAACGACACAAATCCCTGAGCATTCAACATCGGCATCAACAATCTCTTTTCCAATAATTACATCGCCCATACAGACCACTTGTGACTGATGGATAAATTTTGCATAGACATTACCCCGGGCATAAATTTTGCCTTCATTAACGCCACCGTCAATTTTTACGTTTCCATCTGCTGTAATGCTTCCTCCATCCAGTTCAATGGCAGTAATATCATTGCCTTTTACCTTGAATCCGGATTTAATACGCCCTTTAACCGTCACATTGCCGTCATAATTAATATGGCCGGTTTCATAATCCACATCACCTTCAGTGATATACTCCTGGTGAACAAAAATATGCCCGGACAAGGTACATTTCGGAAATCCTTTAACATCGGCAAGCACTTTAATGCCATCCTCGGAAAGTTTTGCACCTTTTCCGATTTTTAATACAATATCTTCCTTAGGGATTGTTTCAGTTTCATCTCCGTAGATATTATGGCCGTTTCGTGACGCCACCATGGGGATTTTTTCCGCCAGTACAGTCCCTTCTTCAACGTTGGGAATTTCACCTCTGTCTTTAAAATCAATCCCACCATCCTTAGTCAACCCACCGACTTTCAGGTAGTCTGTATTAAAGAAAAATTCCATAGTTGCATCTTTCCCCTGAACGGGGGGGATTCCCTTGGCAACTCGAAAAGTTTTTGTCATGAACCCGCTGGAATCAATGAAGCCTTCTATCATATCATCGGCGACCAGCCCCGTTACGATGCCTTTGTCTAACAGGGCTTCCTTTAGTCCCGCCAGGGTCATATTTTCATCAAACTCATCTGTTTTGGATAAAAATGCCGCCATAAAATCCTTGGAAATTTCAAGTTTAATCCCGCCCTCAATAATTTCAGGTTTGAGCAGGCCGACTTGCTTTCCTTCACTGTCAGGAACATTTTCAGCAGATATATCATTTGCCTGATTTTCTAAGGTTTTCCCACTGTTTTTCGATTCTTCCACAAGGCTTTCACTCTTTTGAAGAAGGAATTCTTTTTTGTTTTTCTGTCTGACCCTTTTTTGTAACTTAAAGACATAGTCTATTTGTTTTGGAGTCATTATACCGGCATCCACAAGGATATCACCGATAAGACGCACCTTTTTTTTATTCTTTATATCATTCCCCTGTTCTTCCAAGGCCAAATTTAAAACACTTTGATTAATAAATCCTTTCCAGATGGCAATAGCACCGAATTTAAATTCTTTTTGCCGCATTTCAAAGGCTTTTGCCGCCCGCAAAAGTCTTTGCATATTTTCGGAAGAAATCATTTTATTGGACAAAAAATATTCTTTCAAAGCAAGCCCTTTATCACTTGCACCGGAACACTGGGACATCCCCTTTTGGAGCTCTTCTTTAGTGACAAGATTATTTTTAACAGCCAAAAGCCCAATGAACGGAATTTCTGATTTGCTTTTACTGTCTATTGCCATAACCTCTCCGTATATAAATTAAAGTACAACGGCTATCAATCCTGTTACCAAAAATGAAACCTCAATCGTAAACTCTCGATGCACACCTGAGACAAGGCTGTCTTTTTCAAAAAATTTTATTAATAAAACCATGATAATGGGTGTGAAAGCAAGCAGGAAAGACCTTTTTACCAACACATCGGTAAAAAATGTCAAAAGAATCATACCGGCATCAGCCATTAAGACATATTGTATGATCTTAAAACTTGCCTTTTCTCCTAAAAGGGTGGGAAGGGTTTCTTTTCCGGTAATTCTATCCCCCTGAATGGCAAGGATATCAAAAAAAGCTGTCCGGGCAAATACCAGCCCCATGGCAAACAGACAGACAATGGCAACAGGCAGCAAAGCACTTTGATTTGCCACTGCCGGTAAAAGGCAGGTCACTGTTCCCCATGCAATGGTAATCAGAATAGTTTTTGATCCGGGAATATCTTTTATTCGGACAACTTGACCTTTTTTTGATATTAAAGGAATCATTTTCAAACTGTATGACAGTCCTAAAATGCTCATGACCAGCAGAATAGAAAAAGAAATGGGCCCTGTGACAAAACTTAAGTAAAGGCCTGCCGTACCTGATAAAACTGCAAGTATCCAAAGATACGTTCGATTCCTTTTATAAAAAAGTGCCCTTTCGGGATGATTGTATTTATCAGACTTTGTGGTGAATAAATTATTGAGTATCTGCATTGAAAGGACATAGAGCATGGCAATCAAAGCATGATTCAAGTCCTGGGAAATCCCCTGGAGTTTTGAACAGGCATAGGTTAAAAAACCGGCACCTGCTGCGGCCATTATATTGGTTTTCAATAAAAAATCACGAATTAAAAATAAAAACATTCTGGCAGGATGCTGGTGTTGAAGATTTCTCTCTATCTGGGCATATGCATCATTAATGATCCAGTTTGGTGTCGAGGCCCCGGCTGTTATTGCAACAGACCTGGCCTTTGATAACTGTCCATAATCAATCTGTGAAACCTCTTCAATATGGGCGGCAGGTTTTCCGGTCTCTGATGCGATCTGGGCCAATCGCCTCGTGTTCCCGCTTTGTTTCCCTCCCACAACGATTACAGCATCATTTACCCTGGCCAGATCCCGAATTTCCGTCTGGCGTTTTTCAGTGGAACCGCAAATGGTATCAAATACCTTATAATGAGGTACATTGCTGTTGCACCATTGCTTTATTTCATCATAAAAAGACAAATTCTGAGTGGTTTGAGCCACCACAACAGCTTTTTCAAACCGAGTCAGCCCACAAAGCTGCTCCATGGTTGTGATGGTATGCCCTTTTTCTTTAGCATATCCTAAAAGTCCCACAACTTCAGGATGTTTTTCATCCCCTATAATAATGGTTGAATATCCTTTTTGAGCATATTTATGGATAATCACCTGAACCCTTACCACTCTAGGGCAAGTTGCATTAATCACTGTAAAACCAGCGTCTTTAAGCGCTTTTTCATCCTCCGGCGGAACACCGTGAGCCCGGATCAGGACGATGCCGGTTCCTGTTTCAGGAATTTGATCAATCCTGAAAATATTTTTTTCTTCAAGCATTTTTAAAACCTGAGGATTATGGATCAAAGGGCCGTAGGTGAAAATCGGCTCGGAAGACAAATTAGATGCATCCAGCACCATATCCACAGCACGCCGGACTCCCATACAGAATCCAGCGGTTTTCGCAACAACTATTTTCATGAAAGATGGCTCAAAAGATCTACCAGGTATTGAAACTCTGTTTTTGATTTAAAATTGATTTCTATTTTACCCTTATTCCCGCTCTTTTTGATGTGTACTTTTGATTTGATTTGACGGGTAAGAAGGGCACAGGTCTTATCAAGAAACTGTTTTTCCTGTGCAGACATCTTTTTTTCTAATTTTTTGGGATCTTTTTTGACATTGTTGACCAGTTTTTCCGTCTGCCGTACAGACAATTTTTTTGCAAGAACTATTTTAAAAAGATAAATCTGATTTTCCTGGGAGCCGGCCCCTAACAGAGCTCTTGCATGGCCCATGGATATGTCTTCAGCCAGCAGGCTGTCTTTGATCACCTGGGGAAGGCTTCGAAGACGCAGCAGATTTGCTATGGTGGAACGATTCTTACCGATTTTTTTTGCCACTTTTTCCTGGGTATAATTAAATTCCTTAATCAATCGGTAGTATGCCCCTGCCTCTTCAAGAACATTTAGATTTTCTCTTTGAATATTCTCAATAATGGATACTTCTAAAACCTGTTCATCGGTCAGATCTTTTACAAACACCGGCACATGGGTAAGATTGGCTTCCCTGGCAGCACGCAGTCTTCTCTCTCCTGCTACCAATTCATAGGAATCATCAATATGCCTTACTAATAAAGGTTGCAAAATACCCTGTTGTGCAATGGATTCCTTTAGTCTGTCCAGCTCTTCCAGGCTGAAAACCGTTCTGGGTTGATACCGGTTAGGTGCAATATCTCCAATGGGGCACATGAGAAAATCAGAGTTGCTCTCGGGGGTTTCAAAATCAGGGATTAAAGCGGATAGCCCCCGTCCAAGTCCGGTGTTTTTCTTTTTCTTTTTTGTCATTTTTTTTCGTGTGACCTCCGGGTTAGAAGTTCCCTTGCAAAAGCCATATAGCTTTTTGAGCCTGCTGAGTGTTTATCATATACAATTACCGGCAACCCATAGCTTGGTGCCTCCCCAAGCTTCACATTCCTCGGTATCTTTGTTTTGAAAACCATGTCTTTGAAATATTTTTCTGCATCTTTAACAACATGCTGAGCGAGATTGGTTCTTTTGTCATACATTGTCAAAAGGATTCCCTTGATTTTCAATCCGGGATTAAAAGATGCCTTGACTCGTTTTATGGTATCTAAAAGCTGCCCTAAGCCCTCGAGCGCATAGAATTCACTCTGGAGAGGTATCAAAACGGAATCTGAAGCTGTAAATGCATTCAATGTCAGCAAACTTAAAGCCGGCGGGCAATCAATAATAATATAATCAAATTTTTCTTTTACCTGTTCCAGAAGATTTTTAAGTTTTTTCTCTCGGTGCTTTACCGGCACCATCTCTATTTCAAAACCGATAAGATCAATATCTGCCGGAATCATCATAAGTTTGGGTAACATCGTTGTACAAATAATTTCATCAATTCCCACAGCTTCAATAAGGCCATGGTAGAGGGAATATTGAAGAGTAGGTTTTTCTATTCCCATACCGGTTGTTGCATTTGCCTGGGAATCACAATCCACAAGCAATATTTTTTTTCCGATTTTGGCAAGAGCAGCTGAAAGATTGACAGAAGTCGTTGTTTTACCAACGCCTCCTTTCTGGTTCGCTATACTGATAATCTGAGTCATAATTAATTTTTTTTACCACAAATATCAGGCTTAAGCAATCAGTTAAAAGACACAGATAAAAAAAGGTCTTATACAGGAAATCCCCTCTTGTATAAAGCCTCTTTTTATCATAGATCTTAAACCGTATAAATCACATGGCCGGAGCTTGATCCTCATGACAGCCAGTAATTTATGGTGACCGGTGAATATGGTATCTGGTATCCAATTGTATCAATGGCTTGTTTGCCAATAATATTATTTACTGTTACCATGACGCTGCCAAAATGTTTCAAGAGGACTTGATTTATTTAAAAAAAATAACCAGATGAAAAAGTTAACCTTTTTAGGAAAAAATACAATGACCGATACAAAAGACACCCTCCATGACAGCATTGTTTATGATGCGGTTAAAACAACCGGGATTTTTTGTCATCCTTCCTGTAGCGCAAGGACACCTAAACCGGAAAATGTCAGCTTTTATGATTCAACCAGGGAAGCTCTTCAAAACGGATTCAGACCCTGTAAAGTTTGCCGACCCATGGAAAAACCGGATAGAACCCCCGGCTATATCACAAGCCTTATAAAGGAGCTGCATCAAAATCCATACCTTAAGATCAAGGTTGATGACTTAAAAGGCAGAGCAGTTAAACCAGGCCAGGTTGAAAATTGGTTTAAAAAATAGCATAATATGACCTTTCATATGTATCAGAGAATA
>Ga0164315_10003096_pt1 | contig 12843 bp, 12 predicted proteins | sample GuaBasSedimGuay6_FD_113737 | JGI IMG/M metagenome (GOLD analysis project Ga0164315, IMG submission 113737) | Subseafloor sediment microbial communities from Guaymas Basin, Gulf of California, Mexico - Guay6, Core 4569-2, 0-3 cm | ecosystem: Environmental > Aquatic > Marine > Hydrothermal vents... | reverse complement strand
TGATGATACTTAAAAAATATAAAAGCCTTTGGCTGCTTGCTTTTGCAGTTATATTGGTAACTTCCTGTGATCCCTCAGGTGACTGGGATTTTGTGCCAGAAGCAACAGTCCCTCTTAATACGGGATCAGCAAATCTTACAAACTATGTTTCTGTTGGTAATTCACTAACAGCTGGTTATACAGACGGAGCTTTGTTTCTAGCAGGACAGGCATCTTCAATGCCTAATCTCTTAGCACAACAATTTGCTTTGCTAGGCGGAGGTAACTTTACACAACCTTGGACCAATGATAATGCTGGTGGCCTTTTACTAGGAGGAGTACAAATTCAAGAACCAAGACTTTATTTTGATGGAGCTGGACCAGTAAGAATAGATGCAATGCCAACAAATGAAGTATCTAATGTTATACCAGGACCGTATAATAACATGGGTGTTCCCGGAGCAAAAAGTTTCCATCTATTAGCAAATGGATATGGGAATGTTGCTGGTGTCGCTTCAGGTGCTGCAAACCCTTATTATGCAAGAATGGCTTCCAGTCCTAATGCTTCAGTTATAGAAGATGCAACCGCTATGAATCCATCATTTTTCTCATTATGGATAGGTAATAATGATGTACTTAGTTATGCTACATCAGGAGGTGCGGGAGTTGATCAAACAGGAAATTTTGATCCAAGCACCTATGGATCTAATGATATTACAGATCCAAATGTATTTGCAGGAACTTATTCTGCTTTACTAAATGCTTTAACAGCAAACGGTTCTCAAGGGGTTGCAATGAATATACCCGATGTAACTACGATTCCTTACTTTACATCAGTACCTTATAACGCTATTCCATTAGATGCAGCTACTGCAGGTGCAGTAAATGCAGCTTTTGCAGCTTATAACGGAGGTTTATTAGCAGCAGAAGCAGGAGGATTAATTACCGCTTCAGAACGCGCAGCAAGAACAATCAATTTTGTAGCAGGCCAAAATGCAGTTACCATGGAAGATGAATACTTAACAGATTTATCGGCTTTAGGTTTACCTTCTTATCGCCATGCAACTAGTGATGATTTATTAGTTTTAGTAAGTTCATCTTTCTTAGGAACAACGGTTGGTGGAAACCCTCTTTTAGTTAATGGAGTTTCTGTGCCACTTGCAGATAACTGGGTGCTTTCACCTGATGAAATTTCTGAAGTTGCAGTAGCAACAAATGCATATAATGCTGCAATAGCACAATTAGTAAGTCAAAAAGGAATTGCTTTTGTTGATGCTAATGCTATTATGACACAAATTGCAAATGGAGGTTTACCATTTGATGATTTTACAATGCATGCAAACTTGGTATTAGGATTAACTTTTTCTTTAGATGGAGTACACCCTACAGCAAGAGGATATGCATATATGGCTAATCAAATTCTAATGGCGATTGATGCTACTTATGGATCTAACTTTGAAGAAGCTGGTGCTTTATTGAAAGCAGCAGACTACACCACTTTTTATCCGGCGTCTTTCTAAAAAATAACAATTAGTATTATATATGAAAACCGAAGTTAATAGCTTCGGTTTTCTTGTTTTATAAAACTGGTTTCAAAAGTTTTCTTGTAATATTGTATTAGTGAATGTTATAAATCTAATATCAGGTCCAAGAAATTTGTCGACAGCGATCATGTATTCCTTTGCGCAAAGGAATGATATCGCCGTATTAGACGAACCCTTTTATGGGTATTATTTGAATACTAAATCCTTAGATTTTAAACACCCATCGCAAAAGAAAATTCTTCAGACTATGGAATTGGACAAAGAAGAAATTCTGAAGAAAATAAATACCTTGTCCGAAACTAATAATGTATTTATAAAAGGGATGGCACATCATTTTAGCAGCGATACCCCTTCCTTTATTTTAAATTGGAAGAATATTATTTTGATCAGACATCCCGAAAAATTAATCGCTTCATTTTCAAAAGTTATTGATACACCAACTATTGATGATATTGGTATTAAAAAAGCAGCCGACTTATTTTTATTTCTGAAAAAAAAGAAGAAAACACCAATAGTTATCGATAGTGATGAATTGATGAAGAACCCTGCAAATTATTTAAAAAAACTATGTGTCCTTTTAAAAATACCCTTTACAAAAACAATGCTGAATTGGAGTAAAGGGGGGATTCCTGAAGATGGAATATGGGCTGCAAATTGGTATACTAATGTTCATAATACAAAGGGTTTTGCCATTCAAAAAAACAAAGCTGTTGTTCTTTCTGAAGAATTGCAACCACTATTAAAAGAAGCATTGCCCTATTATGAAACTTTAAAAATGAACATCCTTAAAAACGATTGATATGCTACAAGAATTCGACTCAAGAAATGAAAATATACAAGTATTTATCAAGGATAGATTATACCTTAGAAAGGAAGCGAAAATTTCAGTATTTGATAGTGCTGTTCAAGGAGGAGATGCCGTATGGGAAGGATTAAGAGTGTATCCAGAAGGGATTGTTTGCTTAGATAAGCACCTTATACGATTACAAGAATCTGCAAAGACATTAGCATTTGAAGATATCCCTTCAAAAGGTTTTATTAAAAATGCAATCCAACAAACTCTGGAAGCAAATGAAATGAACGATGAAACCCATATTCGGCTAACCTTAACAAGAGGGGAGAAGATCACTAGTGGTATGGATCCACGTCTAAATCAGAATGGCTCTTGTTTAATTGTTTTGGCAGAATGGAAGCCATTGGTTTATGATAATACCAAAGGAATAAAAGTAATAAGTACGAGTGTACGAAGAAATGCACCCCAATTTCTGGATTCAAAAATTCATCATGCCAATTTGCTGAACAATATTATCGCAAAGATACAGGCAAATATTGCAGGGAAGGATGCCGGATTAATGTTAGATGAATTTGGTTTTGTTGCCGAATTAAATGGAACTAATGTGTTTATGATTAAGCATGGTTGTGTCTATACCCCTCAAGCACATGCCTGCCTGCCCGGAATTACCAGAAACACAATACTAGATTTATGTGTTGCTAATAATATCGAAATTAAAGAAGAAAATCTTACACTATCCCAATTTATTAATGCAGATGCTGCTTTTGCAACAGGCACTATGGGGGAGCTAACGCCAATTGTTGAAATTGACGGAAGAACAATTACAAAATCAAGCAATTTGTTAGATTCAATTTTTAAACTTTTTAGGGAACATGTAAAAACCTTATGTGAACCAATTATTTAATTTGAATAATACGAAAACACCTTGAAATTTTACCCCTGAGCCTTGCACTTTTTCAATTTAAAAAACTATCTTTGCCCCGTTTAAAATAAGGGATAGATATTATCCTTACAGCACTAAAAAATAAACAGTTAATATGTCAAAAGTTACAGGTAAAGTTGCACAAATTATTGGACCCGTTGTAGACGTTGAATTTACTACAGGAGCAGTCCTTCCAAAAATTTACGATTCTCTTGAAGTAGATAATAACGGAAATTTATTAATTCTTGAAGTACAATCTCACGTAGGAGAAAATACAGTTAGAACCATTTCTATGAACTCCACAGATGGATTGAGTAGAGGAACTGAAGCTGTTGCTACAGGAGTACCAATCCAGATGCCTATTGGTGAGGAGATTTATGGTCGTTTGTTCAATGTAATTGGAGATAGTATTGACGGAATTGGTGATTTACCTAAAGCAGGTAAAGATGGTTTACCAATTCACAGACAAGCCCCAAGATTTGAAGATCTTTCAACTTCAACAGAAGTACTTTTTACAGGGATTAAAGTAATCGACCTTATTGAGCCTTATGCAAAAGGTGGTAAGATTGGATTATTTGGTGGAGCTGGTGTAGGTAAAACAGTATTGATACAAGAACTTATTAATAATATTGCAAAAGGTCACGGTGGACTTTCAGTATTTGCAGGAGTAGGGGAACGTACTCGTGAAGGAAACGATTTACTTCGTGAGATGTTAGAATCTGGAATTATAAAATACGGTGACGACTTCTTACATTCTATGGAAGAAGGAGGATGGGACCTCTCAAAAGTTGAAAAGGATGCCCTAAAAGAATCTAAAGCTACTTTTGTTTTCGGACAAATGAATGAGCCTCCAGGAGCACGTGCTCGTGTTGCACTTTCTGGATTGACAATTGCAGAATATTTCCGTGATGGAGATGGTGAAGGACAGGGAAGAGATGTACTTTTCTTTGTTGATAATATCTTCCGTTTTACACAGGCAGGTTCAGAGGTGTCAGCACTTCTAGGACGTATGCCTTCAGCGGTAGGTTACCAACCAACACTTGCTACTGAAATGGGTACGATGCAAGAGCGTATTACTTCAACAAAAAGAGGATCTATTACATCTGTACAAGCGGTTTACGTGCCTGCAGATGATTTAACAGATCCAGCGCCAGCAACAACTTTTGCTCACTTGGATGCTACAACTGTATTGTCTCGTAAAATTGCTGAGCTTGGTATTTATCCTGCTGTGGATCCATTGGATTCTACATCCAGAATTCTAACTGCTGATATTCTAGGTGACGAACATTATGATTGTGCACAACGTGTAAAAGAGCTATTACAACATTATAAAGAATTACAAGATATTATCGCAATCCTTGGTATGGAAGAATTATCTGAAGAAGATAAACAATCGGTTTATAGAGCAAGACGTGTGCAACGTTTCTTGTCACAACCCTTCCACGTAGCAGAACAATTTACTGGAATTCCAGGTTGTTTAGTTGATATTAAAGAAACCATTAAAGGGTTTAATATGATTATGGATGGTGAATTAGATCATATCCCTGAAGCAGCTTTCAACCTTAAAGGAACAATTGAAGAAGCAATTGAAGCAGGAGAGAAAATGTTAGCTGAGGTGTAGCCGAAGCTATGCTGAACTTGTTTCAGCATCTTAATAATTTTAAAAAGATCCTGAAATAAATTCAGGATTGTAAAACAAGTTTTGCAATGTATTTAGAAATAGTAACTCCAGAAGCCTCTTTAGTATCCGGTGAAGTAGAATCGGTTACTGTACCAGGATTAAATGGTGAATTCCAGATGTTAAATAATCACGCATCTATAGTTTCATCCCTACAAAATGGTAAAGTAAAATTTAGAGGTGAACCCGAATTTACAGAAGGCTTTGAAGATAAATTTTCAAAGGAAGCCGATGGAAAATGGGCTTTAGAAATTAATAGTGGTACTATTGAAATGAAAGATAATAAAGTAATTGTATTGGCAGAATAGTCTTTGCAAATTCCAAAATATTAAATCCCAAATTCCATTATGGAATTTGGGATTTTTTTTACAACTCTGTCAAAGTTCTAAACTTTGACAGGGTTGGTGTATCAATCAAACTCATCTTTTTTAAGCAAATCAATTTTTTTGTCGCTATCACTTATCGTTACTTCCATTTTAAGATAGGTCCATTCACCGTCTACTTCTTCCCCGATTACCAATAATGTAGCCTCTCCTTTTGGTCCTTTAACCGGAACCTTAATATCTGCATTTCCACCATCATTACTATAATGTACATTTCCCTGAAACATACCATTTGGTTCTATGGGTTCTCCAATTTCTTCAATTACTAATTCATTACTTTTCAGTGCTGCCATACCATCAGAATAAGGAGTAGATTCTTTAAATAAATCGGTTACCTTCACTACCATAGCTCCTGCTAAAAATATGGCAATAACAATAATAACCAAACAGCCTAATGATGGGACTGCCCACTTCCAGTTTCTGCCAAACCAATTTTTTTGTTGCCTCTGCGTTTCCATTTTTTAATATTTAAATCTTTTGCCTTTCACTTTTTTTCTGAATTAAAGATAAAACAAGAAATCAATATGTTTATAGGTTATTCAGTTTTTCTTATTTTAGTAGTCTAAATTATATAAATTTTAATTTTGAATTTAAAAGAGATACCCCGGGTAAAAACGATTAGTAAGAAAGCGTTTCTAGATAATTATTTTAAGCCGCAAAAGCCAGTGGTTATAGAACGGTTTATAGAAGATTGGCCCGCTTATTCAAAATGGGATCTCAACTATATGGCTGATGTTGCAGGCGACCTAGAAGTCCCTCTGTATGATGATCGACCCGTAGATTATAAAGATGGTTTCAATGAAGCTCATGCCACCATGAAAATGAGGGAATATGTAGACCTTCTAAAAAGAGAGCCTACCAAATACCGTATTTTTCTTTGGAATATCTTAAAGGAAGTACCTCAATTAAAAAAAGATTTCTATTATCCAGATTTTGGATTACGCCTTATGAAGAGCCTGCCCATGTTGTTTTTTGGCGGGAGAGATTCATATACATTTATGCATATAGATATTGATCTAGCAAATATTTTTCATTTTCATTTTCATGGGAAGAAGCAAGCGATACTTTTCGATCCAAAGCAAACTAAGTACTTGTATAAGATACCACATTCTTTAATTACCCGAGAAGATATCGATATCTCAAATCCCGATTTGAAAAAATGGCCAGCTCTTAAAAAGGCAGAAGGCTGGACCGCCAATTTGGAACATGGAAACATGTTATATATCCCAGAGGGGTATTGGCATTATATGAAATATCTGACTCCGGGTTTTTCTATGAGCTTACGCGCTATTGCTCGAAATCCAAAGAATTTTTCAAAGGCTATTTATAATGTATTTGTAATGCGGCATTTTGATAATTTGATGCGTAGAATAAAAGGACAGGCATGGATAGATTATAAGAATGAAAAAGCGATAACTCGCACTCATAAGAGATTTGGGATTATTTAATCAACTCCCGTACTTTCTCATACACCAAATAACTTTCCCAACCCCTATACAATAAATAGTCGGCTAGTTTTTTTCTTTTCTTTTGAAGGTTTTTTTCTGAGGCTAGTTGCTCTAGCCGTTTTTCAGAAAGCAATTGAAAAGTTGAAAGATAATCGCTTTCTGAGATTTCTTTTAAAGCTAGGTCTATATTATATTTTGAGATATTTCTCATTTTTAACTCCCTAACAATACGTTGTTTCCCCCATTTTTTTGCATTGAATTTACCACGGGCAAAGGCTTTGGAAAATCGAGATTCATTTAGAAAGTCATGCTGTAGTAAATGTAAAATGATCTGGTCTACAGCTTCCGGAATCATTCGCATTTCTCTTAGTTTCTGTCGCACTTCTTTATGGCAACGTTCCTGATAGGCGCAGTACCCTTCCAAACGTGAGCTTGCTTCTTTAACAGTGTATGTTTTTTGAGATTTGGAAAACAATTAATATTTTTTTTAGGCTCCGTTTAATAATCAGATATAAATTGAAATGGTCACTGAGCGTCCCGACGTTTTCGGGAGAAGTGGCACATGTAAAGCTAATAAATTTCAATTAAACTTCCCTAAGTCTTTAGGTTATATGTCATACGGCTTTAAAAAAAAGGCATAAAAAAACCCTCCGTATCCGCCAAAGGCGGAGAAGGAGGGTTTTGGTTATTTTATCTTAGTACCATCTTTATCAAAAAAATGATATTCTAGATATGTGTAAGCATCTCTTGGTTGAACAGTCACCCATTTTTTGTGCTCCAAAAACCATTTGGTTCGCACGGATGGAAAACCTTTTGTTAAAAAGGCTGCTATAAAAGGATGCGTGTTTAATATTATCTTCTTATAGTCTTTTTTGAAGAGCTCTTTAAGCTCATCAGTCATTTTGTTTACCAGTACAATTGGCGCTTCAATCTCTTTAGTCTGCCCAGTATTTGGGTTTTCTTCACGAGTTTTAATGTTCATTTCCGGTCTAACACGTTGTCGAGTAATTTGGATTAATCCAAATTTACTTGGCGGTAATATTTTGTGTTTAGCTCTATCATCTTTCATTTCATTTCGAATATGATCATAGAGTTTCTTTCTGTTGGCAGCACTTGCCATATCGATAAAATCGATCACAATAATTCCGCCCATGTCTCGCAACCGTAATTGTCGCGCTACTTCACTAGCAGCTATTAAGTTTACTTCTAAAGCGGTATCCTCTTGATTTTGTGATTTATTACTTCGGTTACCACTATTTACATCAATAACATGTAATGCTTCGGTATGTTCTATTACCAGATAAGTTCCTTTACTTCCTGAAACAGTTTTACCAAACGATGTTTTAATTTGACGCTCGATCCCAAATTTTTCAAACATGGGATTTTTAGAATCGTAAAACTTAACAATATTCTCTTTTTTAGGTGCAATTTCTTGCACATAATCTTTAATTTGTAAGTATAGTGTTTCGTCATCTATATAAATAGAAGAAAACGAATCGTTGAATACATCTCGAATAATAGACGCACCCCTATTTAACTCACTCAACACCTTTGAAGGAAGGTGCGCTCCTCGTAACTTTTTACACATCGCTGTCCAGCGATCTATGAGATTTTGTAAATCTCTATCCAGTTCAGCTACTTTTTTGCCCTTGGCAACAGTTCGTATAATAACTCCAAATCCTTTTGGTTTAATGCTTGTTACCAAGCGTTTTAACCGTTCTTTTTCTTCTCTGGATTCTATTTTTTGTGAAATAGAAACGCGATCTGAAAAAGGTACCAAAACAATATAACGTCCTGCTATCGAAAGCTCTGAACTTATTCTGGGGCCTTTTGTGGATATGGGTTCTTTAACAATCTGCACCAATGTAGATTGATTAGATTTTATAACTTGGTTAATATTACCATGTTTATCAATCTCTTTTTCAAATGGGAAATTTTTTAAAGAATACTCTTTAAGTTTACCTGTGCTTACACTTTTAACGAATTTCAAAAGAGAAGAAACTTTAGGACCCAGGTCATGATAATGCAAAAATGCATCTTTCTCATAACCAACATTTACAAATGTGGCGTTTAGACCGGGAACTACTTTTTTGGTTTTAGCGATAAACACATCACCAACCGAAAATTTATTGTTCTCTTCTTCTTTATGTAATTCAATTAGTTTTCCATCTTTTAAAAGGGCAAAATCAACTGTTTGCGAACTGGATCTAATAAATAATTCGTAGTTCACTTTAATTAATTTTTATCCGCCTTAGGCGGATGGATTAAACAATATTTTATCACAGGTTTTATATCCGCATAAGCGAATATATTTTAACCCGTCGAAACCATAATGTTTTTATAATAAAAACAGTATAATTTCATTTTCAAAGAACGTTTTTGAATTTTAAACTAAGAATTTAATTACTTCTTAGTTTTATGGCGATTAGCACGACTTCTTTTCTTTCTCTTGTGAGTCGATATCTTCGCTCTTTTTCTTTTTTTACCACTTGGCATAATAGAAATACATTTAAGATTCCCAATTCCTTACCCAATACCTAATATTCAGGTGGGGTTTGGAGGGAAAGGTTATTATTTTACCTTAACATTCGTTTTTACGCCTTCTACAAAGATCTTTGCAGGTTTAAACGCTGGAATATTATGAGCCGGTATTTTTATTGTTGTATTTTTTGAAATGTTTCTTCCAGTTTTTTCAGCTCTTTTCTTAACGATGAAACTTCCAAAACCTCTTAAATAAACGTTGTCACCACCTTCAAGCGTATTTTTTACTTCACTCATAAAGGTTTCAACAGTAGCTTGTACATCTCCTTTTTCCATTCCTAACTTGTCTGAAATTTTTGCTACAATATCTGCTTTTGTCATTCTAAATTTGTTTTAATAAATTATTAATTTTCTTTTTTCAAGATGGCAAATATAAGGATTTTATAATCAAAAAATCAAATGCTAAACCATTAAAATATAATTAGATAAAGGCTATTTTAGCCAAATGCCAAAAAGCAATCTATTTTTTAGTAAAAATCTCATTTCCTGGTATTTAGAAAACAGGAGAATTTTGCCCTGGAGAAGAACTAAAGACCCATATAGTATTTGGCTGTCAGAAATTATTCTACAACAAACCCGAGTCGACCAAGGATTGCCCTATTATAATGCCTTCAAACTAGAATATCCTTCCATTGAAGATTTAGCAAATGCCTCTGAAGAAGAAGTTCTTAAGTTGTGGCAAGGACTTGGATATTACTCAAGAGCCCGAAATCTACATATCACTGCTAAGCACATCTCCAATAACTTAGGCGGAGTATTTCCTGAAAATTTTAATGATCTCCTTCAACTTAAAGGTATTGGTGACTATACCGCTAGTGCCATAGCATCCATATGTTTTAATGAAGGAACCGCTGTAGTTGATGGTAACGTGTATAGAGTGCTGGCTCGTGTATTTGGTATTTTCACTCCTATTAATAGTAGTGAGGGGAAAAAAGAATTCAAAGAATTAGCGCAACGACTAATCGATACTTCACAACCCGGGACACATAATCAGGCGGTCATGGAATTTGGAGCTCGGTATTGTAAACCTCAAAACCCAGATTGTTCGGCCTGTATCTTTAACAATACCTGTGTCGCTCATCAAAACAAGATGGTTTCAGAAGTACCTGTTAAGCTAAAAAAGGCGGTTATTAAAAAAATGTATTTTAATTATTTAGTAATTCTTTCCGAAGATAAAAGAACCTTACTTCAGCAAAGAACAACTAAAGGGATATGGCAGCAACTGTATGAATTCCCATTGATTGAAACCTCTAAAGAAATAGGAATTAATCAAATTCAAAAGCTGCCAGCATATTTAAAGCTTTCAGACAAGTATTCATTTAAAGGTGTAAAACTATACAATAAAAAATCTATTGTTCATAAACTGTCACACAGGCATTTAATAACTCGATTCTGGATTGTAGAAACTTCCAGCCTGCTTTCAGAAGCCACCTTTGAAAATAAGAACAAATTAGAAAGCGATTTAAGGGAAATCTCATTTTCGGCTATTTACAAGTATCCAGTTCCTGTTCTTTTAGAAAATTTCATTTCTTTATTCTTCGAATCAAAAGAAACAGTACTAATACAAAAAAAATAGTTATATTTAATTTACAAAATTTAACTTTGCACAAAATTATAAATCAATAAAAATGAGTGGGACAATAAACAAAGCTATGCTGATAGGGCATACAGGAGATGAAGTTAAAATGCATTATTTTGAAGGAGGAGGTTGTATAGGGAATTTTCCACTGGCCACCAACGAGACGTATACCAATAGGAGTACAGGAGAAAAAGTTAGCAATACCGAATGGCACACTATTGTTGTTAGAAACAAAGCTGCTGAAATTTGTGAGAAATATTTAAAAAAGGGAGATAAAGTATATATTGAAGGACGTATAAAAACGCGTAAATGGCAAGATGATCAAGGAAAAGATAGATATACTACTGAGATTCACTGTACCGAATTTACTTTTTTATCACCTAAATCGGAAGGAGGAAACCCACAAGCAGCTTCTCCAAACACCAATGTTCAGAGCAGTCAAAAACCAGCACAAGAACCAGCACAAACTACAGACCCTATAAGTAAAGAAGAGGACGATTTACCCTTCTAATAACGAACTAAATTATAATTTTGGATATAGAACCTCCTAGTTTATTTTTGGCAATGCTTTTAAATGGTACTCATCTTACTAGTATTATTATGTTATTTATTTTACTTATTTGTTCTGCCTTAATTTCTGGTGCTGAAGTAGCTTTTTTTTCATTGACTGCCTCCGATTTTAAAGCGGATTCCTCAGAAAATGGGACATCAAGGAAATTAGAAATTGTTCAAAAACTATTATCCAAGCCCAAAAAATTATTAGCAACTATACTCGTTGCAAATAATTTTATAAATATCGCAATCGTATTGCTTTTTGCATCTTTGAGCGATCTCCTCTTTTCTGGATTAACCACAGAATTTTATGGGATTAACCTTCGATTTATTTTCGAAGTAGGCTTGATTACCTTTATAATATTACTTTTTGGAGAAATTCTACCCAAAGTATATGCCAGTAGGAAAAGTGTTTTGTTTTCAACATTTATGGCTTATCCTTTAAAAGCTTTAGATACGATACTTACACCCTTAAGCGGCCCCATGCAGTCTGCTATTATTTATATTGAGAAACGTTTTGGAAAGCAAAAACCCAATATTAGTGTGGATCAACTGTCACAGGCATTAGAATTAACTTCTTATGAAGATACAAGTCACGAAGATCATAAAATCTTACAGGGAATTGTAACATTTGGAAACACCGATACTAAAGAAGTGATGAAGCCACGGATGGATATATTTGCCCTGAATGAAACGGATTCATACCCTGATATTATGCCTGATATTATATCTCATGGTTATTCTCGAATACCGGTCTTCAAGGATAATATTGATTCAATAATAGGAGTTCTCTACGTGAAAGACTTAATGCCTTATATTGAGCATACCAGTTTAGATTGGACAACACTTTTGCGAAAGCCTTATTTCGTTCCGGAAAATAAAAAATTAGACGACCTGCTTAATGAATTTAAAGAGATGCATATGCATATGGCAATTGTGGTAGATGAATATGGTGGTACGAGAGGGCTTATTACTTTAGAAGATATTATTGAGGAAATAGTTGGTGAGATTAGTGATGAATTTGATGATGAAGATATCATATTTTCAAAATTAGATGAAACAACCTATGTTTTTGAGGGAAAAACCCCCTTAAAAGATTTCTACAAAGTGATAAAATTATCGGAACCAAGTTTGTTTCAAGATGCAAAAGGGGAAGCTGAAACACTAGCTGGATTCTTATTGGAAATTTCAAAGAGTTTTCCGAAAAAAGGCGAAATAATAAAATTTCATCAATATACGTTTACTATTGAAGGGTTTGAAAATAAAAGAATTAATCAGATCAAACTTTCCTTAAAATAATAAACATGCGTTTTTTATTCATATTAATTTCTACTATAGTTTTTACTTCTTGTCAGGATGATGTGCTAATAAAACCTAAAGCTCAGCTGAGATTGGATTATTCTACAGCAAATTATATAGATTTT
>Ga0164315_10003095_pt1 | contig 12845 bp, 10 predicted proteins | sample GuaBasSedimGuay6_FD_113737 | JGI IMG/M metagenome (GOLD analysis project Ga0164315, IMG submission 113737) | Subseafloor sediment microbial communities from Guaymas Basin, Gulf of California, Mexico - Guay6, Core 4569-2, 0-3 cm | ecosystem: Environmental > Aquatic > Marine > Hydrothermal vents... | reverse complement strand
CGGCAATAAAATTTTTGTCTTTCACCGTCTTTTTTACAATTAGCTGCACAATGGATTTTGGAATATAGCCAAGCCCCAATCTTAGCATATAAAAGGTATTTTTGATTAATTGAATCAGGGTAGATTTTTTTTCTGCAGTATCAGCAAACTCTTCTCCAAGTTCAATGCAACGCACTAACTCCTGGTCTGATTTTAATTGTTTCAACAGGCTTTTTTTATATATACGTTGCTTTTGATATTCCTGATAAACACTATTATAATTGGCACTATCTATATGAACAATTAATGATTTCATCTTCAAAGAAAGATCTGAAAGCATCAATCTAAAAGCTTTATTCTCATCTTCTAAAAAGCTTTGTTTATAATCAGCCATGCTAATTGGCTTACCAACATTGACAAGTGTCCTGCTACTCGATTTGAGATACGAATCATAATTAATACCAAAGGGTACTATCTGAATATTTAAATTAAAATCTGTAACGGCTTCAGCCATAAATGCCATTCGGGCAATGCCTTTTTTTAAAGGTCTCAACCGATGAGTCATACTATGACTGCCTTCAGGAAAGATGGCAACTACGCCTCCTTTAATCATTATCTCCTTTGTTGTGTCAAAAATTTGATCATTCTTTTTTATGCTATCGTACCCATCCCTTATTCTATAAACCGGAAGTGTTCTTATACTTCTCATTAGTTTGTCTATAGTTTTATGCTTAAAAATGTCTGCCCTGACCAAATAATAGGGACTTCTCCATGAGAAGCAATTAGATAAATAAGCGTCGAGTAATGAATTTTGATGCGTTATTGCATAAATAACTGGACCTTTTGTAGGAATGTTTCCAAGACCAACTACACGAATCTTTTTAAAATAAAACAGACTGGTAATTGTTACGAACAGTTTAAGAGGGTAATAAATAAGTGAGCCCAAAAAAGAATTTATCATTTGATGGTTGATTTCTTATTTATATACTATTTGTTTTCATATTATAAATGATTGAATTGCATAGCGTATTTCCAATACCGGCGCAAGGTAAATAAAGATGCTTATATAAAAACAAGTTGTAGCATCATAAATGTATGATATTGCTTCCCATGTATTAATCCTCCTTATTGTTAGAAATGGTGCCAGGTTTGTGCCAGGATTTGTCCCTATTTAATAGAATAGTTTGTTCCTGGGCCACTACTATATCTCTCTATCAGATTTTTATTGACCAAATTTGTCAGGATTCTTTTTACTGTTGGATTCGGCATGTTTAGTTTACTGGATATGTTTCCTGATTTTGAACCCGGATGATCAGCAATAAATGCAAGCAATAATTTTTCTTTAGGAGAAAGTGTTGTTTTCATACCTATTGATTCCAATTTATTTTGCAGCTTGACTTGTATATTGGTAATTGAATCAAGGAAGAAATGTACCCATGAAGTTATATCTTCATTAGGCCTTTGTGCTTGGCTTTTTCTCAGTTCTCGATAATACTCAGTTTTTCTGTCTTCTATTTCGTGTTCAAGACTAACATACTGTATCCACTTGTATCCGTTTTTTAGTAATAATAGAGATGACAACAATCTACTTAACCTACCATTCCCATCCTGAAATGGATGAATACTTACGAATTCATAAGAAAAGACAGCACACTTGACAAGATCATGTGTTGAATTGTCATTCTTGTACCAGCTTATAAGGTTTCTCATTGCATCATCAGTTTCAATACCCGGGGGAGTAGTCTCAAAAACTATTGTAGAATTTTCATCAGGTAAGTTTGCTTCGACGCTATTGCTGAGTTGTTTGTAATTTCCTTTGTGCCACTGATCTTTTTCACTATATCTAAGTAATAAATTATGAAGGTTTTTTAAGGATGATTCTGAGATTGAAATTGTTTCAAATGATTCTGAGATCGTATCTAGAGCTTCATAATATCCAGCAACTTCCTGAGCGTCCCGATCTTCAAATTTATCGATACTCATATTCTGAAGTAAGGCATCAACTTCTTGATCATTCATTTTTGAACCTTCAATTCTAGTAGAAGCACCAACACTCTGTACTGTTGCTACAGATTTTAGTTGTTTTAAACTTTCACCTTCTCTTTTTTCGATAGAAGCCCATGATGCATCAAATCGGTCAATTGTACTTATTTCTGAAATTAGCTTCCAGTCGATTAATATATTGAATGAATGTACTTTATTCATATTTCAAAGATAGCTAAATTCTTTTAATATGATACGATATGATACGAAAATATTCGATTTTGATACGGTAGCGAAATAACACTTTATCGATGGTAAGGTGGAAAATTCGGTCAGATTGAGCAGTCCAGTCCGGGATTACGTTGGAATATGCAATATGTCAGGTGCCAGTTTTTGTGCCAGGTTTTATGCCAGGTTTTGAGTGCTTAGGTTGGTGGGAATTGCCACTTATCATGGTTCTGTTCCTATTTGACTCATATTCAAGAAGGAGTTAACTTGCAGTAACCAAGCTCCGACATCATACGTCAATTAATCCCAACAAGCTATCCCAATTTTGGCAGGAATTAAGAAGGCGGAGAGTTATTCATGTGATCACGGTCTATGCCTCCGCAGCATTTGTCATCATCGAACTGATCAATAATCTGGCTGAACCCTTAAACCTTTCACCCAACTTACTTACTATCATGGTGATAGTGCTGGCCATTGTCTTATCCTGGCTCTATGATCTGACCTCTGAAGGAATCGAGCTTACAAAAGCTCTCAGTGAAATTCGAGAGGAAGATGAAAAAACAGTGGTACCCAATGCATGGAGAATAGCCACTATCATAAGTTTTATTGTAATCATAGGACTTGCAACTATCAATATTGCAATGGGTACAAGGGGATTGCGATCTGGAGATATCGAATCAATGGTGATACTTCTATTTAATAACTTCACTGGCGATGATCAGCTGAACTGGGTGGCAGCAGGTATGCACTCAATCCTCATCGGAGATATGGGCAAGGTGACTGGACTGCGGGTGCTCGGAGAAACTACTTCCAATGCCTATAAAAACACAGATTTGACGGCCACTGATATTGCCAAAAAAGATAATGTGGATGTACTGGTGGAACCCACACTGACTTGTTATGGTGATATGGTATGTCTTCAAGTCAAGGCAATCACTCCGTATCCAGAGGAGAAAGTACTCTGGGTAGGGGATTACATGGTAGACAAAAGTCAGATCCTGAACCTCAACAAACGGATCATCAGTGACGTTGCACATGAGTTGAAGGTCAATCTTACGCTTCAGGAAGAGACCTTGTTAGCTGATTCAAGGATTGTTGACCCGGAGGCATATGATGCCTACCTGAAAGGCAGGTCATATCTCGATAGGTTTAATCCGGAAGGCTGGTCTGTAGCTATAGAAAGTTTCGAAAGAGCCATTGAAATTGAACCCGATTGGGCTGCTCCCTATGTAGGATTGTCAGAGGTAGGAGGGTATATGAATCAAAGGGGTTTTGGATCAGAGTCAGATAGACTCAGAATGATCTATGAGAACCTAAATAAAGCCCTTGAATTGGATCCTAATTCTGCCGAAGTTCATCACAAAAGTGCTGGGAATGCCGCCTGGACTGAATTTGATTGGAAGAAATCCGAACAGGAGTATTTAAAAGCGATTGAATTGAATCCCAGTTATGCACGCAGCCATAGTTTCTATGCCCATTTGCTTACGATACTGCGCAGAACCGATGAAGCATTGTATCATGGTAAATTATCTGTGGAACTGGATCCTGAAAATCCTTTTACGCTGGGATTATATGTGGTGGTACTGCTTCATGAAGGTAAATGCCAGGAAGCACTTTTTTATACTGAAAAAGCACTTTCTCTTGATTCGGACCATCCCATTTTGAATGGCAAATTGTCTGGTGTTTATGAGTGTTTGGGTGATTATGAAAAAATGTACGAAGACAACAATCGTAATCCAAAGCTACCCTATTACTCAGCCAAATCTACCTATAATAAAATGAAAGGCAATCCAAGATATTTAGAACTCCTGAAGAAGATGAACCTTCCCATCAACTAATTGAGTCCTTGTATATAAGAATAAAAAGTATGCTCACCGACCATTCAATGCCATGGAAGACGCTTCCCTGGTAGCGCTAAGGGGCTTTCATTGGAACCTGAAATAACGATTGCAATCTGCATAGTCTACCTGGCTGTTGATATGCTCCAGATAGTAGATCAGGGTTTCTGTGGTGGTCATTTTCTGTATAGCTCCTTCGGCCGGAAAATGACTCGCGTGGACAGCAGGTATGTAGTCGTTTACTCCAAGGGTCAGCATGGTTTCGGCTGGAAGTATATGGTCATGTTCATCAAACAGTAGGATATCGTCACCCTCTTGTTCAATATGCATACCAGAATAATAGAAACCAGAACCACTCTCCTTCAGAAAGGATGTGATCTCCGAAACCGTCATGTTGTAAACCACGGTCCCGTTATTGAAAGGAGCAATTTCCATGATCTCTCCAGTTACAATCTCCCCTTCATCCAGACTTGAACGGACGCCCCCGGTATTTTGAAATGTCAGATCCGTTTGCATTACACTCCTCAGGGCATCCGTATAGAAGCAACCAACCTGGCGCTGCGAAAGGAAAGTATTTGAGTAACCGATCACCTCTTTCAGATGGGGAGCATCATTGTATTCATCCACCAATACTGCTATCTCCTCATCATACTCCTGGTACTGGTTCAGGTCAATGAGCTCATAGTCTATGGTTTGTACCTCTTTATCATGAACGGTCAGCTCGATTTTCCCCAGATAATTGAGGGAAGAAATAGCCTGGTATATAGGAATATTGTTAACTGTAGTGTCTATTTCGCTGTGTGAATGACCCCCGATGATCAGGTCGAAGTAAGGGAACTGATGGGCCAGTTGGAAATCACCCAGGCTTCCCCCATAGCCATCATGACCCAGATGTGACAGGGCAATATACAGGTCTGAATCTACCTGCTCTTTGACATTGGCATATTGGGATACTACGTTTTCCGCTCTCCGAAATGTAAAGTTTTGAACTCTCCAGGGATGGGTAGAAGGGATAACAGCATCTTCTTTCCCATTGGTTTCCACAAGGCCCAGGAAGGTGACTTTCAAACCGTTTACACTGAGGGTGATGTACTCGTGCGGTTCTGGGACCTCCGATTCTCCCATATCCACATTGGCACATATCCATGCAAATTCTGACTGCTTGATCCTGTCTGTTAGTATTGATTCGCCATAATCATATTCATGATTACCCGGAACGCATACATCGAATCCTACCTGGTTCATCAGATCAATCATAGGGTAACCTTTTTCCGGGAAATTGTCTACCACGGGATTGCCCGAAAACATGTCCCCGCTACATGCCACAATCACACTGGTGGATTGTTCTTCGGTCTTAATGATATGGGCAATTTTCGAAAAGTTGTCAATTTGCCCGTGCTGATCATTGACAAAGAATATGGTTAGTTCTTCTGCGGTGGCAGGGATTTTCTTCTTCCTGGAGCAAGCGCCAGCCAGGATCAGGATTCCAGTAAGAACAAAGATTAACTTTTTCATTTCGCTAATTTAGCGAAATTGTAAACTTTCTACACTCGATGCAGAATGGCTTGTGACCTTTCCTAAAATGGCTTGACAGATTTAGGCTGCTTTTTTCATTTACCGTATCACTCCTCCAAAAAAGACAGAGTTTGAAAATAGTTTACTTGTTCCCAGCCAGATTCCGCGGAAATTCAAATCTTCATGGTAGTTGATCAGCTTTCCATTACCAATGGATTGAACTGAAACCACGGGAGCTCCCTGGATACGATTTAAATTTTCTTCTGAAACCCATCCACTCAGATAAGGCTGTGAATCAAACTTCACAGGTTCCGAATATTTAATACCTAAAGGACTTGCAACATCAGCTCCCCTTTTCATAAGGGCCAGATCTTCTTTCAAATAGCCATAGCAAAGGGGATGACTTAAATCCATTGAGGTTTTAAGAATAGCTCCACCAATGAGGTTTATCCTGTATTCTTTATCCCGTTCATTGTATTTCAAATACTTTGTAGTATCCAGCGCTAACTTTTCTTTGAATTTGGTCACACCCAATTCATTTTCGCCAGCCCATTTTGTGGATTCTTTGCACGCAATGAGGATCCCTCCATTTTCGACCCAGGTCTTTAGTTTTTGAACATCACTATCACTCCATTCTTTGAAGGATCCACCTGGCAGGATTATATTATTGTAGCTGTTTAGGTCTATAGAGCTAATTCGATCGCTAGGAGCGTTTGTGATGGGTATATGATAATTCTGATCGAACAGGTGCCAAATCTCCCCTGCCAGATAACTACTGGTGCTTCCAGCGATAAACATTAATATTTCCGGTTTTTCCAGTCTTGAAAAACTTCCACTGCCCATATCAATTCCACGGGGCGAAAGACCTGTAGCGAGGCTATAAAAGTCAACTCCTGTCTTTTCAGCAAGATCTGAAACTGAGTTAAATAACTGTTCTTCACTTAAGTCCTGTTGAGGGACAGGGACAAGGATGGTTCCATGCGTGAAAATTTCTTCACTTCCATTGATGTTGAAAGAAAAATCTTTGGTGGCCACCTTGGTAATTAATCCCTCATTCTGTAAGTGATAAAGGGCCTCTGGTGTTGAATATTCATTCCAACGAAAGAGATAAGCAACACTGCTTTTTTCGCCTATTACCGATCCCCTTATTTTTTCCGCAGAGACAGGCTGATCTGATAATTGAACATCTTTCAGGGAAGTTAAGCGTGTAACGGGGATATCGAATGCATGGGTAAAGGTCCATGTTGAGACATCATAGAAAGCCGTGTCCCTGAATGAAGTCACTTCTTCAAAAATCGATGTCAGTAATCGAAATTGTTTCTGTTTTACAGGGACGATAAAGCTGCATGGCTTATCACTATTATAGACTTCAATTTGATGCTGGTTAAGGAACTCTACAAATTTTTGTGTTTTTACTTTGTCTGTTTCACTCCCAAACAGATAGGCTATGGTTTCACTTTCTTCAGCCAAATCCAGGGCACTTTTGTAAAATTCCTTCTGAAAATAGAGCAGTTCATTGTGGAGATTCATGGAAGCCTCCAGGGTAGAAAGCGAAACGGTAAAATGATTCTTAATCCCCAGGCTTAGCTTTTTTAATCCATTTGAAGTTTCACGAACTCTCCCCCTTATTGAAGATGCCTCAAATAGAATTCCGATCCCGGCATTAATATCAGGGTAGGTTGATCCTTTACCGAAGTAATAGTCGTCGAAGGACTCTTCAGAAAAGTATTGAGAACCAATACGGTCCAGATACCGGGCATGGTACGTGGCAATTTCACGTGTAAGTTCAAAATTTTGCGCCGGTATTAATGGATTGTTTCTGCTGGGCACACCAGGCTGAAAAAAGAAGGTGGTATTTGGTGATGATTCATGATGATCCGTTACAACGTTGGGTTTCCACTCATGAAATTTCTCCACTCGACCTTTGCTTTCAGGATTTACCAGAAGCAAGTAATCCCGGTTTAAATCGAACCAGTAATGATTGGTTCTTCCTCTTGGCCAGCCTTCATAAAATTGTCTGGAATTCTTATCCCCTGAAGCGATGTCACTCTGATGCATATTCGCCCAGGTGCTGTGCCTGGTAAAGCCATCCGGATTCAGACAGGGATCCACGATGATAATGGTGTTAGCCAACAGCTTATCAATGTTTTCACCTTGGGCCGCAGCCAGGTGATAGGCAGTCAACACAGAAGCATTGGGCCCACTGGATTCGTTGCCGTGAACGCCATATGTTAGACTTACTACCAGGGGAACACCTTCAATGGGGATATCTTCATCGGGATTGGAATACCTTGCGTGCAGGGCTTTTAGTTCTTCAAGATAAGCCTGATTGCCCTCAGACGTAAAAACCAGGTGAACCAATGGTTTATTTTCATACGAACGCGCATATTCATAAATGATTGCCCGATCAGAAATACGGGCGATTTCATACATATAATTTAATACCTGGTCGTGGGTTAAATGCCACTCCCCCAGCTGTTGCTTAAAAAACTCCTCAGGAGTTGGAATGTCCCTATTGTAGCTTATGTCAGCCGGTAAAAAATAGTCCATTCCTTCCTGGGCACAGGCAAAGAACATCACAAATGCTGCACAAAGGGTAGTAAAGATCTTTTTCATATGGATCCCGATTCTTAGTTAATAATATGGAAAGAATACTGATAAATGTAGCAAATTCGAGGAAAGATCACATCTGAATAAACAACATTTTTGATGGGTTATCGGTATTAAATTATACCAGGGTTTCCGGGGAAAAGTTCTGATCTTCAGTGTCCAGGAAATAAACTTTGAGCTGAGCAGAGTTTCTAACAGTGTCAATTTTCCCTACCTGGATCTTCTTAATGTTTTTGATTCCAAATGAAGTTTCCAGATCGCTTATAAGCTGGGGACGTAAATCTTCATTGATCAATTCCAGTTTGTTGTACACAATAATTTTAAGCTTGGAGCTTTTCTTAAATAGAAGTAATTCCAATAGAACAATTATCAATACTAGCATGGCATCAGAAACCAGTATCTTATAATGCTCCATAGAATCTATCGCCAAGGCATTCTTTGCTGCTATACCTACACTTACAAGCAGGTAAGTCATTTCCCGCGGATTAATGGGAGATGTTCTGTATCTAATAATGCCAAATATTGCAAACAGGCCAATTGCAAAACCCAATTCCATGGGGATACGAACCAATATCATGCATAGCTGAAAGACTATGGCAGCAACCAGTACATAGGTAAAGAAGAATGCTTTTTGTCCGTTCCTCTTGTAGTACAAGAATCCGGCAATTATGGTTATCAGTACAATAGTGTAACTGAAATCGATAATAAACGAGAGTAATTTAATATTTGCTTCTGTCAATTTAGTTGAAGTTTAGAGATTCAATCGTGGAATAAATTACGAAATATTTTCAAAAGAGATAGAAAAAGGGGAACAATGAATTCACAGGGCATAATACTAAAACACTACATTATCCTGGCCGAGTCTCTTTATTATGAATTGAAAGGAGAGGGCTTCGATGTGCTGGCATGTGTTACCGGGGCTACCGCCACACCCGGATACAATGCTTCGCTTCCTCAGGGAAAGGGGAAAACACGGTCCGTGATGTCTCCCAATACTGTAGTGGATGCTGCTCTGAGCTCCCTGGATCGAAAAACAAACTAATCTATTTCCTGATGACCCGGATTCTTCCCAGGAGGACTTCCTTGCGCTTAATGAATAGAGCGGTAGGAGACCTGTATAGCGAAAAAATGTAGGCTTTCTTTTATTCGCATTTTCTGTACCTTGTGGTTCCGATAAGCCATTCTGGAGCGGATTGCCGTAATTTTTACCAGCGAGGAAGAGATAAAAGAAAGAACAAAATTAAACACGAAGAATTGAATGGGACCGGTCCTTGAAGCATTGGGAATTTCTCTACCGCTGGCATTGGGCATCGCCGCTGCTCCGTGGGCAATTATTACCCTGATGATTCTCTTATTAACTCCCAGGGCAGTTTCCAATGCTTATGCCTTTCTGATGGGATGGTTTATCGGATTGATGCTAGTTGGTATTGTAGTAATGAATAGCCCTGGCTTGATGAATGATTCAGGAGAACCTTCCCGATTGATGGGTTGGATTCGTCTTGGCATGGGAATAGTATTCCTGGTAACGAGCCTTTTTCTCTTCAAGAAAATACCTAAAGGAAAGGACCAGCAGACGATGCCTAAATGGATTGAGAAGGTTGATTCTTTTGGAATTTTTCATGCATGGGGCTTGGGATTTTTTCATTCGACTCTTAATCTTAAAAATTCCTCCATGGTCGTGGTTGGAGCAGCTTCCATAGCCAGGCAAGGTCTTACTTCATGGCAGGAGCTTGTAGTATTCCTATTATTTTGTGTGATAGCCTCCACAGGGGTCATGATCCCACATATCATATTTCTTTTATTCCGAAAGAATACCGAGCTCATATTTGGGAAGATAAAAGTATGGATACTGAAGAACCGGGTTTTGGTCCTTTTGCTTATTCTGATCATATTTGGTGGGCTTTCCTTGTATAAAGGAATAATGATTATTCAAACGCCATGAGTAATTCGATCCAGACCGAGATTTATTCCTCCCCTTATGGAGAATTGATTCTTGGATCGTATCATGATCAACTCTGTTTGTGCGATTGGAGGTATCGTAAAAGCAGGGAGCTTATTGACCGGCGAATTCAAACAGGTTTGAAAGCCAGCTTTGTGGAGGCAGGGTCCATGGTTAATGAAGAATGTAAAAAACAACTCATGCAGTATTTCAATGGTGAGAGAAAGGAGTTTGATCTTTCAGTCTTGCTTGTGGGATCAGAATTTCAAAAGAGCGTCTGGAATCTCTTAATGAAAATACCCTTTGGGAAAACACTTAGCTATGCCAGACTGTCCAGGAGGCTTGGTGATGAAAAAGCCATAAGAGCAGTGGCAAGGGCCAATGGTGATAATGCGCATTCAATCATCGTTCCCTGTCATCGGATTCTGGGAAGTGATGGAAGTTTGACAGGGTATGCAGGAGGACTTAGAACGAAGCAAAAATTATTACAGTTGGAAAGCGCGAGTCTCCAGCAGGAACTCAAATTTGACAGTTGAAAAAAGAAGAAGAATATGAAACTTATATCCTGGAACGTGAATGGCATTAGGGCCGTAGCTAAGAAAGATTTTTTTAAAGACTTTGAGGAGTTGGACCCTGATATCCTTTGCCTGCAGGAAACCAAGGCCCAGGATGATCAGGTGGCTGAAGTTCTCACCATGGTGAAAAACTATGAGGTCTATTCTAATTCAGCTGAAAAGAAAGGGTATTCGGGAACAGCCGTTCTGACCAAAATCAAACCCATTAGCGTATCGCGGGATATGGGTATAGCTGAACACGATATGGAAGGTCGTGTGTTATGTTTAGAATTTCAGGACTTTTACCTGGTCAATGTTTATACTCCCAATTCAGGAAATGAGTTGAAGCGCCTGGATTACAGGCAGGAGTGGGACCTGGCTTTCTTCAACTATCTGAAGAAGCTGGAGGAAACCAAGCCGGTGATCAGTTGTGGGGACTTTAATGTGGCCCATCGTGATATCGACCTGGCCCGCCCCAAACCCAATTACAATAAATCGGCAGGCTTCATGCAGGAGGAAATTGATGGGATGGATCGGTATACCGAAGGTGGATTTGCAGACACTTTCAGACACTTTAATCCAGATACAGAAGGCGCATACTCCTGGTGGAGCTACCGTGCAGGGGCACGGGGCAACAATGTGGGCTGGAGAATCGACTACTTCCTGGTTAGCACCTCTTATCTAAGCTCGGTGAAAAGTGCATCCATTCGGAATGAAGTAATGGGCTCGGACCATTGCCCGGTGCAAATCGAATTGACCTAGGATTCTAAAAACTGTATATTTAAAGAATGTTTGAGAAAAGAACAGTTAGCATCAACGAAATGCCCTGGATTCTGATTCCCGGTTTGTAAGACTTTCCCTTGAATTTCTCTTTTTAAATTTCAGTTTTTCCAACATTTTAATTTTTTCTATTATGAGTAAAGTAATTGTTTTGGGTGCCGGAATGGTGGGTAGCGCCATGGCCATCGATATGGCAAAAAAGCATCAGGTGACACTCACCGATTTAAGCCTTGATGTTTTGAACAAAGTCAAGCAAAAGTGCACTGATCTGAAAACCCAACAGCTGGATGCAACAAACAAACAGGCGTTGCAAAGCGCTATTAAGCAGCATGATCTGGTCATTAATGCTGTCCCCGGATTTTTAGGTTTCGAAACTTTGAAACGCATTATTGAAGCGGATATGAATGTGATAGATATTGCATTTTTCCCTGAAAACTCCTTGGAGCTGGATGCTCTGGCAAAGAAGCATGGTGTAACAGCTATGGTGGATTGTGGAGTTGCCCCAGGAATGGATAATGTGATTCTGGGTTACTACAACGAAATCATGAAGCTCACCGACTTTGAGTGCCTGGTAGGAGGATTGCCTAAAATCAAGAAATGGCCGTTCTGCTATAAGGCTCCTTTTTCGCCCATTGATGTAATCGAAGAGTATACCCGGCCGGCCAGGTATGTTGAAAACGGGAAGGAAATCGTTCGGGAACCCTTAACTGATTGTGAGTATGTGGAGTTTGATAAGGTGGGCACCCTGGAATCTTTCAACTCGGACGGCTTACGGTCCATCATCTACACCATGCCCCATATTCCCAATATGAAGGAAAAGACCTTGCGCTATCCCGGACATGTGGAGTATGTGAAGGTGTTGAAAGAGAGCGGCTTTTTTGACACAAAAGAGATAGAGGTAAATGGAACACCGGTCTCTCCTTTGGATTTTACCAGCCAGCTGCTTTTCAATGAATGGAAACTTGGGGAAACCGAGGAAGAAATTACTGTAATGCGTGTCACCCTCAAAGGCGAAAATGCAAATGGTCATACCGAGGAAGTGGTTTACTCCATGCATGATGAATACTCATCAGAAACAGAGACATCCTCCATGGCTCGTACCACAGGTTATACCGCAACTGCTGCAGCCAATCTTTTCTTAGAGGGCCTGTTTAGTGAAAAGGGAGTTTTCCCTCCTGAGCTTGTTGGCAAACACAAAGCCTGTTTCGACTACTTCATTGACTATTTAGAAGAGCGAGATATTCATTATGTAAAGAGCAGCCGCATTATTTAGGTGGACGGAATTTCATAAAGGCGTAAAAGGGAATGCCTGCTGTTAACAGGATGGCTCCCCAAAAAAGGACTTCATATTCCAGGCCGGTGATGGCCCATACGGAATAGAGAAATGCCGGTATGGAAATGAGGGAGGCAGTAATTAGT
>Ga0164315_10003094_pt1 | contig 12846 bp, 10 predicted proteins | sample GuaBasSedimGuay6_FD_113737 | JGI IMG/M metagenome (GOLD analysis project Ga0164315, IMG submission 113737) | Subseafloor sediment microbial communities from Guaymas Basin, Gulf of California, Mexico - Guay6, Core 4569-2, 0-3 cm | ecosystem: Environmental > Aquatic > Marine > Hydrothermal vents... | reverse complement strand
CCCGGCTGGTAGTCCGTGTCGTTGACCCGGGGCGCGGGACCGGTACCGCGCAATTGCCAACCCTCGCCGCTTTGGTACAGCTGCCAGTCACCGTCAAGTCCAGTATCGATGGCGGCCAGTGGTTGTGCCAGCGAATCCCGCAGCAGGTGGGTGGGTGTTGCGATTGCGGCAGTATTTAGCGGTGCTTTTGCCGCAGCGGGTTCTTTCTGACCCTCCACCCGGGGAATAATTTTTTCCTCCAGACAGGGCAGGGCGGTGACAAAGCTGAGGGTTTGTCCGCGCTGTACCAACTGCTCCTGGTGCCGCAGCAGGGTGTGTCGGATGCTGTCTGCTTGCAGTATTTCCATTTGCGGCAGGCGCGCGGCCAGGCCGGGGATCAAACCGGCAATTGGGTCGGCGATGATGCGGTCGTCCGGATGCAGCATGCCCATGGCTTCCGGCGCACTGTCGGACAGGCGCTGCCCGGCGCTCATCAGTTCATTGCGGTTGATGCGAGCCTGGTAACCGTTTACCTCGAGGTTGGCCTCGTTGTCCTGCGCCAGGGCGCGCAGGGTGTCGGGCAGAGTGTCGTACAATTGCTGTTCGCAGGCGGCCTTGCGCCGCGGGTCGAAACGGGTTTGGCGAATAAATGCCGCGGCGATGATCTCCACCAACCGCTCCTGCAGTTGCAGCTGCCCGCAGCCGGGCAGGGGTACGGTGCGTTGTAACTCCACCTTGCCGTTGCTCTCTTCCAGTTCTGAAATCACCGCCTGGTGCAGTTGCACCTCCAGGTGGAACAGTCTTCCACCGCCCCCATACAGGCTGGCCAGGGCGACGCTGCGGTTGACCAGGCCCACCGCATCGAAGGGGCACTGCTGCATGATGCCCAGCAACAGGGCCAGTTGGTTGCGTTGCATACTGCCCGATACCGCCAGCAGTAACTCCCCGGGGCTCCCGGCTTGCTGGTGCAGGTCCTGCAGGTGAGCGTGTACCAGGTCACCGGTGTGCCTGGCGGGGCCCAGCGCCGGCTGTAGTGTCTCGGTGCTCAATTGCCACCAGTAGCGGGTATTGATATCCCTTGGCTGCAGTCGGGCCGTGGCGCGGGCCGACGTGCCGAAGCTATACTGCTGTCCCCGCAGCAAGGCGTAGCCCGGGCTCTGCAGGTGGGTATCCCCATGCCACAGTTGCAGGTTACTGTCGTTGATGTCCAGCAGGGCGACGGTCATCAGTGCGCTACCAGATAGCGCAGCAGGCGCTTGTCCGCATAGCGTTGGCAATCCAGTACTAGGCGCTCCTGGGACAGCTGTAGCTGGTGCAGGCAGAACATGATGATGATGCTCAGTACCAGCGCTACGAAGGTACTGTTGAAGGCCACACCCAGGCTGACCGTAACGCCGGAAATATCACCTTCCACCGCCTTGTGAGCCTGGCCCAGGGCAGCGCCGATACCGCGCACGGTGCCGATAAACCCGATGGACGGGATGGCCCAGGCGATATAACGCACCATGGACATCTCCGAGTCCAGGCGGTCAGACTCCACCTCACAACTCTCCTTGATGGTATCGGACACGGCCTGGATACTGCCGGTGGTGGCGAAGCGTTGCAGGGCGGACAACAGGGTGCGCGGCAACAGGTAGTCCTGTTCCTTGTCGGGCAAGGCCTCCAGAGAGCGACTGTACTCGCGGGCGTCTTCGGGCAGTACACTGGTGCCCTCCGGGATGTCCAACAGGCGGCGGTCCAGCAATTCCTGTTCTTTCATGGCGCCACGCCCCTTGTAACCCATGATGGCCAGGGCCCAGATCATCAGGATAAGACAGGCCTCCTGTTCAAAATCGCGTATCACCACCGTAAAGCTGCGTTCGGGTATGAAGTCCGCCCCGGAAGCCTGCAACTGCGCCTGCTGCTGGAGTTGGGCGTCCGCGCTGGGCCTGATCAGGCCCACATAGACCGCGTGCACCAGGATAACCGCGATCAGCAGGGCGAACAGCTGGTAAATGAATTCGGATGACATCTTTTGTTTCATATTTCTTCCTATATATCCACCGGGAAAGAGACCGACAGATCCTCGGAGATCTCCTCGGACGGCCGGTAGTCGAAGGGTGAGTCGTTGCTTGTGGTCGGGGGCCGGGTAGCCGGGGTGGTACCGGGTTCATTCGCCGCCTGGCTTTCCTGGCTTTTTGGGGTTTCTTTGGTGTCCTGCTCCGGCGCATCTGTGGTTCGCTGCGCGTAGAGGGGTGTGGCGCCAAGCACCAGGGAGAGCATTGTGGCGGCCAGGGCCCCGGTAGTCATCCTGGAAATCATGTCTTACTCCGCATAACGCGCCAATCGGAATCCTACGTCATCCCGGCCGGCTTGCCCATAATCCCGGTGCGACAAACGCAACTCGGCAATCTTGCTCTGGGCCCAACTGGCGCCGCGGATGACATAGTTGTCGCCACTGGGGGCGCCCAGGGAATCTATTTGGGTAGAGCCGTTGGCGGAGGGGATACTATAGACGTCGTGCACCCATTCGGCCACATTGCCGCCCATGTCATACAGGGCGTTGTGGTTGGGGGTGAAGGAGGCGACAGTGGCGCTGACCACATGGCCATCCGTATAGCCATTGAGTATACGTCCGGTAACGTAGGCTGAGGTGTTGTCGGCATAGTTTTCCACCGCATTGGTCGGCGGAAATGTGTCACCCCAGGGGAATTTCAGCAGTGTTTCGCCCCTGGCGCGGGCGGCCCAGGCCCACTCTGTTTCGCTGGGGAGCCGGTAGCCGGTGGCGTTGGGGTTGTAGCCGCTCACGATGCCGTTGGTTTCCCGGTAAAATGCCGGCAAGCCCTCCTTCTTGCTGAGCCAGTTGCAAAAGGAGGCGGCCTGCTGCCAGCTCACCCGTACTGCCGGCTGGTGCTCCCGATTGAGGCTTTTACCTTCGATCTGGCCGGAGTTATGGGCGGATTGAAACAGGCGAAACTGGGCGTTGGTGACCTCGGTGGTCTGCAGGTAGAACATGCGTCGCAGGGCGACCGGGTGCAGCACCTCATTGGCGCGGCGGCCGGGCTCCCGGCGCGAGGCGCCCATGGTGAAATTGGAAAGCGGCGACTCCCCCGGCTTGAACAGCAGCAGAGTCTGGCCCACAGAGGTCGTGACCTCGGGTTTGATGCGCGCCATGCGCACTTCCTGCTGGGTTTGCAGGGTGACTTCCACCAGTTGCTGCAGTCCCGGGCGCGGGGTCACGCGGCGCCGCACGGTGGCATAACCGTCCAGGGCGATTTCCACCCGGTGTTCGAAGGCGGGTAGTGACAGGGTCTGACTGCCGCGCCCGCGGGGTTGGCCATCGATACGCAAGATGGCACTGGCCGGACTGATGTTGAAGCGCACCTCTCCCAATTGCGCGCGCAGCTTTATGGTCTGGCTGTCGCTGCCGGCGGCCGCCAGCTGTACGGTACTGGTGTGACGCCGGTAGCCGGGCTTGAATACCGCCAGGCGGTGCGCCCGGCCGGGGATCAGCTGCAGGGTCAGTGGTGTCTGGCCCTGGAATTCACCATCGAGAGTGACATTGGCGCCGCCGGGGGCGCTGGTCAGTTCCAGCATGCCGGCGGCGGGTTGTAGCTCTACCCGGCCCAGGTCCAGGGGCTCACCCGCATTCAGGTCCAGGCTTTGCTGCCAGTCGGCGTAGGTCGCCAGCTGTAAAATCAGCTGGCGCTCGCCCTGCAGTATTTCCACGGTGGCCGGTGTGCTGCCCACGGCCTCCCCGTCCACCAGGATGCTGGCCCCCGCCGGCAGGCTGTCGAGCGTCACCTCGGCCCAGGCCGGCGCCAGTTGCAGTTGCAGTTGTTGCTGGATGTTGCGGCCGGTCACCAGTAGCGCTTGCTCCAGGGGAAGGTAGCGTTCCGCCTGCAGTTGCAGCGTGTGCTCGCCTGCGGCGACGGGAAAGTCTACCAGGGGCGTCGCTCCCGCCACTTCGCCATCGATAAGTACCCGGGTGCCCGCCGGCTCGCTTTCAATGGATAATAATCCCGGCAAGGGTTGCAGCACCAACTCAACGGTCTGGCTGTCCTGCCCACCCACCGTGACGCTGGTGACCATGGTGTGATAACCCTCGGCACTGGCAGTTATCTCGTATTCACCCCGACGCAGCAGGTAGCGCTCCCCGAAAGGTAGAACCAGGCCACTGACAGAGACCTGTGCCGGGTTCTCGGCGGTCACCACCACCTGCAGGGAGTGGGCGCTCAGTAAAAAGCCCATGATCAGGACAAATACCAGAGCACAGCCGATGAGCAGCCAGTGCCGGGGGTTGCGCCGGGGGGGTGGTTTGACCGCGCTGCTGTCCAGAGGCGCAAAGGCGCTGGGCTCGATGGTCAGTGGCTGCCCTGAATCCTGTTGTGTCATGTTAAAGGTGTCATGCTAAATCGGCTCCGTGCAGGCGATGGTGATGGGGGCCGGTGCACTGTCGTGGTCGATGGTGAAATTCTGGCGCACATCGCGATAGCCGTTGCGGGTGCCCACCGCCGTGTAAGTGCCCGGGCGCAGGGTCAGTTCGTGCTGCTCAAAACGCCCCAGTCGTTTCACCTTGTAAACGATTACTTCGGTCTGGGCATCGGAGCGCAGGGTGACGGCGATGGGGGTGTTGGCCTGTTGCAGCAGCTGTTGCACGCGGTCGATCTGCCGCGCCAGTACTGGTCCGCGTGGTTTGATCTGCACCGCGTATTGCAGTAATTGCTCAGTCGCCTGGGCGACTGCCACATCCGATAGCCGCCCCGGCTGGTCCAGGGTGGTACGGAATTGTTTGTCCAGCCGGGCCCTGCCCTGGCTGCGCTTGAGTCCCTCGCTGGCGAACAGCACATTGCTGTCTATCTTTTGCGCCTTTGTATAGGCGTTGACTGCATCCTGCCATTTTTCCTGTTGCTCGCTTTTACTGCCGCTTTGTTTCAGAGTGGTCAGGCGGTAGGCGGTTGCGGCTGTCTCCACTTCCTGCAGGGCGCTGGCCGCCTCGCTGGTATCGCCCTCCAATTTTCCGGCGGCGCGAAACGCTGTGCGGGCAGCGGCGAAATCGCCCTTGTCCAGGGCGCTATAGCCCTCGCTCATGGCGTCGTTGAAGCGTTGTTCCTTGTAGGCCGCCGCCACTCGCTGCAGTTCGCTTTGAGTACGCAGATGTTGTGGGTCCACCGCCGCGGCTTCAGTCAGTAATTGTGCCGCGCTGGCCAGGTCGCCGTTTTGTTCCGCCCCGGCCGCCTGTTCCAGTAGGGGCAGCAACTCAGGCAGGGCGTCGGCGCGCTGGCGCAAAGCGGCCAGTTCGGGACTGTCGGGTTCGATTGCAGCGGCCAGTTCCAGGGCGGTATTGGCTGTAGCCTGCTCGCCGTCTTCTATGGCCTGGCGGGCCAGTTCCAGCTGCCCGGCCAGTTCCCGGGGTATGCTGTCCTGCAGTGTCTGTAATGCCGCCAGGGCCTCCTGATAGCGGGCCGTGGCCGCCTCGTACTCCCGATTTTTATACAACTCATCCCCGGCGGCGGCAACGGTGGCAACCTCGGCAAAACGCTCCGGCGCCCACTGTTTCACTCCACGCTCTTCCAGTGCGAACTGGATATCCAGCAGTTCGGCCAGTACATCCTGGGCTTCTTTGCGCAACTTTGCCAGCTGCGCTTCCGACCAGGGAGAGGCATCGGTTTTGCCGGCGGGGGGCTTGGCCGTTGGCGTGTTGCGCGCGGTATCCGGCGCAACCGGTGTCTGCTGCGGGGCGACGGGCGCCGGCTCACCGGGTGCTGTAACGCGCTCCGGCAACCAGAAAATCACCAGTACCGCTAACAGTACCAGGCCCCCCAGGGTGGGCAGCACCCAGGGCGCGGCGCCTCGACGTACCTCAACGGCGCCGGCAGGCTCCTGCGCCGGGGCAGGCTGCGCTACATCAAAGGGTGTGGGCTGTACTGGCTCATTGTGGGAGGGCATGCAGTTGTTGGGGCCTTGCGCGTTGGGGGTCAGAGTGTATCAGTTGTGGCGGCGGAGTTTTCGGGTAATTCCAGTTCACCTATCTCGGTGCGGTAAATTTCCGCCAGCACCTCGCGCCACTGGGCGTATTGGTCTTCCACGTTGCCGCTGAGCATCACCGTGCGATCTTCCAGTTCTATCACCTGGGGCGTAATCTCCGCCTCCAGGGACATGCCCAGTTCTTCCAGTGCTTCCACGTGAATCTGGGACTCATTGCGTTTTTCCAGACCGCTCTTGAGTAGAAAGCCGCCGCCGACGATGGCCACCTGGCCAGCAGTGCGGGTCATGCTGCTGTCGCCAGAGCTGGCCCCGGCGATGCCGGCCAGTATTGCCACAGTGCCCGCTACCAGGCGGCGGGTGCTCTCGGCCTTGAGTTCCTGCAGGGCCACGGACTCCTCATAGCTGAGCCTGCGCCACTCCTGGTAGGGGTCGGTCATCTGCGCATCGAAGTTCACGTAGTATTCCTGTAGGGTATCGACAAACACGCGATCGCGTTCGCGGATGGCCTGCACTCGCTCCAGCATGGGGTCGTTCTCGGCCGGCAGCCGCATTACCAGATAGCGGCCCTTACGGTCTTTAGCCAGGTAGCCGTCGAAGGCATCCTGTGAGAAGCTCCGTGCGAACAGCAATTCAGTTACCAGGCGTATGTTTTCACGGTCTTTTGGTCGCAGCTCTTCCAGCAACTCCAGCAGGTCGTTGGCGATGGTGTTGTACACCGCCTGGAACGGGTCGTGTATGCTGCGCGTGGTGACCCTGTAGGCATAGCGGCTGGATTTGCCGGTGTATTTTTTGCTCAGCCAGACATAGCCGCGCGAGTCGGTAGCGCTGATCTGTAGTTGCAGTTCCTCACCGTCCGAGTGCAGGATCTTGCCCTGAACCATGAGGTCGGTGACCTGCTCTTTGCCGGGTACGACACGCACGGCGCCCCAGGCGCCGCTGTCCTGTATGGCCTCGGACAACAGTCCGGGTATATAGCGCGCCTCGGCCTTGCGCACTTCCGGGTAGATCTGCTGGTCCTCATCGTAGTCATCCAGGCCCGGATCGAAAACAACAATACTGACATCCAGTAACAACTCCTCAGACACTTCTGTAGAGGCTGTTTTGACGCCGGGCACAGACGTGCTCTTGATCGTCTTGCTCACGCAGGCGCTGAGTAAAATTGCCAGTGACAATGCGACCAGGGGGCGCAGGATGATCACTTGGAGACGCCCTTGTACTTGCGATATTCATCCCACAATTTCTCCCGTATGGCGGGGTCTGGTTCACGCATGGCGGCCTCGCGCAACTGCCGTGCCACCACGTCGTCGTCATTGCCGCTGGGAATATCCTTGGGCGGCGGGTATTTCGCGGTATTCTGCGGCATGGTGCCCCCCTGTGACGCACCGCCCATGCCTCCGCCGGTGCTGTAGCCGCCACCACCGGCCGCCATCGGGCCATCCTCATAAGAGCTGCCGCCACCATAGGAGCCACCGGAGCTGGCTGCGGTGGTTTCGCCGGATGAAGAGGGCGACTGGCCGGCAGCGCTTGCCCGCGCGGCGCGGCGTTGCTCCTCCTGCTCTTCCAGGATCATGGCATCGAATTCACCGGTGCCTTTTTCCAGCTGTGCATCGAGTATGGCAACCTGCTCGGCGGGTGTCAGGGGTCTGCGGCCACCACCGCCCTGGGGCATAGCGCCGCCGCCACCCAAGGTGCCGATGTCACCGTAGTTACCTGTCGCGCCACTGCCGGATTGCTGCCCGCCGGGCGGGCCTCCTCCAGGAGGGCCGCCGCTGGTCCCGGTGCTACCTTCGCCGGATTCACCCGTGGCAGCTTCCATGGTGCCCAGTATATCTTCCAGGCTCGGCTCATCGCGCAGGTCCGGCAGGCTGTCGCCGCCTGCGGCGCCATCGCCAGAACCGGGTTCGCCGCTGCCGCTCTCACCCTGCTGGCCGCCGGCCGGGTCCTGCCCTGTGGCCCCCCCCGCCTCTGCGCCGTCGCCGGCACTGGCTGTCTGTTCACCGCTGTCCGCGGGGAACTCACCCTGGGGGAATTGCCCGAGATCGCCATCACTGGAGCCCGTCTCCCCCGATGAGTCACTGGAGGACTGGCTGCCGGATTCGTCCTGGCTAGCGGGCTCGTCCTGGCTGCTGCTGGGTGATTCACTGGCGCTACTGGCAGAAGAACTGCTGCTGGAAGAGCTGCTCGAGGAGCTACTGCTGGGCGGGGGCGGGCTGCTACTGCTACTCGGGGGCGGCGGGGCGCTGGGCGTAGGGGGTGTTTGCGGCGTCGGCGGGTTGCTCGCGCTGGGGCAGCCGCTGTGCAAAAGGCAGGCGCAAACCACGCCCCCCAGTTTGAGAAGCCGCTGTTGGATTGTGCTATTCAATGCTGAATGCTCTGACAATTTTTTCCGTCTCTACTGGTTGTCCCGCCTCAAAACGTGGCCGGAACTTCGTTTTGCGCAGCTTACGCATCAGGCGATGGGCTACGGCGTCGATGCCTTCTTTGTCATCCCGACGCTCCAGGTTGATCACCTTCCCGCGCTCATTCACACCGAATTCTAACAGGATATTGGCCTCAGCACTGTCCACCGTTGGCGGCAATGGTCTCAGGCTGGCTATATCCGGCAGTGCCACCGGTGCACCGAAGAGCTGGTCTATCCGCATTTGGGCATCATCTCGCTCTGCAAGTTCCACCATGGCGTCCTGATAGGTTCGCCATGCCGTCTCTTGCTTACCGTGCCACAGTTGCCAGTCGCCCAGCATGACCAGGGCTCGTGTGGCTGCCACACCCTGTTCATCCTCGTGCTGCAACTCGATATCGTGGATGGCGGTCGCAACGGCGCTGCCCTTCTGGTAACTCTGGGTGCGATAGGCATTAAAGCGGTTTAAATTCTGGCGCGCCTCCAGATCATCCCCGGAGATGTGGCTCTGACCCTCCCATTGGTAGCCGGAGATCAGGTACTGCGTCTCCAGCATCCCGCGCAGGGGTGGCAGCAGGTTGGCCGAGGTATTTCCCTCGCGGGAGATGATGTCATTGAGCGCCAGTCGGTATATATCCCACATATTCATTATGCGGATATACCCCTGCGGCCCGAGGCCCAGTAGGTAGGCGTTGCGCTGCCAGTCGGCTTGCTGCATGAGGGCCATGGTCAGTGGCTCGCCGTTATCCTTGTTGCGTACCTGTACGCGATACATGTAATGCTGCCGCTCATCCGCCTGGAGGTAGTTGCCCAGTGCGATATGGCTGGCAATCTGGCCCTGTAGCAGGGGAACCTGGCGTGTGCTATGCAAACCGTCGTTGATACGCGCCAGGTGCATGCCGCGTTTGAATAAACTGAGCGCTTCCTCGTGCCGCCCCTGGGATTGCAGAGCCAGAGCCAGGCTGAGCAATTGCTCAGATAGCGCTGTCGCATAGGCGCCCTGGGTAGATTCGAGATCGGCTATGGTTTTCCTGAAGCTTTGTTCCTGTGCCACAGCGTCCGCGCTGTGGCGCTGCTGCGTGGCCGAGGTATCTATTTCCTGCGCCAACAGGACAGCGCTGCCTGCCATAAAGGTGAGCAACAAGGCACCCGATAAAGCGGTGCAGGCTCTGTGTATCAGGGCTGCACAAAGCGGAGCTCTGCTCATCTGTGATCTCGCAAAGCGGCGCTGGCGGGGTTGCCGCGGTGGACCAGTCAATTCAAGTTTCCACCGATTATATACTTTACAAGTGTTCACGGACAAAATATGTACTGAAACCTGGGATGATATACAAGACAATAGCTATGATTTTGCACCCGGGGAGGCCCATGAGCCAATTTGCACAAGAGACCAGTGTCGAGCACATAGGGGAGAACCTGTGGCGCGGCGAATTATGCGAGGGCTGGCGTGTTGGCGCGGTGCCCAATGGCGGTTACGTACTGGCGGTGGCGGGTCGCGCCCTGAGAGAGGCCCTGCCGCATAAGGATCCTCTCTCGGTCAATGCTTTTTATCTGGCGCCCACGGCGCTTGGCCCAATCGATTGCCGGGTCGAGGTGTTGCGCAAAGGGCGCAACACCAGCTTTGCGGAAGTGAAGATGTACCAACTCGGTGAACTCAAGGTGCAGGTCACCGCGGCCTACACCGACCTGGACTTACTCAAGGGTGAGACCTGGTCAGCCGCGCCACGGCCGCAGTACCCGGGCTGGGACGAGTGCGAACCCGCCGGACAGAAGCGTGTTGAGCTCAGCCGGCGGGCCGACCTGCGGCTGGTCACTGGTAGCGAAGTGTTTCGCAAACGTGAGCCCAATGGCAGCGGTGAATTTTGCGGCTGGATGCGGCACAGGGACGGCGCCGACCCGGATGCGCTGTCCCTGCTGATGTTTGCGGATGCCTTGCCACCCCCGGCGTTGACTGTGTTTGGTCCAGTGGGTTGGGTGCCCACCCTGGAACTGACTGTTCAGGTGCGAGCTCACCCCGCCCCGGGGCCATTACAGGCCCGGTTGTTTTCACGCAACCTGACCCGGGGTGTGATCGAAGCAGACGGTGAGTACTGGGACAGCGCAGGCCAACTGGTGGCGATCAGCCGCCAGACCGCCAAATTGCGCCTTAAGGACGCGCGACCCGTCACCTGAACCGGCTTACCGGGTGCTGTGTCTGAGTGCGCGCTCAGTACCCGGCCACCCAGCCACCCGGCCGCCGGGTATCGGTCGCGCCCAGCAGCCAGCCGTCATCCAGCATGATGGACTGGGTGCGCCCCAGAGTGCGGTTGCCAATTTCCACCTGTTGGCCCATGTTTTCCAGGAGTTTGATGGTATCCGGGCTGATTCCCCGCTCCACCAGCAGTTTGTCCGGCATCCACTGGTGATGCACCCTGGCTCCCGCTGTGGCTGCAGCGATATTCATATCAAATTCCATGGCGTTGAGTAGGGTTTGTAATACGGTGGTGATGATCTGGCTGCCACCGGGGCTGCCGGTGGCCAGCCAGGGTTTGCCATCGCGAAAAACCATGGTGGGGCTCATGGAGGAGAGCGGGCGCTTGCCGGGCTCGATCTTGTTGGCCTCTCCCCCTATCAACCCAAAGGCGTTGGGCTGGCCCGGTTTGGCCGCGAAATCTGCCATCTCATTGTTGAGCAGCATGCCGGTGCCGGGCACGGCGATATGCGAGCCGAAACTGAAATTCAGCGTGTAGGTATTACTCACCACGTTGCCGTGGCGATCGACCACCGAATAGTGCGTGGTGTCACTGCTCTCACCGGGTAGCATTTTGCCAGGGTAAATATCCGCCGATGGTGTGGCCCGGTCGGGGTTGATCAGTTGTCGCTGGCGAGCGGCGTAAGCTTTGCCGGTGAGTTGGGACACCGGCACCTCGGTAAAATCCGGGTCCCCAAGGTAGCGGCTGCGATCGGCGTAGGCCAGTTTCATGCTCTCCGCCAGGTGGTGCAGGTAGGCGGCGCTGTTGTGGCCCATGGCCGCCAGGTCATAACCTTCCAGTATGTTGAGCATTTGCACGATATGCACACCGCCGGAGGAGGGGGGCGGGGTGGACACGATCTCGAAGCCCCGGAAGCGACCCCGTACCGGTTGCCGCTCCACCACGCGGTAGTCGGCCAGGTCCTGTGCGGTAACCAGGCCGTCCCCCGCTTCCATTTCGGCAGTGATGCGCCGTGCGACCTCACCGGTGTAGAAGCCATCACGGCCTTTTTTCTGGATCTGCCTGAGGGTCCAGGCCAGGTCCGGTTGGCGCCAGATATCCCCCACCTCATAGGGTGCACCACCCGGCTTGAAATACAGTCGCAGTGCCTCGGGGTTTTTGCGCAGCTGTTCAGCGCGGGAATTGAACTCGAAGTTGAGTGCGAAAGACACTGTCAGGCCTCGCTCGGCCAGAGCGATGGCCGGGGCCATAACCTGCTCCCGTGTCATGCTGCCATATTTTTCCAGCGCGTAAAGCAGGCCGGCCACGGTGCCGGGCACTCCGGTGGACTGGTGACTGAAGAATTCCAGCGAGCGGTCTATTTCACCTTTCTTATCCAGGAACAGGTCTGGGCGGGCCGCCGCCGGGGCGGTTTCGCGGTAGTCGATCAGGGTTTGCCGGTCGCCTTCGGCCAGGTGGATCAACATGAAGCCGCCACCACCCAGGTTGCCGGCCCGCGGGTAGCTTACTCCCAGGGCGAAGCCAGTGGCGACAGCGGCGTCCACCGCGTTGCCCCCGTTCTGAAGTATCTGTGTGCCCACTTCTGCGGCCAGCCTTTCTGGGCTGGCGATCATGCCATGACGAGCAACCACTGGCAGAAAACGCTGCTGAAAGTTGATGATGGGTATAGGATTATCGGCGTCACGACACAGGGCGGGGCCCGCCAGCAGTGCGCTACAACTGGCCAGGGCCAGTAACAGTCGTCGAAAGGTATTCACGTGAATCGTTTCCGTGGTTATAGTTAGAGGGATCGTCAGAGTTACAGTCAGGCCAGACTTTAACCGTTTTGCTTTGCAACGCATACCGGCAGTTAATTATTTACCAGGCTGGCGAAAATACAATGGTTCAGCTTAGGGGTACACCGGATGGATGCCTTGACTACCGAGCTTATCGAGCGTTGGAGCAGGATGTTCGCGTCACTGGCCGGGGGTAGTGATGTGCCTCCCGCCCTGCGACTGCGGGCGGAAGGAATGATGGAGGCCATGGTATTGCTGAACATGACCACGGCCAATGACTTGACAGCGACTATGGATGAGCACTATCAATCCGCCTTTGGCCGCAGCTTCGCGGAAGATTTTGGCGAAGACTGGCAGGATTTTTACCCATTTCCCCAGATACCGGCCATGGGTGTGCGTGCACCGGTGCATCCTAGTGTACCTCGTCACTCATAATGTAACATTCAGAGCCTCCCAATTCGTTCGCTGCAAGGCGCAGTTCGCAGGGAATGGCGAGTCCTTTTCAAGAATTGCAACGTGGCAGCGGGCGAATTGG